>Ga0209333_1001606_pt1 | contig 10746 bp, 9 predicted proteins | sample BlaSpr_A8_OM2_O3_FD_187982 | JGI IMG/M metagenome (GOLD analysis project Ga0209333, IMG submission 187982) | Forest soil microbial communities from Thunder Bay, Ontario, Canada - Black Spruce, Ontario site 2_A8_OM2_O3 (SPAdes) (version 2) | ecosystem: Environmental > Terrestrial > Soil > Boreal...
CGCGGTATAAATCGCCTCAAACCACTTACCCGTCCCCGTCCACAACCCCAGCGCCAACGCGAGGCTGGGGATAAACACCGCACCCGCCGCCCACCCAGCCAGCCCCGCCCCCAAAAGGAAAAGGATTTCAAGTTCCTGCCCCGGTCCGCGCTGAGCATGAAGCTCCGGTAAACGTCACCGGTCAGGAAACGATCTACGACTCCAAGACCGACACCTTCGTCGTCAAGGGCGACGCAGTGATGACCCAGGGCGGCAGCGTGCTCAAGGCCGACGAAATCGACATCATGCGCCGCGACCGCAAGGCCACCGCGATCGGCCATGTGCATCTGATCGATCCGGAAGTCGAAATGTGGGCGACCAAGGCGACGATCGACATCACCAACGAGACGATGGTGCTGTACAACTCCAAGGTGTTGGCGAAGCAGGATATTTACCATCTCGAGGGCCAGGAGATCATCAAGCAGGAGGGGCCCAACTACGTTGTGAAGAAGGGCTTCTTCACAACCTGCGGATGCGAGAAGGGCACGCCCTCCTGGTCGATAAACGCGGACCAGATGACGGTCAACATGGGGCATACGGGCCACGCCACCAGCGGCACCTTCAACGTTGACGGCTACCCGGTGATTCCGTTCCCGTACCTGGTCTTCCCGGCTGATACCGACCGGCACAGCGGACTGCTGGCCGGGCGCTACGGCGAATCGGGACTGCGGGGCTTCCAATGGCTGCAGCCGTACTACTTGGCGATTAACAAAAGTTCTGACGCGACGGTCGCGCTCGATCTCGAGACCTCGCAGCGAGTCGGGGGCCTGGGTGAATACCGGTTGGTCAACGGCAACGACGATTATTTGTGGGCGGACGGCGCCTACTACAACGAGTCGCTCCGGTCGGAGAGCAATCGCATAAACGACATAGTCGACACTCAGGTCGCCGATCCGCACATTCCGATCGACCGCTTCGGGATAATCGGGATGACGCGGGAGCATATCACGGACAATCTGATCGCATACGGCGACGCGGTCTCCGTCAGCGACAGCTTCTATCTGCGCGAGATGGACGTGTGGACCTTGTCGCGCGGTTTCTTTACCAACAATTTTGGATCGATGCGGAATGCGCAGGCGGACTTCGGGCTGCTCGATCAGTTCGAAAACGCGTACGTCAATGTGAAAGGAATCTGGAACCAGGATCTAATTCAACCGCAACAGTTCGCGTTGCAGCGCCTGCCCGATGCGACGGTGACCGGACGCCAGGAATTGTTCAACAACCTGATGTACGCGGACTACGACGCCGAGGCGGTCGACTTCTACCGGTCCGAAGGGATCGATGGCGGGCGGCTGGATGCCAATCCGCGCGTGACGCTGCCGTGGCGTTGGGGTGACTACCTATGGGGGTACGGACAAATCGGTTCGCAGGGGACGTTCTATGACACCTCCGGTCACAACATCGACATCATTCCGGTCGGAACCATACCTGCGCTCGCATCCGTCAAACCCAGGAACATCACCTGCGCTGACCGCGGCGGCCAGGAACTCATTTGGAACAATTGCGCGGTGCTCAGCGGCGACACCGCCGAAGGAACCAGTGCGCGCCTAATTCCGTACGCCAAGGCCGGAATTTCGACGCTTCTCGATCGCGTTTATGACGTCAACTGGAAGACGGTCGACAAGCTCAAAAATACGATTCAACCGTTTGCGAACTACTACTACGTGCCGAATATCTACCAGGGCAACATGCCCTTGTTCGATGCGACCGATCGTCTGAACTCGCGCAGCCTGGTCACCTATGGCTTCACCACCCGGCTGTTCGCCAAGAGCAGAGAGATGATGCCTGAGGAGACGACCACAGACGCGACTCCGACCGAGCAATTGTCCCAGGAGGATTCGGCGACTGGGCCTATCTCCGAAGAGCCGCCGTCGGACACGGTGGTGCCCCACCCCGGAAGTATTGTTCGCGGGGAGGATCATTCCATGGAGCTCGGCTCGTTGACGGTACAGCAGTCCTACGACATCGGGCACACGGTCGCCAATAACTCGGACATGTCGGACATTCAGGCGCTGATGCACCTCTACCTGACCAACACTGCAACCTTCAGCTCGGAGGTCGACTACAGCCCTCGAGATCATGCCGGAGTCACGCTGGCGAACACCTCGGTCGCTTATCAGCCGCCCTGGTCCACCGCCGGGTCGAAGCTTTATATGGGCAAGGCGCTGCAAGGCTCGTTCATAGAGTTGGTATATGACTATGCCAATCGGAGCGACACGGTGATTCAGGGCACGAACAAGAACGCCGCCGAGTTCGTTTCGGCCATCGCGTACACCGAACTGTTCAACCGGATGGGGTTGTACTTCGCGCCCGAATACGACGTCGCGTCGAATCAATTCCTCTCTACGGAATATGGCCTGCGGCTCAAATCTCCCTGCGATTGCTGGGCGGCGGACTTTGGAGTCACCGATTCGTACAATCCCAACGAAACGCAAATTCAGGTCCAGATAACGCTCGGCGGTTTGGGCTCGGTCGGGCAGCGGCCATTCGGGCGCAATCCCTTCCAGCGCTCGGGCCTGGTTGGCTCGCCGACCGGAGTTCTGCCTACCTACTAAGACGGTCGCCCGCCGGCCGCGGTTCTAGAAATACAGCAACGCGATATCGGTGAGGATCCACAGCGCGACCGCCAGCATTAGCGGCCGATCGTGGATCAACGCGCGGGCGGGGTCGCCGCCTTCGTTGCGCTCGTCGATCAGGTAGAGATAGCGGAGGATTCCGAAGACGACGAACGGCACCGTCAGATAGAGATGGCGGGTTCCGAGCTTCGCTTCGACCTCGGCCGACGCGGTGTAAATCATGTAGCCAACCAGCGTCGCGCCGGCCACGATTGAGATCATCTGATCGACCAAGCGCACGCTGTATTCAGACAGCGCGCTGCGATGAGCGATAGCGTCGTCGCCCAGCGCGATCAGCTCATGGCGTCGGCGCGCGAGCACCAGGAACAGCGCCAACACGAAGGTGATGAAGACCAGCCAGGGCGAGACCTCGACCCGGATCGCGACGCCGCCGGCGAATGCGCGCAATACGAATCCGATCGCAACGGCGATCACGTCGATGATCACCTGGTGCTTGGCCCATAGCGAGTAGAACAGTTGCAGCGCCGCATACAGCAACGCGATACCCACGAAGTCGCGGCCCAGCACGATGCTCAAGAGCACGGCTATCGCGGCGAACGCGAACGCGGCCCTGCTGGCCGCGCCAACCGTGAGGTCGCCGCGCGCCAGCGGGCGGTCGCATTTTTCGGGATTCAGCCGATCGGCGTCGCGGTCGGCGATATCATTTAGAACGTAGCCCGCGCTCGAAAGCGCGCAGAACGCGACGAACGCGACTACCGCCCGCACCACGTCGTGCGCAACGAACAGCCGCTGGCCGAATACCAATGCCGCCAGCACCAGCGCGTTCTTGATCCATTGATGGGGCCGCGCGAGGCGAAATATCGCGGCCATCTGGCCGCCGCTAGCGCTGTCATCCAACCTGGTCGCCGCGTTCACTGCACTTCGTTGTATAGCTCCGCGCTTTGCCGTCGCAAGATAGCGCCGACCCTTGACCGCGAGCCGCGTTTGCGAAAACAGTACCGTCGATGAGTACTTCGACACAGGAAAAAACCGGGCCGTCGGCCACAGTGGATCTCGCCGGCCTGAAGCGGTTCCTCGAAGAGCGCAAGCTCGGCGATACCCGCGCACTTCGATCTGAAAACATCTCGTTTGGTCATTCCAACGAGGTTCACCTGATTCATTTCGACGGCAATTCGTGGGCGCTTCGCCGTCCGCCGCGAGGGCCGTTGCTGCCGACCGCACACGACATGATGCGCGAATATCGCGTGATCAAGGCTCTCCAGGACACAGCGGTGCCGGTGCCGCGCGTGTACGCCGTGTGCGACGATCCCTCGTACATCGGCGCGCCGTTTTACCTGATGGAGTACGTGCGCGGGGACGTAGTGCGCGCCGACAACAAGCATTTCGCGCAAACACCGGAGCTGCGCCGGCGCGTCAGCGAGCAAATGGTCGATGTGCTGGTCGCGCTGCAGGAGGTCGACTGGCGCGCGGCCGGCCTCGAAGGTTTCGGACGGCCCGACGGCTACCTCGTGCGCCAGCTCAAGCGCTGGACAGATCAGCTCGAGCGCACGATTCCGCACACGCGCCCGCTGCCGGTGATGGAAAAGGTGAAGGAATGGCTGCGCGCGCGAATCCCCGAGTCGCCGGCGCCAACGATTGTTCACGGCGATTACAAGCTCGACAACGTGATGTTCGATCCGAAAAGCGTAAGCGCGATTGCCGTGCTCGATTGGGAAATGTCCACGATTGGCGATCCGCTGGCCGATTTCGGCTGGATGCTGACCTACTGGCCCGATCCGACCGACCGCGCGTCGGGCGCGGTGGCGAGCATGCAGGCCGCCGAAGGATGGCTGACGAGGCGCGAGATGCTGGACCGATACGAGCGGCGCACCGGGCGCGCGATGCGCGACTTCCCGTTCTACCAGGCGTTCGCGCTGTTCAAGCTCGCGATCATCATGGAAGGCAGCTACGCCCGCTTCGTGCTCGGACAGACAGACGATCCGCTGTTCGCGGGCAGCAAGGAGCGGGTGCCCGCGCTGGCAGATGCGGCGTGGTCGGTGTGCAACTCGGCGTCGAGTCGCTAGCGCGCGGCGGCGCGAAAGATCGATCGCAACCAGCCGCGCGCTTCGGGATATTCGTCGAGGTCCAGCACGAATTCCTGCCCACGCCCGACCGACCGCAAGCGCGTCGAGGTTCCGCAGTCCGTCCAGCGCGCCGGCGCGCCATGATAGGTGAGGGGAGGGCGCTCGCGCGGCTCGAACCATCGCGGCAATTGCCACGCGGAACAATTCGAGCCGGTCTCCGTCAGTGTCAGCTCAGGTCTGATCCGGTCGAAAGTTCCGGCGCCGCTTGCGTTGATGCCGAGTGACGTCAGGCGGTCGCTCGCAAAATAGAGCGTGTTGTTTTTGTAGCGATCAGGTGCGGCGAGATGCGGATGGCCGTTGGCCCATGGAATTTCCGCGACCAGCCCATTGGTGGCGCGAGCGATTCTGCCGACTTGCAGCCATCCAAAGATCACGTGAAGTTTCGGCGCGCTACGGACGAAGCGGAACGTGCTTCCAGCCTGGTCCGCGCAGCGGAAACCTCCGAAAAAGAGAAAGAGGTCGCCGGGGCCAATCTTCTGCTTCGCGAGATGACTCTGCGCGGCGGCAGCCTGCCCGAAGATCGGACGCCATCCTGGGGCGCGAGCGACCGAGTCGCGGCGCAAATCGGGATCGAGATGCGCGCCGTCGCCTCGCCTGACTCGGCCTCGCGTCAGGTCTTCGACGATTTGTGCGATTGCCAATCCGTTGAACGATGAAATTTTCGCGTATGTCGTCGACGCTCCCGCATCGGGAATCGGAAGCGAGCACAGTTGACCGTCCAGGATTGGGCTCGCGCATCCGCCGTGCGCCGAGTCGAATCCCTTGCGGCTGAGTATGAGTTTCATCTGAGTCCCATCGCGCCGTCATGCTATATTTCCCGGCGGACTCACGACAAGGAAAACTCCGATGCCCGATTCTGATCTGCTCGCCGAACTGGCGCGCTTTATCGAACGCATCACGGCGATCGCGCGGACCGGACTCGCTTTCAAACCCGACGGCTTCGACTCCGAACGCTACGAGGAATTACTAAAGGAGGCCGCCCACATGCATTCGGTCATCGCCGGCGCCAGCGACGGTGATGCGGAAGCGCTGCGCCGCCAATGGCGCGATCAGGTAGTCGCCGGCTACGAAGGATACGTCACGGCGGCGGTGGGATGCGGCGTGATCGCATTCAATGATCGCGACGAAATCCTGATGATTCAGCGGCCGACGGGCAAGTGGTGGTATCCGACCGGGTTCTGCGATGTCGGCGTATCGCCGGCTGAGAACGTGGCGAAGGAAGCACGCGAGGAAACCGGCCTTATCGTCGAGCCCGAGCGTCTGCTCGCGGTAATCGACAACAAGAAGTTTGGATCAGCCGCGCGTCATATCTATTCGATGCTCTTCTACTGTCGAATCGTCGGTGGCGATCTGAAACCGAATCCGCTCGAAGCGCTGGCCGCCGGTTTCTTCCCGCTCGACCGGATCCCGGAGCCGATGCATGGGGTCGATCGCAAGTGGATCGCGTTGGCCCGCGAGTTTCATTTCGACGGCCGCGTCGTGCCTTATTTCGATCCGCTGTGAAGTTCTAGCGAGTAGTCGCTTCGTCCGGGGTGGACTGAGCCTGCATCGGCGCCGGTCCGCCGGTGCTCGCGCCAATTGAAATGATCATCATCCCCTGCTCGTAGCGCGGACCGCCGACGATCAAGGTCCCGTTGTTCTTGAGCTTGAGGTCGGTCGTCATCATCGGGCGCGTGCCGTCGAACAGCACGATCTCCATCGCGATCATGTCGGCGTCGATTGCGCGCGGCTGGACATGGAGAATCTTGCCGCCGGGCAGCGTGAACGCGATCATCTTGCCGCAATCGGTCTGCCCTTCGTTGTGACCGACCAGGCTGTAAGTCGAAAAGCCGAACAGGCCGCGCAGCCGCTTATCCATGCCGCCGAGCCGCGGGTCAGTTCCCTCATTCGTATCGGCCGCCATCACCGAGTCGACGTAAACGTACACCTGCTTAGGCGTTGGCGCCGACTGGGCGTAGGAGACGCCTGCCTGTCCGAAGGCCGAGATCACGATGATTAGAAAGGTGAGGCTACCGGGACGCAGCGTCATGGCGACCTAGGGCTGATCCGGTAACCAAATAACAGTGGTGTCCCTGCGAGGCTCGCTCCAGACTGCAACCGAATGATTCTCCGACTCGAGCCGCGAGATATCGGCGTGAGAGTCGTTGTCCGCCATCGTAGGCTCGCCGGCGGTCGCACTCGCCACTTGAGCGGGCGCCACTGCGGCGTTGCTAACCGAGCTGGCGATTGCCGCCGGCTGAGTTCCCCGAGTGGCGAATTGTCGGGCCAATGGCGTCATCAGAATTATCGTCACGATCGCGGCCACTGCCGCCGCGCCGCCCCAGGCAATTCCGGAGCCGACGGAGTCCAACTGGCGCCGGAGGAAACGCTCGATTCGCGTCAGCACCGGCTGCGGCAGGCGATCGACGCGGGCGACTACGGCGCTCGAGAAACCGGCGAGCGACGGCTCGGGCGCGAACGATCTGAGGTTTCGGCCCAGCGTCGAGTAGTCGGCCAGGATACCGGTGCAGGACTCGCATCGCGCCAAGTGGAACGCGACTTCCTGCATCTCGTTGGGTTCGAGTTCGGAGTCCTCGAACGCGCCGAGCATCATGCTTATTTCAGAGCATTCCGCCATATAAGTCGCTCAGTTCCCACCCACGTCCTTCAGGATGGTGCGCAGGTGCGTTCGTGCATAGTGCAACCTGCTCATGACAGTTCCTCTTGGGCACTGCAAAACGTCGCTAATTTCGTCGTAAGACATTCCTTCAACTTCGCGTAGAAGTATCACTGCACGATGTTCCGGCGTCAACTCCTCCAGGGCTTGCTTCAAGCGCGCCGAGAGTTCACTGCGGCTGACTTCCTTGAACGAGTCGCCCGAGCTGGTCGGCAACTTGCCGATTTCGTTCTCGGCATCTTCTCCATGAAGGACGACATGGCGTCCCTCGCGGCGCCAGAAATCGATCGCGAGATTAGCCGCGATGCGATAGAGCCAGGTTGAAAAGCTCGATCGGGATTCAAACTTCGAGAGGTTTTCATAGGCGCGAACAAAAGTCTCTTGCGCCAGTTCAATCGCGTCATCCTGGTTGTGCACCACCGCCAGCGCCACTCCTACGACCCGGCGCTGGTATCGTTCCACCAAAACGCCAAACGCCGCCGAATCGCCCTTGCGGGAGCGCTCGATCAGCTCGGCTTCGTCGCCGTCCTGACGGCCTGGTGTTCTCAACTTGAGTAGACGCAGGGGTGGGCGACTAAATTCAGGGAATCGTTCATGCCGCGCCGCTCATCTCGGTCCAGTTTGGACCGGATTTCAGCTCGACCTTGAGCGGAATTTTGAGCTCAGCCACTCCCTCCATTTCGCGTTTTGCCAGCGCCGCCGCCTCTTGCCACTCGCCCTCTGGCGCTTCCAGCAGTAATTCGTCATGCACTTGCAGAATCATCCGAGCGCCGAGGCTGCGCTCCTTAAGCACCCTGTCCAGCCGTATCATAGCGAGTTTTATCAGGTCTGCCGCCGTACCCTGGATAGGCGTGTTGATGGCGATTCGCTCGGCCTGCGCCCTGGCGCCGCCGGGCTGCGCGTTGAGCTCGGGCAGATACCGCCGCCTCCCGTACATCGTCGTTACGTATCCAGTCGTGCGCGCGATACGTACCGTGTCGTCCAGCCATGCGCGCACTCCCGGCAGCCGCTCGAAGTAGCGCTTGATGTAGTCCGAGGCCTCCGCCAGCGGAATCCCCAGTTCGCCCGCCAGCCGTTGCGACCCCATCCCGTAAATGATTCCGAAGTTTATCACCTTCGCCTGCCGCCGCGCCTCGGCATTGACCTTGTCCGATGTGACTCCCAACAGCTCAGTCGCGGTGCGGATGTGGATATCCTCACCAGTATTGAACGCGTCGACCAGCGTCTTGTCGCCCGAGAGATGAGCCATCACGCGCAAATCGATCTGTGAATAATCGGCCGACACGAAGACGCATCCCGGCTTCGGCACGAACGCCCGGCGAATCCGGCGGCCCTCGATGCTGCGAGTGGGGATGTTCTGCAGATTCGGATCGCTCGAGCTGACGCGTCCGGTCGGCACCAGCGCCTGATGCCAGGTGGTGTGGATTCGGCCGGTGCCCGATCGGATCACCTCGGACAGGGCGTCGGCGTAAGTGGATTTCAATTTCGATATGGTGCGGTATTCGATCAGCTTGCGCGGCATGGGATGCACTGCGGCAAGCTTCTCGAGCGTATCGGCATCGGTGGAGAATCCGCTCTTCGTCTTTTTCAGGCCCTTGGCCGACAGCTTCAGATGAGTAAACAGCACGTCGCGCAACTGCGTGGGCGAGTTGAGATTGAACTCGCGGCCCGCCAGCTCGTAGCACTCGCGCTCGAGCCGATTTATCTCCTCGGCAAATTCCTTCGAGATGACTTTGAGCGCGTCGCCGTCGATTCCGATTCCGGCGGTTTCCATTTCCGCCAGGATCGGCGCGATCGGCATCTCGATCTCGTTGTACATCGCCGTGAGCGCGTCGGCTTCCAGACGCGCCGCCAGTGCTTCGCGAAGATTCCTCACCAGCGCCGCATTGCTGCCCGGAGGACTGCTGGCGCCGAGCGGCGCGAGGTACTCGTGATACAAATGCGTGAGCGACGGCTCGCCCTGTCCCGAATTGATCAGAAAGCCCGCGAGCATCGTGTCGAAATCGACGCCCTTCAGCGCGATTCCATGCCGCGCGAACGCTTCGATCTGATGCTTGAGGTCGTGGCAGGATTTGGGCGGACTCGCGGAGCTGAGAATCGCCGACGCGCTCGCAATCCCATCATGTTCGACAACAATCGTCGTGTCCGCGCTCGCGATCTGCAGCGTTTCCTCGCCGGCGTCGGTAGCTGAGAGATCAACCGCGATGCGTGGCGCGCTCGCGAGAGTGTTGAGCGCGTCGGTGAGGTCCTTTCCGCTGACGGCGGCCGCCGGCTTCGCGGTTGATTCGAGGCCGGGGAGTTCCACCTGCGACGGCGAGATCTCGCGAATGATCGAATTGAACTCCAGCTCGCGCAGCAGTTCCGCCGCTGTGCCTTCGTCCACACCCTGCCACGCGAACTCATCGGGCTCGACCTTGAGCTGCATGTCGGTCTCGATGCGCACCAGTTTTCGCGCGAGGTCCACTGCCGCGCGATGCTCCCCGAGCAGGCCTGCGACTTTCTTCGCGCCGCGAATTCCAGACTCTTCAATCCGATCGAGATTCTCGTACAGTTGCTTGATTCCGCCGAACTTCTGAATCAGCGCCGCCGCGGTTTTCTCGCCGACCCCCGGCACGCCCTTGATGTTGTCGATCGTGTCGCCCGTCAGCGCCTGGATATCGACCAACGCCGATGGCTCAACGCCGAAGCGCTCGCGCACCTCGCGCGCCCCGATCCGCCGATCGCGCATCGTGTCCCACAGCGTTACGTGCGGCCCGACCAGCTGCATGAAATCCTTGTCGGCCGTGATGAGCGTGACGACGAAATCCTCCTTCGCCGCGCGCTTGGCCAGCGTGCCGATCACGTCGTCAGCCTCAAAGCCCTCGATCATCAGCGACTTGATCCTGAATGCCGCGACCGCGCGATGGATATACGGAATCTGCACGATCAGATCGTTGGGCGCCTCGCTGCGGTTCGCCTTGTAGTCGGCGAACAGGTCGTCGCGAAAAGTTCTTTTCGGCGAATCGAAGACGATCGCGATATGCGATGGGCGCACGTCCTTGAGCAGCTTCAGCAGCATCCGGATGAAGCCGTACACCGCCTGGGTCGGCAGCCCGCGCGAGGTATTCATCGGCGGCAGCGCATGAAACGCGCGGAAGATGTACCCGGAGCCATCGACGAGAATCAGTTGCTTGCGCTCAGCAGCCATCAATCGAAACTATCCGATACAGTCCGCAAAGCAACAGCGCCGCAAAAGCAAGTCGAAAAGTTTGTTGATCGCAATATCGTCGTATTGACACTTTGGCGTGGCGTGTTTAATTAGACGGTTGCCTTGTGGTTGATCGAATTGCCGTGCGGGTCACTTCGTCAATTG
>Ga0209333_1001608_pt1 | contig 10721 bp, 5 predicted proteins | sample BlaSpr_A8_OM2_O3_FD_187982 | JGI IMG/M metagenome (GOLD analysis project Ga0209333, IMG submission 187982) | Forest soil microbial communities from Thunder Bay, Ontario, Canada - Black Spruce, Ontario site 2_A8_OM2_O3 (SPAdes) (version 2) | ecosystem: Environmental > Terrestrial > Soil > Boreal...
TATCGTAGCGCGCGCGACCTCTACAAAACAATCGCACGGGTGAATGGAAATCAGCGCAAGCGACGGCCGGTTGACGAACTAACACGGCTTATTAGCTTTTTGGAACAAACCCGACAGCTGGAGATTGATGCGGACCTTAGGCATGCTGCCGGGCTGGCCTTTCGCGGGTTGGACACACCATGGCAGGAGCTACTTCTGATCTCCCGTTGGGCGTCCAAAGTGCGGCGAGAACTTCCAGAGAGTAACGAGGGCAAAAACCATTGCCGCAATGTGTTGTTGGAAGCAGAGACCGAGAAGCTGCACACCGTGCTCAAGCTCAGTCGAACAGAGGGGCAACTCGATGCGGTCAAGGTGTTTTTGGAAACTGGAGAGTCGAAAGAACGTTCCCTAGAATCGCTCTGGGAAACTGCGGAAATGGCTTTCAATCGTACCTGGGAGCTAGAGTCGAAGTTACGGCACCTTGGCGTTAAGCCTCACGTTGTTTCGGGCGATTTAGAGACAATCGGGAATGAAGTGACGGAAATGACGGCAGTTTGCGCGAGGCTAAGTACCGGGGAAGCGCGCAGGATCCTGGGAAACATGGTCATTTCGCACTCTACTGTCGAGATGTTAAAGGCGGCGTTGCAATTCGTTGAAGGCGTCAGTGCCGCGGATCTACCTCCATCTGTACTGAAAAAGATCTTGGACGGGTCGGCTGCGGCATTTTTCGAGGAATTGACAGTACACGCGAATGAGACCGCGGAGTCCCTAAAAGCGAGTGCAAATCACGAGCTGGCAGCTATGGAACTTGGACGGCTAAACATTAAAGAATGGATTGGGTATGATGATTTTGACCACGTCTCTTTTGGACAGCTAATAGCCCGAATCGATTACGCGCTTGCGAACCGAGATGCTCTTCAGCCGTACCTCGATTTTCTTAGAATCGAAAAAAAGGCCAAATCGAGTTCGCTGAGTGCGATCCTGAAACATCTAGAGGTTGCGCCGGTACCATACGCACAACTCGGAGAGCTATACGAGTTTATCTTTTTCCGCTCTTGTGCCGACAGTATATTGTCCAACGATCCGAGGCTGCGCTCGCACTCGGGAGTGACCCATGGGCAAGTCCGAAAACGCTATCAACAATTAGACCGAAAGATAATGGAATTGCGTCGGCGAGAAATCGCGCTCAAGCTGATGGATGTCATGGTACCCGCCGGGAACAGTCGCGGACGCGCTTCCGATATTACGGGACTAGCTCTGATCCGGCATCAAATCAGCTTGCAACGGCGACACATCGCGTTGCGAGAACTATTCAAGCGCGCAGGCCGCGCTGCTCAGGCTCTCAAACCATGTTTCATGATGAGTCCGATGTCCGTTGCGCAATTCCTTGATCCAGCCGGGCTGCGCTTCGATATGGTGGTGATGGACGAGGCCTCACAAATACGTCCCGAAGACGCGTTGGGAGCTATCGCGCGCGGCGGCCAACTTGTCGTCGTGGGAGACCCGAAGCAACTCCCGCCAACAACGTTCTTCGAGAAGGTGGACCGTGACGATTTGCCGGACGATAATGCCGAAGAAGCCGATATTCATGATCTGACTTCCCAGGAATCCATCCTCGATCTGGCCCGCGGCCCATACCAACCGGTTCGCCAGCTTCGGTGGCACTATCGGTCGCAGCACGAGAGCTTAATCGCATTCTCGAACCACGAATTCTACGATGACAGATTGATTGTCTTTCCCTCACCCAAAGGCGAGGATCTGGAATATGGAGTTCGCCTCGTCTCCGTTGACGGAACGTACGAAGCGGGTCTGAACAGAGCAGAAGCCGAAGCCATAACCGGGGCAGCGCAAGAATTTATGCAGCAGTTCCCAACACGATCTCTTGGCATCGTGGCAATGAACAAGCCTCAACAGGAATTAATTCAGAAAATGATGGACGAGTTGTTCGCAACAAACGTTGAGGCTGAGGCTTATCGGCTCCGCTGGGAGAATTCGCTAGAAGCAATATTCGTGAAAAACCTTGAGAACGTTCAAGGCGACGAGCGCGACGTTATCTTTATCTCCACGGTGTACGGAAAAGACGCCGCAGGAAATTTCTTTCAGCGCCTTGGGCCGATCAACGGTGCGCATGGGCACCGACGCCTCAACGTTCTTTTCACACGCGCCAAACAGCAGGTGCGTCTCTTCACGTCAATGAAAGCAAATGACATCAGGATTGAGGCTACGTCGCGATGGGGCGTGAAAGCCCTGAAAAACTATTTAACATACGCGCAGGGCGGCCACTTAGAATCGAAGGAGATTACAGGTAAGGAACCTGATAGCGATTTCGAGCGTTGGGTCATGGAAATGTTGCAGGAAAATGGGTACGAGACCGTACCTCAACTTGGAGTTGCGGGCTACTTCATCGACCTTGCGGTCCGTCACCCCGAGCGAAGGGGAGCCTACATCCTTGGGATTGAATGCGACGGAGCCATGTACCATTCGGCACGTTCCGTTCGAGATCGTGATCGCCTTCGACAAGAAGTTTTGGAAAGGTTGAACTGGAACATTTACAGGATCTGGTCCACGGATTGGTTCCGAAATCCGAGGGCCGAATTCCAAAAACTAGCTAACGCTCTCGAAACTCTGCGTGGGTCGAATAGTATGCAGTGAATCCCCTAGGTCGCAACACTTTCAGGAACACCTTTTACTCCGTGACCGGAGAAATATCTAGCGGCAGCATGAAGAGCATCCCCGGTAGGAATATCACCCGTACGTACCACACTGAGCGCAGACTTTGAACTTATCCTGTTTGGCGTTCGGTTGATTGACGAATTTGGCATCGGTTGATAGTCTCGGTCACGTTAACCTTCAGTGCAGGCCCTCGGAGGCCACCGTGCCGTCGAAAAGGAAAACGAAGATTCGCGAAGACGAATTTATCCGCGAGTACGGATGGTTTGCTATCTCAGAGCATATCCGGAAGGAGCCGCAGGTGACACGCCTGAAAATCTTCGTTGAGTCCCAAATCGAAAAAACGATTCTAGAAAAGGCATGACTCCTATTTCTCGCACAGAAGCGGAACGGCAGACACGACGTAATCGCATAGACCCAAAACTGAAGGCTGCTGGATGGCGCGTGGTTCCATTTGATCCCAACATACCGCTCTCCTTGTATGACCGCTGTGCAATCGAAGAATACGTGACTGACAACGGCCCCGCCGACTACGCACTCTGCATTGACGGCAGACTTGTGGGAATTGTTGAGGCGAAGAAGTTGACGTTGGGGCCTCAGAACGTACTCACACAGGCCGAGCGATATTCAAGAGGCGCAACCGCAAATCCTCTCAATTTTCGTGGTTTTCGCGTCCCGTTCCTATATTCAACGAACGGTGAGATCGTCTGGCATCACGATATTCGGAATCCCCTCAGCCGCTCCGAAAAAATGGCTCATTTTCATACTCCCGACGCCCTCGTTGAACGGTTGGCGCAGAACTTCGATTCAGAGTGCGAGATGCTTTTGCGAACGCCCAACGATCATCCGAGGCTCCGCGATTATCAACGAGATGCGAACGCCGAAATCGAGAAAGCCTTAGCGAACCGTAAGCGACACATGTTGATCGCCATGGCGACGGGTACAGGCAAGACTTTTACAATGGTGAACGAAGTCTACCGTCTGATGAAGTCGGGTCTCGCGAAGCGTATCCTCTTCCTAGTAGACAGACGCGCGCTGGCCGCCCAAGCGGTGCTTGCATTTGCATCGTTCGAGCCTGAGCCGGGACTGAAATTCGACCAGATTTACGAATTGTATAGTCAACGATTCCATCGGGAGGATTTCGACGAAGATCAAAAGTTCGACCCGAAGGCCTTGCCGGAATCTTATCTGACCAATCCTCAGCCCGGTCACGCCTTCGTTTATGTCAGCACCATTCAGCGGATGACCATCAACCTTCTAGGACGAAACGCCATTTGGGGTATCGGCGACGAGGAAATTGAGGATGACGCCGAGAAACTAGACATTCCAATCCATGCTTTTGATCTCGTAATTGCGGATGAGTGTCACCGGGGCTATACGTCCAAAGAAGCGGCTATTTGGCGTCAGACATTGGATCACTTCGATGCCGTCAAGATCGGCCTCACAGCGACTCCGGGGGCTCACACGACTTCTTACTTTCGAGAAGTTGTATTCCGATACGAATACGAGCGAGCGGTTCGCGAGGGCCATCTGGTTGATTACAATGTGGTGGCGGTCAAATCCGACGTGCGGATGAAGGGCATTTTCCTACAGGAAGGCGAACAGGTCGGACTCGTCGACCCAACTTCCGGTGTTGAGCAACTCGATCTACTTGAAGATGAACGTGAATTTCAGACTACGGAGATCGAGGGGAAAATCACCTCCCCGGACTCCAACAAGAAGATTCTCGAAGAAATAAAGAAATACGCGCTCGAACACGAACAGACATACGGACGCTTCCCCAAAATTCTAATTTTCGCCGTAAACGATTTGGCACACACGTCCCATGCCGACCAACTCGTTCGGATTTCTCGTGAGGTCTTTGGCAGGGGCGAATCGTTCGTTCAGAAAATAACTGGGTCAAAGGATGTTGATCGGCCTCTTCAAAGAATCCGAGAGTTTCGCAATCGCCAAAACCCCGGGATTGTCGTAACCGTGGATATGCTCACGACGGGCGTGGACATTCCCGATCTCGAATTTATCGTATTCCTGCGCCCTGTAAAATCTCGCATCCTCTTCGAGCAGATGCTCGGTCGCGGCACACGCAAAGGTGATCGGTTTCCAGACAAATCGTATTTCACCGTGTTCGATTGCTTCGATGGCACGCTGCTCGAATATTTCCGCAACGCAACTTCAATCACAGCCGTGCCACCAGAGAGTGAATCGCGCACAATCGTTGAAGTCATCGAGAATATCTGGAGCAACCGGGATCGGGATTACAACATCGGCTGCTTGACCAAGCGGCTCCAACGAATCAACAAGGAGATGTCGGGCAAAGCGCGAGAGGAGTTTGCGGTATTCTTGCCTCAGGGTGATTTAGGCAGGTATACAGCAGAACTTCCCAAAAACCTCCGTCGCAACTTTGTTGACGCGATGAGCCTGCTCCGCGAGAAGGGCTTTCAAGACCTTCTTCAACATTACCAGCGGGCTGAGAAGACTTTTCTGGTCGCCTACGAGAATGAAGATGCGGTCTCTTCCCACTGGCTCGTGCGTGGTATAGACGGAAAAGAGTACAAACCGGAAGATTACCTCACGGCATTTGCCCAATTTGTGACGGAGAATCACCAGCAAATCGAAGCGATCCGTATCCTGCTGAATCGCCCAAAAGACTGGAACACTGTTGCGTTGAGTGAACTTCGGCAAAAACTAGCTACGGCTCCTCAGCGGTTCACTGTCGATAATCTCCGAAAGGCTCACGAAATCCAGTATCACAAGGCTTTGGTGGATATTATTTCGATGGTGAAGCACGCCGCAAACGAGCAGCAGCCGCTTTACACAGCGGAAGAAAGGGTGAAACTTGCCGTCGCCAAATTAACGGCGGGCAAATCGTTCACTCCAGAGCAACAGCAGTGGCTCGACAGGATCGAGTCGCACTTGATCGAGAACCTGACCATCGATCAAGATGATTTTGACACTTTGCCAGTCTTCACAAGGGCAGGCGGATGGGGACGTGCCAACAAAGTTTTTGAAGGTCAACTTTCCAGCATGATTGGTCGGCTTAATGAGGCAATTGCAGCCTAGACTGTCGCCATAACTCGGCGACGATTTGCAGATGCAGTTGGTATTTTGCCGTCTCGGGCGCAAAATTGACCTCGCTCTGTTCGCAAAACTGAAAGGACTAACACTTGTCAGATATCGTCCAAAAACTTTGGGGCTTCTGCCATACACTTCGTCACGACGGAATCGACTACGGCGACTACATCGAGCAACTGACATACCTCCTCTTCCTGAAAATGGCCGACGAACGCAGTATAGATTTAAGCGCACTCAAAGTCAGGACTGAAAAGGGCAAGGAAGTCGAAGTCGATTGCTCGTGGCCGACATTGGTTGGCAAGTCCGGTACTGCAGTCACGCACCATTACGAAGACACCCTCCGCGCTCTCGGGCAGCAGCGTGGATTACTCGGAGACATTTTCGCCGGGGCCCAATCCCGCTTCAATAATCCAGTCAACCTCAAAAAACTTCTTAGCCTAATTGACGACGAAAACTGGGTCGCTCTGAATGTCGACGTAAAGGCGGCAGCCTTCGAGGGATTACTGGAGAAAGCCGCCAGCGAGGGCAAGAAAGGTGCTGGACAGTATTTCACTCCGCGCATTCTCATTCAGACCATTGTCCGATGCATGAAACCTGATCCCCGCGTTCATCCCGAGTTCACGATTTGCGACCCAGCATGCGGTACAGGCGGTTTTCTTGTGTGCTCCTACGAATGGCTAATAGAACAGACGAAGGGCGGCGCATTGCCCCGTGATCTTGCGAAGCGAATTAAGTCAGGAACTTATTTCGGACAAGAACTTGTGGCTCGGCCTCGACGGCTTACCCTGATGAACCTTTACCTTCACGGTCTCGAACCGCATATTAAATTTGGCGATTCTATCTACGAGATTCCCGATGGCCGCCGCTTCGATTTAGTGATGACCAACCCACCCTTTGGCACCAAGGGCGCGAATCAAGCCCCGACGCGCGACGACTTCACTGTTTCTACCAGCAACAAGCAGTTGAACTTTATTCAGCACGTCATCACGACACTCAGGCCCGGTGGACGCGCTGCGGTTGTGGTTCCTGATAACTGCTTGTTCGCGGATCAGGCAGGCGAAGTTTTCAAGATTCTGACGGAGGATTGCAACCTGCACACGGTTCTACGCTTGCCGAATGGCACTTTCACACCATACAGCCCCGGCACCAAAACCAACGTGATCTTTTTCACCAAGGGATATCCGACCGAAACGACGTGGATTTACGACGGTCGCACCAACGTGGCAAGCCTTACCAAGAAAGATCGAAAGTTGACGCCCGAACAGTTTTCAGAGTTTGAGCGTTGTTTTGGTCGTGATCCGAACGGAAAGACGAAGCGGAGTTTGACTGACTCGAAGGAAGATCGTTGGCGAATGTTTCGTATCGACGAAATCAAACAGCACGATTTTAAGATCGACAGCCTGAAGTGGCTAAAGGACGAGATTTTTAACGATGGAGATGAATATCTCGAACCCGAGGAACTGGCGACAGATGCAATCTCCGAACTCGAATCGGCAATCAAAGAACTAAACGAAGTCATGGGATTACTTGAGAACAACAATATTTCTCAGCCGCTACAACTGACGACGGACAAAGAATGAAGGAAGTCGACCTCGCTCCAGTTCAGCAACTCAAGAACGAATCGTCCGATGGCCTTCCAATTGGATGGGTTTGGACTACCCTCGGAGAAATCGGAACATATCTCAACGGAAGAGCCTTCAAGTCGTCTGAATGGTCTACGAAGGGCAGACCAATTATTCGCATTCAGGATTTAACAAAATCAAGAGAAAACCCTAACTACTACGAGGGAATGATCGAAGATCGCTATATTGTTCGTCCCGGCGATCTGTTGATCTCTTGGTCTGCGACTCTCGGAGCATACATTTGGCGAGGAGCCGAAGGCGTTCTAAATCAACACATCTTTAAAGTGCATTCAGCGATTAACCCAAGCTGTCACCTTTATTTAGTTCAACACTTTCTCCACGAACTGCAGCGGCAAACTCATGGATCAGGAATGGTTCACGTCACCAAGGGGGACTTCACAAGTACGCCCGTCCCAATTCCGCCATTAGCCGAGCAGAAGCGGATCGTCGAGAAAATCGAGCAACTGCTGGCCAGTGTCAACGAAGCGCGGGAGCGACTTGAACGAGTCACAGGCATTCTCGCTCGCTTCCGCCGAGCCGTCCTCGCCGCAGCGTGCTCGGGCGACCTTACGACAGATTGGCGTGAGCAGCATACCGAGGTTGAATCCGCAAGGACGCTGTTGCGAAAGATTGAACAGTTACGCAGCAACAGTTCTGAAAAGACCCGGCCGAGGCGCGTGCCCATTTCGGACGACGAGCAAGGTGACACTCCTGTTCGAGACCTCCCAGAATCGTGGCTGTGGTGCCAAGTAGATCAAATCGCCACCGCCTGCCTCGGCGGAACACCGCCGCGAAAAATGCAAACCTATTGGAACGGTGACATCGCTTGGGTCAGTTCGGGCGAGGTAGCCAACTGCCGCATTACGAGAACAAAAGAACGAATAACTCGCGAGGGGCTTACCAACTCCAATGCCAAACTCTACCCAAAGGGAACCGTACTGATTGCTATGATCGGCGAAGGCAAGACGCGAGGACAGTCTGCGATTCTAGACACAGAAGCCTGTACAAACCAGAACGTCGCTGGAATGGTTTTCGATGCCGGGAATATTAATCCCGAGTACGTCTGGTATTGGGCAAGGGCTGAGTATGAGCGAAATCGAGCGGTGGGACGAGGCGGTGCTCAGCCTGCTTTAAACGGGGAAAAGGTACGCGGCCTCACGCTACCGCTTCCCCCTCTTGAGGAACAAGGCGAGATCGTCCGCTGCGTCGAGGCCCTGTTCAGTCTGGCAGACGCCATTGAAACCCGGATAGCGGTCGCGGCAACACGAACTGAAGAACTGACGCAAGCCATCCTCGCCAAAGCCTTCCGGGGCGAACTCGTTCCCACTGAGGCCGAACTCGCTCGAACCGAAGGTCGCGCCTACGAATCTGCTTCCGATCTCCTCGCCCGCATCCAGTCCGGGCGAACTGTTTTGATTGAGCGAGAAGGAGTTCGTCGGAAGAATGGCAAACGCCAATCGAGAACATTGGCAAGGGCTCATTCAATGCCGGGTCAATCGGTGTTGTAAAATCTCGTGAATTTACGGGGTAATCGTGCCGTAGATAAGAGCTTATTGCTACCGCCCTTTAGCCCACGGAATGTACCAGCGCCGCGCGGGTTTGGGTGCGCGAGGGAGTGTGACCGATCTCCATGCGGTCATGAAATCTTCCGGCGATATGATCATTACTTCTCCAAACGGATGGAGGTTCAAAAGGTGATTGTCACGGGTGACCATCACCCTTGACCCTGATGATACGGCTACGCGAAGGAACATCTCATCATCGCGGTCTGCGGGAACCAAAACTCCCGGTAACACATCAGTGATCGATGTGAGATTGAGCAGCCGGGCATATTCATTTTCGAATGCTAAGACACCGCGATATTGCGCCCTAATTTTTTTTTCGATTCGTGGATAACGAATAACGCGGCAAAATTCGATGAAAGTTTCGGTGCAACCCCAGAGCGACAACTTCCCGACATCCGCAAGACGAAAGATCGAAGCGCCGGGGCCAGAAGAAAGAAGGCCACTAACTGCCGTGTTTGTGTCAACGACGAGGCGGTGCATCTTGGCCGCGTTGCCGCACGTCACGAATCGCTTGGTCGAGGTCCTCGGGACTAGGTCCTGGATCGGCTTCTGCAGCAGGTACACCTGCCAGGCCGTCGATCACCGCAATCCATCGAATGAAGTGTTCAGTTGGTATGCGAACGAATCCTTCCTCCTCTATCGCTCCGGCCAGTTCTAAAGCCAGTCCGATTCGATCACGCATAAACCGAGGCCGGTCTTCGGGCGGTCTGGCCGCCAAGTCAGCCATCTCCCTCAAACGACGATGCATGAAATGCTGTTTCTTTTGCGGCGGATTTTCTGGAAGGCCCTCAGCGCAAGCGGAGCAATTGCAGGCAAATGTTTGTGCAGTCTCGCTACCATCTGCTCTGAAGATATCGCGGGCAGCGTCTGGCGGCAGATATGAGAGAAGTTCCGGAAAGTAATAGAACTGGGAGCGATGTGCTCGATCCGCCGGAAAATTGGCTCGGCCCGGTTGTAGATTTACTTCGCGGAAGGTTTCGAGCCAACCCACACCCGCGCTGAAACCATTGGCACCTAAAGCAGTCAGCACCTGACCAAACGATGCTATTGAACAAACGATGACGTCTCGTTCTACGGCGAGGCCACGCACTAGACGCGCAAGCCCCATCAGCATTTGGGTTGAGACTTGCCGATCATCGAAGTTCTCAACTAAAACCAGGTACCCGTCAACGTCCGGCTCTCTGTACTGATCAATTAAATCCTGCGTACCGACTGGAGACTCAAGGATTGTTCCCGAGAAGCACACCATCGCAAAGACAGGCCGCTCGATTCTTCGCTCCGCACGATGCCGGAGTCCATCCGCGATTAGACGCAAATTGCTCCGCAATCGACCATCATCTAAGTCGCGGGTGTATAGATAGGGCGGGACCAGGATGTCCGTACCCAAGTCGATTTCGTAATCGAGCACTTGACCCGCAAGATTTCGTGAATGCTCCGCATCTCTGAAATACGCCGCATCGAAGGGCTGTTGAGGAGCATAGGGTAGCGCTGTGAAGGTCGGTTTATCCAAATATCCGCGATACGTAAAAGCATGCGTAAGAGGATCAACGATCAGGACCTCGGCGTTTTCCCGCACGGCCTGGCGTAGGTTGGCATATCTTTGATCACCGCAATTAGCCGTTAGAAGGGAGGCCTGTACCCGAAATTCACGAGCAAGGGCAAGGTCCTGGAGGAGATACTTGGGCGCAAAAAGCGGGGCAGGAAACCTAGTTCTCGGATGCACAACCAGCGGCCTCCAATACCGCTTTTCTCTTGTACCGCCATAGCCATTCAGCCGCAAAACTGTGACGGTCGGGATCGTGTGGTGCCATCA
>Ga0209333_1001610_pt1 | contig 10716 bp, 15 predicted proteins | sample BlaSpr_A8_OM2_O3_FD_187982 | JGI IMG/M metagenome (GOLD analysis project Ga0209333, IMG submission 187982) | Forest soil microbial communities from Thunder Bay, Ontario, Canada - Black Spruce, Ontario site 2_A8_OM2_O3 (SPAdes) (version 2) | ecosystem: Environmental > Terrestrial > Soil > Boreal...
GGACCGCCGCAGAGTTTTTTCAGGCGTCCGGCGATGGCGCGCGCCGCCGCGCCGCTCGGACCGGCGACCACCCAACGAGTTTGCTGCAAAATCTTCAGAATGTGGTCCCGCTCCGCGTCGTGGAGAGTTGTTGCTTCCGGCGATTCAGCGTCTGCGGGATGTTTTAGCTCGGCGAAGGGGGACACAGGACCGTCCCATCGCTCAAGATCACGCTGCGCTCGATGAAATTCTGCAGCTCACGAACGTTTCCTCGCCACTCGTACGAAGTGAACGCAGACATCGATTCGGGAGTAACGCGCTCGATTTGCTTGCCCATGTCGAACGCGTGGCGCCAACGGATGCCACCGTTCTGCTGCAGGGTGAAACCGGAACCGCCAAGGAACTGATGACCTGAAAGCGGCGGAAGATTCGAAACGTCTCGTCGGACCAACAGATTTCTCCGCTCCGAACAGCCCATCCAAAGCTGCCGGTTTGGGTCAGTCTTTGCGCTTCCGCCAAATATCCAGTTCAATCGGCTGGACATCGTGCCAGCATTCGGACAGTTATACACTGGGACCCCGGCCGCGAAGACTCCTGTAATACGACGTATCCTCCGTCCCATCAGTCACTTCCGCGCCACCGTGGTCAGTGCTCGATTTGGCTCCGCTATTGCTCGCTTGACGTCTGGGCATTGCTAAATTAATGGCCGAGGAGAAACGGAATCATGGATACGTCTCTCGCAACTGATATCGAAAAAGACCCGGATCATGCAATAGTAACCGCCGCTAAACGCGGTGACACGCACGCATTCGAAAAACTAATGTTGCGCCACAAGCGGAAAGTCTTCGCGATTGCGCTGCGCATAACCGGGAACCGGGAAGACGCCGAAGATGTGATGCAGGAAAGTTTTCACAAAGCTTTCCTGCACCTTGGCGGCTTTCAGGAAGCGTCACAGTTCTGCACTTGGCTCACTCGCATCACCTGCAACGAAGCCTACATGTTGCTGCGCCGAAGGCGGAGAGTTCCCGAAGTCCTGCCGTTGACGCCTGATGACAATGTGAGCTTCGTCCCCGAGGCATTTGTTGACCAGAACCCCAATCCCGAAGAATCGTGCCGGCGGCGCGAACATTCGGAACTCCTGACTAACGCGATCAATCGGTTGGGTCCGACGATTCGAAAAACGATGTGGCTTCGCATGGTCGAGGAGCTTTCCGTCAAAGAAACTGCTCAGCTGCTGGAAACTTCCGTTTCCGCTGTGAAATCACGCGTTTGTCGAGGTCGCCGGGAGCTAAGCGGAACTCTAAATCGTACGCTCCTCTACGCATCGCCGACTTAGGTGCGCAAGAACGTATCGGGAAAGGGAGTGAACAGGTTTTCCGATGTGCGACGGATCTCAGCAGTCGCACCTGCAGCACTAGGGTCAACTGAAAATATGCAGATCTCATTTCATATAAAAGGATAAGGCACATGGAATACAGAGTGATCTTCGGCACGGAAATGAAGGTTTCACGCATTGCGCAAGGCACGTGGGCCATCGGCGGTTGGATGTGGGGAGGTACGGACGAAAGAGAATCGATTCGCACCATTCACGCAGCCCTCGACAAAGGGATCACGCTGATAGATACCGCGCCAGTTTACGGCTTCGGAGTTTCCGAAGAAATCGTGGGAAAGGCTATTGAGGAGCGAGGGCATCGGGAAAAGGTGTTCATCGCGACCAAAGTTGGACTCGAGTGGCACAACGGCTCGGTCACGCGCAATTCCTCGGCCGCTCGCATCCGGAAGGAGGTCCAGGATTCCCTCCGTCGCCTTCGCACCGACTACATTGACGTCTATCAAGTCCATTGGCCGGATTTGGCCGTCCCCATCGAGGAAACCGCCCATGCCATGCAAGCCCTCTTTAAGGAAGGCGTGATCCGTGCGATCGGAGTAAGCAATTATTCACCGGAGCAGATGAACCAATTCATGTCCGTCTCTTCGTTACACACCGTCCAGCCTCCTTACAACCTCTTCGAACGGGAAATTGAGCGCGATGTGCTGCCTTACGCGCGCGAAGAGGATCTGAGCGCTTTCGCTTACGGGCCTCTCTGCCGCGGGCTGTTGACCGGCACGATGCGGCCGGACACGAAGTTCACCGGAGACGATCTCCGCCTGTCTGATCCGAAATTCCAGCCGCCGCGCTTCGCGCAATATCTGAGTGCGGTGCAGCAACTGGAAGATCTGGCGCAAAAAAGATACGGAAAACACGTGATGGATCTCGCCGTGCGTTGGGTGCTGGACCAACCCGGAATCGCTGCGGCGTTGTGGGGCGCGCGCCACCCTGAGGAACTCGAAGCTGTGGCGGGCGCCCTAGAATGGAAGCTCGACGCGGCCGCGCTCGCGGAGATCGAACAGATTCTGCGGCAGACGATCGCTAGTCCAGTCGGTCCCGAATTCATGGCGCCGCCGGCGAGAAAAACTGCCACCGCCTAGGATATGTGGCGCCGGCAAACGAATTTCTGAAGAACGAAAGCTAACGGCCAGCTGCAAGCGGAACGAGAAGGCCACTTGTGAAGAATCTCGAACTAGGGAGAGCAACGCGATGAGCAAAATAAAACGACTGGGCTGCGCACTGGTATTGATCGGGATTACGGCCGTGATGGTGCGTTCGCAGGGTACGGCAGGCGAATATGTGAAGCCGGCGGAGGCCGTTCCAACCGGCAAAGCTCCCAAGATGCTGGTGCAATTGCTGAATCCTGGAGAGCCGACGAAACAATATGCCGTCATCTTCTATCAGGGCGACGAGGTTTATTCCGGGCTGCAGGAGTTTGCTGAGAAATATCACGTCACCAGCGCGCATTTCACCGCGATCGGAGCGTTGGATGACGCAACTGTGGGCTGGTTCGATCCCCAGCGCAAAATGTACAAAAAGATTGCCATCAATGGTCAGCACGAACTGATCGGGATGAGTGGCGACATCGCGCTCTACCAAGGGAGACCCGTTGTCCACACGCACATGGTGGTAGGGAGCCCAGACGGAACCACGCGTGCCGGCCATGTTCTGGAGGCCTACGCATCACCGACGGTGGAAGCAATGGTCACCGTCGATCCGGTAACGATGCAAAAGCGTTTTGATCCAACAACGGATCTCACGCTGATTGACCCAGCTTTGAAGTAGTAACGCGGTGCATCGCGATTGCAAAGTGACTATGAACGGAGGAGAAAAACGATTATGGCTGAAGTATATGTAATTGCAAGATCGGTAGCGCGCGGAGGAAGGGAAAGCGAACTCAGAGAACTCCTGCGGGGCATGTTAGCTCCCACCCGAGCTGAAGTGGGCTGTAAATTATATGAACTCTATGAGTCTGATTCGAAGGGGCGCTTTTATTTTTACGAAATATGGGAAAGTCAAACTGCGCTCGATCGACACGCGGCAAGCGCTCACTTTAAACACTTGGAACGAACCGTCGGGGAATTAGTACAAGGTCCGTTCGAGGTAAATATCTTACAGAAGCTTCCGGCCGGCGCCGCTGCTGCGTGAGATTCGCGCTGGGCGGCAAGTCTTGACAGGCAAGGTTGCACTTAAAACTAAAAAGGAGAAATAAGCAATGGCAAATCAAGCCGCAGCTCAAGCCAAGCAAAAACCGCAAGCGACGCACGAAACGCCAACCGACCTCAGCCGCGAAGGCGTCGCCGAAATTACCGCCGCGCTGCGTCAATTGCTGGCCGATACATTCGCGCTGTACCTGAAGACCAAGAATTTCCACTGGCACATGACCGGGCCGCACTTCCGCGATTATCACCTGCTGCTCGATGAACAAGGTGAACAGATCTTCGATATGACCGACGACATCGCTGAGCGCGCCCGCAAAATCGGAGGAACCACGTTGCGCTCCGTCAGCGATATCTCGCGGCATCAACGCCTGAAGGACAACAATGAAGAGAGCGTTGCCCCGAAAGAAATGCTCGCAGAGCTCAGCGCCGATAATCAGGCCCTGACGCGCTATTTCCGCGCTGCGCATGAAACTTGCGACAAATACAATGACGTGGCCACCGCCAGCGAGATCGAGGTCTGGATTGACCAAACGGAGCGGCGGACCTGGTTCTTGTCGGAAATCGTGCAAGGTCTCTGACGGCGACCTGATCACGAAACCGATCCGGCGGGAAATTCCGGCCCTCGAATTGCCTGCGCCGTCATTCAGAAATCGCGGTATAAGGGAGCCATGACTGCCAACAAAATGAAAGCGCTGCGATCTGCTGAGTTTGGGCCACCGTCGGTGTTGGGAATCCAGGAAGTCGCGATTCCAGAGCCTGCCGACGGCGAAGCACTCATTCAAGTGAAGGCCGCCGCGATTAATCCCAGTGATATTGGGAACGTTGCGGGGCGCTTTAAAACCACGACGCTGCCGCGGACTCCCGGGCGCGACTTCGCCGGCACGGTTGTAGCGGGAAACCGTCACAAAGGTGAAGAGGTATGGGGCAGTTGCCCGGCGCTCGGTATTCTCCGTGATAGATCTCACGCGGAGTATGTCGTCGTCCCAACGGAGACTCTCTCACGTAAACCGCAAACCCTGAGTTTGGCGCAGGCGGCGGCAATCGGAGTTCCGTACATCACGGCATGGGCATCTGTAATTAGCGCAGCTCAAATCTAACCTGGCGAAACTATTCTGATTGTGGGAGTCGTTGGCGCGGTGGGCCAAGCGGCCACACAGATTGCCAATTGGAAACAAGTGCGCGTTATTGGCGCGGACACTTCGTCCGACCCGTTTCCGGGCACGGAGTCGGTCATCAATACCAAGACTGAAGATCTCCGTCAGAGGGTCTTGGAGCTGACGGCGGGAAAAGGAGCTGACGCGGTCTTAGACACCGTGGGTGGCCCGATGTTCGAGCCGGCGTTGCAATCACTCACGGTTGGAGGGCGACAAGTGGCAATCTCCAGCGGGGATCCGCGCGTCGCTTTCAACCTCGTTGAGTTCTACCATAATTCCTCGCGGTTGCTCGGAGTGGACAGTTACGCCTTAACCTCGCGACAGATAGAGGAAATCGAGAGTGAGCTCCAGTGCGGATTTGAAACGGGAGTACTGAAGCCTCCCCCGATTGAAATTGTGCCGTTTGAAAAATCCGTGGACGCATACAGCCGAATGGCTGCCGGGCACGCGAAAGGGAAACAGGTGCTCAGTTTCGACTGACGTGTGGACGGGAGACAAATTCTGAAGTAAAAGACCGGCAGCCACATGCGAACGTTCAATTCGCAATCGCACGCGCGCGCCGGTACCACCGCATCAATCGTTGGCAGTCAGGTGACACCGCAAGCGTGGCTCGAGGGAGTTTGAAAAGAAAGCGCTGCTCATCTCGTTCGCGGTGGGCACGCTTGTGGGTGTCCTATACGGGGTGATCAAGGTGAAGAGCCCTGCGCCGCCCATCATTGCTCTGGTCGGACTGTTGGGGATGGTGTTAGGCGAGCAAGGTGGCGCGTGGCTCCTGGCGAAAAAGATTCACGCTGCAAACGTGGTTCCAACTCACGTTGCCAGCGTACGCAAAGATACGCGGTAGCGTTCGAACGTGCAATTCGCGATCACGATATGCGGAATGCCTACTTTTGTCGTGCGGAATAAAAATTCGAATCGTTCTGCAATCGTACCGCCGCCTTTTCGGCGTCTTGAGAGATCGACGGACCGGCTGCTGGCTTGTCCTGATCGGTTTTCTGATCGCGCTCGCGGCGTTGCCTGCCCGGGCGCAGACTCCGGACCCTCAGTGGCCCGGTCCGCCTCCAGATCCCGCGCGTCCACCGTTGAATCCATTTCCTGCCGAGCAGAATTGGAGTTTTCTCGCAGACTCTTCGAAGCGCACGGATTTCTTCGATCCCGTAAAGTACATTCCGTTAGGCGAAAACCCGCAACCGTACCTGTCGCTGGGCTTGGAATATCGCGTCGAATACGAGTATTTCGACAACTGGATGTTCGGCGCCGTGGCGCAAGACCATAACGGATACGTCATGAACCGGGCGATGCCCCATTTCGATTTTCACGCCGGCCGGTACTTCCGCCTCTTTTCTGAGTTCGAGTTCGATTTTGAAGACGGCAGGAACGGCGGACCACGGCCCCAAATCGACGAAGACCGCGGGGACGTTCATCAGGCGTTTGTCGAGATCGGCTCGCACGCGAGCAGCGAACACGGAATCAGTCTCCGCGCCGGACGCCAGGAAATCGTTCTCGGTACGGGCCGCTTGCTCGACAACAACGAAGGTCCCACCGTAAAGTTGACTTTCGATGGTTTTCGCTTCATCGCCGAAAGTGCGCGCGTGAGGCTGGATCTCTTCGCCATCAAACCCGTCCTAAATAATCTTGGTTTTTTCGACGATGTGCCAATTCACGCCGAAAGCCTGTGGGGAAGTTATCTCACTGTCCCGGCACCCATCGTGAACGGCGGGAACGCTGACATCTATTACATCGGAGCAGACACGAAATCGGCCACCTATAACCGAGGCACTGCGCCCGAGGTTCGTCACACCGTAGGAGCCAGAGTTTTCCGGCCGATCGGGAAAGGCCTGGACTACAACTGGGAGCCGAACCTTCAATGGGGAAGTTTCGGAGGCGCCTCGATTCGCGCTTGGAGCGTGTCAACGGAAACGGGATACACGTTCGATCGTGTGCGCTTTCATCCTCGCCCCACGTTACGCGCAGACGTCTATAGCGGAGACGGCAATTCCGCGAATCAGTCTCTCGGAACTTTCAACTCCCTCTTCCCCCGCGGTTGTTACTTCACGCCCAAGATGGTGCCCACGTTTGGACCTCAGAATCTGATCGATTTGCACCCGCTGATTCAATTCCAGCTGCGCGCGAACATCACGGGCGCACTTGCCTGGGACTGGTATTGGAGAGAATCAACCCACGACGGGATCTACGCCTTTGGAAGCGGAGTCCTGATTGATCCAGCGAGCGCCAGCGGCGCGCGCTATCTGGGCAATCAAGGAGATCTCGAAATTCGCTGGTCTCCCGTGCCACAGGTCATCCTTGCGTTCAACCTCGCCGGCTTTGAGCCGGGACCCTTTTTCCACATGCTGACCCACGACGCCGCCCCTATCTTCGGCAATGCCGGATTTACGTATCGCTTCTAACAACGCACGGGCAAAGCCAGCCACGGTGCTCGACGAAGGTGTCCGAAGATTGGACAGTGTGTCGAAATCTGCGCAGTCTTGCGACACGCGAGGTGAGTCCATCCTGTGCTGCGATCGTCTCGTCATGCCCTTACCTCTCATGGATTCACTAACTTCGAAGATTGGCGCGGCTCCTTTCGAGCAACTCCTATTTATGGCACGGAATTTGCACTCGATTGGTATCGGAAGGTGAAGACATAGAAAAGACTGCCGCCGGCCGGCGAGAATTGACGTTCAATACCGTTCATACCACCTCAATTTCGCCGGCCCGCGACCAAAGGTAGACTCGACATGAACGCAATTACGCCAGGAAAAGATAAGCTGGGATTCATCGGAATCGGCTACATGGGCCGGCCCATCGCACAGCGCTTACTTGAAGCCGGCTTCCAACTGACCGCGTACGACCGGGATCGCGGCAAAGCGCAGGAACTTGTCCAGTATGGCGGCGCTGTAGCGAATAGCATTGCTCAGCTTGCGTCCGGTTGCGACGTGCTGCTCTCCTGCCTTCCAAATGACGAAATCGTCATGAGCGTCTATAACGGAGCGGACGACGCTTTCGCTAGCATGCGTACGGGCTCGCTGTGCATTGACCTGAGTACGGTTTATCCCGAGACGTCCAAGAAACTGGCGCAGCTGGGCGCCAAGCGCGGAGTGGACGTCCTTGACGTGACCATGTCGGGCAGTACTCCGGTCGCCGAACAGGGTGCGTTGGTCTTGTTCGGAGGTGGAGACCGCGAAAGATTCGACGCCGCGGAGGCAATCTTTCGCGCAATCGCCCGGAAGTATTTCCATGTAGGACCCAGCGGATCAGGAGCGACAATGAAGCTGGTGGTGAACAGCCTGCTGGGAATCGGAATGCAGGCGATCGCAGAGGCCGTTGCGCTCGGTGAGAACGCGGGCCTCGAGCGCAATCGACTGCTCGAAGTGCTGTCGCAGACTACAGTCGTCGCTCCGGCACATCTGGGAAAACTGCCGAGAGCGATGAACAACGATTACAGCCCGCAATTTCCGCTGCGCCTGATGAACAAGGATTTCGGACTGATCCTCAAACTCGCCGCCGCCGTCGGCGCTCAGATGCCCGCGGCACGCGCGGCGCTGGATGTCAATGCGGCGCAACTGACTCCAGGAAACGAGCAAGACTTCTCCGCCGTGATTCTACAAATGGAAAAGCAAGCGCATTCGGATTCTGCGGATAAGAAACGGACCGGAATTGGCGCCGGCCAATAACCCGATTTAGCCCCGCGTCCTCGAACACAATCTGGCAGTCCACCAGTGGTATGCTCGGTCGGGATCCATCGAGGTGCTGCCCATGGATTGGAAGGAACACGGAGTCAAGATCGTGCATTCCGGCGAACTCGACACCAACACGCCGCAAACGCCGGGCATGACGCGCGCCGCGGCCATCACCCACGCACGCACCGGCGCAAACCAAATGTGGGCTGGCACCGTGGTCGTGCGACCCGAAGCCAAAACCGGACCGCACCATCACGGCGCGCTGGAGACCGTCCTCTATATTGTGCGGGGCCGCGCGCGCATGCGCTGGGGAGATCAGCTGGAACTAAGCGCGGAAGCGCAAGCAGGAGATTTCATCTACGTGCCGCCCTACGTGCCGCATCAGGAAATCAATGCCAGCCCCGACGAGATTTGCGAAGCAGTCGTAGTCCGCAACGGCCGAGAACCCATCGTAGTAAATCTCGACGTAGCAACCCCAGAGCCAGCAAGCGCCGGCCATCCCGGCATGCCCTTCCATCCAAACAGCTGACCCCGCGTCACAATGACATCCACGTCACGCCCCAACAATCGCGTTCCGCGATACGCCACCAACGAACAATAGGCCAATCTGCAGTCGGTGGCCGCGACGGGCACCGCGCCGCCGCTGATGAGTCTCGCGGTAAACGCGAATGACCAGGTCAGTGTGGCGCCTTTCACCTTTGACGCAGTGGGGAACAAATGGAGTTTGATTTCTATGACTTCTTCCTTGTTGAGTGAGGATTAGTGTGAACGAACAGATCGTAGTCCGCTGTGTCGTACCGCTCGAAAGAATGGTCGGAGAAGATTCGAAAGACACCGAGCTACTTCGAGCGATGGCTGTTGAGGCTGAAGACTATTTGGTGTCATTCGCTTGGTGTGAAGCTGTACTACAACGCTACTTTGGTGCGGGCGTGGGAGGCATTGTCGGGGTGTTCTTTTTGGAATTCGGCCGACTCGCTTAGGGATCGATCAATAGCTGTGGGTTGTCGTTGGCGACTTACCCAGCGCCTATTTTGTAGTGGATCAGTGCAAGACACCCGTTCAAGTGTTGAACCTGTATATCTCGCACGTGAAGCAATGGATTGAGTTCGCCAGAAATGGCAAGTCTTCCTCAGACTTTATTCCGCTTAGTGTCCCGCCCACTCCCGAATGGGCAGAACAGCTCGCACCACGAATCGATTTTCTCGATGACGCTATTCTCCCGCGTTTCAAAGACGCGTGCCCATAATTGTTGGCGGCTGGCCCCCCGGGTGCGCTACCATTTGACAATTCTCAAGTAAACGCCGTAGAAGTTTCGGGCGCTCATCCCTTAGTCTTTGAACCGTGCGGTTTAGTCGCCAGACTTTCAACCACCGCGGCCAAACACATCCCCCAAATCATTTCGGCCAGTGAGTACTAGTTCTGTATGAGTTCTGTACGAACGTACAGCTGTGCTCTCGACCCGCGCATGATAACGTCGCGCAGGACTCAAAAGAAATGAAGCATCACAAAAATTCGCGCGGCGTCGCCAGCCCCGCACCGCGGTCGCAGCAACAAACTCCAATCGCCGCCGCATTAGTACCCACGCTGCGGCAATACGCTCCGTTTAGCACTTTCTGCAGCTCCGCAGCAACGCTCCCGGCCGCGCCCCAAACCTCACCACGCTACGCGGTTCTACCTACGCCAGCAGTAGCAATCGAAAATTTTCTAATCAACGTCCCGTCGATTAGAAATCACCGTAAACAATTGAAAACAATCGCCAACCTCCAATTCTAATCGCGTATTTTTCGCATAATTTGCGCGCTGACTGACGCTCCTTTCGTGACCCGCCAACTTAGTACCGATGATCTGCCTCGCGCGGAAGTCCTGCCGCCCAGAACAGAGTTTGCGTGGTATGGTTTGCGCTGTGCGCGGACCTGCTCTGGTGTCGCAAGTCTCACCCGAAGGGCAATATGTGCCCGCTGCCTTTGCGGGTGTGAGCAAAGGCGTTCGCAGTTTGTCCTTTGCCCGGAATTTCAAGGATCGTCGTTTTCTGCTGTTGGCGCTCGGGATAAATTAAGAACCGTGACCGATACACTGGCCGGTCAAGAGGTGTCGTCAGCGAGCCTGGTGCAACACGAAGCGAAGCGCAGCGCCGGCGCCAACAATTTCAGAAGTTGTAAGGGCAGGAGGCGCGGATATTTCGCGCGCCAGGCTGCAAGCCGGACATCTGTATCGTGCGCGCCTCAGACGGCATGCGCAAAATCCTCGAATAACCAGGCGCACCGGCCGACTGGTATATTCCTTTTCAAGGAGAGTGTTGTGGCGTCGTTTGATTTCGAAAAGCAATCGCACCGCCGCTTGAATCCGCTAACGGGAGATTGGGTGCTGGTTTC
>Ga0209333_1001611_pt1 | contig 10705 bp, 19 predicted proteins | sample BlaSpr_A8_OM2_O3_FD_187982 | JGI IMG/M metagenome (GOLD analysis project Ga0209333, IMG submission 187982) | Forest soil microbial communities from Thunder Bay, Ontario, Canada - Black Spruce, Ontario site 2_A8_OM2_O3 (SPAdes) (version 2) | ecosystem: Environmental > Terrestrial > Soil > Boreal...
ATTCCAATAACTTCGCCCTTCACGTGGCGCACTTCAATCACATCAGCATGGGCCTGCACCTCAGCGGGGGTGAGCTGCTTCCATCTGCATTCGCCTGCTTTGAGCGCGTTACGTAGCTTGCGCATATCGGCGGTGTTCGTGATTTGTGAGGGACTAACAACGCCGCCATCAAGTGGCCAGTTGATGAGCTGCACGCTGTAGACCTGGACTATCGATGTTTCGTAGTTGGCGTAGTTCATTTCGATCTTCTTGACCTGAGTAATATTTCCTGGGATCAAGCGCTTGGTAAGTTCTTCAATCCTGGCTACATATTGATGGAAAAACTTACGCAAACCGTTCTTAATCATGCCGCAACACTCGGAACGCATTTTAGCAACAGTGTCGCGTTCGAGGAGGTCTAGATATTTATATAAGCATGTCTGTGGCAATGGAAGGAGTGTCACTTACTCTTTTCGCGCTTGCAATTCCATTGCTCGAATAGACGCGTTAACTCCCAGGGATCCTTACCGAGAACTTCAGGGAAGAAGTCGATAGCATCCCCGGATGCATGAAACTGAGGCGTTGCTTCGTCGTTGACGCTACCGCGGCTTCCGAGCACAAAAGTACTCCAGCCTGTGCGTTCGGAAAGGCAGTCAAGCTAAGTAGAGATATTAGCTTCCTGTAAATAATGCAGTAGACGTGTTCTTACCTCGTCTGTAATACGGTCCATAGTAGCAATGATGTCTCGAGCAGCCGATTTATTATTTGGTCGAGCGTTTCGCTTCTTCGCCTCGCGGTGCTCCTTGAGGGCCTCGATCAGCTCCTCCTCGTCCTCCTTTGTCATGTTTTGAACATCCGAGTCAGTGAGGGCCATCTCCTTCAACTCGCCAAGAGTCTTCCGTTCACCAGCAGCCAAGCCTGGGTAAGTCATGTTAATAATTGAAAACTATACTGAGCAAGAGGCAAACTTACTTCCGTTGATTTTTTCCGACATAAAATGAACTATCGCGTTTTGAAGAGTGACTCGGCGCTCCTTCTTGTAATGGGTGGAGGCCTCAACCATCGCCGCGATTTTGGATACCTTGACGTTATGCTCAGCTGCTATTTCCTCGAACTTTTCAGCCCTATGTTGAAGATACTCGGCGATGGCGGCGTTGAGGGCAGCTTGGCTCTCTTTTCTCTGCGCAGAGGCAATCTTGCGTGTGGCTTTCTCGGCTGCTGTGAGTTTTCGCTTTGGCTCGGTGACGGGTTGGACTTTAGCAGAGGGGTTCCGTTTGGCCCAGGTAGTGCGGTCAGCCAGCGGGACAACAGGAGGTAATTCAGGGGTGACAAGGGTGGCGTCAGGGGGTACAGCAGAGGCAGCGGGAGTTGACATTGTATATTGTGAGGCCTATGGGGGAGGAAGTTAATAGTGGAAGAGGGTGAAAAATACGTGAAAGTGGCGCGTAAATAGGACACCGGGGGGTGAAATTTTCCGATGGGTATAACGCCGTCACGTGTAAACATGACGATGAGGAGTGACTTACAACTTAACAAGAATCAATACCTTTTACTCTATCACAACGAGTTAGGCTTGCATATCTTTGAAGCACAAAGACATGCGCTGATCACGAAGTATCTAGGCAATATTGCTCAAGTTTGAGGAAATGTTGTCAAAAGGTAAATGTCTCAAGTCGACTCGTCACTCAACTTAAAGGCAATGTAGATTTACCTAAGATATCGTGAGTCAGGGCAAATTATTGTGGTTGCGAATTAACTCACGATTTTATTTAAATAAAGAAATACATGGGGTGCGTATAATCTGCTGGAAATAGCACTAGCAGGCCCGCAGTACACACCGAGCCTTAGGTATTTGTGGTAGTGGGCATAAACTCGAGGAAATTAAGTCTCACCATCGAGGACCTGCGAGAGCGAGGCAAGGAAGTGCAACTCGAATCTTAAAACTCCGAGAAATGGGAGCTGGAGATACTAAATCCGCATAGGTATGTCATAACAATATTATTTCAGAAGATAAAGGGAACTTACCTAGTGTAAAAAAGAATTATCGACTACGCGCTAAATAGCGTTCGGAATATCGAGACGTGGCCGCACATGCCAAGCTCGAAATAAACGTCCTATAATTTGATATGAGCTCTCCCCCTTTAGACTCGCTTACCACCAGATACGAGTCCTTCAAATCGCTATCGAAGCGATCATTTGATCGCCTAAATGAAACACCAGTCACAAACCTAGCTCCATTTCTTGAGGCTAGGCCGCTCTGTTACCCCAGGATAACGGTAAGCCATCTTCCACAGCTTATATGTGACAGACATACCTTGAACCCGATACAAGGTGGCCTGAAGTCAATGAAAAACCTGGTGGTTAAGCTCGAATTGAATTTGCAACTAGAAAGCGATGGGCACCGAATGGCAACCGCTGTAACTTCAATTTACGAAGAGAGAGGTAAGTAGTATGGGCCTCAGTGAAAGGCTTGCTTACTTACCTTGTTGTGTATAGCACCACTTCAACTTCCGATCGTCGATCGCGTTGTGGGCGCTTGTCTTCGTTGGTGGATCGTGAGTAAGTTCGGAACTAGTAGTCTTCCTCTTCTCTTCGCTCAACTTACCATCTCGTGGGGAGTTAATCCAACCCCTCCGCTAAATTCACAAGGTGAGTACTTTCGTTTTCGACACGGGCTACCCCAAGACGAACGCTACGGAGATCCGCGCCACGGAACTCTATTATGTTTTGTCAAGGGGTTTCCCGTGTCGGATGTCGATATGTCGTCCTCCAATTCAACAGGCGTGTTTGACGCGTCGTTTTTGTTTAGCAGACTCTGGGCTCAACGATAAGCGTAGCTATACGCACGCTATATATATTTTAATGCTATTTCGCGTTGTGAGTTGAAATAATCATATTAAGCTAATTATATACTAAAGGTTTACTGGTCTATGTAGACACGTTCGAACCGCGCATTCTCCCCATGGGAGATGTCCAAACAAATCGCATCGTCCGTCAAGGACTTTGCCTTTGAGACGCTTCTTATGATGGCTATCCGGGATGAGAAGCTACACGATGGCGAGGGAACCGAGGACGATCCATCCGAAGGCACAGGGTTTGAACCTGTACACGGCGTAGCTCCTGCGCTCAATACGTCGCCGATACCTCACTCTTCAACGTCTCGTCCCGTGTCACCGCTTTCAACGGCCTCTCCTACCAATACGCGATCCTCCGATGTGGCAGATTCTGATGCTACGGACTCTGAGTCTGGTCCAGATTCAGACACGGCTACTCCGGCCACTCACAAGCGCAAGCGGAAATCCAAGGCAACGATTGCCTACAAAAAACTAGCATTCAAGAAACGTCGCGCCACCGATAGACAACGTGCCAAGGATGACCTCGACCCAAATGTCAAAGTTCGGCCCAGTATTCGCAAACGACACACTGCTTCCGCCACCCCCATCAACGTGCCATCTTTCAGCATTGACACAAAGGTTCCCGCACAAACGGGATACGTGGCAATTCGGGACCCGAAGGCGAACAAGCAGGTATACAAGTTAGGCGAGATGGTTGGGGAGGGATCTAAGTTTAGGTTTAATCTTGTAGAATGGGATGGAAAGTACGTACTGAGCTTCACCCTTTCACTTTAGTTTGCTCACATAGTGCAGGGTATCTTGCCCAATTACCGACAAAAAAGGACGGATTATTGCGACACTTTGCGGTCACCCGGACGATCCGAATTGGGAGGCTGCTCACAAGGAGGCAGCTGCTGTAATGAAGCGAGCACAGCGTCGAATCCGCCGCACCAAAAAGAACTCGAAGCACCGACGCGGGAACTTTGTTGCCCTCGCCGCTGGTGTGTCCTTTGGAGGTGGTCAAAAGGTATATATTTCCTCCTTGGACTTCTGGATCATTGCTGATGAACTGCAGGTACCCGGTAACTTGGTCAACACCCCCACGAATACAGAGATCCTCAATGAGATTCTCGAATCTACAGCCTTCATTCGCCTCGCCGGGTTCGCCAACAGTAAGCATTAACTTTTGTATATACATGTATAATTATTGACAGATTGTACAGGTTGTTTCGCAACTTGGGCGCCAAGACTCTTCACCTATTACCTCGACCACGTTACCTCCCTCTTCAACTGGTACGGTACACAGCTTCGACGAAATTTCGCCACAGTCTTCACATGCTCCACTTTCAATTTTGGCCCGTCCACCGTCTCGTTCTCCCATACAGACCCTGCCAACCTGCCCAACGGATGGTGCGCTGTTACGTCCCTCGGACCCTTTGACCCCAAGCAAGGCGGGCATCTCGTTTTATGGGATCTCAAACTCGTTATCGAATTCCCACCCGGATCAACGATCCTCCTTCCATCTGCAGTTGTTCGGCACTCCAACGTCGCTATTCAAAAAGGTGAAGAGCGGTACTCGTTCACCCAGTACACAGCTGGTGGCCTTTTCCGATGGGTGGACCACGGATTTCAGAAGGAAAGCGAGTATTGGGATAGCCTATCGGAGGATGCGAGGATTGAGGAGGAAGAGGTCATGCGGCGTCGCTGGACCATTGGACTTGGCATGTTTTCTACATTAGATGAGCTTAAATCCATGTCGGAATAGCTACAATTATTTTATGGATGTATGTTCTACAAGTCATTTGACTAAGATACAGTGTGTTTAAACAAGTGTGGATGCGCAGATATGATAAATCATATCCGCAGAAAATAAATTGTAATTGAGTTCAAAATACGCAGTACAAAGATGGAAGTTGTATGTTGCTAGTTCAACTTTGTGTCATGTTCGAAATCACATATCTTCCACCACTCAAAATATATGGTAAAAACCTTATGAGAACCTTATATATGGTGTAAATTGAGGCTTACAAGCCATCATAGGTCAATATATCTAAAGACTACCTCAGACGAAGGTAAAACATCGTTAGTATTCGAGATGTGTATGATGTTTCCGATATGTGTCTGATGGGTTTGCGATATGTTTGTGAGATGTTTGCGATGTATTTATCGCAAACATCTCACAAACATCTCAGCCACATTTCGATCACACCTGCCATATTAGACAATACGCGTCAAGTCGCGTCGCGTTCTTCGCAATTCATCTTTTGTTGCTAATCGCCATCTGCACATGGGACACAAACCAAGATCCAGGGGGTCAGAGCCTGCTAAGGGAAAAGGAGGAGAGAGGAGATTGGCACGCAAAACGGGTGAAAGAACGGAGGCTCAGAAGAAGGCTGATGCCAAGTACTTCGCAGCGTGCGTAGTTAGTCCTCTAATTTCACTTGTGTTGTTAATCTCGTTTGTTCCTTTTAGCAATCGAGAGGCAATTCGAGAGAAGAATCGTCTACGCATGCAAAGGTCTCGTGCTAGGGAAAGGTAATAAGTATCTATCAATCATATTGCAAACCACTCATTAGTAACACCTTTGAATCGCACAGGAAACATAATTTATTCGAGGGCCTACCGCCATCCGATGAAGAGCTAAGCGAGGGCTCGCCTCCTCCTCTTGGGAAGCACAAGCGTGCTCCACGCATGCGTGTCATCTGCAGCCCTTCGGATGGTGATTCACCAACCGAAGTTGGGTTTGACGAGACGAACACGAATAAAGAAGATTACGGCGATACGTTTCAACCACGATTCGAGGATGGATATGACGATGAAGGTGCCAATAACCCAGTTCCATCTCCCCAACTGCATTCGCAGACTCAGCCATTGGACGCTACTACTATGGCTGGCATCCAAACCCTTCGCGAAGTACGGATAGCGACTGATAAGTGGGTCTCTGACCTCGCTCCGTTGGAAGATTGGCCCCGCGTCTTCCAGCAGCATTACGACGCGGCGTGCGAGAGGAGTGCCCATGGCTCAACGCAGGAGGAGGTGGACACATTCTTGGAGAGTGTCGAGAGGCATGTTACGATCGGGAGATCAATTCTAAGGAAGTTGAGGGAATCCCCTGTGGTCTGTCCACCATCCTCGCATGAGGCGTGGGGTGACTTCCTTGGTGCGGGGGATCTGATGGAGATTCTATACCGAGGGATCTCTATCCTTGAGGTGAGGCTCGATATCTTTGCCCCTCGTGGTCCCTCGTCATCCCAAGGAGAATCTAGCATCAGGAAGTGGCGGGGCCTGATTGATTCATTTTAATTACATTTCGTTTCATTTCACCCTTACTATGGTATTTATGTTTGAAAAACCGCAATACATTTCATTTCATTTCCGCAGATCTACGAGTTCATTAAAATAAAAACTTCAAAGTGCCGAATGCGAAGGGTAAACACTATGTAGGTCCAAGATCAAGAAATAAATATATATACCTTAATTATCCACTGAGGTGTTGTTTTCCCCGGGACTTGTTTCCCTGGGCAAACGATCTACCGACTCCCAGAACATTGCCTCACGTTCACCGGCACTTGGAGATGGTCGTCGTCGTGCAGGAACGTAATTATCGTTTACTGTGGCATGAACCTTGTCGTCGAAATATGCCTTCAGGTAGGCAGTGTAAGCAGCTTGCCATGTCTTGTATTTTCGGTAAGAAACGCCGTTGGCACTTGCAGCCTTCCTGCAATTGTTATTTCAAGTGGTCAGCATCCTGTAGAATATTGGTTGAACTACTCACCTGGAGAAGTGGATGCCAGGTACTCGTCCAGTTAAGACCACAAAAAATCCATCAACTCTCTCATTATGCAGGGGCATCCTCAGATCATCCGGATGAGAAGCATCTGAGGAGATGGAGGTGCGAGTGGTAGTAGGAGAGTGACCATGAGACGGCTTGGAAGAAGGCACATTGTTGGCGGGGAAATTCGATTCTGGGGAGGGCGAAATGGTTTGAGTTTCTGTGGTTGTAGTTGTAGTCGTGATTGTGGTTATTGTGGTTTTGGTAACAGTTGTCTGCCTCTGTGGAGCGTTAGATAGACGCTCTGAAGACATTGTGCAATCGAATTTCAAATCAAAGATAAGATAGCGCGACTCACGATAGATCACATGATCATCATCAATCACGTATCCCAAACTGTGAAAAACAAGGTTTTCTTGCCGCTATGACTATGCGTAGTTCTAAGGTGCGGAACACCACCAGAACTACCTCGTTACGCATTCGACACACTAAGAACAGCCGGAATACGCTCGGTGTCAGGACATCTCGCCCTGACCATGAAACTCTTGGACCTCATGCTATCCGTGCTCGACAAGTCGAGGCAGCCATGCAACAGAGGGAGAGAGTTGCAGGTGAGTCGTTATGTTACTGTATCAAAAAATTAGCACTGAAATTATATGCTCAGAGATGACACCGAGCCAAAGACGAGCGTTCGAGCAACTTCGAGAACTTCCACCAGCCGACCAAGATTCCGACCAATGGATTACACTTGACAGTGTAATGGACGGCAACCACGAGCTGAATGTCAGTCATGCGGGAGGAGAGCTATCCGCTCTCACAGATATGGCTGAAGAGTGGGATGAATCGTGAGTTCTCTTGTGTATTATGTATTTTACCTTCTTCAACTAACTAACTTATTGCTTAGCCGCCGTTTCCATCGTGTCGACTACAGGACTCGACGAGATCGCACAGAACGGCGTACCGAAGCTTTTGAAAAGCAGATGGTTGACATTACCGATGCTTATTTAGAATGGAGCTATATGACCTCCGCTGAGGGAGGTGCAATCCCAACAGAGGCAGTTCCAGTTGACTCGGGCGAATATTCGATCCGCGTTGTGGATACTTTTAGTGAGCATCATGATTTTTTTCCCGCTTTTTATTTACTAAGCTTTCTTCAGCTTATGAAGATGCAAAACTCACCATTCTACCTACGGACAAAACCATCGCATCCACCATCGTTCGTCAAGGCTGCATCCCATCAAGCCCTCTCACGCCTTCAGTTTGCATCACTATTCAATGTCTCGAGCTATATCGTGTTGCTCACCTACGATCTCCTCATCTCTCCGTCCAAGCCTTTGTCAAGACCCTTTGTGATCTCCATTCCGTAAGTCTTCTATTTTCTATCAAGGCTTCAGCGGTTTAATTTGATTTTCAGGTTCAATTCTGTCGTTATCTGGCCCGTCAATTTTCCATAGCACTGGATGTATACCTTGACATCCGACGTCGTGTTGATCGCCTTGTACAAGCAGAGCTCAATCGCGATTCTCCAGATTGGCGGCTCCGGCATGCTTGCCCAGCATGTACCTACAAACTCCGAAATGAGAAGCCGCTCATCTTCGCCCTCCTTTACACAATGGATGGGAACGACTCTCTCAAGCGCATACGCAGACGCATGCAAGACGATGAAGGTATTCCGGGTCCGAGCTGTGAGCACATCGACACAAGAACCATCGGCGGAGACTTTTATCTGGCGCGGGCAGAGGTGGACAAGTGGGCGGAGCAAGGAATACAAGAAATGATGTCCACAGATGGCGCAAAGGTGCGAGTAATGAAAATTATATATTATCCACCTACTGATAAGAATTGAAATTATGTTACAGGAGGATGCTGACTACAACCCGTGCGCCGACCGATGGAAAAACATGAAGGATGACATCACTAAGCGAATGTGGGCTATCTTTGACGAGACTGGCATATTTCTTTCCCTCTGTCGTCACGGATTTTCCCTTGTCATTGCTGACATGGTCCAGAGTGGGGAACTGTAAGTCGTCATTTATCCTGCTTTGTGTTTTATGCCTAAACTTGGTCCTTCCAGAGCGAAATATCCTCTCGCCGTGGTGGAAAAAATGCTGGATGTATTTGGAAGGGATCTTGGTGGTGGTTTCGACATCGGGTGTAGGTTCGAGACGACACTCGACAACAGCCCACTGGGCCCTCGTGCTCGCGAGCTCAACCACACGTCACTGGTTGGCTCTTTTCATGGTCATGCCCATCGACGTCTCTGCCAATTGCGTCACCTGGCCACGTACATAAAGGGATTGGGTCTCGAGGATTTGGAAGGATGCGAGCGGGCCTTTTCAAAATCGAATTCCCTTGCCGCGCCACTACGGTACGCCAGCGTTTTCCACCGGATACAATCCATTGCCGCCTATTTCGAACACAATGACAATATGGAAGTATTTCAGAACCTCAGTAAGTGATATATGTATTCGCATCTACTACGCTAACAATCCTTCTGTTCTAGCCACATTTCTTTACAACAATTATAAACAGGCTCGTGACATCCTAGACTCTGGCCCCACTGCTCTTGCTCTTGCCATGCAAGATTTAGGTCTCTCCGATTCGCAGACTTTTGAGACTTGGCGGGAGGAGGAACGCACATACCTCGAAGGACTAGCAAAAGAACCCGTAATCGAAACTTTGGAGATGGAGTATTATCAGAAGCTCAACAATCTTGGAGCCAGCTCGTAAGTGGACTATTTGTTTTATTTAGCAACAACTAATGATATATTACAGGCAATACCTGGAAGCTGCACGCACATCGTGGCTTGTGTCCACTCCTGAAATCGTCTCCTCAGGTATCAGGGATAGGACACGGTCTATTGAGACTGAGCGCCGTCATGCCCTGGAGGAATACGAGAAGGATTTGAAGGTAGTCCAAGACCTGGAAAAGAAACTCAACATATCGGTGCGCTGGGAACCAGGGAGTGACGATTGGGTGAGGACGGGGAAGCTTGTTACCATGCGTAAGTATCAACGGGCTTTGGACCGACTCGAAGGATTAATTGTTGCTCGTATGTTTGAGCTAACGAAGATGAACATGTCGCAAACCGGTGAGTCTCGTAATTCTTCTTCGATACACATTCCAGCTTCTAATTAATATCATAACAGGTTATAAGCTACGGAAGCACATCGCCAAGGCACTGCAAACTCGCTCTCAGGCTATTCGGTCCGCGCTAGATACCTACAACGCCGCCGCTCATGCTCTCACACCACCCCGCCAACAGTTGGAATGGAAGGAGGTTATTGAGTACGCCTTCCTTGCCGACTTTGATCTCCTGCGCGACGCACGCCAGGACATCTCACATCGTCCATGGGCAACACCCGCTGGCCGGCTAGCTATGGATCTCCATTTCAAAATATCACGCGCTCGGGAGGAGATCGATAGGCTCGACGTTGAGGTGCGCCGTGTTGCCACATACCTCCGCGACGAGGACTGTTACCTCCGCTATATGGAGGACAAAGTGAGAACATCCAATGCTCATATTGCTCACCAGATTTGACTTCATCGGCTTCTTCGCGGGCGCTTCCACTCCCACCACAAGCGGCGTCTTCGTGAGATCGCCCGCTTGCCTGGATTTAGTGGAGATATCCGGCCTGGAATTAGTGAGAGGACGGGGAAGGGGGAGAGTGCAAGTGTCTGGGAAATGTTGAAGGCTCCTGAGGAAGAAGAGGATGACCCCATGGAGGATGATGACAGGCCCGAGGATCAACAGGAAGCGGATGAGGAGGAAGAGGCTGAAGAAGCTGAAGAAGAGCTTATCCAACGAATGTCATCCGTTCTGACTATATCCCATGACTAGCTACCCCAAACCATCTGCTTTATTTCTTCACATGGACACGCATTCCCAGAAACTTATACATTCAAATTGTTTCAAGTAATATCATTATATACTGTATATACAATTTTTTCGGGAATTTACACGAATTTTTGGAGGGCAGGAGAAAGGAATGTCGTGCTCAACGTCGAGAACGACGAGCACGGGTGGTGTCGGCAACGGAACGGAGGCGGAAGGCGGAAGGATTGATGCCGAAACGGCGCCCAACAGTCGGTTGATGATGCCGAAGTCCCTAATGACCC
>Ga0209333_1001612_pt1 | contig 10701 bp, 11 predicted proteins | sample BlaSpr_A8_OM2_O3_FD_187982 | JGI IMG/M metagenome (GOLD analysis project Ga0209333, IMG submission 187982) | Forest soil microbial communities from Thunder Bay, Ontario, Canada - Black Spruce, Ontario site 2_A8_OM2_O3 (SPAdes) (version 2) | ecosystem: Environmental > Terrestrial > Soil > Boreal...
CGCATGGACGGCCTGCTGATTGCCCGCCTGGATCTGCCAAAGGCCGCCTATCCGGCGCTGCCGGACCGTCTGCTGTTTTGCAACCGGCTGGCGCACTCGCTGGCCGCGATTCCCGCGCTCGAAGCGGCGGTGCGATCGGGCAAGCTGGTGCATGCGGAGGCCGCCGGAGGCCGCGCGGCGCGTGAGACCGGCTTCATCGCCCAGGACCTGATCTTTCCGGAATACTTCCGCGTGGCGGGCATACCGTTGGCCGCCGGCCGCGAGTTCGGGCCTCCGGATACGGGCCAAAGCGAACCGGTGGCCATCGTGGACCGGGAATTCGCGCGCCGCTATTTCGCGGACCAGGACCCCTTGGGCAAGCACATCAGGGTGGGGGAATTGGGCGGCGGCTCGCCCTGGCGAACCGTGGTCGGCCTGGCTGGCAGTATCAAGGAGACCAATCCGTTCGATGAAATGCACTGGAAAGTGCAGCCGCACGTTTACGTGCCTTTCACGCAGAGCGAGCCGAACGGCGGACGCCAGTTGGTGGTCATGATGCGCGCGGGCGGGCGCTGGCTGGGCGCGGACGACCGGCCGCTCGAGACGCTGGTGGCGGCGCTGCGGCGCACGGTCGGCCAGATCGATCCTGTGTTGCCGCTTTCCGAGGTCACCAGCATGCGGCAGTTCCTGAACGAGCAGGCGTTTTCAAAGCCGGGCTTCCGCGCGGCGCTGCTGGGAATGTTCGCCGCGCTGGCACTGCTGATGGCCGCCATTGGGCTGTACGGTGTGTTGTCGCAACTGGTCACGCAGCGGCGGCGTGAGGTGGGCGTGCGCATGGCGTTGGGCGCATCGCCGGGCGATGTGGTTGGGCTGGTAGTGCGGCACAACCTGTTGCTGACGGCCATCGGCATTGTGGTGGGAGCGCTGACGGCGATGGCCGGAATGCGGCTGTTGCGGAGTTTCCTGCTGACCGGTCCGGGACGTCCGCTGGTGCTTCTGGGAGTGGCGGCGCTGATGCTGGGCGTCGCGCTGGTGGCGGGCGCGGCGCCGGCTTGGCGGGCGGCGCGTATCGATCCGGCGGTGGCGTTGCGGGAGGAATAATCGACCCGACGAATGGCCGACTTCCTTTCGCCGCCGCATATCGGGATTTGCCTCGGGAAGGAAAAGTCCGGGATGGAAGCGGGCCGGACTGGAAGCGTGGAGTCCCAGATCACGGCGGCGACTCGCGGCTACCGAGCCGGGAAAAATTGTCTGCCGGAGATCACGGTTGGCGCGGCGGAAAAAAGTCCGCCGCGATGTGCGGAATCCAGCGCTTCGCTTGCGATTGGTAGCCACCACCGCCTGGGGAATCTGCCCTGGTCCACCAGATACTGGCGGCGGTCCTCCACCAGAATCCGCGCCCTGGGGATCGTTCTTAGCCCTTCAACCCACGATCCGCCGCGCCCACTTCAACCGGGTTTGAGCTAAAGTGATCTTCAGTGCGAAATCCAATGAAATCGCCTACCATGCGCGCAATCGGCGCATTGTTGCTGCTATGCCGCGCGCCGTTGTGCGCACAGGCCCCATCGCCGGTCAACCCGCACGCCTCGCCGGAAGCGCGCGCCTTGCTCAACTACCTGTACTCCATCTCGGGACATTACATCCTCACCGGCCAGCACAACTATCCGAACACCATCGCCAATTGGACCGACCGCGCCTACGATCTCACGGGCAAGTACCCCGCGGTCTTCGGTCAGGATTTCGGTTTTCAAGGCGGCGCCGACAAGGACTCCACGCTCGCCAGGCCTGCCCTGGTCGGGGAAGCCATGCGCCAATATCGCAACGGCGCAATCGTGACTTTCACCTGGCACGCCGTCAGACCTACGGAGGATGAGCCAGTCACTTTCCGCGACAGCGTGCAAGGCCATCTCTCGGATTTCGAATGGCGCGAGTTGCTCACTCCCGGCAGTGCCCTCTATAAACGCTGGTGCGCGCAGGTGGACGTCATCGCCGGCTACTTGAAGCAATTGCGCGACGCGCGCGTGCCCGTTCTGTGGCGATCCTATCATGAGGTCAACGGCAACTGGTTCTGGTGGGGCGGCCGCAGAGGTAAGGATGGGTCCGCGGCGCTGTACCGCCAACTATTCGACCGCTTCGTGAATTATCATCGTCTGGACAATCTGGTTTGGGTGTGGAACGCCAACGCTCCCGGCTCGGGAGGCTCCGGACCGGGTCCGTATGCGGATTACTTCCCGGGTCTGGAATACGCGGACGTGCTCTCGGTGGATGTATACGGCGAGTTCAAGCAGAGCTTCTACGACGACTTAGTAACACTTTCCGCGGGAAAGCCGGTGGCCCTGGGCGAAGTCGGCGGCGTCCCCAGCCCCGCCACGCTGGCGGCGCAACCCAAATACGCGTGGTTCATGGCTTGGAGCGAGCTTATAGAGATGAGCAACCCGCTGGACGCCGTGCGTGCAGTCTACAACGATCCGCACGCACTAAGCCGCGACGACCCGCGGATGTCGCAAGCCATGGCGGCAATCCGTAAATCGTCCGCCGCCCCCGATCCGCAATTGGTGACGCCCGATCCGTTGCCCGCAGCCAAGGAGTTACTGGCGAAGTTGTATCGCACGGCGGGCCATGGCACCCTGAGCGGCCAGGATTCGGCGGCGGCCACGCAACAAGTCTTCGAGGTTACGTCCAAATATCCGGCGATATATGGAGCGGATCTGGCGGAGCCTGGCGCGCAAGCCGTCGTCGACGAAGCCAAAGGCCAGTTTCGGAACCACGCTATTATCACCTTGAGTTGGCGCCCCATGCGCCCGACAGACGATGCGGCCGGCAAGCTATCGAACTTCGAGTGGAAGGAATTGCTGACGCCCGGCAGCCGGCTCTTCGTCCGATGGAGCGCGCAGGTGGACGCTGCCGCCGGCTATTTGAAGCAGTTGCAGGAGGCTGGCGTACCAGTGCTTTGGCGTCCGTATCCGCAACCGAACGGCGACAAGTTCTGGTGGGGCGGGCACAAGGGCGAATCGGCAGCGCTGTACCGGCAGTTGTTCGATCGCCTGGTTAACCACCATAAGCTGCGCAACCTGGTTTGGGTGTGGAACGCCGCCGCGCCGGGATTCGGGCCTGACTCGCCAGGCCAATATTCCGATTACTTCCCAGGTCTCGAGTACGCCGACGCGCTCGCGGTGGACCTCCGCAATACACCGTTCTCGTGGCGCCGCGACGCGGAACTGGCGCGCTTCGCGGTCGGAAAAGCGATCGGCCTAGGGCTGGATGGCTGGACGCCGACCGTCGGCATGCTGGAACAGCCCACCAAGTGGTCTTGGTTTCTGGCTTCCGGTACCGAACAGCCGGATGCCCTGCGCGCCCTATACGCGAACCCCCATGTGGTATCGCGGGAGTAGAATAGCCCCGTGACCACAACCAAAGGAGACAACTATGACAAGATTCGCGATCTTCCTGCTAGCGGCGATCTCAGCATTCGCTCAACAAAATCCGCTGCAAGAGAAGATACTAGCCAAAGAGCGGCAAGGGCTGGATTTCCTGAAAACCGGCGACCTTGCCGGCTTTGCCGCGCTAACAGCCGAAGACGCTGTATTCGTCGACACTCACGGCCCCGCAACCAAGGCGGTGGTGGTGAAGAACACATCGGAGTTCCGCCTCGACGACTACAGCATCGAAGACGTGAAATTCGTGCCGCTCTCTTCGAAGTCCGGCTTGATCGCTTATAAGATCACGGAATCCGGTACGTCCCATGGAAAACAATTCAAGGCAAAGGTATATGTCTCGTCTATTTGGGCGGAGCGCAAAGGTAAGTGGCTCTGCCTGTTCAGCCAGGAGACTGGGGCGCGATAACCAGGAGAATATTATGCGCGCTAACTATATCTTCCCGGCGCTGGCCTGTCTCTTGTATCAGGGCAATGCCGCGCCCATCGCGGGGTCGCTCGGGATCTTCGAAGACCATGCCGACGTCGGCACTATCCTGCACACCGGCTCCGTCGAATATGACACCGCGAAACGGACCTACACCATCGCGGGCAGCGGCGAAAATATGTGGTTCGGAACCGACGCTTTCCAGTTCGTTTGGAAGAAGGTATCCGGCGATGTCACGCTGACGGCGGACATCTCGTTCATCGGCGCCGGCGCGGAGGCGCACCGCAAGGCCGTCCTGATGATCCGCCAAAGCCTGGACGCCGATTCGCCCTACGCCGACGTAGCGCGGCATGGCGACGGCCTGACCTCCTTGCAGGCCCGCGACGAAAAGGGCGTCAACACCACTGAAGTTCAGTCCGCCACGAAGGCGCCCGCGCGCGTACGCATCGCCAAGCGCGGCGATTACTTCTACATATGGGTGGCGGGCGAGGGGCAGGACCTACAATTCTCCGGAGGGTCGATGCGCGTCCCCTTGCACGATCCGTTCTATGTGGGCCTCGGCGTCTGCTCGCACAATAAAGATGTCGTTGAAAAGGCTGTATTCTCCAATGTGGAGCTGACCAGCGGCGCGCCCACGGAAGCCCCGCCGACGTTGTACAGCACCCTGGAGACCGTTCCGCTTAATGGCGACCGGCGGGTCGTGTATGTCGCTAAGGGCCTTCTGTCTGGTCCGGTGTGGACACCCGACGGCGCCGCCATCGTATTCCATAGCGATGCGGGCATGGAGAAAATTCCCGCCGCCGGTGGCAAACCGGAGAACTTGCCCCAATCTGGAGTCTCCTCTTTTGGTCCGGCCACAACCGGCAAAGACCTGCCATCGGACGGTTTACACAACTATTCACCGAGCCTCTCGCCCGATGGGCGGCAAATCGCATTCTTGTCTTCCGACGGAGACAAGAAAGATGTCTTGCTCCGCGTCCTGTCGCTCAAGGACGGTAAAGTCAGTGTGGTGGCGAAATTCGTTGGAGGGAGTGGAACCATGGGCGCGCCCTGGTCGCCCGACGGACGCCGCCTGGCCTTCATCAGCTATCAATGGATTCAGTAAGCTTCGCCTGCATCCGCCGCATGCCGCGCAGCCAGCGATCGTAATCGTTAGCCTTGCGCCGTAGATACTCGCCCACCTCCGGATGCGGCAGGATCAGAAAGCGTTCCTCGGCTAACCCTGCTACGACTGACTCGGCGACCTGCTCGGGTTCCAGCGCGCCTTCCACCAGGAAGCGGCCCGGCCCCTGTTCCGCCTCCGCCAGCATGTTGGTGCGCACGCCTTGCGGGCACAGGCATGACACGCGGATGCCCCGGTCGCCGTAAGTCACCGACAGCCATTCAGCCAGCGACACTGCCGCGTGCTTGGTCACGGCGTAAGGCGCCGAGCCGACCTGCGTCAACAATCCGGCCGCCGAAGCGGTCTGCAACAAGTAGCCCTCGCCGCGCGCCAGCATGCCCGGCAGCACCGCGCGCGCGGCATACACATGCGCCATGAGATTGACGCTCCAGATGCGCTGCCAGTCGCTGTCGGATACCTCTACGCCGCCGAGCATACCGATGCCCGCATTGGAGCAAAACAGATCGATCCCGCCGAAGGCCGTGGTGGTGAGATTCACGAGTTCGATAATATCGTCCTCACGGCTCACGTCGGTGCGCACCGCCAGCCCGCCGATTTCGGCCGCCACTTGTTCCGCACCAGCGCCATCCACATCCGCGACAACGACGCCGCGCGCGCCCTCTGCCGCAAACCTCCGGCACAAAGCCCGGCCAATGCCGCTGGCCGCGCCCGTCACCACCGCGACTCTATCGGCGAGTTTCATGCTTTGCCCGCATTGTATTTCTGCAACTCCATCTTAGCCACCGCTTCGCGATGCACTTCGTCCGGCCCGTCCGCCAGCCGCAGCGTGCGCGCGCTCGCCCAGGCATGCGCCAGAAAGAAATCGTCGCACACGCCCGCTCCGCCATGCGCCTGTATGGCCCGGTCAAGCACCCGCAACGCCATGTTGGGCGCTACCACCTTAATCATGGCGATCTCGGCTCTGGCGGCTTTGTTGCCCGCCGCATCCATCATGTAAGCGGCCTTCAAGGTGAGCAGGCGCGCCTGCTCGATCTCCATGCGCGAATCGGCGATCTCGGCGCGTAGCGTGCCGAATTCCGCCAGCTTCCGCCCGAAAGCCACGCGCGATTCCGTCCGCCGGCACATCGCCTCCAGTGCGCGCTCGGCCAGGCCGATCAGCCGCATGCAATGGTGGATGCGTCCCGGCCCCAGGCGTCCCTGCGCGATCTCGAAGCCGCGCCCTTCTCCCAGCAGCATGTTGGTAATGGGCACGCGCACGTTGTCGAAAACCACTTCGCCGTGCCCATGCGGCGCGTCGTCGTAGCCAAACACCGGCAGCATCCGCTTGATGGCGATACCCGGCGTATCGAGCGGCGCCAGGATCATGGCTTGCTGCTTGTGCCGTGGCGCTTGCGGGTCCGTCTTGCCCATGAAGATGGCGATCTTGCAGCGCGGGTCGCCCGCGCCGGAGGACCACCATTTTCGCCCGTTCAGCACATACTCATCGCCCTCGCGCACGATGCTGGCGCAGATGTTGGTGGCGTCCGACGAGGCGACTGCCGGCTCGGTCATGCAATAGCAGGATCGGATGCGGCCCTCCAGCAACGGTACCAGCCACTGCTGTTTCTGCTCCGGTGTGCCGTAGCGCGCCAGCACTTCCATGTTGCCGGTGTCCGGCGCCGAGCAGTTGAAGACCTCACCCGCCATGGCCGCGCGCCCCATGATTTCGCACAAGGGTGCGTACTCCAGATTGGTCAGGCCCGCGCCCCATTCGGGGTCCGGCAGAAACAGGTTCCACAGCCCGGCGGCGCGCGCCTTGGGCTTCAACTCTTCAATGATGGGGACCGGTTGCCAGCGGTCCCCTTCGGCGATCTGCCGGTAATAGAGCGCCTCGTTCGGATAGATATGCCGGTCCATGAAAGCGATCAGCTTCTGCTGCAGTTCCTGGACCTTTTGGGAATGCGCGAAGTGCATTCCCGGATTGTCACGCAATGCGCGGCAGGATGCAAAGGGCAGGACGCGACCGCGCGGACCGAACGCGCCTTGCTGTTAGTGTATGATCTTTAGGGGATCGGCAGGCTGCCGAGGGCGCTTCCGAAGCAGGAGGAGTTCCGATGGAGTTCAAACTGTTCGGTCCTGGTGGTTCTCCAAGCGACCACTTTCAGAAGGACTTGAAGGTACTGCTTGACCTCGAAGAGGAGGCGTGGGACGCGCTTGCGAGCTGGCTTCTAACAACCACAGATTTTGACAGCGAACACGTCTCGAATCCTAGTACATATGGGCTGCAGTTGCCGGAAATCCAGCGCGACCTTCTGCTTCTGAATTGCCCTCGGGAACGCATTGAGCGGCTGGAATCTTTATTGGAACGTCTGCGCCCAGCGCGCGAACGCGTTTACTACGACTACGTGCGTTTCGACCACTAAAATGCTGTCCTGCCGACGCTGGAAGACATAAATGTCGTTTGCGACCTGCACCCCGTTTTCTAAGACACAGGTGCGGCACACAAAGGTTCTTGGGTACAGTTACATGGTGCTAATGGAGCTCTTCACCGAGGACTTTGGGGGAAGAAAGCAGCGGCTCGGCTTTCAGATGAACGAAGCGACCCTTGCGGATTTCCAAGCGGCGCTCCAGCGAGGCAGAGAACAACTGGATATACTAAAGGCAAGCACAAGTGCAATCTCGACTCAAGAGCAGTAGAGAAGTAGCGCCGCCAACCAAACGGGCCGGCATCCGAGACGACTTTCGCCGCAACGGAACCACCCCGCTCAGACACGCTGGGCGACACGAGCGCCGCGAGTTTCGATCATACGCGCTGCACTCGCCGTTCGTAAGCGGACGCGATGGCGACGGGGCGCTCGGCACGCATCCCTCCGGGATGGGCCACGAAGCGCAAGCGATCATGGACCGAGTGAAGGCGCTAGTATCCGACGAACTTCACGACCGCTATCATGAATTGGTCGATAAACGCCTTCGAGGGATGCTGGATTTCACCGAGTTGCTGGAACTGGAGCGGATTGAGGCTCGCCTAGATGGCGAGGACCAAGACGAAGCCGCTCGGTTGACCGTTCTTCAGGAGGACTGGCGTCGCGAACGCAAAGAGTTGGTGGCATCAATTGAGCACCTGCTGGTCCGTTTCAAGGCTGCGAGTTGAACTGTCGTGTCCCGATTTGTCCGGCAAGGGGCTCCGCCACAATTCGATGAGTACAGGATGTATCTGCCATTTCCGCGTCGCGACTTCCGTTGCCGTTGCGCGTACGGCGAACGTACTGAAACTTTCTTAGGTGGGGGGGGGAGTTCTTTGGAGATCGATCACTTCAGACCGGTCTGGAGATTCCTTGAGCAGGTGACGCACTACCAGGAAACGCCCGACGGCACGTTGCAAGCCCTAACCAATTGCGGGCGTTGGCTGGCGGGCTCGACCTCGTCGAATAAAGTCGGATCCGGGAAGAAATCGATGCTTTGAACGCTCGGATCGCTGACAGCCAGCGCCTCTTTTTGTGAGTCGAGGACGGGCGGCTACTCTGCTCGCCGCCCTTCCGACAGCGCAACCTGCTAAACCCCCGCTAACTTCCGACCTCGCGACCAAAGATCGCTGGCTTCTTCGATGACTTTGCAGCTCTCGCCGTAAATTATCTTGAGCCGGTCGAAGATGTCTTTGCTGGCCACCGCCAAGTCGCCTGTGTGGCCGGCAACTCGCCGCGAAATCTCCTTCGCCGCGTACCAGCGATCGCGCTTTCGCCGGCTAATCGCGACGGCCACCCCGATGGCAGCGCCCACGCCGACGCCGATCCAAACCAGGTTCGCGTTGCTCCCCGTATGGCCGTTATTCTCCGCCTTCGTGTTCTTCCCTTGTTCGTGTTCGCTTGTCATGAGTTCGAAACTCTCCTGAACCCATTTTATCGGGAGCTTCGGAGATTTCCACGAAAAATCGGACCGGGAGAGTGAGGTGCGGTACAGACTGCACATTCCAGACGTGCGCGCGAGCACCAAAGTCCGCGTTACGGTGTGAGCGCGCTCACGCCTCTTTCTTCTTCAGCAGGTGATCGTTGTCCTTGATGAACGCTTTGATCTGCTCCGCCGCGGTCAGCAGTTTCTCCCACTGCTCCTTGTACAGTGTGACGGGAAAGCGGCCCAGTCCATAGACGGATACGCCGCCTTTCTCGCTCACGCGGACGGAAATCTGGCCCCGTCCCGGCTTCTTCAACGCCTCGTTCTCGGCGCGCAAACGTTCCAGTTCAGCTTTCAGATCTTCTTCGGCCATAACATGACAGGATAGCGGATTTCTACCACTCGCCGGAGCGCGGCGGCTCCGTTCCCGCACGCGGGGCAAAAAGTTCCCAAAACTTTACAAAATGGCCACACACCGGCGCGCCGGTCCGTCTTATCGTGAAAACATGCCGGCCACGGACCAAAGCGGCGCGCAACCCGTTGTGGAAACCTCCGCGCAAGACGACGTTACGCGCAGGAAATTCCATATCGCCATGATCTACGGCCTGTGGAGCATTATTGCCGCGGCGCTCTCCATCCCGGCGGCGATCTATCTCCTCATTCCTCCCAAGCTCCGCAAAATGCCGGAGTGGGCCGAGGCGGGCGACGTGTCCAGCCTGGAGCCGCGCGTGCCGGTCGAGATGGTCTTCCGCCAGAACCGCGTGGATGGCTGGAAAATCCAGAGCGAAAAAACCACGGCCTGGGTGGTGAAGCTTGGCGCTTCTCAAGTCGTCGCCTACGGTCCGCAATGCACGCACCTGGGCTGCGCCTATCATTGGGACGACAGCCGCAACAACTTTCTGTGCCCGTGCCATACGTCCGTCTTCGCCGTCGATGGCGCAGTGGTTTCGGGCCCCGCTCCCCGGCCCCTCGACCGCTATGAGACAAAAGTGGAGAATGGCAAACTGCTGCTGGGGCCCCTACACCGGTCTAAGGAAAAAGCGTGAGTTGGCTGGATCATCGCACGGGCATCGAGACCGCCATCCGGAACTTCCTCTACGAAGACATTCCGGCCTCCAGCGGCTGGCATCAAGTCTTCGGCAGCATCGCCGTGTTCCTCTTTCTGGTGCAGGCGTTCACCGGCGCGCTGCTGGCGTTCAACTACGCGCCCACGCCCGGCGACGCCTATAACAGCCTGCGCTACATACTCACCGAAGTCACCGGCGGCCATCTGATCCGCGGCCTGCACCATTGGGGCGCCAGCATGCTGATCGTAGTAGTGGTGCTGCACATGACCCAGGTGTTCCTCTATGGCGCGTACAAGAAGCCGCGCGAAGCCACATGGATGGTGGGCGTAGTCCTGCTGCTGCTGACCATGGCTTACGGGCTGACCGGATACCTGCTGCCGTGGGATAACCGCGCCTACTGGGGCACCGTGGTCTCGACGCAGATCGCCTCTCACATTCCGATGGTGGGAACCTACATGAGCCGCCTCTTGGGCGGAGACAATGCCGTCGGGGTAGTCACATTCGCGCGCTTCTACGGCTTGCATGTGCTGCTGCTGCCGCCCGCCACCGGCCTGCTCATCGCCATACACATCTACCTGGTGCGCAAGCACGGCGTGGCGCCGGCGCCCGGCGACGAAGCCCGGCCCAGCAAGAAATTCTACCCGCGGCAGGCGTTCCAGGACACCGTCGCGATCTTCGGCGCGTTCGTGGTCCTGTTCGCGATGGCCGTCGCGGTGCGCGTCCCCCTGGAGCGGCTGGCCGATCCCACGGATGCCACCTACATCCCGCGGCCGGATTGGTATTTCCTTTTTCTATTTCAAACTC
>Ga0209333_1001613_pt1 | contig 10690 bp, 13 predicted proteins | sample BlaSpr_A8_OM2_O3_FD_187982 | JGI IMG/M metagenome (GOLD analysis project Ga0209333, IMG submission 187982) | Forest soil microbial communities from Thunder Bay, Ontario, Canada - Black Spruce, Ontario site 2_A8_OM2_O3 (SPAdes) (version 2) | ecosystem: Environmental > Terrestrial > Soil > Boreal...
CTTTAAGCGCGAACCTTGCCGCTTCCACGGAAACAATTCTGCACTCGTTCACGCCCTCCGCCCACGGCAAAGAGCCGTGCTGCGTAATTTCCGACGGAGCGGGCAATTTCTACGTGGCCGCCGGGGGAGGCACCTATGGGAACGGGGTGATTCTGAAGTTCACTCCCAATTCCCAGGGGCTGCTCAACGAGACCGTGCTTTACAACTTTACTGGCGGCAGCGACGGCGGGGGGCCGATCGCCATCCTGCTCGATGGGAACGGAAATCTGTTTGGCTTGGCCATTGGCGGGGGCGCATTCAGCTCCGGCGCTTTGTTCGAACTCACGCCGTCTGCTCATGGCGCCTGGCAGGAAAGCGTGCTTTTCAGCTTTCCCAACGCGAACAACGGATACCTGAGCGGCGGCCTGGCGGAGGACCAGGCGGGCAATTTCTACGGCACTACGGACGCCGACGATTGCTGTGGTTCGACAAACTACGGGTCTATATTTCAACTCACCAACAGCGGCGGGGTCTGGACCCAGAACGTCATACACGTGTTCACGAGCGGCGCCGATGGCGGCAGGCCCGGGGGGCGGCTCAATCTCGATCAGGCGGGAAACGTCTATGGCACGGCATCGCAGGGCGGCACCAACAACCATGGACTGGTATTTGAATTCGTTCCGGCTGCTGGCGGAGTGTGGACGGAGAACGTACTCTACGATTTTACCGGCGGCAGCGACGGCGCCGAGCCCGATTCGGAAGTGATCTTTGATGGGTCGGGAAATCTTTACGGAACGACTCAGGTTGGTGGAAGTGGCGGATCCGGATCCGGCACGGCATTCGAGCTGAAGAAGGGAAGCGGCGGCCAATGGACGGAGCAAACCCTTTACGCCTTCAAGAATATCGGTTTCGACGCTGGGGATCTGATCTTTGACAGTGCGGGGAACCTCTATGGCAGCTTATCTGAGGGCGGCCCGTGCTGCGGCTCGGTTTTCGAACTGAGCCCGAATTCGAATGGAAGCTGGACCGAGACCACATTGTGGACCTTCCACGAGCAGGGAGATGGAGGCAGTCCCACCGATGTGCTCCTTGGGCCGCAGGGACAGCTTTATGGCGGTACTTTTCTGGGTGGCAGTTCTGTAACCGCCGGCTCGATCTTTGAGCTTCAGTCGAAAGCGGGCAAATGGGAGTTGACGACGCTCTACGGTTTTCCTCTGAGTGACGGCAGCTATCCTTATGCGGGTCTGACGTTCGACGGGGCAGGGAACCTGTACGGCACCACCGACATTGGAGGGCTCCAGAACCTGGGTTCCGTGTTTAAGCTTGCCCCGGCCGGTCAAGGCTGGCAGGAAAGTTTGCTCTACAGCTTTGCTTCGGACGCCGACACACCCAGCGACGCATTTCCTTCGAGTCTGGTGATTGACGGGGCGGGCAATCTTTACGGCGCGGCGGGTTACACCGGAATCACCAACGAAGCGTATGGCTCGATCTTTGAATTGGCGCCTAGCCCCACGCTGCCATGGCATGAGGCGAACCTGGCCACTTTCAGCAGCGCGCTTTCGAATCCGACCGGCAGCCTGATTTTCGATAAGTCAGGAAATCTCTACGGCACGGTGTTGAATGGCGGGCCGAGCGGACACGGTGCGGTGATCGAGTTCACTCCGCGGGGCAACGGCAAATGGAAGCTCACCACCATCTATAACTTCGCCGGGTATCCTAACGATGGTTCCCATCCTGGCGCGGCTTTGGTGATGGATGCAGCCGGAAACTTTTACGGAACCACCGAGGCCGGCGGGAGCAGCAGTTCGAACTGTTTCACCGAAAACAATCAACCAAGCGGCTGTGGTGCGGTTTTCGAGCTGCAACCGCTCTCGGGCGGCGGGTGGAAAGAGACCGTGCTGTATTCGTTCGCGGGCGGCACAGCCGATGGAGCGATCCCCAGCGCGCCGCTCATCTTCGACTCCGCCGGGAACCTTTACGGCACTACGTTAGCCGGAGGTATCAAGAATAAGGACTGCAGGTCCAACCGCCAGATCTTTGGCTGTGGCACGGTTTTCGAGCTGTCGCCCTCCGCCGGTGGAAGCTGGAGTGAAGCCATGCTTCACCAATTCAGCAATAGCGATGGCGATGGCGCACTGCCGCAATCGGGAGTGATCTTCGATTCGTTAGGCAACCTGTATGGCACCACGACGACCGGCGGGACCTCCGCGGGCGGCACGGTTTACGAGCTTTCGCCGAATTCCGGCGGGGGCTGGACCGAGAGCATCGTTCATAGTTTTGCAGGCTACTTTGAGGGAGACGGAGCCGACGCCTACGGCGGCCTGATTCTTGACTCGGCGGGAAACCTTTATGGCACCACCGTCTCCGGCGGGGCGACAAACAGCGGCACGGTTTTCGAAATTACACCGTAGGAGTTGCTATGAAACTGTGGGGATCATCTACTGTGCGCTTTGCGGGCGCTGTGCTCCTTGCGCGAGCAGCGCTAGTGGCCGTGGTTGCGTGCCTTGGCGCCTACCCCACAGGCGGACATCTGTACGGGACAACCTCGGGTGGGGGCCAGGAACTCAATGGCGAAGTGTTCGCGATCACGCGATAGGAGTTCTCGTGAAGAACAAGACGGCTAACCTTTTCTCATTTCAGGTTCTCGCGCTCGCCCGCGGCTCGGAGCCATTTCGCTTCGGTACGGGGCTCCAACTGACAACCGAGGACTGATAGGGAATTAACTCGCGCGGATCCGAAAAACTTGTGAAGCACTTGGAGGCGTGCCTGCCGCTTGGACAGGCTCTGGAGCTTCATCCACACGGAGAATCCAGCCTTTGCCGTTCTTTTCCACCCAAACCAGCGACCCGGTCCTGGGACCGCCGCTAACTGGGATGTGGCCTCTCGGCCCGCCGGCAAGAAGAGCAGGGGCGGCCAGCAGATTGCGCACATGAGTTACGGCCACGGTGCACTCCGTGGAGCGGTCCGCGATGACCAGCAGTTCCTGAAGCTTCCGCGAATAGCGATCGCAGAATTGAAGAAAGGACTCGCCTCCGGGCGCGGGCATGGAGGGATCAAGTTCGAGCTGTTGGAGTATGGGGAGAATGTCTTTGACACGCTGCCCCGCCAAAGTGCCGAGATTCCATGGGCGCAGGTCGGAAGTGTGAGTGATCGGCGCCAAGGTCGCTTTGACTACTGCATCCGCAGTCTGCCGTGCCCGGTGAAGATCGGAGCAGTAAATGTGTGCCACGGGGTATTGCGCCAGCCTTTGAGCGGTCTGTTCGGCTTCCTGCAAACCCTCTTCGTTCAGAGGTATGTCCATCCAGCCGCGCAGTCTTTCCGTGTTGTCCAGCGAGTTGAGAACGGTTTTGCCGTGGCGCACCAGTATTAGCTTTCCCATTCGTGACGAGGCTCCTCATTGGCTGACCTCAGCGGGGAATCAAGAGCCCAAGCTAAGGTTAATGTCTAGTAATACAATCGACATACTATTATTGTAACATTACATTCACATTACTGTCACATTCCGCAGTTGTCAAGCAAATTCATTTTGTCAGATACATAGGCCGGTTTCTTCATCCAGAGCGTTAGGTCCAGGCGGGGGGCAGGAGGTTGGGGATAGACAGATTACTGCAGGTTGGATTGTGGAGGTCTCCGCATCGTGAGGCGGCACCGCTCCCGGCGGTCGTCTACACCCAGGACAAATCGCGGGTCACGAACCACCTTCCGGCAGGAGTTCTGGTTTTCAGGTATTGCTTGCTCTCGAAGTACAATCGGTACGCTGCGCGCATTCTCGCCAGATCGGAACGGCTGGATGCCTTCGTGGCGAGCTCATACCGCAGTGATTCCAGGGTGCGGCCCACCAGTCCTTCGACTGTCGCCAACTCCTCCTGAGAAAGGTCGTTCTTCCACCGGCCGATGGGGCTGCGCTGCTCGTCTTTGAATGCGGTATTGGGTGCGGCCACCGAACCAATTGCAACTTGAGTGATGCGCTCGTAATCGAGATCGTGTTCGATGAAAGGCTCCAGATTCTTGAGAACCTCGGCTGGCTTGCGAACCAGATCTTCGTAATGCACCTCGATATAGTCCCCGCCTAGCTTTCGGCCCGCCTCTCGCCCCTTGTTCACAATCCACTCCCAGTAAATTGCGGCAGCCATGGCGGGCCGTTTTCGGTCCCACGGGAAGGGGCGGATTTGGTGAAGCTTCTCCCACGACAGGGCCACATCTCGACCATCGCGGATGACGTGAACGATGAGCGCGTTAGGGATGGTTTCTTTGATTCGGGGTATGTATAGCAAGTGCTCGGGGGTGGTTTCCGCCCAGCGTTCGACGCCCTGCTTGCGACACATCTGCTCCATGACGATGCGCAGGAAATCCCCGCCGTTCTGGCACTCCGCCATGATGCGCGGCTCAATCTCCGAGGGTTCGAGGCCAGAACGGCCATAAAGACGAGTGCCGTACCAGGCATCGAGCATCCTACGCTTGTTGAGCGGATTGGTCAGCGGGCGAAACCGAGGTTCGAGCAGGGTGAAGATCATCGACTCCATGCGGTAAATAGCAAAATTTCCCGACGACAGGAGCATATGGTAAAGCAGCGTGGTACCCGACCGGCTGCAACCAATGACAAAAACCGGCGCCTTGCTGCGGTCAGTTTTCAAGGGGGCGGATTGAATATTGCTCATCGTCTACCCTGAGCCGAGGCTCGCTCGGACGACGGACCAGGGTGTGTGGTGGCGGCAGAACCTTCGGAAGCGGCAGCCCGGCGTTTCCTGTCGCAGAGCGAATCCAGGAAGGGCGCGCCGGACGCTTTCAGCTTCTGCTCCAATCGCGCCGTGCAATCGCAGCCGCCGCAGGCCCACGGCTCGGAACCGTTCTCGTCGCGGCATTTGCGGCGGTCGTGCGCGTCCTGCACTTTTGTGAGATCGAAGTATTGCTCCCAGTAAGGGCGTTCTTCCTGCAGCGGAGTAGGGCAGTAGCAGACCTCCACCCAGCGCACGGTCCGGTCGGCGCAGAGCTGTGCGTCTTTCATGTTGCGCAGGTATTCGCCTTCGGCAACCGAGCCGTGGCCCAGGGTTTCGTTATCAATGGCTCTTAGTAGATCGGCCTCGCGGCCGGGCTTAATTCGGGCTCGAACCAGATAGCGCATGGGAAGGGAATTGTTGATTGATGATTTTTGATTGCTGATTGAAAGGCGAAAAGCTTCCGCGGATCGTTCTTAAATCAACAATCAACAATCACCAATCAACAATGAATCAGATGAACATCTCGTCTTGCGGCACGGGGCGCCGTCCTTCGCGGCTGCCACCGTTGCGGCGGCCGCGGTTGCCGAGCAGAAACTCGATGCCGGCGGTCACTCCCTGAATCAAGCCGGAAAATTGGCGCACCGGCGAGATTACGGTGTTGTGCACCATCTCGGAAGTTTCTTCCACGCGATCGAGGGTACGGCTGAGCAATTCGTCGGCGCGGATGATCTGCAGGCGCGCGCGGTCCACCACGTCATTCACCGTGGCATCCATGCGTTCCACTTGCGAGCGCACCGAGTGTGTAGTCTCCGTGAGATTGTCGGCAATCACGGTGAGTTTGGGACGGAGTTCGGTGAGTATGGCCTGTGCCGTCTCGAGCGTAGGCACGGCCTTCGTCTTAACTTCAACGGCCAGCGCTTCCATGCGGGCGCTGGTCTTGCGCATGCTCAGATAGATGGCCACAAGAACGCCTGCCTGCAGAGCCACGGCGGCTCCGGTCAGCGCAATGAAGAGTGGAGTAAGGTTTTCCATAAGAACTATCTCTTGAGAGCGGTCCAAAGCTCGCCGCCGGCTGCAAGAGGATTAAAGGTTCTTGGGCGCGCCAGTCTCCGTAGTCGCTTCTTGATAAGCCTGTCGTCCGGCTTCGTAGGCGGCGCGGAACTGATCTTTCTGCTGATTTACCACATCGCGGCCGCGGTCCACCCAATCGGAAGCCTGTTCGCGGGCCTCACGTGCCCGCGTACGAACGTAGTCCCTGCCTTGCTCGGCGCGCGCGCGGAGTTCCTCGCGGGTTTCGCTGCCGGAGCGCGGCGCGTACAGAACTCCCACCAAACCGCCTATGCCCAATCCCGCCAGGAACCATACGAAACTATTGCTACTGCTGTTTTCGTTACCCGACATAGCAGATACCTCCCGGCTATAAGTGCCGACAATCGGATGGTAGCACCCGCATGAGGGAAATACAATTAAACCAAAACCCTGAGGCCGGAGCGAGGAAAGCTTTAGGGCCAAGGCTCTGGTTCGTCTTCTGGACGAAGCTGGAACGGACTCTTACTTCTGGGTAGGGTTTGCCGGAGCGGGCGCCGGTGTGGCCGGCTGCGTCTTGACGGGGGCCGACTTTACGCCTTGCAGCACGGAACTCGGCCCACCACGCTTAATGGCGTTGATGGAAAGCGTCACCGAGGTCAACATGAACAGAACGGCCGAAATGGTGGTCGCTCTCGAGAGCGTGGTTGCCGCGCCGCGCGGCCCGAACGCCGCCTGACTACCCTGCCCGCCAAAGGCGGCCGAGATGTCGCCAGCTTTACCGCTCTGCAGCAGAACAACCACAATCAGAAACAGACAAACAATCACGTGAATGATGGTGACAAGAATAATCATGAAATTCTAAAGGTCCTAACGATTCGGTATGTGTAATGGAGCGGAGAAGCCGCACCCGGATGTCTTCAGTTTCCAGCTAACAGTTTGACATCTGCACCTCCTGTTGGTCAAGGGTGCGGCCATGATGGTACTGTCTTACCTCACTGTTGCTGCCTCTGACCTTTATGGAAGCGGGGCTTGCCGATCATGTTTGGTCCATTGCTGAACTGCTAGGCGCGGCGTAAAATTGCCGCGCCTGATGGATGAACCGGAGAATTGGACCTATTGGGTCGTGAAGTGCAAGACCGAAGGCTGCAACACGGTCATCCTTCTCGCTCCAATTGGCCCGTCTGTTCGATGCAGGCACTATCGACTCGACTACTGCTCGGATTTTCAGGAACAGTGCCCTGACCCGGACTGTCGTGTCCATAGGTATTCGATACTCGACGTAGGCACGAGAGACGGACTGCCTCATCCTCCCACCACGCACTGTTCCAGTATCGCCTTTCTGGAGGCGACCAAACGTAAACCGGAGCCTCAGGGGGACCCTCCAACTTGAAGCATTGATTTTCTGGAACATCGATTACTCTACCCATGAACCGATCAAAAAGAATCGCTCTCGTTCTCTACTGTCTGCTCGTCGTCTGCTGCTGCGTCTGGGTGCCTTGGCGTATCGTCGTACCGGGCGATCCGCCCGTTCGCATCGGCTACGCATGGCTCTGGACTGCGCCATCCGGCTACGATCCAAAAGTTGGCAGTCCTGACTTCCCCGTAATCGGCTTGGAGATATTCGCCGTCACAGTCCTCGCCGGGGCAGTTTGGGCGGCGACACGGAGTTAAGACACCACCGCCACGATTCGAGGTGCCGGCGCTACGCCGCCTCGTCGAGATCACGCTTTGCGCCGTCGGCCGCCGAACAGATGTAGACAGCCGGCGCGATTCCGGTCGCCTGTCGGTATCGATCTACAATTTGATCGGCAAAGGTGGAAGCATCCGCGGCCTCGACCAAATTGATCGTCGATCCACCAAATCCCCCTCCGGTCATGCGTCCACCGTAGTAGCCTGGGAGGCCTTCGGCGATCTCGACCATGATGTCGAGTTCGCGGCAACTGACTTCGTACTGGTCGCGAAGACTGCGGTGCGATTCTCGCATCAGCTCTCCAAAACCCTTCAGATCGGCGGCCCGGAGGCGGCGCGCGCCATCGCGCACCCGTTCATTCTCCTCCACCACATGACGGCATCGCCGGTAGATTTTCTCAGGAACTTCCTGGGAGTGGCGGGTGAGTCGATCCAGCGAAAGATCGCGGAGCGCGCGTATTTCCGGATACCACTTTGCCAGGATTCTCACACCTTGCTCGCATTCCTCGCGGCGCCGGTTGTATTCGCCGCTGGCGTGCTCATGTTTGATCATGGTGTTACAGACCACCATACGAACTCGATCGGGGATGGGAATGTGCTCGAACTCGAGAGAGCGGCAGTCGAGCAGGAGTGCGTGTCCCGCCTTGCCCAGGCAAGAGACAAACTGATCCATGATGCCAACGCGCGCCCCGACAAAGGCATTCTCGGTATGCTGGCAGAGCTCGGCCACCTCCACCATCGGGAGGGTCTCACCATTGAGGCCGGTGAACGCAAGCGCGCTGGCCACTTCGATTCCCGCCGAAGAGCTGAGTCCCGCGCCAATCGGAATCTCACTCTCCACGAGCAGATTTGCGGCGGGCAGAGCGCATCCTCTCTGCTGCAAGACGGCCGCAATCCCCAACACATAGTCACACCAGGTGCCAGTAGCGTGCTGCGGCAGGTTGTCCAGGAAAAATTCGAAGGACTGGGGGAACTGCTGGGACTGAATGCGCAATTTGCGGTCGGGACGGCGAGAAGCGGCCACGCGAGTGCGAAGGCCGATGGCGCAGGGCATGACAAAGCCCTCGTTGTAATCGGTGTGCTCCCCGATTAAATTGACGCGGCCGGGGGCGCTAAAGATAGTAGGTTGTGCTCCGAACAAACCCGCAAATTGCAGCGCCAGCGCTTTGGACTCCATTCTTGGTCCTGATGAAACTCTGCTAATCAGCTGGCATGTGCAGCGGCACAGAGTAAGGATAACTTAGGAGGGGAGGTGGAAGCATTGCAGGATTATTGTACGATGCCCAAAGATGCTTCTAAATAATTGGTCTTAAATAATTTTATGGTGCGGAAGGGGGGATTTGAACCCCCACGCCTTTCGGCGCCACCCCCTCAAGATGGTGTGTCTGCCAGTTCCACCACTTCCGCACTTTGTAAATTAGCTGTAATCAATAGCTTAGCAAGTTCGTCCTGCGAGGGCATTTCCAACTGCACCGGATTTTGCACCGCCTTCTTGCACGCGATGCGTTCCTCCGGGCTTTGCAAGTCCGCCAGCCGCGCAAACAGCTTATGTACTGCAGCCTCCCGCAGGTGTACGTAGCGCATCGTGGTTTTAATGTTATCGTGTCCGGCGGCATCCTGCAACGTCAGGGGGTCCCGCGCCCACGCGGTGGGCGTGAACCAGCACTAACCGTTGGTTGAGACCATCCGTGTTCGGTTCGCACCTGCTAAAGTCTTCCATGTCACCCATCCATGCCCCATCCCATCCTGCTCTACGACGGCGTCTGCGGACTCTGCAACCGCCTCGTCCAATTCATCCTTCGCCGCGATCGCAACGCCATCTTCCGTTTCGCCCCGCTGCAAAGCGCGCTCGCTGCCCGCGTCCTCGCCCAACACGGCGCCAGCCCCAACGCTCTCGATACGGTCTACGTCGTCGTCAACCCTGATCCAATGAGCCAAGATCCAACCATGCACGACCCAGCCGAAACTCGGGCGAACGAATATCTTCTCTCCCGGTCCGATGCCGTTCTCTTCGTCCTGCAACGACTCGGTGGTCGTTGGCGCGTAGCCGCAATTCTTCTCCAGATGGTGCCCAGATTCCTTCGGGAAGCGACTTACAACGCCATAGCCCGGCGCCGCTACCGCATCTTCGGCCGTTCCGAAACCTGCATTCTTCCCAGCCCGCAGGATCGCAGCCGCTTCCTCGATCTCTAACCCGCCTCCTTTCAAACGCTTCCTTCCCGTGGATACTAGACCCTCTGCCCTCATCCCGTTCTTCGCCGCCTCCCTCCGCGATTCCTTATCAAACCGAGCCACTACCGAGGCGTGTTATCCTCACTTCCTGCAAGATTGAGCCGTTCACTTGAGGACTGCATGGCTACCGCGAAGAAGAGCAAAATCCCTCCCGCTAAGTTAGATCTTTACGAAAAGCTGATCGCAACTCATCCCGAGATTGAACGTAAAGGCGCGGTCCATCCTTATACTTCGCTGAATGGTCACATGTTCACCTATCTGGATCAGACCGGCACGATGGGCATCCGGCTGCCGGAAGATGAAGTCGAGGCGTTCCTGAGGAAATGCAAGACCACTTTGTTCAAGTCCTACGGCGTGGTTAAGAAGGACTACGTGACCGTGCCCGACACATTATTGAAAAATACAAAGGAGTTGAAGAAGTATCTGGAAATGAGCTACGACTATGTCAAAACGCTGAAGCCCAAGTGATCTGGCAAACGCCGCAGTTCAGAAAGGATTGCTCAATGAACTTCTTGCGTGTCGTTCTCGCAGCTGTTGGCGCATTCATCGCCTACTTTCTCCTGGGAGGCCTGGCCTTCGCTTTGCTGCCCCTTCGTGCCGAGTTCCTAAAATACCCCGCCGTGTACCGCTCGCAGCAAGGCCAGATGAGCCATATGCCGGCCGGAATGGCCGCCATGTTTCTGTCAATACTCGCGCTGGCGGTAATTTACGCAATGCTTTACCAGGGCGGCGCCAGTCTCGCCGAAGGTGTACGCACCGGCGCCCTCTTCGGGGCGCTTATCGGAGTTTATTCGGTTGGCTCTTTCGTGGTGCATAACTACGTCAACCTGAACATCGGGCTGAAGCTCACGCTTCAGCAAGCGGCAGCTTACTTCGTAGAGTGGACCGTCGCCGGCATCGTGATCGGCGTCATCTACCGTCCCGCGGCACATTAACCTCGCTAACAATCCGCCTTCTGGTTACGCAGCACCTCGGTCGGATCTAAATAATTCCGACATACAGCGGGCAGGTCGGCCAGCCCTTTTCTACCGGCTCGACCGGGG
>Ga0209333_1001615_pt1 | contig 10679 bp, 12 predicted proteins | sample BlaSpr_A8_OM2_O3_FD_187982 | JGI IMG/M metagenome (GOLD analysis project Ga0209333, IMG submission 187982) | Forest soil microbial communities from Thunder Bay, Ontario, Canada - Black Spruce, Ontario site 2_A8_OM2_O3 (SPAdes) (version 2) | ecosystem: Environmental > Terrestrial > Soil > Boreal...
AGCGATGGAGCTGGAATGGGCAGTACTTTCACCGTGCTCTTGCCGGCCATACCCGCTCCGAACGGAACCGATCGCGAGCAGATTTCAGTGACCGCTGCCGCGCTCAAGCGCCGGCGGGTGCTCGTCGTGGACGACAACGAGGACATGCGTGAGACGCTCGGCATCCTGCTAACGCAAGACGGTCACGAGGTTCAGCTGGCGAAGGATGGTCCGAGCGGGCTTCAGGCCGCCTTGACCTTTCGCCCGGACATCGCCCTCCTGGACTTGGGACTGCCGGGATTTGACGGCTACGCGTTGGCGCGCAGTATTCGCGCCCATGATGAGGGCAAGCAGATTTATCTGGTGGCGCTAACCGGATATGGCCAGGCGGAAGATCGGCGTCGAGCCAAGGAGGCGGGATTCGACGAGCTGGTGGTGAAGCCGCTCGACGTCGACCAGCTCGCGCAACTGGTTCAGCGCGAGAAGCGGTGACGAACCGCGCCCTGTCGCTCTAACCCACCCCGGAACATTCTCTTTTCAATTCAGATCTGGGCCGCACCTCCGTCGACGAAGAGGTCGGCCCCTGTCATGTAGCTGCTCTCGTCCGACGCCAGAAAGAGCACGGCGCTGGCGATCTCATCGGTTGTCCCGACTCGACCGAGAGGAGACGTAGCGGCTACCCCTTCCTTGATCTGGTCGATTTGGGCTTCACCGAATCTCTCGTAGCCGGGCGTGATGACTGTGCCTGGGCTCACCACGTTGATGCGGATTCCGCGCCCCTTGAGATCCATCGACCAGGTCCGCGCAAAAGATCGCAGGGCAGCCTTGGTCGCTGCATAAACGCTGAACGCCGGCATCCCTTTGATTGAGACCATCGAGCCGTTGATCACGATCGCACCTCCATCTCGCATCAATGGCAGTGCCTTCTGGACAGTGAAGACCGTCCCTTTGACGTTGACGCCGAAGGTCTTGTCGAAGTGCGCTTCCGTGATTTGCCCCAGCGGAACGAACTCGCCGAATCCGGCGTTGGCGAACAGGATATCGAGGCGACTGCTATGTTCACGAATCGTGGCAAACATTCGGTCGAGGTCGGCGAGATTCGCGATATCGCCCTGAAGTGCGACCGCACCGGCGCCTATTTCGCGCACCGCCGAATCGAGTTCCTGCTGGCGGCGGCCGCTGATAAAAACTGTCGCGCCCTCCGCCGCGAACCGCTTCGCGGTCGCGAGTCCGATGCCGCTGTTGCCACCGGTGATTAGCGCTACTTTCCCTGCGAGCTTGTTCATCTGGGGAACTCCTTTTTTCTGAGGTATTTTTCTGTACCGCTCGGTATTGAATTATCGCGGTGGACGACGCCGGTCAAGACAGATATTGTACTGTTCAGTATGAAACCCCGTCAGGTCCCCACTCGGCCCGGCCGTCCGCGCGCCTTCGACGCAGACCGGGCCCTCGATCGCGCGCTGCAAATCTTCTGGCGCAACGGGTACGAAGGTGCTTCGCTTCCCACCTTGACCAAAGCGATGGGCATCAACCGCCCCAGCCTCTACGCCGCCTTTGGCAACAAGGAGGCGCTCTTCCGCAAAGCCGTCGAGCGCTACGAGTGCGGACCCGCCGGCTACGCTCCCAAGGCACTCGAGCAGCCGACGGCGCGCGAAGTCGTCCGGGCTCTGCTCGACGGGATCGTTGCGTTGCTGACCACGCCGCGGAATCCCGGCGGATGCCTGATGGTCCAGGGGGCGCTGGCAGCCGGAAAAAACGCGGACCGCGTCCGTCAGCAGCTCGCATCACGCCGCGCAGCCGGTGTCGCTGCGATCCGCCGCCGCTTTCAGCGCGCAATCGAAGAGGGCGATCTGCCGCCGCGTGCCGACGCGACCGGACTAGCCCGCTTCGTCGCGACGGTCATGCACGGGTTGGCGGTCCAGGCGGCCAGCGGCGCCAGCCGCAGGGAACTGCTGAAAGTGAAAGACATGTTTCTCCGGATGTGGCCTCCGGTTTAGTCTGCTGCTTCGTTTTGGCCGCTCGTGATTTTGTCGCTGCGACTCATTTCTGAATACTGGGTGCAGGGTCACCCCTGCCCAAGGAGGTGTGGAACCCAGGCGGGTTCCACATTTGAATCAAGCGCGATGCGCCTCGATCATGTCGTAGAGAGCACGTGCGGCGGGCGATAGCTGCGAGGTTTTGCGCGACACCAGGACCAGGGTGCGCGAAACCGGCGGGTCGGTCAGGGCCACGACTTTTATTGTGGGATACGCGCCTTTCTGGACCGCAAGGCGTGGCACTATTGCAGCCGCCACACCTTGCGCCACCAAACCGACCGCGGTCGAGCTTCGCTGGACCTCGTAGTGCGAGCGCAACGCAACGCTGCGCGTGGCCAGGGCCGCATCAAGCAATGGCCGGTTGCCACTGACTTCGCCCGCGAAGATCAGCGGATATCCGGCGAGCTGTTTCCAGGAGAGGCTCTTTCGATTTGCAAGCGGGTGACCGGTTCGGCAGATCAGAACGAAGCGGTCCTGCAGGAGCGCGACGCTGGTCAGCTCGGGATGCTGCGGTCCGGCAATGTTGATTCCGAATTCAGCCTCGCGCCGCAACACCGCTTCGGCGACCCCCGACGAAGCGTGATCGAGAATCTTGATGCGGTTCGCGGGATAACGCGCCGCGTATTCCTGAATGATGCGCGGCAGGTATTGCACTCCCACCGTCGGCACACACGCGATCGCAACATCACCGCGCTGCGCGTTGCCGCTCTCGCGTATTTCCTTCATCGCGTTTGACAGCTCCGAGAGCAGGCGTTGCGCCTGCGGCAGAAAATCGAGTCCGATGCGGCTGAGCGCGACCGTTCGTGTGGTCCGTTCGACCAGCTTCACACCCAGGATCGCTTCGAGATTCTGAAGCCGCCGGGTCAGCGCAGTCTGCGTGAGATGCAGCACATCGGCGGCTTTTTGAAAACCGCCCTCTTCGGCGATCGTGAGGAAAGCCTCGAGTCCCAGCGCGTCTATCCTCATGAGTTAAACTCATTAATATGCATAATTAATTCATTTTACTTGGTTTCTCGCTCGGTTCACAATTCCCTTCATGAGCCATCAATGGGATCCGACAACCTACCTCGCGTTCGCCGCTGAACGCACTCGTCCCGCAAGCGAGCTCCTCGCTCGCGTGCCGAATGACAAACCGCGACGCGTGATCGATCTCGGCTGCGGGCCGGGCAATTCGACCGCACTGCTGCGCAAGCGTTGGCCTGATGCGCATCTCGAAGGGCTCGACAGTTCTGCCGAGATGATCGGGCAGGCGCAAGCGAGCGGCGTCGGCGCCGAATGGTCGGTCGCCGATCTCGCGATTTGGAAGCCGACCGCGTCCTACGACGTGATTTTTTCCAATGCAACGCTGCATTGGATCGGCGAGCAAAGTTCCCTGCTGCCGCGGCTGTTTCAGGCGGTCAATCCCGGCGGGACTTTCGCATTCCAGGTGCCGCTGAATTTTGAGATGCCGTCGCATGCGCTGATTCACGCCATCGCAAATGACGGACCGTGGGCGCCAAGGCTCAGAGATGTACGCAATACCAACTTGCTGAAGGCCGCGCAGTGTTTCGCTATCCTCGAGCCCTACGCAGCGGTGCTGGACATCTGGGATACGGAATATCTGCACGTGCTCGATGGACGCGACGCCGTTTACAGATGGATCAGCGGGACGGGCTTGCGCCCCTACGTGCAGGCGCTGGAGGGGGCCGAGCGGGACGCATTCGTCGAAGAATATAAGCGGCGGCTCGACGCGGCCTATCCGATGCGCAAGAGCGGCAAAACGCTGCTTCCTTTCCGCAGGCTTTTTGTCGTCGCGCGACGCTAGCCGGGTTGACGCACGCTTCTGACCAACTGGTCGGTGACCTGCTCGACGATCCATCGCGGTTGCCATTTGCCGCCTGCGCGATACCAATTCACGACCGTAAAGGCCGCGCGCAGGATCACGAAGGTCATAAGTTTTGGATCGCCCGCGACGAAAATCCCTCTTTCGATTCCCTTGCGCACGATATTTGCGAACATCTGCTCATAACGCCTGCCCAGCGCTCGAATGCGCTTTCGATTCTCCGCGCTGAGCGACACGGGGTCCGTCAGTACCGCCTCGTAATGTTCGCCCTCTTCGAAAATTCTGGCGACCACTGCTGAGATCGCCTTGCGCAGGGCCAATTCCGGATCTTTGGCCGCTACCGGCGCGATCGCCGCTAGTTTTTCAATCAGCCGGTTTACTGCGTCGGTTCTGATCTCCGCAAAGATTTCTTCCTTGCTGCGGAAATAATGGTAGATGTGCCCCTTGGCCAATCCGCACTCGTACGCGATCTGGTCCATGTTGGTCGCATCGTAACCCCCGTGGGCAAACGCTCGCGCCGCACCCATCAGGATTTCGCGGCGACGCTCGGTGGCTTTGGCGACATCGCGGACACGGTAGCCGCGGATGCCTATCGCCGGCGGTGCGAGTCGTGCGCGCTTTGATGTGTCCGTCGCCACTAATTCAGAACTCCCACGCTTCTCTTGACCAGACTGCTGATTTTAGAATATCTGTTCTAAGAGTCGGGCCGCAAGACTGGACCGCTGAAGGAAACGGATTCATGGATCGAACGTATGTAGTCACAGGCGCCGCGTCCGGCATCGGAGCAGCAACCGCGCGCTACCTTCGGGAACGAGGAGGCCGCGTCATCGGCTGTGATATTCACAATTCGGATGTGACTGCGGATCTAACGACCAGTGAAGGACGTGCGGCGTTGATCGACGGTGTAACACGCTTGTCGGGAGGCAGTATCGATGCGATCGTCGCCAATGCCGGCGGCGGCCCTGCGGAGACAATGCTTGCGTTGAACTTCTTTGGCACGGTGGCGACGCTCGAAGGGCTGCGACCGCTTCTTAAGACCAGTCCCGCACCTCGGGCCGTGATGGTGTCCTCGATCGCCTCGCTGAGCCCGATCGATCCGGGACTCATCGAAGCTTGCCTGAGCATGGACGAACGCGCGGCAATCGCCCTCGGGAAGAACGCGCTCGCCGCCGGAAAGGGCCCCTTGGATCTTTACGGCAGCGCCAAGCATGCGTTGAACTGTTGGTGCCGTAAGGTCGCGGTCAAACCGGATTGGGCCGGCGCCGGAATCCCACTCAATGTCGTTGCACCAGGCTTTATCGACACGCCTGCCGCTGCTTACATCCTGTCAGATCCCGAAAGGAGCGCGGCGGCGGGCCGGATGGTACCGATGCGCGGCGCGTATCCCGGGCGTCCGCAGCAAATGGCCGCCACCCTTGCCTGGTGCGTGAGCCCGGAGAATTCGCTGATGACTGGACAGATCCTATTCGTCGATGGTGGCGCCGAATGCATGATGCGCGGAGAGCGCTCGTGGTGAACCACGATTCAACGTCAGGGCGTCCGCCGCTCACCCTGTGGACCAATATTCTGTACGGCATCGGCTCGATCGCCTTCGGCGTGCATCTGACCGTGCTCACGTCCGCTCTCCTGCTGTTCTACAACCAGGTGGTGGGACTGCCGGCGGCGTGGGTCGGCGGGGCAATGGCGGTAACGCTGATCTTCGATGCGATCTGCGATCCGTTGATAGGGGAATGGTCGGATCACACGCGATCGCGATGGGGCCGGCGACATCCGTTCATGTACGCATCCGCGATTCCCGCCGCGGTCGCATTCTATTACCTGTTCGATCCCCCGCTCGGATGGTCGAAGATCCATTTGCTCATCTACTTCGGCGCGATGCTCATGACGGTGCGGGTGCTGCTGAGTCTTTATGAAATCCCCAGCTCAGCGCTGGCGCCGGAACTCACGCTGGACTACGACCAGCGCACGAACCTGATGAGTTCGCGCTTCTTCTTCGGAACCCTGGGCGGCGCCGGGATCTCGGTACTCGCGCTGCAGGTCTTCCTGCGCAAAGACGCGACTCATCCGCTGGGCCTGCTGAGCCGCGTGGGATACCAGGAAACGGCGCTGGCCGGTAGCATCGCGATTTTCCTTTCGATCATCATCTCGTGCGTGGGCACTCAGCGCTTCATCGGGAGCCTGGTCAATGCCCCGCGAATACGGACCACCTGGCGGGAGAAATACCAGGAGATCAGCGGCACGCTGACAAATCGATCGTTCCTCGCGCTGACAATCTCGGGAATAATCGGCGCGATTTCTGCGGGCCTGCGGCAAGGACTCGACTTCTACATATCGGCATATTTCTTTGAACTCACGCCGGCTCAGATGTCGTATCTGGCCGCATCTGCGCTGTTCGCAGCCTTTGCCGGGGTTGGGCTGGCGCCTGCGATCTCGAAGCGGTTCGGAAAGAAGCCGTCGATGATCGGCGTCTTCTTCGTCTCGCTGTTCGCGTCAGTCGCGCCGATCGCGATGCGTCTGATAGGACTGCTGCCGCCCAACGGCACCGGCGCTTTGTTCGCAATCGTGTTCGTTTTCCAATTCGTCGCCGCGACCCTCGGGCTTTCTGGATTCATCATCGTAAGCTCGATGATGGCCGACGTGGTGGAAGATGCGGCGGTGTCGACCGGACAACGATCAGAGGGTTTGCTGTTCGCCGCCAACGGCCTCATCTCGAAATGCGTCACTGGAGTCGGCACCTTCGTTTCCGGACTGATGCTCATGTGGGTCAGCTTTCCTCAGCATGCGACACCGGGCCAGGTGGACCCGGCGATTCTGCGTCACCTCGGCCTGGTCTTCGTTCCGATCGTCACGACGTTCAGCGCGATTGCGATCGCGGTCCTGATGTTCTACGACATCGACCGCTCGACGCATCAGAAAAATATCGAGCGGCTGGAGAGCGCGGCCGATCCTGCTTTAGTGCCGGACGCGATTAGCGTTCTCGAGCAAAGATCAGTGAGCTGATGAACCGACGATCATTTTTGAAGGCAATCGGATCGGCGGCGCTCATTCCGATTTTGCCGATTTTGCCGCGCCGGCTGTTGGCTGCGGCGAGCGCGAATTTCACCCGGCGCCGTCCGTCCGATCCCGGGTGGCCATCGCAGGCCGCGTGGAAGCAACTCAATGAGGCGGTCGGCGGAAATTTGATTCCGGTCGAGTTCCCGCTTTCGGCACTCAAAACCGATCCGTCAGGCGACGCCGCCAAGCTTCTGATGGAGAACATCAGAAATCCGTACTACGTCGGCGATCAGCCGGGGCTCACCGAGACCTTGGGATGGGTCGACGCATGGGCGACCAAACCTAGTGTTTACGCGGTCGCCGCAAGAAATGCGCAGGACATCGCCGCGGCCGTGAATTTTGCCCGCGACAACAACTTGCGCCTGGTGGTCAAGGGCGGCGGTCACAGCTACCAGGGTACTTCCAACGCGCCCGATTCGCTCCTGATCTGGACCCGGCACATGCACGATATTGAGATGCACGACGCATTCGTTCCGCAGGGATGCGAGCATACTTTACAGCCGCAACCGGCGGTGACGGTCGGCGCCGGGACGATAGGGATGCAGGCATACCAAGCGGTTACCACCAAGGGTGGGAAATACGTTCAGGGGGGCGGATGCACGACCGTATGCCTGGGGGGTCTGATTCAAAGCGGCGGTTTTGGCAGTTACTCCAAACACTACGGCACTGCCGCATCGAATTTGCTGGAGGCCGAAGTAGTGACGGCAGACGGCCAGATTCGCATCGCGAATGCATGCACCAACCCCGATCTTTTCTGGGCGCTGAAAGGCGGAGGCGGCGGCACCTACGGCGTAGTCAGTAAGATGACGCTGCTGGTTCACGATCTTCCCGAGTCCTTCGGCGTCGTCAACATCAAGGTCCAGGCGATGTCGGATACCGCCTATCGGCTGCTGCTGCACGAGTTCGTGAGCTTCTACCAGAAAAATCTCTTCAACGAACATTGGGGAGAGCAGGCTCACGTCAAACCCGATAACACGCTCGAAATCGCCATGACCTCCTGGGGGTTGGACGCCGAGCAGGCGAAAAAGGTCTGGCAGCCGTTTCTGGATTGGGTGGCTGGTGCGCCTCAGGCATATTCAATTAAAGGGCGGGTGGTTATCGGAGGCTTGCCGGCGCGCCATTTCTGGGACGTTCAATGGTGGAAAGAGCACTGGCCCGAGCTGGCCTTTCCCAACCGGAATGCCCTGACCGGGTTGCTTGACTATGCCCTCCTACACGTGATGTCGGAGCCTGTTTTGAACTTCGACGATCGGCCCGGCGCGGGATCCAATAACGCGTGGTGGAAAGGAGACGGCGGACAGGTCAGTTGGTTCATTTGGGGCTTCGAGTCGCTCTGGATGCCGGCGTCGCTGCTCGAGAAGAACTCGCAGGATCGTCTCGCCGACGCACTGTTTGTTGCCTCCCGGCATGGAGGTCTCGAACTGCATTTCAACAAGGGACTCGCCGGAGCGCCGCCCGACGCGATCGCCAGAGCCACGGACACCGCAACGAATCCCGCAGTGCTGACCGCCTTCGCGCTGGCGATCGTGGGCGACGCCCAAGGGCCCGCGTATCCAGGAATTCCCGGACATGAGCCGTCGGTTGATGAAGGTCGGAAAGCTGCGGAGCGCGTCAATCAATGCGTGGATATACTCCGCACTATTGTTCCGAACGGCGGAGCGTACTGGAGCGAGAGCAATTATTTCGAGAAGGGATTCCAGCAAGCGTATTGGGGAAGCAACCACCCCCGCCTCGCGGAAATCAAGAAGAAGTACGATCCGGATGGGCTGTTCTTCGTCCACAATGGAGTCGGCTCGGAACAGTGGAGCGTGGACGGCTTCACGAAATTATCAACCTGATGCGGACGAGCTCGCAGATCTGACCTCTGGCACAGCCACTTGACATCATTTAGATAATTAGCTAAATGTCGATGCATGCCCGGCGTATTCAAAGCACTCTCCGATCCGACCCGCCGCCGCGTGCTGCAACTGCTGCGTAAGCGGCCGATGTCGGCTGGAGAACTCTCGGATCATTTTGCGGTTTCCAAACCGACCATGTCGGCCCATTTCGCTGCCCTGCGCGAGGCGAACCTCGTCCATGCCGAGAAGTCCGGCAAGTCGGTCATCTACCATTTGAGACTCTCGGTGCTCGAAGACGCGCTGATGGGCTTCGCGCATACGTTCGGACTGGGCTCGGAAACGGATAGCGCGCAAGTCAAAATCAAATCCCCGGATACGAAGGAGGAAATCTTATGATGACCAATCGGATCACGTCGAGTCTCGCACTGGCCGGAATGCTGATCGCGGTGTCGGCCGGTCTCGCTTATATCCACAGGCTTGGCGTCGTTGGCAGCGAAACGCCCGCGCGCGTGACGATGGTGGTTACCGGTATTCTGCTGGCGGTCTACGGAAACGTGATTCCCAAATCGGATTCGCGAATATCCGCGAGGGGCGAGTCGCTCCAGCGTGTTACGGGCTGGGCAACCGTAATCTCGGGGCTTGGCTATGCCGTCATCTGGGCAGTCGCCCCGATCGGAATCGCCGCCGACGCATCGATGGCCGCCGTCCTGGTCGGCTTCGCCTGCGTCCTCGGCTACTGCGCCTGGCTCCGCTCGAGACCCAGCGAAGGACTCGATGCATGATGAAACGAGCGACACCCCTTCACGCCCGGTAAGGATTACTCCCAACACTCCTTCCCCCTCCCCGCTCGGTAAGGGTTACTCCCAATCCGGTTCCCCTCCTCGAGGGAAGGCGTTAGGGATTAGGTTCCTCGCGCTTCGCGCGCAACTCCTTCGCGATGTTATGATTCGCATACCGAAATAGATGCGCAGTCCCAACCTAAACGGCGCGCGCAAACGCTACGCCCGAAAAATACAACGGAAGGCGCATCTGCACTCGAAGCTCCTCGTCAGTGCCTTTGCCGTGACGCCGCGCGAGCACTACCTCGGTCCACCGCCGTGGAAAATCCTGACGCTCAAAGGCTACCGTTCACCGCGCAAACCTCATCCGCGCCACCTCTACGACGATGTGCTGGTCGGCATTCTGCCCGAACGTTTCCTGAACAATGGCCAGCCGAGCGGGTTGGCGATGTGGTTCGATGCGCTCAACCTCAAACGCAATGAACGCCTCGTTCATATCGGATGCGGCACCGGATACTACACCGCGATCCTTGCAAACGTGGTCGGCCCCGGCGGCTGCGTGCGCGCCTTTGAGATCGATCCCGAACTGGCCGCCCGCGCGTCGAGCAACCTCGCCCATCTTCGCCACGTCGAGGTAACCCACGGCGACGGAAGCGCGCTCGACCCCGGTCCAGCCGACGCAATATTCGTAAACGCGGGCGCCAACTACCCCGCGCCAATCTGGTTGGACGCGATTCCCGTCAAAGGCCGCCTGATGTTCCCGCTAATCAGCACAGGCAATATACGACATCCGAGCGTCGTGCCGTGGCGCGCGCGAGGCGTTCCGCAGCTGCGCTCGTTTGGAATGGGCGGCATGATGCTGCTGGTTTCGCGCGACACCTCGCACTTGAGCGTCAAGGTAATTTCTTCGGTCGGCATCTTCCCTTGCATCGGCGCTATCGAGCGTGAAGCGGACAAGCGCGCAGCCTCCTCCCTCGAGCGCACCGACTACGACTCGATAACTACATTGCGCCGCGACCCGCACGATCAAGACGAATCCTGCTGGCTCCACGGCGAAGGCTTCTGCTTTTCGACGAACTAGGGCCAGCGTACGGCCAACATTCAGGACAACATTAGGTCCGACTTGTCGCTCGGCAGCAGAATTTCTTCCCCTCGCCCTGCAAAGGAGAGG
>Ga0209333_1001617_pt1 | contig 10668 bp, 10 predicted proteins | sample BlaSpr_A8_OM2_O3_FD_187982 | JGI IMG/M metagenome (GOLD analysis project Ga0209333, IMG submission 187982) | Forest soil microbial communities from Thunder Bay, Ontario, Canada - Black Spruce, Ontario site 2_A8_OM2_O3 (SPAdes) (version 2) | ecosystem: Environmental > Terrestrial > Soil > Boreal...
AGCTCTCATATTGAGAAAGCCGCTCATGCGGGCGCGCAAGTAGTCTGCCTGCCGGAACTTTTTCGATCGCAGTACTTCTGCCAGCGCGAAGACACCGCGAATTTTGAATTGGCGGAGTCCGTGCCAGGACCCACCACGGAAGCATTGGGTCGCGTGGCACAAAAAACTAATACCGTTATCATTGCACCGCTCTTCGAGCGCCGGGCGCCGGGAATTTATCACAACAGTGCCGCGATCATTGACGCCGACGGCCGGATCGCCGGCGTCTACCGCAAGATGCACATTCCCGATGACCCTGCTTATTACGAAAAATTTTATTTCACGCCCGGAGATTTGGGCTTTCGCGCCTTTTCCACCAGCGCCGGCAAAATCGCCACGTTGATCTGCTGGGACCAATGGTATCCCGAGGGCGCGCGCCTCGCAGCTTTGAATGGAGCATGCATACTTTTCTATCCCACCGCGATCGGTTGGCACCCTAGCGAGAAAGAATCTAACGGCGAAGCGCAGCGCGATTCATGGCGCACCATCCAGCGCAGCCACGCCATCGCCAACGGCCTCTACGTTGCTGCCGTCAACCGCGTGGGACACGAGACTCCAGCGGAAGGGGGGGCCGGGCTCGAATTCTGGGGCGGCTCATTCCTTTGCGATCCTCAGGGAGTCGTCATCGCCGAAGCTTCCACCGACCGCGAAGAAATCCTATACGGCGAAGTGGATCTCGCGCACCTGGAAGACGTTCGCCGCAATTGGCCGTTCCTGCGCGATCGCCGAATCGACGCCTACGCCGGCCTCGAACAACGTTTCCTCGACGAAAAACCTTGAAACCTCCTCGCCGCATCGCCCGCTCCACGGAAGGAAATTCGCCGACGTCGCTCGGCTTTCGTATGCCCGCCGAATGGGAACCGCATGAAGCTACATGGATCGGCTGGCCTCATAACGAAACTGACTGGCCCGGAAAGATCGCTCCGATCCACTGGGTTTACGGCGAGATCGTCCGCAAAATTGTTCCGGGCGAACTCGTCCGCATCCTGGTGAACTCAACCGCGCACGAAGCGCAAGCGCGCAAAGTTTTGAAAAGCGCGGGCGTCAGCTCGGGCAGAGTTCAGTTTCTGCGCTTCCCCACAAATAGAGGATGGACGCGCGACTTTGGCCCCATCTTCGTCAAACGCTCAAAGCCCCGCCCGGAAGTTGCCATCGCCCGGTTTCGCTTCAACGCCTGGGCGCGCTATCCCGACTGGAAAAAGGACGATGCGATTCCAGCACAAGCCGCGCGCCGGTTGAAAATGAAGATCTTCCGCGCCCATCTCGGCCAACGTGACGTAGTTCTCGAAGGCGGAAGCATCGACGTGAATGGTTCCGGCACGCTGCTCACGACCGAAGAGTGCCTTCTCGATCAAAAACGCCAGGTCCGAAATCCCGGTTTCAGTCGTAATCAGACCGAAACGGCATTGCGCGAGTCCCTCAGCGTAAAAAATATAATATGGCTCGGCAAAGGAATCGCAGGCGACGACACGCACGGCCACGTCGATGATTTGTGCCGCTTTGTGAATCGACGCACGGTCGTCCTTTGCCGCGAGAAAAACTCACGCGACAAAAATTACCGCCCGCTCGAAGAAAATTGGGAACGTCTGCGTGGCGCAAGGCTGGAAGACGGAAGCAGAATACACGCCATCGCGCTTCCGATGCCGTCTCCTCTTTTTTTCGACGGCGTGCGCCTCCCCGCAAGCTACGCGAACTTCTACATCTCGAATTCCGCGGTGTTAGTGCCCACATTCAACGATCCCAACGACCGCGTAGCTCTTCGCATCCTGGGTGATTTATTCCCTACGCGCTACGCAGTCGGAATCCATTCCGTCGATTTAGTCTGGGGATTCGGCACCATTCACTGCCTCACGCAACAGCAGCCTTCTCGCTCCTAATTGCATTGGCAGCAAAAGGAAGGCACATTTTTCTAACGCTATTCTCAAGCCGCTCGCGAAGTATTAATCTTATGCCCATGAGAAAATCACGCCTCCGCAAAGAATCGGAAGAAAAACATACAGACGAGGGCGAATCCTGCCTCTTCTGCAAAATCGTTTCGCGTGAAGTCGACGCCAAAATTATTTTCGAAGATGAAATCTCCTTAGCTTTCCTCGACGTTCGCCCTCTTTTCCCCGGCCACATCTTGCTGATTCCGAAGGCGCACTACCCCACTTTGTCCGATCTCCCCGCCGCCTTGATCGGCCCGTTTTTCACTAACGCTCAAATGCTCGCCCGAAAAGTACAGGAGGTAATGAAAGCAGAAGGCAGCTTCGTCGCCATCAACAACATCGTCAGCCAAAGCGTGCCGCATCTTCATGTCCACATCGTCCCCCGCAAACGCAGCGACGGTTTGCGCGGCTTCTTCTGGCCCCGCCGCCCCTACCAAGAGGGAGAAATGCTGGCCGTGCACGAATCGCTGGGCTCTGGCATCACTGCCAGCAAGTACCGGTAGCCTCGGTCCGGCGTTTCGAACCGGTTTTGCCCTGTATTCGGGAATGGCTGTAACTCACTCAAAACAAACGGCGGGGGCATTTCTGCCCGAGCCATGATCGCATGTCAGTCATCGGGATATTGCGACTCATTCGCTTCGACATTGTTAGCAGTCCGGGCCAGCGCTCGCTCTAAGCCGGAACAATTTCAACACATTGACGCGCCTCTGCGACTTTGCTATGTTCGCGCATGAAGTTTTTTGGAGGCTGCCAGTGAAGCGTCGCACGATCCGCACCTCAGCAGCGGCACGAAATAGCCACAAGCTATTGAAAAAGAAGACGTTAAGAGCCTCCTCAAAGAAGAATGTTCTGCCACCCGACCCCGACGCGCCCGCCAAGCAGGCGCAAATGAAGTTTTACGAAGAGGCTCTCAAGTTTTTTCAGCAGCAAAAGTTTCTCCGCGCCAAACAGTCGCTCGAACGCGTTCTGGAAGGTCCCAGCAAAGAACTCGGCGACCGGGCGCATGTTCATCTGCGCATTTGCGAACAGCGCATCACGCGACCTCCTGTTCCCGCGGTGAAATCCGCCGAAGAGCATTACACGCAAGGCATCGCGCTGATGAATCTTGGCCGCTGGGACGAAGCTCGCGAGCATCTCGACCGCGCGCGCAAAGCCGCCCCGAAAGCAGACCACATCGTATACGCCATGGCCGCGCTCGATTGCCTGACCGGCGAAGCGGAATCCGCCATGCAAAATTTGAAAGTCGCAATTCAATTGCGCCCCGAGAATCGTTACCATGCACGCAACGACGAGGATTTTTCTTTTTTGCAGGAAGACCCGCGCTTCACTGAGTTGCTCTATCCGGAGCGAGACGGCTCGGCAAACTAACTCTCCGCGATTCCCGTGAAAAATTCTTCGCAGCAGCGTTCCCGGCCCGTTCGCGTTGTCGCTCTCGGAGGCGGCACCGGCCTCTCCACTGTTCTCCGCGGGCTGAAAGAATATGTCGCCTCGTCAAAAAAAGAAAAAGAACGCCAGCCTATCGCGGATCTCGCGGCGATAGTCACCGTCACCGATGACGGCGGCAGCTCCGGACGGTTGCGCCGCGAGTACCGCGTCCTGCCTCCGGGCGATATCCGCAACTGCATGGTAGCGCTGTCGACAGACGAGCACCTGCTTGGAAAGCTTTTTCAGTACCGCTTTCCCGCGGGGCGCGGTCTTGGCGGCCATAGCTTCGGAAATCTTTTTCTCACCGCGCTGACGAATGTTACAGGAGATTTTCCGGAAGCGGTGCGCGTGTCGTCGCAAGTGCTCGCCATTCGCGGGCGGATTTTTCCCTCCACGGCGCAGAACGTGACGCTCGAAGCGGAGCTGGTGGATGGAACCGTGGTGCACGGAGAGACAAATATTTCGCGCTCGCGAAAACCGATTCGCAAGATCCGGTTGGTGCCGCGCCGTGTGCGCGCCCTTCCGGAAGTTCTGGAAGCAATCCACTCTGCCGGTTTGATTCTGGTGGGACCGGGCTCGCTCTACACCAGCATTATTCCGAATCTTTTGATCGAGAAAGTAGTGCAAGCGATCAAACGCTCGCGCGCGACGTGCGTTTACATCGCCAACCTGATGACCCAGCCGGGAGAAACGCAGCATTACTCGGTGGCCGATCACATCCGCGCGATTTACGGCCATACGCACAAGGATCTTTTCGATTTCGTGGTGATCAACCGCTCGCGCGCTCCGGCGAGTGTGCTGCGGCGCTACCGGGCTCAGGACGCCGAGCCGGTGAATCCGTCGTTTGATGAACTAGACCGCATGAAACTGAGCTACGTTACAGGGGACCTCTTACATCATCGCGGAGTTGTTCGCCACGACCAGAAGCGACTGACCCGGCTTCTGTTGGATGAGTTCGTAAAACGCCGCCCGGCCCGTTGAGCGGCTCACCATCGGGCGCGGAACCCGAATTTAAAATGCTTTTCTTGCGCCGGTTTGCCGGTGTTCGTATACTGACCGCCGCTGTACCGAAGGCTTTGTGGTGTAGAGCAACCTGTCGCTAGGGCTAGTCGCGGGCTTTAATAAGACTTCATAGACTTTGAGCAATTTTGGAGGTTGTGATGGCCGGGGTTACGCAGGATGAACTGAATGTTTATAAATCGGCCGAAGCGCGCTTTGAAATCGCCGCGAAGAAATTAGGCTTGGAAGATGGCCTTTACCGTTATCTGAAGCATCCCAGCAAAGAAATCACAGTGTATATCCCGGTACCGCTGGACACTGGACGGCTCGAAGTCTTCATCGGCTATCGTGTCCTGCACTCGACGATTCGCGGCCCGGGGAAAGGCGGGATCCGTTTCGCGCCGGACGTTTCGATTGATGAAGTGCGCGCGCTCGCCGCGTGGATGACGTGGAAATGCGCGGTGGTAAATATTCCGTTCGGCGGGGCAAAGGGCGGAGTCATTTGCGACCCCAGCAAGCTTTCGAAAACCGAACTTGAGCGTATCACGCGGCGTTACACGGCTGAACTGAGCGAATGGTTTGGCCCCGAGCGCGACGTTCCGGCGCCGGACATCGGCACCAATGAACAGACCATGGCATGGGTGATGGACACTTACGCCATGCACGTGCGGCAGGCGACCACGGCGGTAGTCACCGGCAAACCGCTCGAGCTGGGCGGCTCGCAAGGGCGCAAAGAAGCCACCGGACGTGGCCTGATGATCTGCTGCAATAATGCGCTGACGAAACTTAAGATGAAGCGCGAGGGCTGCCGCGTGATCATTCAGGGCTTCGGCAACGTCGGCTCGCAAGCCGCGATACTGATGCACGAAGCAGGCTACAAAATCATCGGTATAGCGGATATTCACGGGGGTCTCTACAACGAAAAAGGATTCGATGTTCCCAAAGTAGTGGACTGGGTCTACGGCCAGCGCAAAGCTCTGCCAGAATTCCCCGGCGGCGGGGCCAAGATGACCGCGCAGGAGGTCCTCTTTCATCCCTGCGATATTCTGGTGCCGGCCGCCACTGAGAACCAGATCACGAGTGAAAACGCTGGCCGCGTGGATTGCAAAATTCTCTGCGAGGGCGCGAACGGACCCACCACTTCGCACGCGGACTCGATCATCGAGAATAAAGGGATTTTTATCGTTCCGGACATTCTCGGAAACGCGGGCGGCGTGACCGTCAGCTATTTCGAATGGGTGCAGGACCGCCAGGGCTTTTTCTGGCGCGAAAGCGAAGTGAATGAACGGTTGCAAGACGTCATGGACCTCAGCTTCGAGCAAGTGATTCGCTACGCGGAGACGCACGGAGTGAACAATCGGATCGCTGCGTACATTGTGGCGATCGATCGCGTAGCTCGCGCGCTCAGGCTGCGCGGAATCTACGCCTAGATTCGTTGCGGATTTGCCAGGGAGGAAACTATGTATCCTGATTCGATTTCGCCCGGGGCATTAAAGACGGAAGACGAGCACCGCCGGGATATTTGCGCTGTTGGCCGGTGGATTCACGACCGTAGCTACGTTGCTTCCACTGATGGGAATATCTCCCTGCGCCTGGACCCTCAGCATATCCTCACTTCGCCCACGGGAATCTGCAAAGGCATGATGACGCCGGACGATCTAGTAGTCACCGATCTTGAGGGCCACAAAGTGAGCGGGCGGCGGAATCCTTCCTCCGAGTTGGGGATGCACCTTCTGATTTACCGCCTACGTCCGGAGATAAACGCGGTATGCCACGCTCATCCGCCAGTGGCAACGGGCTATGCCGCGGCAGGAATACCGTTGAACAAGGCGCTACTTTGCGAATTGGTGCTCTCGCTGGGATGCGTGCCGGTAGCGCGATATGGGACGCCGGGCACATCAGAATTGGTGGACGCTATCGAGCCGCTGGTGGAAGGTTACGACGCAATCCTGTTGGCGAATCACGGCGTGGTCACCTACGGACAGGATCTGCTGAAAGCTTTTTTCCGGATGGAGACGACCGAACATTTTGCCCGCGTGGCGCTAGTGACGCAAATGCTGGGCAAGCAAGTACTGCTCTCGGATTGCGACGTCGAGAAATTGTTCGCGGCGCGCGCGCGCTACGGTCTGCAGACCGCTTCGAATTTGGGCCCGGTGTCGCCGGTGACGTCGGAAGGCGCCGAAACCGAGCGCATCAATTTGACGCGGCGCGAGCTGGAATCGCTGGTGGACGAAGCAGTGAAGCAGGATCGCTCGCGGCGGTGATGCGACGACTGTTGTTGCGATCGCAAAGGTTCCCGGAAATGCAGTCTTCCCCGAAAACTCCAATCTGCAAAAAAAGCGGGCAGCAATCGAGTGGCGATCACCGCCCGCTTCACAAGTTGAGATTCGTTACTGGGTGATTTCGACGTACTTCATCTTGCCGGCGAAGTGTATCTCCTTGATCTGATTGCCGTCGACGACGACAGCGGTGTCTTGCCGCTTGGCGCTTTCATCCTTCCACTGGATGGATGCTTCCGCCATGACTTTTCCACCCTTTGAGAACCTCGCATGTGTGTCGTCAGCAGTCACCGAATATTCTCCAGCTTTCAGGTCCGTGCCGCCCAAGGTGGCTGGGCTTAGCAACCTCAAATCCGTCTTCACAATCGGAGCGACGGTTGATTTAGCGTCCTTCGCCGGAGCCGCGTGAGCTGCGATCGATAGCGCGAGGGTCAATGCTGCAAGGATTGTTAACACTCCATTCATTTTGCGACGCGACATTTTTAGTTCCTCCTTAAATCTGACTGAAAGTCTCACTCGCCCCTTGCACCCACTTAGACGCGGCGGTAATCCTCTCGAAAGCACGGATAGCAAGAAATTCAGAAAATTATTTTCATCACGTGCATGCAGAATATTTCTGCATCGAAAACGAACAGTGTATTTCCCTAAAGCGAACAGTCTCGGTTACTAGTTGTTGCGAGAATGCGACTGTATGAATATTTGTGCGAGTTCGTAATGTAAAACTGTTTCAGACTGAGATTAAGGAGTAGACGAGAGCGCGCTTCCCCCGGGGTGTCAAGCGGAACGGGAAACAAGCAATAAGGATGAGAGTGCGGGTTGTTCCACACGAAGAAATGCGCAGCTCACCAAATCTAACCGTTGAGCTTTATGGTGCGCGAGAATATGGAGGATCGCTTGCTGTGTGTGATACGGAATGTCGCAGTTTTTTGTTCCCAGTATCGCGGCTTGCGAGTCGGGTTTCTACAAAGGTGTTGCGGGTGACGGCCAGGTTTACGGCAATTAGACCTTTTCCGCGCGGAGCCGATGGGATCGCTTGGATTTGCCATTTTGCAACTTACTCTCGTCGTGCCAGCCTCCCAGCGTGAGCGCGACGGACATACACGCCTGGCGCAGTTCATCCGCGCGAACACGGTTCAGTATGGCGCGGGCCACGACCATACCCCCCACGCACAGAGCAGCAGTTGCTTGGGCTCTGGCACGGCGAGGCCGGCCGTTCTCGACCGAGCTACGTTCCAAGACGCTGACCATTGCCTCGAACACAGTTTCGAACGCGCGCTTTGCATGTGGGCTACTGCGCGAGACGTCCGTCGGCAACGCCACCATCGGACATGAGTTCTCCACATCCTCGAAGTGTTGTCGCGACAAATAGGCGCGGACGACTTGCGGGCCGACGTCCGCGGATGCCAGATCCACTTCGACGCCTTCCCAGCAGCTCTTCCAATTTGGATCGGTGAAGAAGCACCCCAATACCTCCGTGTACAGCTCGCTCTTGCTCTTGAAATAGCTGTAGAAGCCTCCGTGTGTGAGGCCCGCCCCGGCCATGATCTGAGCGATGGAGACATTATCAAAGCCGTGGCGATTGAAGAGCCGGCGCGCGCTCTGAACGATTTTCCCTTTTATCTCGGTACGGTGGCCAGCGGCGTAGGGCATAAGTCCTCCGGATTTCGGCGCAGTATGGCTCGAAGGGCAGTTTACTTTCCATGAAAATATGATCTTGAACATATTTTAGGTTCGTGTTGTTATGCACGGCGTGGAGAATAAAAGTCGGGAGGGGAATGATGAGCGAGAGAACGAGTCTGAGCACGCTATCGCACGCGACGACACGACGGCAGATGATCGCCGGTGTTGCCGTTGCATTTGGCAGTCTGGCGGGTGGCCACATTTGGGGAAAAACCCAGCAACAGGCAATGAAGGAAATGCCCAGCACCGCGGCCAACGCGAAGCGAACTTCGCTGCATTTGGAGTTCGAATATAAAGCGAGTCCTCAGCACATCTATGAGGCGCTCCTGGATTCAAGGCAGTTCGCTACTTTCTCCGGCATGCCGGCTGAGATCGATCCTAAAGAGGGCGGAGCTTTTTCGATGTTCGGCGGAATGATCGTTGGACGGAACGTCGAGCTGGTTCCAAATCAGCGAGTGGTGCAGGCTTGGCGCCCCACGCATTGGGATCCTGGAGTGTACTCAATTGTAAGGTTCGAGCTGAAACCGCGGGATCCCGAAACCATGCTTGTTCTGGATCACACCGGTTTTCCGGAAGGTGAGTTCGACCACCTCGAATGGGGATGGAACAATCACTATGGAGAGCCGCTAAAGAAATTCCTCGTCTAGTCCTCCGGGTTGCGTTGACACTCCCGCGGCGCTAATCAATAATCGCTTCATATGATTGGATCACTGCGCGGGAAGCTGATCGAGAAGCGGCCCAATCTGGTACTGATTGATGTGGGCGGCGTGGGCTACCAGGTGGTGGTTCCGCTTTCGACGTTTACCAGCCTGGGGGCGCTGCACAGCGAATCGACACTGTTGATCTACACGCACGTGCGCGAGGATCAGCTCGCGCTATATGGTTTTTTCACCGCGCGGGAAAAACATTGCTTCGAAATGCTGATTTCCGCTTCCGGCGTGGGACCATCACTCGCTTTGAAAATTCTTTCGGGCATGAGCCTGGAAGAACTGATTCCCGCGATTCGTAAAGGGGACCTGGCGCAACTGGTGCGTATTCCTGGAGTGGGCCGCAAGACCGCAGAGCGCATGGTGGTGGAGTTACGGGATAAACTCGCAGTTGTGGATGTGCCGCAAGCTGGGAAACCCACGACGCGTTCACAACTTGAATCGGATGTTGCTTCTGCCCTAGTGAACCTTGGCTACGACACGCGGTCGGTAGACGGCGCGATCGAAAAGGCGGGCGTGAAGGCACCGAGCGATTTTGAGGAGCTGCTGCGCGCGGCACTTCAAATTCTCGGCGGCGCGTCTATGAAGAAAACGGCTCGCGCCGGGCGCGATGAATAATTAAACTTTTTTTGGGAAGAGCGCAGTCTGAATCAGCGGCAAAGACGAGGGATAGTTGGCAGAGAAGATCACGGACGGGCGGAGCCGGATTATTTCAGGGAAGGCCCTGGATGAAGACGCGCGCATTGACGCGAGCGTGCGGCCGAAGCGCATGGAAGATTTTATCGGCCAGTCGCGTGTGAAGGAAAACCTGAAGATTGCGGTGGACGCGGCGCGAAATCGCGGCGAAGCGCTGGATCACGTCCTGCTCTACGGGCCGCCGGGGCTGGGAAAAACCACACTCGCGCAGATTCTTGCGAATGAGATGGGCTCGGCGATCAAAATAACTTCTGGCCCGCTGCTGGAGAAAAAAGGCGATGTTACAGCGGTGCTTACTTCACTCGACCCGCGCGATTTCTTTTTCCTGGACGAAATTCACCGGCTGCAGCCTTCGCTGGAGGAGATCCTGTATCCCGCGATGGAAGATTTTCGCGTGGACTTGATTATTGGACAGGGGCCCGGCGCGCGAGTGCATCCCTATCAACTTAATCAGTTCACTTTGATCGGAGCAACTACGCGTGCGGGATTGATTATGGCGCCGCTGCGTTCGCGATTCGGAATCGTGCACCGATTGGAATTTTATTCTCCGGAAGATGTCCTGCAGATCGTCCAGCGCTCGGCAAAAATCCTAGGCATCACCATGGATGAGCAAGGCGCCGCCGAGATCGCGCGGCGAAGCCGCGGGACGCCGCGGGTTGCAAACCGGCTGTTGCGGCGCGTCCGCGATTTTGCGGAAGTGCGGGCGAAGGGCCAAATCAATGTCACGGTGGCTCGCGATGCGCTCGCTATGCTGGGAGTGGACGAACACGGGCTGGACGAAGTGGATCGCAATTTGTTGCTGACGATCATTCAGAAATATTCCGGCGGGCCGGTGGGGCTGAATACTATTGCGGCTTCGCTGAGCGAAGAAGAAGACGCCATCGAGGAAATTTACGAGCCTTACCTGATGCAACT
>Ga0209333_1001618_pt1 | contig 10666 bp, 7 predicted proteins | sample BlaSpr_A8_OM2_O3_FD_187982 | JGI IMG/M metagenome (GOLD analysis project Ga0209333, IMG submission 187982) | Forest soil microbial communities from Thunder Bay, Ontario, Canada - Black Spruce, Ontario site 2_A8_OM2_O3 (SPAdes) (version 2) | ecosystem: Environmental > Terrestrial > Soil > Boreal...
TGGCTGACCGCTGGTATCCCTCCAGCAAGACCTGCTCGGGCTGCGGTGTGGTGAAAGCCAAGCTGCCGTTGCGGACCCGGGTGTTTCGGTGCGAGGCGTGTGGCCTGGTTCTGGACCGGGACCTCAATGCCGCCCGCAACCTCGCCGCCTTGGCGGCCAGCATGGCGGGTGCCCCGGAGTGGCCGGGTCCCGGGCGCGTCAGCGCTGAATATGCCTGCGGAGCCGATCGTAAGACCCGCCGCGACGACCCCGGTCCCACCGGGGCCAGGCGGGCCGGCGGCGCTGAAACAGGAACCTGGCATCCCGCACGGGAGCAACACCAGGACCGGCACCAGGCAACTGGTACCTGCTGATGAGCGCGCTCACCAGGGCTCACTCATCCGTAACGGAAGTACCCTTGGCCGATGTTCTCGCCTGAAGGCCCGTCCGTGCGTGAACTGGTGCGGCAGGCGCTGTCCTCGGTCGAGGGCGGCTACGACCTGCTTGCCCCGAAGTTCGACCACACGCCTTTTCGCACCCCCGATGCCGTTCTTGACGCGACCGCCGACGCGCTGCGCCCGCTCGGCCCGTTCAAGCGCGGATTGGACGTGTGCTGCGGTACCGGCGCGGGCATGCGGGTCCTGGAATCCCTGTGCCAAGAGCCGATCATGGGTGTCGACTTCAGCGCGGGCATGCTCGCGATGGCGCGCAGTGCGCACCCGGACGCCAAGACCCTGCGGGCCGACGTTCGGGCCCTGCCCTTCGCCGGGGCCTTCGACCTGGCGGTCAGCTTCGGGGCGCTCGGGCACTTCCTGCCCGGCGAACGGCCCGCGCTGTTCGCCGGCGTATACCGCGCGCTGCGGCCGGGCGGGGTTTTCGCCTTCCCGATCGGTGCCCCGCCATCCATCGCCTCACGCTGGTACTGGTCACTGCTCGGGTTCGACCTCACGATGCGGGTCCGCAATGCCGTGCGGCGTCCCCCGTTCGTCATGTACTACCGAACCTGCCCGCTCCAGGCCCTACGGACCGACCTGGCGGCATCCCGGTTCACCGTCACGACGGTCCCCCTGACGGCCCTGGGCCAACGCGCAGACGGCACCCAGCGTTTCGGGCTTGTCCTTGCGCGCAAAGCCGGCGTCAGCTAACCCCACCGGTCTGGCCGACCCAGACATCTGGCCCTTCGGCTCAGCACGGTGCCAGCCGTTTTCCAGGCCAGCGGCCGTGGTTGTGAGGAAAACGCATGATCTGTGTCGGGGACGCGTCAGGATTGTCGCGCTGACGCGGCTGCGGTCCTTGCGGGTGCTAGAACGGAATTACAGGGCGGCGTGACGGCCGGAGAGGCACGGCGATCCCATGATCAAGCCAGCAGGGGCCCGCCTAGCCGTCCTTGTGAAATTTTTCACAAGGACGGCTAGGCCACGTCCGCCCACAACATGAAGGGACCAAAAACCATGCACGCGAACATGAAGCCGGAGCTGGGCTTCGGCTTTGACGAGCCCGTCCGCCAGCCCTGGACGTTCCCGAAGCGAACGGCAGCGCAGGCCGAGTCAACGGAGACCGAAGACCCACCAGATACCGAGCCGGCCGCCGTCGAGCCAGCGGTTACCCCGTCGCTGCGGGCGCTCGGCGAGGCCCACTTCTGGCCGCACGCCCGGATGGCCGGTGACCTCTCGTCGCCGGGAGCGGTAAAGATCGTGACGAGCGGCGACGGCGTCTGGGTGCACGACGACGGTGGACGCCGCTACTTCGACACCTTGTCCGGCATGTGGCTCAACAACATCGGTCACGGCCGCCGCGAGATCGCCGACGCCGTACACGCGCAGATCTGCGAGCTCGGCTACGCCCCCGACGGCAGCGTCCACCCGGCGACGCTGGCGCTCGCGGCCAAGGTCGCTGAGCTGGCCCCCGACCCCGCGTCGCGAGTGTTCTTCGTCAGCGGCGGTTCGGAAGGCGTCGAGACCGCGATGAAGATGGCGAAGAAGTTCCATCGCAACCGCGGTGAGGCAGGACGGTACAAGTTCATCAGTCGCCGTGGCTCCTATCACGGCGCGACCCATGGCTGCCTCAGCCTCGGCGGTGGTGGCTCCAACACCGGCGCCGAGTACGGCCCGCTGCCATACGGCGGAGTGCGGGTGCAGGGACCGGATCAGTACCGCAATCCGTTCGGCGGCCACGACGGCACCGGCGATCTCGAATGTGCGCGCGAGATCGAGCGGGCGATCCTCAACGAGGGGCCCGACACCGTCGCCGCCGTCATCGGCGAGCCGATCTCGGCTGCCGCGGGCGTGCACATCCCGCACCGGGAGTACTGGCCGATGGTGCGCGAGATCTGCGACCGCTATGGCGTCCTTCTCATCTGCGACGAGGTCATCACCGGGTTCGGCCGCACCGGTCGGATGTTCGCGACGGAGCACTGGGGCGTCGTGCCCGACATCACTGTGGTCGCGAAGGCGCTCACCAGCGGGTACGTGCCGATCGGCGCCGCGATCGCCGCACAGCACGTCGCCGACGCCTTCATCGGCCCGGCCCGCACGGCGTTCAACCACCGCATCACCTTCGGCGGGAATCCGGTCTCGTGTGCCGCTGGGCTGGCGAACCTGCGCGTCCTCGAGAGCGAGGACCTCGTGCGGAACGCGGCGTACATGGGCGGCTACCTGTTCGACCGGCTGCAGGAACTCTATCGCCACGAGATCGTCGGGCAGGTGCGCGGCGGGCTCGGCCTGATATGCGCCGTCGAGATCGTCGTGAACCGCGCGACCAAGGAGCCCTTCCCGAAGCAGGCACGACTGGCGCACCGAGCCGACTTGCTGATGGAGCGGCACGGTCTCCTGGGCCGCGCCGGTGACATCGTGTTCGTCGCTCCCCCGCTGTGCGTCACCCGCAGCGAGGTCGACTTCCTCGTGGCCCAGCTCGACGCCGTAATCGCGGAGCTGCAGGCTGACCTGCTCACGCGGGGGAACGCGGCATGAAAACGCAGACCGTGAAGACGTACGTCGTCAACCTCAAGCGTCGCGGCGACCGGCGGGCCCGGATGGAGCGCATCCTCCCTGCCAGCTGGGACGTCCAGTTCACGTCGGACTGGGATGGCCCGATGGACGGGCAGGCCATTGACCCAGATGACCTGCCTGGCTTCCAGCTCTACCCATGGGAGTCCCCGAGCGACAACCCCTGGTGGAGCCGCCCCCTCAAGCTTGGCGAGATCGGGTGCGCCGTCAGCCACTGGATGTGCTGGCACAAGGCCGCCGCAGACCGCGCGGACCCGGCGCTGATCCTGGAGGACGACGCGGTCCTCCTCGACCAGGCCGCCGGACGCCTGGCATCGCGCCTCGCGCAGCTGTCGATGATCGACCCGCGCTGGGACCTGCTCTACCTGGGACGATGGGCGCAAGACGACGAGGATCGCCCGGTGGCGGAGGGCATCGTGCACCCGGGCTACAGCTATTGCACCTTCGGCTACATGCTGAGCGAGCCGGGGCTCCGCGCCATGCTCGGCTGTGGTTTCGAACGAGCGCTTATCCCCGTCGACGAGCTGATCCCGGCGCTGTACATGAGCCACCCGCGACAGGACATCCGGACGCTGTACTCGCCCCGGCTGAGGGCATATGCCCTCGAGCCGCCCCTCGTCACGCAGTTGCCGAAGGACGAGGCAGGAAGCGACACGGAGGCAAGCGGCTTCGTGACGGTCAAGGCTGGGTTGTTCGGAGGCGGGCGAGCATCAGGGTGATGTCGTCTTCCCCATGCTGCTTCAGTTCCTGGGAAACTGCGTGGCAGGCGGCGTCGAGAAGGTGGCCGGGCTGGCTCAGGGCCGAGCCCAGCGCGGTGCGCAGCGCAGCAAGCCCGTCGTCAATGGGCCGTGAGCGGCTTTCGATGAGCCCGTCGGTGTACAGGGCGATGGTCGCGCCGGGTTCCAGACGCATCTTCACGCTCTGGAAGGTCCCGGTGCCCAGGCCGAGGGGCAGGCCAGGCGGCAAGTCGAGTACCTGGGTGGTGCCATCGGGAAGGGCGATCACCGGTGGCAGGTGGCCGGCCTGGGCCGCGGTGCAGGAGCTGTCGGCTGAGTCGATGACCGCGTAGACGCAGGTGGCGAACGGCGGGGCGGCCGCATCTGCCGCGGTCTGGTCCATGTCGGCCGCGACGGCGTCGAGCTGACTCAGCAGCTGTTCGGGTGTCAGATCCTGGCGGGCGAGGATGTGCGCTGCGGTGCGCAGTTGCACCATGATCGTGGCGGCTTCGGGGCCGTGTCCCATGGCGTCGCCGACGATCAGCGCTGCCCGGCCGCCGGGTAGCGGCACGATGTCGTGCCAGTCGCCGCCGACAACGCTGTCTCCGACGGGCTGGTAGAAGGGCGCGATGTCCAGCTCTGCGGGGACCCGCGGCCGGCCGGGCAGCAGGCCTCGCTGCAGCGCGCGTGCTGTCCGCCGTTCCCGGTCATACAGCCGGGCGTTGTCGATGCTGATCGCGGCGCGGGAGGCCAGTTCCCCGGCCAGGCTGAGATCACCGGGACTGAACGGCGGGCTGGCGGGTGTGCGCCCAAACATCGCGCAGCCGACGACGGCACCGCGCGCCACGAGCGGCATGGCCAGGAACGAGGTATAGCCCGCGGCGACCCGCAAGCCGCCGTCACGGCTGGCGAGCCGCTTGGCTGTCTCGCCGTCCAGCTCGGTGGACAGGACCGGCTTGCCGGTCGCCATCGCCTGCGCGCGTGGCGCGTCCGCGTCGAGGACGACGACCTCGCCGCGAGGGAGCACTCGACCGGTGACGGCTTCGCTGTGGCCTGCCAGGCAGGCTGCCAGCCGCCGCACCGCCACTCCGTGCCGGGCCGGGGGCGGGGGGAGGTCGTCGGCGGCGAGCAGGCGCTCGGCCGCGTAAATGACGGCAGCGTCGGCGAGCCGGGGAACGGCGGCCGCGGCGACCTCGGAAGCGGTCCGGGTGAGGTCCAGGCTGCTGCCGATGCGGGCCTCCGCCTCGCTCAGCCAGCCGGGCTTGGGCTGCGGCCAGGCACTCTGGACGATCACCAGAACGGTATCGCCCGGCCCGGTCATCGGCTCCCAGCGGATCGCGAACCGGCCCTCGCCTAAGGAGCCGCCAGCCACGGTCGCGGTGAGCACCCGGCCCGCCGCCGCCTCGGCCAGCGCATGCCCGACCAGCTCGCGGTGACCGGGGCCGGTCATCAGGATGTCGCACACGTCACGCCCGATGGCGGCCTGCGCCCGGTATCCGAACAGCGCGGTCGCGGTCAGCGACCAGGAGATCACCCGGCCCTGCGGACTCAGGCTGAACGTGGCCAGGCCGGACAGGTCCGGTTCGCGGCGCCGTGGGAGCACCGGCTGGGTCGCGGATCCTCCAGGTGGTTCGTTACTAGCAGCCATTACCCGCAGCCTGCGATATCGTGCAAATACGAAATGTACCGCATCAACGAATAGAATAAGGGTGATGCCGGGCATTCGTTAGCCGTTGATCCAGGCCGTGTGGGCCGCCTTCGCTGCGGCGTCCGCGGCGGAGGAAGAGGAGGCAGGCTGTGACGGCTGACGAGCCGAGCTGGGTGCCGCCGGGCGTCGACACTAAACGGGCGAACGTGGCCCGGGTCTACGACTACTGGCTCGGCGGCCGGCACAACTTTCTCGCCGACCAGGACGTCGCCCGGGCGATCGCCGCGGTCGAGCCCAACGTCCGGGTGCTCGTCCGGGCCAACCGGGCGTTCCTGGGGCGGGCGGTGCGGTTCCTGGCCCAATCCGGCATCCGCCAGTTCCTCGACATCGGCTCGGGCATCCCGACCGAAGGCAACGTGCACGAGGTCGCCCAGCAGGCCGCACCGGGCTCCCGGGTCGTCTACGCCGACATCGACCCGGTTGCGATCGCGCACAGCAGGGCGCTGCTGGCCGGAAACGCCGACGCCTCGGTCATCAACGGCGATCTGCGCGAGCCAGACAAGATCCTCGCGAATGAGGACACCCGGCGGCTGACCGACTTCAGCCAGCCGGCCGGACTGCTGCTGATGCTTGTCTTGCACTTCATCCCCGACGCCGAGGACCCGTGGCGCATCGTGGCCACGCTGCGCGACGCACTCGCGCCCGGCAGCTACCTGGTGATAGGCCATGGCACCGACGACGGCAACCCGACCATGGCGCAAGCCGCCAGCAAGGTATACAACCGCAGCGTGTCCACCCAGATGAACCTGCGCTCGCACGCGGAGGTCATGCGGTTCTTCGACGGTTTTGATCTCGTGGAGCCGGGGCTTGTCTACACCCCGCTATGGCGCCCGGACTCGCCAGCCGACGTGCCTGAGAACCCTAGCAAGTGCGGCGGCCTGGTCGGCGTCGGACGAAAGCGCTGACCGGAATGGCCGCGCCTGTTGCGCACAATGGAGTCAGGTGACGACGGGGAGACGGCCATGGCGGACGAGACAGAAGAGCCGGGCGAGCGCCAGGATCCTGATCCGCCTGAAATCCCTCCTGGCAGTGACGTCTCTGCCGACGACCCCGGGCCTATCGAGATCGACTTCCTCATGAAGAGCGCCCCGAGGGCGTTCGGCGGCCTTCCGCCGTGATGATGCCGGCCGGCGCTGGGTCGGCGTACAGCTGGTCCACCAGCGCGGCGCGGCGGGTGAGCACCTTGCGCTGGTTGATGTATCCCTTGTCGGTGATCTCACCGTCGTCGAGGCTGGCCGGCCGGGCCATGACCGCCAGCCGCTGGACGCGGGCCGCGGATCCCGCAGCGTCGTTGTGGCCGGCCAGCGCACGCGCCAGGTGCACCCGCAGGCCCTCGTGGGTTATCAGCTCGCCGTCCGGCTCGGGCTGCTCGCCGAGGAGCGCGCGCGCCTCGGCCGGGTTCAGCCAGGCCAGCGCGCACGCATAGTCCCGGTTCTCCCCCGCCAGCACCGCGTCCGCCAGCACCGGGATCGCCGAAAGCAGCCCCGTGCGCACGGCCCCGACGCGGACGAACGTGCCGGTAGCCAGCTTGAAGTCCTCGGCGATCCGGCCACGGAAGACCAGCCCGGCGTTCAGGTCACCCGGGTCGGCGAAGGCAACCGCGTCGCCGGTCCGGTAGAAGCCATCGTCGTCGAATGCCTGCTCGGTCAGGTCCGGCCGGGCCAAGTACCCTGGCGTCACGTTCGGGCCCTTGACCCGGATCTCGTACCCGCCCTCCTCGGCCGGGACCAGCTTGACCTCCGCCCCGGGCAGCGGCACCCCGATGCAGCGCGCGTCGGTGAACGCGTAATGCGCGGACGTGACCGCCGGAGCGGTTTCGGTCGCGCCCCACGAGCCGGTCACCGTGACCTCATGCCCGGTCGTCCGCTTCGCGACCGCGGCGAGCCGCTCGCGCAGCGCCGGCGGAAGCGCGGCCGCCGCGTTGAAGATCAGCCGCAGCCGGGAGAAGAACCGGCCAGCGAACTCCGGGTCCGCTTCGAGCGCTGGCACGAGCTGCGCGTACCCGGCCGGCACGTTGAAGTAGATGGTCGGCGGCACGTCGGCCAGGTTGGCGACCGTCTGGGCGAACATCCCCGGTACCGGGCGCCCGCCGTCCACGTACAGCGTCCCGCCGCTGGTCAGCGCCATGTTCACGTTGTGATTCCCGCCGAACGTATGCGACCACGGCAGCCAGTCCACGATCACCGGCGCGTCGACCGCCAGGAACGGCCACGCCTGCCGGATCATCTGCTGGTTCGCCGCCAGCATCCGGTGCGTATTCAGCACCCCCTTCGGAGTGCCGGTCGACCCCGAGGTGAACAAGATCTTCGCTACGTCCTCCGGGCGCAGGCCGGCGAACGCCGCCGCCACCGCCGCCCCTGGCTCCGTCTGCATCAGGGCGGACAGCGGCGTTGCCCCCGGGCGGCCGCCCCTGCTGACGATCGCCGGCACGCCCGGCAGCGCGTCGAGCGCGGGCCCGAACGCGTCGGCGTCCTCGGCGAACACCGCGCCGGGCCCGATCAGTTCCGCGATCGCCCGGATCCGCGCGTGGTCGTGGCTTTGCAGCGAGTACGCCACGCTGACCGGCGCCACCGGAACCCCCGCGGTCATCGCGCCCAGCGTCATCAGCAGATGGTCCACGCTGTTCCCGGACAAGGTCAGCAGCGGGCGGGCCGGGCCGAGGCCCCGCTCCAGCAGGCCCTGCCCGATCGCGTCGGCCACCGCCACGGCCTCGGCGTAGCTAACCCGGCGCCAGTCACTGCCAGCACGCTCCGCGATCATGATGCGATCGGGAGCCAGCCGGGCGTGCTCCCGCACGCTGTGCAGCACGGATACCGGATACTCCCGCAGCGGCTCCGCGGACCGCAGCACAACCGCCTCGCCGCGCTCGGCGGTGACGCGGGGCAGGGCGAACAACGGCGCGCTGCTCCCACCGGTGTCTGCCATCGCCGCCCTCTCGTCGTGCCCGCCGTTCATGATCGCGGCGGATTTGTTGCCGTATTTGCTAACAATCCGCCACGATCACGTCGACCGGCTGTTGCGCCTCCGCCATGTCTTTGTAGTCAGTCCCCGGCTGGTAACACAACCTCCCTGGCGTCGGATATCCGAACGCCCGGCACGATGCATCGGGGCCGTCATCTATTGACCGAGATAGCCCAAAGTTAGTAACTTAATCACGCCTCGATCCCGGCGACAGGGAGGCCAGCATGGCAGAGCAGGGCTTGGGAGCCGACCGCCGCAGCCGTCGGCCCCGTCGCCGGGTCTGGGGTGGCGCGTTTGCGGCACCCCGTCGCCGGGTCTGGGGTGGCGCGTTTGCCGCACCCCGTCGCCGGGTCCCGGGCGGCGCGTTCGCCGCACGCCGTCGCCGGGTCCGGGGTGCGTTCGCGGCCGCCGCGGCTGCGGCGATCGCGTTAGCCCAGCTGGCCCTGCCCGGGCCGAACGCCTCGGCCGCGGCTTCACCGCCGGGCGGGGGAAGCGCCGCGCCGGGAGCGATGCGCACGGTGACTTACCACGGCTACGAGATCGACGTGCCTGCCTCATGGCCGGTCTACAACCTGGCCGCGGACCCGACCCGGTGTCTCCTGTTCAACCGGCACGCGGTGTACCTGGGCACACCCGGCACGGTTCAGCGCTGCCCGGCCCGGGCGTACGGCCGCACCGGGGCCGTGCTCGTGCAGCCGGCCGTGCCGTCCGGCGAACTGCCACCGGGGACCGTGGTGCTGCCGGGCAACACCGCGGCCCTGCAAACCGGGGCGCTGCCGCACCCCGTGTCCGGACTCGACTCGGCCGAACACACGGTTCAGGTCGCGGCGCCGGGTCCGGGCGTGCTGGTCACCGCCAGCTACGGCAGCGACCAGGCCCTGGTCCGGACGATCCTGGCGGGCGCCCGGATGACCAGCGCCGCGCAGAGCGGCACGGCGACGGGCAGCGCCATGGCGCCGGAGCCGGCCACGGCGCCCGAGCCGGCCACGGCGCCGCGTTCCGGCAAAGAGCAGAGCGCTGTGTCCGGCACGTCCGAGCTCACCGGCGACCTGACCAGCGGGCTCGGCTTTGACGCGTGCACCGCGCCCTCGGTCGCGACGATGACCGCCTGGCTGTCGTCCCCGTACCGGGTCGCCGGCACGTACCTCGGCGGGGTGAACTGGGCGTGCAGCTACGGGAACTTCAACACCACATGGGTCAGCCAGGTCGCGGCGGAAGGATGGCAGTTCATCCCCATCTGGGTCGGCCCGCAGGCACCGTGCACCGGCATCATCGGGGCGGTCACCATCAACGCTGCCCAGGCCGCAGCGCAGGGACAGGCCGAGGCCGCGAGCGCGGTCGCCGCAGCGCGGAGCTTCGGCTACGGCACCGGCAGCCCGATCTACTTCGACATGGAGGGCTACGACAGCTCGGACACCACATGCGCCCAGGCGGTGCTGACCTTTCTCGGCGGGTGGACGCAGGGGCTGCACGCCGCGGGCTACCTGTCCGGCGTCTACTCCAGCGCCGGTTCCGGGATCACCGACCTGGCCTCCGAGTACGGCAGCCAGTCCTACCCGCGGCCCGATGACGTGTGGATTGCCGACTGGACCGGCGACCCAGTGCTGACCGACCCGTACCTGCCCAACGCCGACTGGCCCGGCCACCATCGCCTGCACCAGTACTACGGCGGCCACGACGAGACCTGGGGCGGCGCGACCGTGAACGTCGACAACGACGTCATCAACGGCGCGGTCGCTGGCCTGCCCGGCGCCGGGCAGGCCAGCAGGCCGTTCCTGGCCAGCCAGCCGAGCGCGGTTACCGCCGCCGCGGGAAAGACCGCCACCGCGTCCCTGCTCATACATGGCGGGACTGGTTCACCTGCCCTGGTGCGCTGGTCAGCCGGCGCGCCGGCCGGGCTGACCGTGACGCCCAGCAGCGGCGCCGTCACGGTCGCGGCGGGCGGCACCAGGACCGTGCGCCTGGTGATCAGGCTGAGTGGCTCCCTTGCCGCTGGGCGTTACGTGATCCCGATCACCGTGGCCGCCGGAGGGCAGCAGCTCACCGAGACGTTCGAGATGATCAGCGCCGCGCCGGCGGGGGCGTCGCTGCCGGCTGGCTACCCGGTCGTGCTGTACGCGGCCGACCGGGCGAGCATGGCGGTCGCCGTCGCGACGGCGCGCAGCTTCGCGCTGCCCATCAGCGACGTCACCGGCAGTTTCGCCACGGCCTGGGCCGACGTGAGCGGAGGGTCTGACCTGGTGCTGGCGGTCGGCAAGGCAGCGGCCAACGCGCTGAACGACAACGGCTGCGGCTGG
>Ga0209333_1001619_pt1 | contig 10665 bp, 12 predicted proteins | sample BlaSpr_A8_OM2_O3_FD_187982 | JGI IMG/M metagenome (GOLD analysis project Ga0209333, IMG submission 187982) | Forest soil microbial communities from Thunder Bay, Ontario, Canada - Black Spruce, Ontario site 2_A8_OM2_O3 (SPAdes) (version 2) | ecosystem: Environmental > Terrestrial > Soil > Boreal...
GGCTCCGAGTGACGCACGGAATTCCTGAAGAGTATGGTGATCGTCGGTGGCGATCGTGACAATCTGAGTGTATGCCACCGCGATCTTCGGGTAGAACGCGGCGAGTTCCAAATGCTGCTGGTGCTCCTTTGGGCAATAGTGGCCGCGCGCAAGCGTGAGGATTAGCGGATCCTCGCCCTGTAGCTCGCTGAGCTTGCGCGGTTTGCCCGTGTGATCGGGCAGCTCGTAGTTGGGGAAAATGCCTCCGGGCACGATATCTGAACGCATGACTGGACTCCTCCCGTTTCTCTCAAAGATCCAGAGTGACACCCGCGTTTGGCTGGGAACAGCATACCAGCACGCTCCCGGGAGCGGGCCTCTCCAGCGGCTCAGGGTCATAAACAATCGATCCGCCAATCAGACCAGTCATGCAGGTATGACAGACCCCAGCCCGGCACGACCATCTGACCGGAACGTCGCACGCTTCCGCCAGTTCAAGCAAACTGGCAAACCTACGATCCCAAGCGGCGGTGATGCCACTACGCGCGAATGAGACTGAAGGGCCAGATCCGGGCGGACCTTGTGGTAGGTGAGGAGTGTGATCAACCTGCGCCATACCAGGGGTAACGGCCTCGAGAGAACCGAAGATCTCGGTGTGCACATTCCCGGCGAGCACCCCCCAGTTTCGCAGCCCATCGCGCATATTCTGCAAGAATGAAGCGGGACCACACAGATAGAAGTCACTACCCTGTGATACGCCAATTCTCTCCAGCAAAGCCGCGTCAACGTGCCCGGGAGCATCGAAGTCTGCCCCGACTTGGTCGATTGCAGTGGGCCGGCTGTACACGATGTATCCTCGTCCGCGAGTGAGCTGTTTCAGTAATGAACGCGATTCTTCTGCAAATGGATGGTCGACGCGATTGCGGGCTCCGTAGATCCACCAGATCTCTCGTTGCGATCTTTCAGCGGCGAGTGAGTGCAGCATCGACATCACGGGCGTTGCGCCCACTCCAGCGCTCAGCAGAACCACAGGACTCTGGCTGGGACGCAGAGTAAAGCTTCCGCGCGGCGCACTGACATCCAATACATCGCCTTCTTGCGTACGGTTGCACAGAAATGAACTTCCAATCCCGTTCGATTCGCTCTTGACGCTGATGCGGAATTGGTCGGCTACCGGCAGATCAGACAGCGAATAGCTGCGGAGAACCGGCGGTTTGCCCGGATCGACGAGCAGCCGCAAAACCACAAATTGACCTGCCTGGAAGACAGGAAGAGGTTGCCCATCGATTGGCGCCAGAACGAAGGAAGTTACATTATCGCTTTCCTTATGGATTTCTGCGACTCGCATCTGTCGAAAGCCGGGCCATGCTGGTGCTTGTTCCTCATCGGCGAGTCCCGGATTTCCCACCGTAGTTTTGGAACTCAAGTCTTGTTGGAGCATCGCCTGGAATGAACTCTGCCAGCCCTTGCTAAGTGCAGGAATCTGCAGCACGCGTTTCAGTTGCTCGCTGGAATGTCCTGGCAAATAAAGGAGGGCGTCAACGTCGGCCACACTGATTCGCTCTGGACCGTCAGTAATTTTTACAATGTCATCCCCCGCCCCAACTTCTCCTTCCTGCAACACGCGAAAGTAGAATCCTGGTCTGTGATGTGCTACGAGCAGGGCTGGCATACGGGGTTCTTTCATGCGGATGCCGACGCGGTAGCACGTCACGCGTGGCTGCGTTACTTCAAATTCAGCACCACCAATGCGGTATCGATCGCCGATGCAGACCTCGTTATCAGGAAGTCCCTCGACGGTGAAGTTTTCTCCGAACTGACCGAAAGTAAAATCGTTGCGGCCCAAAAAGCGCTCCCAGTAATGATAAGAATCCATCGGGTAGACAAATACGGCGCGGTGCTCCCCGCCGTGACCGGCGAGGTCGGCTTGCGCATCGCCATCGATATCGAGCTTGCGCACCATTCGCCGTCCCGTGACCGGAGATTTCCAGACTGCGGTTCGGACCGTTTTGCCGTTCCATGTCACGTCGCGTGGCAGACCCACATTTACTGAAAGCAATCGGGGCATGCGTACCTCGTCGAAGTCCAGCCTCTGGTTAGAGTCTTTTTATTTCTTACCAACGACGAGCCGGAGCGGCACCATCCACGTGGAGTATCTCTCCGCTCACATGGCCTGCCTGTGCCAGGTAAAGCACCGCATCGACGATATCCTTGACCGTCGCCTTTTTCATAGCCGGCTGCAACGTCGAGTCGTTGGGATCATTCTTGTGCATCGGTGTATCCACTTCGCCGGGGGCTACGGCGTTAAAGCGAATGCCGTCTTTTGCATACTCGATTGCCAGATTCTGGGTTGCTGAATTCAAGCCACCCTTCGTAATCATGGAAATCGAGCCATTTACGCCCGCAATTGGCCGATCGGCAAGTGCCGCAGTGATGTTCACAACGCATCCCGATTTTTGTTTCAGCATCTCTTTTACAGTGCGCTGAGTGATGTAGAAGAATCCAAGCAGATTAGTGGAGAAAAGGATGTCGCAGTCCTCGCTAGTGAAGTCGGTGAAAGCCTTGGTCAGGAAGATGCCAGCGTTATTCACCAAAACATCGATGGTTCCGAAGTTGTTGATTGCTGCCTCGACAGCCGAGGCAGCAGTTTGCTGCTTGCCGATATCGCCATCGAGCAGAACCAGGCTGCCCGAGGTAGTCAGCTTTCGACTGGCTTCACGAGACGTCGCGACGACGTTATAACCTTCTCTCAGAAACCCGTCGACTAAACCTGCGCCGATACCTCCCGATGCTCCAGTGATGATTGTTGTTTTTTTGCCCGACATAAATAACCTTTCGTTTTAAAGGTTCGAACCCAATACACAGCTGGGTCACCGGCCCTCTCAAACTGGCTTCATCCCGTCCGCCACTTGCGCCAGTCGCATACCTTCCGTGTCTGATGCGGCTTGAGATATCCATGACGGTCACTCACCCGCAACTGATTCTCGAAGGCAAAACTTATACCAAAGTGTAATGGACTCGCTCCATCAAGGCGAGCATACTCGGGCCATGGGGCGTGAACAACCTGTGATGATCAGTCGTGCACTGGTATCCGTGGTCGATGACGATGAATCCGTGCGCGAGTCGCTGCCCGACGTGGTGAGGGAGTTCGGGTATTCGGCTCAGGCGTTCTCCTCGGCGGAGGCGTTCCTTGCATCCGATTACGTCGACCAGACAAGATGTCTTATCCTCGATGTCTCGATGTTCCCAGGCATGTCCGGACCGGATCTGCAACCGGAATTGTCGCGCCACAGGCGAGAGATTCCGATCATCTTCATTACCGCTAGCACCGATAAGACTGTTCGCACCCGACTATTCGAACAGGGAGCAGTAGAGTGCCTGTTCAAGCCATTCAGCGACACGGCTCTGCTTGAGGCCGTTAGTTCGGCACTTCACCCGAAGTGAGAGTTCCGCACTCTGTTGATTGTGGGGAATAAAATGAATGCAACGTGCGAGTTTGCGGGTCAGTTGGGATCGTCGCGCTTGGCAGTCTCAACTTCAATCGTGTTCGTTGTTGGCGACGATATTTCGGTTCGCGAACTCTTTGGAGTTGTTGATCCGCAATGAAGCCTGGCAAGCCGAAGACCTCCGCCTCTGCACAAGAATTCCTCGACCATCCACAGTCCCGTTCCAGCTGCCTCATTCTTGCTTGACGTTTCTCTTCTCTCTTCCAGGACTCAATGGCCTCGAACTGCAAAAGCGCATCGCTATGGGCCAGACTGACATGCTGATCATTTTTATCACCGGCCACATGAGGTGAGGTTCTCCGCAACCTCCTAGAACAAGTGGCGGGAGCCTTGATGCCTACCGGCGAATCAGTGACATGAAATGCCGGTTGACCGGAGGTTTTCGATCGCGATTGCCGCATCGTCACAAGCACTACCGAGGAACGCAAGCGTGAGGCTGTACAGATTGATTCGTATGTGCTGAATGCATAAAAACCGAGGCGTCAAAACGGGGCAATTGGGCGATGGTATTGGAGATACGTTGCTATTAGCTCTTGATGAGTGCTGGGCAATGGTCGCTGGCGGTAGCACATAACATTGACCCGATCGCGGCACGGCCGAGGCTGCTATCGTTATCAACCGGCACGATCCTCAGATCGACGTCCCGTCACGAGAGGAAGATCGCGGGCGTGAACTCGGACCGTGCTTTCGCGGAACCAGCGCCATTGAACTGGGCAGCTGCAATCCTCATGGCCGCGGCTCCCAAAAAACGGCGGCCGCCAAGATCGACTTCTTCATACATGGATCGTTCCCCATCAAAATTCAATCTTTCTCAGCCCGCGGCTCGCACTACGTCTTTTTCTCGATCTTTAGAGCGGTCGTGTTCTTCCCTTCTACGCAAACGGCCCCAGTTTGGCGACGATGATCGGCAGATATTCCGCGACCGTCGGATGAATGTGCATGGCGCGCTGGATGACCGTGTACGGCGCCTTCGCATACATGACGTCTAGCAGAACGTGAATTACTTCGTCGCCTCCGACTCCAAGAATCGCAGCACCCAGAATTTGTTTCGTTTCTGCATCGACGCAGATTTTGATGAAACCTTGTGTCTCACCTTTTTCGTAGGCCCGGCTCACTTGACTCATCGGATATATCGCAGCGAGGGCACGACGTCCGGATTTCCGTATCTCTGCGTCTGTCATGCCGCATCGCCCTAGCGGCGGATCGATATACAGCGCGTAGGCTTGGATCCGGTCGGAAACCCGGCGATGGTCGGCGTTAAAGAGATTGTCCGCAACGATCTCGTAGTCGTTATAAGAGGTATGCGTGAAGGCGCCGCGGCCGTTGCAGTCCCCCAGCGCCCAGATGCCGGGCACGTTGGTTTGGAGCTGATCGTCGACGATGATGTAGCCGCGTTGGTCGGTCGTGACCCCGGCCCGTTCGAGACCCAGGTCGCTTGTGTTGGGGACACGCCCGGCCGCTAGAAGCACGTGCGTGCCTGCCAGTTCCTTCGGGTCGTCGCTGCATTCCATCCCGACGACAACACCGCCATCGCGTTTCGCAAGCGAGATACATTTCGCATTCAGCCGGATGTGTATGCCCTCAGCTTCCAGGATTTCGCGCACAGCTTGGGAGACGTCTTCGTCCTCCCGTCCAATCAGGCGCGGTCCCATCTCCACAATCGTGACTTCGCTCCCGAAGCGGCGATAGATCTGGGCGAACTCCAGCCCGACATAACTTCCCCCGACCACGATGAAATGCTCGGGCAAGTAATCGATGTCCATCATCGATGAGTTGGTGAGAAATGGGATGTCATGAACCCCCGGCATGTCCGGAATACGGGCCCGCCCGCCAACATTGATATAAATCTTGTCGGCTTGCAGAACCTCATCGTTGACCACGACAGTGTTCGACGACTGAAAGCGGGCCTGGCCCTGAATGACCGTACAATTGTTCGTTCCTCGGAGCGATTCCTCCACTCCCTTGCTTGACCTCGCGGAGGCTGCATCCTTGCGGGCTTTGACTTTCTTTATATCGACGCGCATATCACCAGTGGCGAAACCATATTCCGCACCTCGGCGGGCAACATGGATCGCATAGGCACTCGCCACGAGCGTCTTTGTCGGGATGCATCCCGTATTCACGCATGTGCCGCCAAATTTATGGCGTTCGATAATAGCGACGGATTTGCCGGCACCCGCAAACCGCGCTGCCAAGGACGGGCCCGCCTGGCCCGTCCCGATGATGATTGCGTCGAAGTGCTTTATGTGAGAGACCGTGATTGCAGTGTTCATAATTGCTCCGATGAGCCTAACTTTGATTAGGCCAGAATCACGATGATGAATCTATTGGACGAACGTATCAACCGTCATCAAAGTCGGATTAAACAATACGGCACAGACCGGTGCGTACCCTATTCCATGGACCAATGCCATGGTATCGCTAATACTATCGTGCAATTGATTCACCGGCTCGCCTCGGGTGTAATCGCTCCAGCCAAATATTTAACGAAAGGATGGCAAAGACATGCCGGAAGCGACCTGGAAACCTCACGAGAAACACGGAGAGCTGACAACGCAGAGCGACTTACCCGACAGCGTCTACGCGTTTCCGAAGCAGCGCAAAGAGCCACTGACCGACGCACAACATGTGCGTAACGCAGTTGCGCGATTCGATCAAGTCATCGACGTCTCCGATGCCGACCGTGCTTTGGCGTTCGCGAACATCCAAAAAGCTGCAAAGTATTACGACGTCAACCTCGCGGAAACGTCATGGCACGACCTGAGCGTCCATCCTCAAAAGAATAGAAGAGAGGCTGCCGCCAAAGGCGCTTTGACGCGCGAACGCCGAGTGCAGAGCTAAGAATCCACTAGTCAGAGAGTCGGCCGACGGAACTCCATCGACCCGGCGAGCAATTCTGGGTTCGTTCATCTAAATTGTTTTAGTGACTGTTTGCCACCGTACATGAGGAGATGAATATGAAAGCAGTTGTTGTTCACCAATATGGTGGTCCTGAAGTACTCAAGTTCGAGGAATACCCTGACCCGGCTCCGGGTCCGGGCGAGGTGCTGGTGCGGGTCGCCGCCACAAGCGTGAATCCGATCGACTACAAACGACGCGCCGGGTTAACTAAGGATTTCTATCCCATCCAGTTCCCGGGACTGATAGGAGTCGATATCGCGGGGACTGTAGTCAAGATTGGACCGGAAGTGGAAGGCTTTTCCGCCGGCGACCAGGTGTTCGCAATGGCGGACAATACTTACGCCGAGCTTTGCGTTGTGAAAGCCGCGATTCTGGCGAAAGTTCCCAAGGGACTCGATTTGATCCAGGCGGCGGCGCTACCGCTGGTAACGACGACCGGCAACCAGCTCGTGTTAGCCACGGGAATCAAAGCGGGCCAGACGGTGATGGTCGTAGGTGCTGCTGGAAATGTCGGGCGTTCGGCGGTATTCACTGCGAAGCAACGCGGGGCGACTGTGATCGCGGGGGTCTTGAAGAGGCAGACGGATGAGGCGAAGACTGTGGGCGCGGATCAGGTGGTCGCAACCGACGACGACACCGCGATTGCGAATCTTCCTTCGCTCGATGCGGTGGCGGATACGGTCGGCGGAAGAACCGCCGAGAAGCTGATCGCCAAGGTCAAGCCGGGAGGAGTGTATGCATCGGTTGTCGAGGCACCTCAGAACGCCGCAAAGTACCCTTCTGTAAAGGTCGTGCACGTATTCTCGAGATTCGACAGGAAAACGCTCGAGTTCATGGCCGAAGCCGTGCGAGATGGCAAGCTGGTAATCCCGATTAGCCAGAAACTGCCACTCAGTGAAGCGGCCGAGGCTCAGGCAACGGCAGAGAAGGGTGGTGTCGGGAAGATCTTGCTGGTGGCTTGACATTACTTTGCGAACAGAGGGCACGAAAGGAAAATCGCAAATGAAAAAAGGGTCTGCGCGGAATCAACCCCGCTTCGAAACCAAGCGGCGACGGGTGTGTGGAATGCCTGGCGTCACCGAAAGGTTGGTGGTTTCATCTCCGTCGCTGTGCGGAGTGTGGGCACATCGGATGCTGTGACAGTTCTCCGAGCCAGCATGCATCCAAGCATGCGGCGGCGACGGGGCATCCGATCATTGCCAGTTTCGAACCGGGTGAGGATTGGTTCTACGATTACGAGAAGCAGGGGATGATCAAGGGTGTGGAGTTGCTTCCGCCGCATTCGCATCCCAAAAATCAGCCCGCTCCTGGCCCAGCAGGAAGAGTGCCAGCCAACTGGGAATCGCTCCTACACTAGCTGCGTTACAGGGTCGCCAGCAGATGAAAGGCTTCCTTTAGACCATAGGTGTTTCCGGCCGCATGCTAATTTATCGACAACACGAGCAGCGCATGAATCTTCCTGACGCGCCAATTGCGCACGCAGGATTCTTCGCAGCTCACTTCACCGTGAGCGACCAGGAAAATCGAAAGACTTTTATGTCCGAATTCTTGGCGGGAAAGTGATCAAGCCAGATAATCCCTGCTACATCAAGCAGGCTAATACGTGGATCATTCTCAATTCCGGCGGCGGCCCCGCACTTCGCCCAAGAAATCGCCCTGTTTGAATTCGTGCTCCGCAAACTCGGTCTGCTTTCCGTGAACATCTAGAACTATCCGCAGACGGCCTTCCAACAGCACATAGAACCAAGCGGGCGCGCCCTCCCGAAAGAGCCATTCTCCCGGCTCGAGCCGCACATCGGCGATGGTCTGCGCCAAGCGAGTGCATTCGGCCTCGTCAAGACAGGCAAAGATTTTGGCTTGTCGCAATTCTTCCGGAGTAAACATGAAACCCGCCTCAAAATCGGCATAGATAATCGTGAAACTTTTGTACCACAGAACGATGTGGTTCTTCCGACATCCGCTCCGGACAGGCGTAGCTGTGGCCGCGGGGTAATAAACCGGAGACAGACGGGACTGACCCGATTGTTGGCCGAGAAAAATGGGGAAGGTTTCGTCTGTCCCCGTTTTATTCTGTGTCCCCGGTTTATTCTGGAAATCGCGATGGCGAAGTATCGACCGATGCCTTGGTCCAATTGTCTTGCCTTTCCTCGTCAGGCATAATCGGCAGCAGGTATGAACACGGAAGAACCAGAATCAGCAGATGAGCACCGTTTATCGGAATTGGAGTCGTCAATGAGCAGGGTACAAATCGAACAGAAGAGTTATGAGATGCCCCCGAGAGAAGGGATCAGCATCGCGCAATTTCTCACCGTCGCCGACATCGAGCGATCGGCTCGCTACTACGAAAAGGTTTTCGGCGCTCGCATTCTGAGCCTGGGTGACGGCAACGCGCCTGGGTACCTTCAGCTGGCGAATATCTGGATGATTCTAAACGTTGGGGGCGGGCCGACCCCGGACAAGCCGACGGTAACGCTCAGCGTCCCCGACCCGAATCACATCAACAGCTTTATGAATTTCCGCGTTGCGGATATTCAAGCGTGTTATGAATTATGGAAAAGTCGAGGAGCGGAGTTCATCACGGAGCCGATCCCCAAGTACGGCAAGATACGCTGCTACATCCGCGATCCTGACGGCTATATCATCGAAGTCGGACAGAGCACCGACCTCACGTACGGTTAACGCTCGGCCGGGACGGGATACGGATTTAATCGCTGAAGATAACTTTGTAGCTCGGAGGAAAATTATGTCAAGCAACATAGCAGAACTCGCCATTGAAGCGCCCCTCACATCGAATCCTCTTGATGTCATCCCAAACGAAATACCATTCGATGTGCCTTATGGGCTTCCGATATCACTCGACCAAGCCCAGGGGTAATTCAAGCCGCGGTAGCAGAGGCCAAGAAGCGGAATTGGAAAATGAATATCGCAGTCGCCGATTCCGGTGGCAACTTAGTTGCCTTCGAACGAATAGACGGCGCGATGCTCGCCTCCATTCAGATTGCGCAACACAAGGCGCGAGCAGCCGTGACTTTCCGGCGGCCAACGAAGGTCTTCGAGGACGGTGTCCAGCTTATGCACCTCAACTATCTGCTCGCGTTCGATGGAGTCATTGCGTCTCGAGGCGGTATTCCACTGATCGACCAGGGAGTGATTATCGGCGCAATCGGTTGTTCGGGAGGCACGGATTCCCAGGACGAAGTCGTAAGCAAGGCAGGGGCGGCAGTCATTAATCAACTCCCGACGAGGATCAAATGATACAGAGCTCGAGAAAGCGCTTGGTGGCGCCGCGAGGGTGCGATGCGAAACCTCGCACTCTCGCGGGTCGATTGCGAACGCAGGTTGTGGTTGAGCAGCGTAATTCAAGTTCAATGGAAAAGGGATCAATGGACGCTGGGACTGGAATATCTCAGCGCGAAAGACGATCAGCGAAACAACAGCGGCCTGCTCGCTGTTACCGCGAACTCGCGACACTAGGGTTGTAATCGGGCCCCGGAAGTGCAGCATAGGAAGCGGGCATTTAGGAGAAGATTTCGCCTAAGGTTGGTACCCGTCCGCTATCCACTTTGCGAATAGCTCAATGCGAGCCTGAGGCCAAGGACCTTCCCCTCTCGGGGGCGGAGGCGGCATTACCGCGCCACCGATTCCCCGAATGCGGTCGTAGATGGCGGCTGCGTGCGTCTTGACGTCATCATAACTTCCCAGGTTGAACGCTTTGCTCATGCCACGAATGTCTCGCTCCGTAAAAAGCGGGCGAATGTCCGCTTGAAAGCTCGTCGGTTTCATCATTGTGCCTCACAGCGATTGGATTATACATACGCGGGGCTCGCGCCTCGCGACTCTAAACCGAAATGCCGGTTTTCACCACAAGCTCTTATCTAGCCACAAGCTTCCTCACCGATCGATTACCTCAGTAACTTACCGGCGAGCCAGTAATCGACACTGAACTTTCCCGGACCAGAGCAGAGCAGCCAGATAAAGAAGAGCACGTACAAGACTTCCGGAAGGTAGAGAAAATCGTCGAGCCAGCTAAGAGGCGAAAGTCCTTTAGGTATGGTGGAAAGCGCGCTGGTCAGAGTGGCGACAGTCATATCGATCAATAAAGCCACGCAGGCCGGGCTCGAAAGAAACCCCACGGTCACCAAGGATCCGCAAACGAACTCGACACCCGCCACGAAATAAGCCGTCTCACGGGGGAAGGGGACTTTGGCCTTGACGAGTGTCTCGTAAACAGGTTTCGTGCCACCCGCGACAAACAATTTGTTTGCCCCGGAAATCGCGA
>Ga0209333_1001620_pt1 | contig 10663 bp, 11 predicted proteins | sample BlaSpr_A8_OM2_O3_FD_187982 | JGI IMG/M metagenome (GOLD analysis project Ga0209333, IMG submission 187982) | Forest soil microbial communities from Thunder Bay, Ontario, Canada - Black Spruce, Ontario site 2_A8_OM2_O3 (SPAdes) (version 2) | ecosystem: Environmental > Terrestrial > Soil > Boreal...
CCCACGTCGGCGCACCGCCGCTAATAAAGGCGCCGCCTCGCCTGCCGCAAGTACTTGATCCCAAACGGAGCGGCAGGGTGGGAATTTTCGGAAGAAGCCAATCTGATCCTTTGTTTTCAATAAGAGCTCAAGACTCAGAAACCGATTCCACCGGTGTGGAGGCCCCAAGAGCGCTGTTCGCCCTCTGCAACACTTGCAACGCTATGCAGCACAATTGATTGCAACCGGTGCAACTGAAAGAGGGGAATCGGTCGGTCGCCACCAACAATCCTGCGAGGTTTCCGCTCCGCCAGCACTATCTTTGTGCCACGAAGTCCCAATGGTTGGGTGTCGAGGTCCAATTCGAGTGCGGAAAAGCATCGTTTCAGGCCGCCAGTTGACCGTACCGGTAGATCCCATCGAACGGCACAACGACCCGATCTGTGGCCAGAAGGTCAAGCTGGAATCCTCTTGTGGGGCGGGCAATTCTGCCCGCAGCCGGCTTTCAGCCGGCGCAGGCCGCCTGGAAGGCGGCCTGCGGCCAAGATTGCCTGCCCCACAAGGCAAACTGACCCACCACCGACTCTGGTTACTTCTTCTCGCGTCCACCCTGGCGTCTGGCGCGGCTGCGGCCCAAACCGCAGACGCCGCCTACGAACCGCTCACTAGAGCCTACGAAGCCCTGCGCACCCGCGGCTACGACGACGCCATCGCCCTTTTCCTGAAAGCCATCGAAGCCGCCCCCGCGCGTCCCGCCATCCGCAAGGATCTCGCGTATACCTACCTCAAAATCGGCGAAAATGAGTCCGCCCGCGACCAGTTTCGCCAAGCCATGCTGCTCGACCCTAAAGACTTCCACGTCGCCCTGGAATACGCATTCCTTTGCAACGAAACCAAGCAGCAAGCCCAGGCGCGCCGCATTTTCGATCGCATCCGCCAGGCCGGCGACCCCGCATCCCGCGCCACCGCCGAGCGCGCCTTTCAGAATATCGACCGCCCCTTGGCCGAGGGCATCGCCCGCTGGACCAAAGCACTCCAACTGGGCGCGGGCGATTTCAGCGCGCATTTCGATCTCGCCGCCCTGGCCGAACAACGCGATGAACTGGAGCTTGCAGCCGAACACTACGAAAAAGCATGGCGCTTGATCCCCGAACGCCGCTCCGTCCTGGTCGATCTCGGCCGCGTGCTCGAAGCTCTGAACCGCCCCGCGGAGGCCAACGCCGCCCTGTTGGCCGCCTCCCGCGGAGGCGAACCGCGCGCCGCCGAGGCCGCCCGCGAACTGCTACCCGCCCGCTATCCCTACGTCGCCGAGTTCCAAGCGGCCCTGCAACTCGATCAAAAAAACCTCGACCTGCGCCGGGACCTGGCCTACCTCCTGCTGCGTATGAACCGCCAATCCGAGGCCGAAAAGGAATTCCGTCAGCTCACCGTCCTATCTGAAACCGACTACCTTTCCGCCGCGCAGCTCGGCTTCCTCCTGCTGGCGCGTGGCGACACCGCCGAGGCCATGCCGCTGCTCGAACGGGTCATGCACGGCGCCGACGAAGATCTCGCCAACCGTGTTCGCGCCGTCCTGCGTCTGCCCCAAATTCTGCGTAAGCGCACTGCCCAGCCATCCCCTCCCTCCATCGACGCCAAAGTCATGGCCGAGCGCAGCTTCAACGCCGGTTTCATGCGCGACGCGCTCAAGTACCTGCAGCTTGCCCAGGAAGACGATCCGGCCGATTTCGCCGTCATGCTCAAGCTCGGCCGGACCTACAATATGCTCCACAACGACCGCCAGGCCATCCGCTGGTTCGACCTCGCCCGCAAGAGCTCCGACCCAGAAATCGCCAAAGACGCCAACACCGCCTACCACAACCTGTGGCCCGAGTTTGAAAACTTCCGCACCACCTTCTGGATGTATCCCCTGTTCTCTTCCCGCTGGAGCGACTTCTTCTCTTATGCCCAGATCAAGACCGAGCTGCATCTGAATTTCCCGATTCATCCCTATGTCAGCCTTCGCTTCATCGGCGACACGCGCGGCACCATCGGTCCCGAAGACAACGGCATTTCGCCGCAATATCTGTCTCAGAGCGCTTTCATTCCCGGCCTCGGCGTAGCGACCAACGTCTGGCACGGCCTGCTGGGCTGGGCCGAAGCCGGCGTCGCCGCAGGATACCTTACCGGGCATCTGATGCAAGACTACCGCGGCGGAGCGTCGTTCACCAAGGGCTTCGGCCAGATGCTGAAATCGAAAACCGGCGGGGTATTTTTCGAAAGCAACGACGACGCCATTTTCGTCAGCCGCTTCGACAACGATTTCCTGTTCTACTCGCAGAACCGCTTCGGCTATACACCCCTGCTGGGCGCGCTGCAAACGCAGTTCTACTGGAATTTCAACGTGACAGCGGATCAAAAACGCCAGGCTTGGGCCAACTTTTTCGAGACCGGACCCGGGGTGCGCTTTCGCGTCGCCGCCATGCCTAGTTCCCTGTATTTTACGGTCAATTTCCTGCATGGCGTCTACACCGTGGCAGGCGACGCCTATGGCCCCACGTACAACGATTTTAGAGCCGGATTCTGGTATGCCATCACCTACTGATGTGGGGCGGGATGTGGGGCGGGCGTCCACGCCTGCAGCGGGTCTCCAGACCCGCTCTTTGCTAGCTCTTTTGCTCCTAGCCCCTCTCGCCCCCCTCGCACAAGCCGCATCGATTCCCACCTTCGCCATCCTCTCCGACGATCAGGGGGGCTGGCCGCTGCTCTTGCAGTCCGTCGGATTCATGCCGCAACCCGCCGCCTCCGCCCGTATCTTCGTGCTGCGTGCCGGTTCCGCCGGCTCCCCGGAATGGCCCGCGCGCGTCGCGGCCGGGGCCTACCTGATCCTTGAGGGCGAATCCCCCATCGCCGAATCGTTCGGCTTCCGCTCCACCAAGGAGAACGTGCGGGTCACCAGCCTGGAAGACGTGCATCTGCCCAAGCTGCCCATCGTATGGGAAAAGGGTCTCGAACTGCCCCGCTACGAAATGCCCGCCGAGGCCAAAGTCTTCGCCAAGGATCGCTGGAGCGGCGCGCCCATGCTGGCCGGATTCCGCCGCGGAACGGGCGCGGTCCTCTGGCTGGCAGTCTCGCCCGGCGAGCGCGGGTACGAGCGCTTCCCCTACCTGCTACACGCTCTCGCCGACCTCGGCCTCGACCCGCCCTTCCGCTCCACGCGCCTGTGGGCCTTCTTCGATTCCTCCTACCGGCTGCGCGTCGATCTCGACTACTTCGCCGTGCGCTGGCGCGACGCCGGCATCTCAGCCCTGCATGTGGCCGCCTGGCACTTCTACGACTCCGATCCGGAGCGCGACGCCTACCTCAAGCGCCTGATCGCCGCCTGCCACGCCAACGGCATCCTGATTTACGCCTGGCTCGAACTGCCCCACGTGAGCGAAAAGTTCTGGGACGATCATCCCCAATGGCGCGAAAAAACAGGAGTCCTGCAGGATGCCCAGCTCGATTGGCGCAAGCTCATGAACCTTTCCAATCCCGATTGTTTCCGCGCCGCCGCCGCCGGTGTGAAGGATCTGATCGGGCGCTTCGACTGGGATGGCGTCAACCTCGCCGAGCTGTATTTCGAGTCGCTCGAAGGCCTCGCCAATCCCTCGCGCTTCACGCCCATGAACGACAGCGTGCGCGCCGAGTTCCGCGCCACCGCCGGCGGCTTCGACCCCATCGAATTATTCCAAACCCGCAAAGACGCCGCCTCCCAGCGCGCCTTCCTGGACTATCGCGCTAAGCTCGCGCGCGACATGCAACAGCAGTGGCTAGCCGAAATCGAGTCGATCCGCCGTACGCGCAGCTATCTGGATATTGTTCTCACGCACGTCGACGACCGCCTGGATACTTCCATGCGTGACGCCATTGGCGCCGATTCCGCGCAGCTTCTGCCGCTGCTCGATCGGCACAACTTCACCTTCCTCGTGGAAGACCCCGCCACCGTCTGGAACGAAGCGCCGCAGCGCTATGCGGAGATCGCCCGCCGCTACCGCCCGCTCACCCCGCGCCAGGATCGCCTGGCCATCGATTTGAACATCGTGGACCGTTATCAGAACGTCTACCCCACCAAGCAGCAGACCGGCGCGGAGCTTTTCGAGGTAGTGCATTCCGCGGCGGGAGCCTTCGCCCGGGTCGCGCTGTATTTCGAGAACTCCATCCTTGCGCCGGACCTGTCTCTGCTGCCGGCATCGGCCGCCGTAGTGAGCCGCGCCGAGACCGTCGGCCCCCAGATCGTGATCGATTCTCCGCAGGGAGTCGCTCTGCGCTGGACGGGGCCGGCGATGGTAGACGGTCTACCCTGGGCCGTGCGCAACAGTTCGCTGCTGTTCCTTCCCGCCGGCACGCATTCTATGGAGGCGGGTGGCCAGTCGCCCGAATTGCAAGTGACTTCCTTCACTGGCGAACTGACTTCCGCGCAGTCCGTGGACGCGCGCTCGGTCGAACTGGCTTACAAGAGTTCCGCCCGCGCCATTGCGGTACTGAACCGCAATCCCGTGGGAGTGGACATCGATGGAGCCGAAACGCCGCCCAGCCCCGCCGGCCCGAACGCCATCTTCCTGCCGCGCGGCCAGCACCTGGCCACCATTCGCACCCAGCCGCCCGCATCCGCGCACTAAATGGCAGCCCCCGCAGTGCTGTCTCCCGAATGGTAAAGTAGTGAAGGAGTCCACGCCGATGCAGCGCACGATTCAAGTACGGATCTTTCGAGGCGAACAAAAATACGTGGCTGAGTGTCTAGACCTTCCGGTCGTAACCGAGGCGTCCACTCTCGACGAGTTGGCGTCCAATATTCGCGAGGCGATCTCTCTGCACCTGGAAGGTGAGGATCTGGCCGCAATGGGTTTGTCCAACGATCCGACGATACTGGCCACCATGGAGCTTCCGGCAGTCGCCTGATGCCCAGGCTACGCACGTTATCCGGCGGCGATCTGATCCGCGTGTTTGCGCGATTCGGATTTCACGAGATCTCGCAACGAGGCAGTCACGTGAAGCTGCGGCGCGTGCTTGTAAATGGAGTGCGCGAGAGCCTGACGGTCCCTTTGCACGACGAACTGGATCGGGGCACGTTGCAAGCTATCTATCGCCAGGCCTCGCGCTACATCACGGAAGCTGACCTACGCTCGCACTTCCATACGGAATGACACGAACATCGGGAACCTCGCGGAAGCGATTCGCTACTCGTCCCGCAACGCAACCATAGGGTCCAGCTTCGATGCACGGCGCGCCGGCACGAAACTGGCTGCGGCCGCAATCACCGCCAGCAGCGCAGCCGCCCCCACGAGCGTCAGCGGATCGTACGGCTTCAATCCGAACAGCAGCGATCCCGCGCCGCGTCCGGCAACCAGTGACAGCGCAACGCCCATAACCACGCCGATCGCGAGCATCCGCCCAGCTTCGCGCATCACCATGGCTACCACTTGCCCGCGTTCCGCGCCCAGCGCCAGGCGAATGCCGATTTCGTTACGCCGCCGCGCCACCAGAAACGAGATGACGCCGTAGAGTCCGATCATCGCCAACACCGCGGCCAGCACTCCGAAGAATCCCGACAGCATCGCCATCAGACGCTCCGGCGTCAGCCCGTCGCGGATTTGCTTCTGAAAATCGCTGAACTCCGTGATGACATCGGGATGTTTGGCGGCGAACCGGCGTTTGATGGTCGCGCCGATCGCCGCCGGCGGCGCGTTCGAATGGATCATCACCACCATCCAGGGGCCTTGTGCGGGGAATTGCGTGGCCGGCGCGAACGTCATTGGCGGTGTCTCGCCGCGCAGGTCGTTGTACTGCGTGTCCGGGATCACGCCAACAATCGCGTAGACCGTGGACGGATAGTTGGGCTCCCGCATCGTGCGCAACGTCTGCCCTACCGGGTCGGCCCCGCGCAGAAACCTGCGCACGAAGGTTTGGTTTACCACGGCGACTCGTGTAGAGGCGGCGGTATCGTTCTGGCTGAAGCCGCGGCCCCGAACTACCGGAATGCCCATGGCATCGAAATACTCCGGACTGACCCAGGTAAACTTCGAGTTGCCCTCGACCGGCCCGATGCGTACCCCGTGCTCCCAACTGGAGCCGCTCAGCGGAGTGTTGGTGGTGGTGGCGGCGTCTAACACCCCGGGAGTCGTGCGCACTTCGTCCAGTAATTCGCGCTCGAACTGCTCCCAGCGCTGTGGCGGCAAATTGGACTGCCAGTATCCCAGGAATCCGGTGACGATGCCGCTTTCCCGCATCCCCGGATCGAACGTCATCAAGTTCCGGAAGCTGCGCACAAACAACAGCGCGGCCACCAGCAACACCAGGGAGACGGAAATTTGAGTGACCACCATGACGCGTTGCAATGAGAAGCGTTCGCGTCCCGCGGTCGTGCCGCGTCCACCGGTCTTCATGGCGGCGGCCGGTTGTGCGTTGGCGGCCCGGAGCGCGGGCATCACACCGAAGGCGGCGCACGTCAGGATGGCTACGCCGGCGGCAAACAGAAGCACGCGCCAATCGATCGCGGTATCCAGATTCACGGATGAACCTTCCGTGGAAATCGCCCAGACCAGCACACCGCTCAAAGTGTGCGCGAGAGCGACTCCCAGCGCGGTCCCAGCGGCGGCCAGCAGTGCGCTCTCCGCGAGCAACTGCCGCACCAGGCGGGTGCGCGACGCCCCCAATGCCAGCCGCACCGCAAACTCGCGCTCGCGGGCGCTGGCGCGCGCCAGCATCAAGTTGGCCAGATTGGTGCATGCGATCAGCAGCACCAGACCGGTGATTCCCAGCAGCAGCCACAGTGAGCGATCGTAGGATTCGCGGAGCCAACTCACTCCCTGGGCGGCCGGATAGGCGCCTAGCCGGAAGTGCTTGTACATGTTGGTCGTGCGCGCCTCGCGGCCGGGCGGAACGGTCGCTTCGAAAATGCCGGGGCTGAGCGTCTGCATTTCAGCGGAAGCGCGGGCGAGCGTCCAGCCCGGCTTCAGCCGTCCCATCACGGACACCTCGAAGACGTCGCGCCGTAGTTCTTCCTTCGGTTGGCAGAACGGGAGGGCGATGTCGAAGTTGTCGCCCACCGACATGCCAAAGAACTCCGGCGGCGTCACGCCGATGATTTCCACCAGGTCGTTATCCACTACCAGTTTCGTGCCGGGGCCGATGTCGCGCCCGGCCATCTGGCTTTGCCAATACGAGTAACTGACCACTGCGTGCGTCACCGGGCACGCGCCGGCATCCTCGGGCATAAACAGGCGCCCGCGCCAGGGCCGTACACTCAGCACGCGGAAGAAGTCGCCGCTCACCCATAGCCCGTGGAAGTTGCGCATTTGGCTGCCCCGGCCCACGTAGCGTTGGTTCGCGCTCCACGCGAACGTCCCCGAGAAGGCCTGCTGCGTATCGTGGATCGCCTGCCAGATGGGCCGCGTCAGTTCGCCGTACTGTTGATTCATGCCCATTCCGTGGTTGCCGCCCACGATTTTCACTTCCGCAAGTTCCTGCGGGTTTTGGACCGGCAGGCTGCGCAGGCGGACCGCGTCCAGCAATTGAAAAATGGCCGTGTTGGCGCCGATTCCGAGCGCCAGCGAGATGATCGCCACCGCCGCAAATCCGGGACTCAAGCGGAGCGCCCGCGTGCCGTAGCGCAGATCCTGCCAGGTGCCCTCCAGCCAGCCCATGGTGTTCATACGATAAATCTCCTCTCGCACTAATCCGGGATTGCCAAACTTGCGGCGCGCAGCGGCGGCGGCTTCGGCGGGGGCCATGCCGCGCGCGACGTTGTCGGCGGTTTCATTTTCCAGATACGCCGCGATTTCGCGCGCGCGTTCGTCGTCCCACCAACGCCGCTTCAGGAACCGCCGCCAACTCATATGTGAGTCACTCCGCCGCCGGCCGCAGGACCTGATTGACGGCGCGCACCACCCGTTCCCAGCGGCTCATTTCCGCGCTCAACTGCTTGCGCCCGGTAGCCGTAAGACGGTAGTAACGCGCCTTGCGGTTGTTCTCCGAGGTGCCCCAGAAAGAGGCGATCCAGCCGCGGTCTTCCAGGCGATGCAGAGCGGGATAAAGCGATCCGTGCTCTACCAGTAGAACCTCTTCCGAACGCCGCTCGATGGCATGGGCGATGGCGTGCCCGTGCGCGGCTCCCGGCGCCAGGATCTGCAGTATCAGCATGTCCAGCGTGCCTTGCAGAATATCGGTTTGTGCGGGCTTCTTCCCCATGAGGCTTATTGTACTCCGGCAGAGTTTCTACCGGAGACCGGTCACAGGTATATACGTTGGAAGGTGGGGGAAGGTTAGGAAATGTTTCTTAAGGTAAGGCCGCAAGATCGCGCCCGCAATATCGGCAGACCACCGCTTCGCGCCTTATCGGCTCGGCGCAGAATGGACATTTCCGTCTGTCGCCGGGCGCCGGCATTTTCACGATTAATGCGATGGCAACCGCGATCAGTCCCATTAGGAAAAGGAGGATCAGCAAGTGCCGGGGCGGTAATAGATCTTCAATCATGTTAGGCGCGCCTCCCAAATCCGCTCGAACCATTGTAGCCCTGCTTGACGCTGCGTAAGCCGCAATGCGGCCGTCAGATCGCGCTGGCAATCCTGGATACCCGAATCGGCCGTACAACCCCACCCGCACATTTTCGCCAGTTCTGTGATTTCGGGGGGAGCATACGCCGACTGCACAGGCTCGCCCAACGGCGCCAGGAATAAGCTGCGCGGAATCCGCTCGCGGTCGTTGCTCAGATACGTAAGCGCTAGATGGCTGCCGGGAGCGGAGAGCGCTGCGAACGCTTTCAAATTCGCCGCCACCGCATCCGGCCGCAGGTACATGGTAACGCCCTCCCACAGCCAGAACGCCGGGAGGCTCGCCGATGGAAATCGGTGGCCACAAAGCGGACCTCGCGGGCTTTGGCGGATATGGCTGCGACGCGTGCGCGCTTCAACGCTTGCGTGCCGGGATGATCCACCTCGAATACGGCGGCATCTTTGAGAGCGTCCAATCGCCAGGCGCGCGTGTCGAAGCCCGCGCCAAGGATCACCAGTTGAGCGATGGGTGCGGCGGCGGCAATGGCACGGTCCAGAACCACCGTCCGAAAATTGATTGAACAGGCCCATGCCGCGCAGCCAGAACGGATATGGCGATTTCCCCGGAGCGCCCGCCAGCGACCTGCGAGCTTGCTCGATTTTCTTCTTCCGGTTGTCGGGAAGCAGTTCGGCGGCAATCGGATCCGAGAAGCCCGCCACCTGCGGCACGCTGAGAGCGTGCGCTAAAGGCGCGCACGGGGCACGAAACGGTACCACAGCAGCGTCCATAAGGCCTCCCAACCGTCGCGGGCGCGAATCTTCTTACCGTCCGCGATGCCGCGCGCGTTGTAGCTGACTGGCACTTCGTGGATGCTAAGCCCGAGCCGCCGAACTTTGGCGGTCACTTCCGGGCAGAATTCAAAGCGCCGGCATTGGAGATGGATTTCACGCAGGACGCCCACGCGGAACGCTTTGTACGCCGTGGCCTCGTCGGTCAGTCGCGCGCGATAGAGCAGGTTCGCGGCAACGGTCAGGATGCGGTTGGCGATGCGGTTAGGCAGCGCCATCGAAACGGGCTGCCCCAAAAAACGCGAACCGTAAACGATATCCGCATGGCCGCCGACGATGGGTTCGAGCAGGCGCGCGTAATCGTTCGGATCGTATTCCAGGTCGCCATCCTGGATCAGGACGATGTCGCCCGTCGCCAATTCGATACCGGCGCGCAGTGCCGATCCTTTCCCGGAGTGACTGATTCGCCGGTGCGTCACGCCCGCAAGCAATTCCGGGCGTATCTGTGCGGTTTCATCCGTGGAGCCATCGTCGATCACGACAATCTCCTTCACGCAGCCGGCGGGCAATGGCGCGCGCCGCACGCGTTCCAGCACCCGGCCGAAAGTGCGGAATTCGTTGTAGACCGGGATGACGATGGAGACCTTCATGGTTTGCGCAGCACGGCGAAGATCGACTGGCCGAACGGAGGCTTGGCGATGGCTTCCAGGCGCGACATCGACGGCACGATGCAGCGGTCGAAGACGCGGATCTGGCCTTCGGATTGAGCCTCGCGCCGCAGGATGTGCGCGTTGATCCACCAGCCGAAGAAGCCGATGGCGTTGACGTAATGCAGCTTCTCGATGCGCAGACCGGTGCGATGCGCGAGCGCGGCCAGCGCCTTGCGGCTATACCGCCGGCGATGGCTCAGGTTCCGGTCGATGGGGCCGTAGAGGGACTGGAACACCGGTACCAGCAGCATGATCGCTCCGCCTGGGACCAGCACGGATGACATGGCGTCCAGCGCCAGTTGGTCGTCCTCGATATGTTCCAACACGTTCAAGCAGACGCACGAATCCGGACGGAAACGCGCCAAGTCCGCGAACGCGCCGCTGGATGGCTCGCAAACGAAGGCATGCAGATTCGGCCTGTTGGAATAACGGTGTTGCAGGCGTTCGATGCAGGCGGGATCCACATCTACGGCGACGACCGTTTCGCGACCCAGCAGCATTCCGGTGAAATTGCCAATGCCGCAGCCCACCTCAATGACCCGCTGTCCCAGTCCCGGCAGAACCAGGCGGCCTTGCCAGGCGAAGTAGTTGATGGCCTGCGCCATGCGTTGCTGATCTGTTATGGTGTAGATCGACGCATGCATAGCCTCCTATTCTAAGAGACCGCATGTTTC
>Ga0209333_1001622_pt1 | contig 10659 bp, 7 predicted proteins | sample BlaSpr_A8_OM2_O3_FD_187982 | JGI IMG/M metagenome (GOLD analysis project Ga0209333, IMG submission 187982) | Forest soil microbial communities from Thunder Bay, Ontario, Canada - Black Spruce, Ontario site 2_A8_OM2_O3 (SPAdes) (version 2) | ecosystem: Environmental > Terrestrial > Soil > Boreal...
TGATGTGTGTGTAGGTCGTCACCGCGAGCGCTTCCGCAATTTCCGCGGCGATCAGAATGTCCGTGTCGCGCTTCTTCAAACCGTCACGGTCTTCGTCGTGATCGCCACCACCCACGGCACTCATCGCTTTTGCAGTTGGCGAACCCAAACTCAAAAGGCCGCTCAGTCCGGCGGCGCCCACGGCTCCGGCAATCACCGACCGCTGCAAGAAGCCTCGCCGGCTGCTTATCTTGTTCTGTTCAGTCTCCGAACACACCAATCCCTTTTCTTTTTCCGTGCTCATAAATTCACTCTCCTGTCGGATTTTTTCTGGGTCAAATACGGCGGGAGCACCAGGTAGGAACGAAACCGCCCCGTCGGAACTTCCGCTGCCTGTTGTACGCAGGGTCCCACGGATCGGATGTAACAGCGCGGTAAATTCCCTTCGTGCTTGTCGCCTGGAAGCTCAGATTCTACGTGTCGTATGCATTTCGCGAATCCAACAAGCAGCCAGAGGCTACGGCAGCGCAGGCAAACCTACTTCGGCAAGAATTTCCCGGAAGCGCGCTTCATCGTGCAGGCTCGCAAGCCCCCCGTCAACGCGCATGCTCACCAGCTCCGTCTCATGCTGCTGGTAAGCTGTCTGTAAATAGTCCAGCGCTTCTTGCTTTCGTCCCAGCAACGCGTAAGTCCGCGCCAGATTGTAAGCGGATTCTTTGCCTTCGGCGCGCAGCCGTTGCTGCTCTTTCAACATGGCGCTCCACATTCCCTGTGCCCCGGCGCGCGCCAATCCCTTCTCACCCGCGGTCACAATGTCCAATCGTGCCTGATCATGCAGCAGCATCGCGGCCTTCCTGCGTTCCGCCAGGTATTTCGGGTATTCGCCTTGCTCCAGATGCATGATCGCCAGGTAATTATGCGGAGAAAGAAAATCCGGCTCGGCGGCTACCAGCTGTTTCAGCAGTTCGGCTGCCTGCTGCGTCTGGCCCGAGTGGAACAGCACCAATCCCTTGTCCGCCAGTATGGACGTGGAATGAGGATCCAATTTCTGCGCCTTTTCAATTTCTTCCAGCGATTCCGAAAATCGCCCCAGATGCAGCAAATATGTCCCATACCAATAATGGGCGTTCACCGAACTCGGATCCAGCGTCAGCGCCCGCACAAACTCGCGCTGCGCTCCCGCCACGTCCCACGACCAGTAAAAATCCACAAACCCTAGTGCGCTATGCGCGTCAGAAAGCGAATCGTCCAGTGCAATCGCGCGTCTCGCTGCAGCCTGCGCGCGCGGGTATGCTTCGTTCGCGGGCATCAGCGAATACTCGCGCAGCAGGTTGTAACAATCCGCCAGCCCCACATACGCCTCCGCATACTGCGGATCGCGCACTACCGCTTGGGTAAAATAATCCACCGCTTGGTTCAGACTCTCCGGCGTGCGCTTCTGCCAGTAATAAATCCCCTTCAGGTAAAGCTGTTCCGCATCCGGATCAGGAGCGTGGTGCCGCGCACCCGCGGCGCCCGTGCCACCTCCCCAGTTGGTCGCACTCGTCGCGCCAGCTCGCACCGCGCGGTCGGAACGCGCGCGCCGTGCGACAGTCACCGTAACTAACGCCGCCACCAACACCGCCGCAATAACGGCCAAATATCGTCCCGCCGCCCAGTTGCGCCTGCCGGGTAAGACGCGATCCCCGCTCCGTCGCTCCCCGACGCGCCGGTCAACGAAGCCCGCGCCCGCGTTCACATCAGCGCGCGCCTGACCACTGGCCTCGACGCTGCTCTCGCCGTCAGGCTCAGAGGCAGTGACTCCGCTCGTCGCCTCAGAGCTCACCTCCGCTTCATTCTCCACGCTGATTTTGGTCCCGCTAAGCCATTCCGCCAGTTCGTCGGTATAGGCATAAACGTTCGCCCGCCCAGCCCCCGGCACACGATGCACCGGCAACCCGCGCGTCGTCTCCCAGCGCTTCACGGTGCGCTCGTCCCGGCCGAAGAACGCGCCAATCTCTTTCCACGTATCGAGGCGCCGATTCGCCCGGGGGCTTGGATCTGTTGAACCCATATCCCGATTTGTCCCGAATTGTCCTCTGCTGCCGTTCGCGCGGGGGGACGCGCCGCTTAATGATACCCCCGACTAGCGCCCATGTTGAGGGCCTTCCTTTGCGCCGCCCCGCTCGCCAGCCAGTAGCGCCGCCTCCTCTGAATTAACGCCAGCCTTTCGCTTTAGACGTGCGGGCTACCTGCTCGTCGAGGTTCTGCTTTCTGCGGACCCGCAGGCCCAAATCAAAAAATATTGGGGCGGCACGGGAAGTTATGCCATCCTAATCCTGCTGCGGCAGCGCTTTGATTTTCTGTGAGGTTTCACGAAATGAAGCAGACGCTCCTCGCGTGGTTCCTGATCGCCTCTTGCGCGTTATCCGCATCCGCGCAGCAACCCGCACCGCTAAATCCCCAGCCCGCGGCCGAAACAATCCAATTAGACGTCCGCGCTCCAGGCCAGCCCTTCCCCCACTTCTGGGAACAAATGTTCGGCTCCGGCCGCGCCATCCTCTCCCTGCGCCAAAGCTATCGCGACGACTTGCGCGACGTGAAAGCCGCCACGGACGTCAAATACATCCGCTTCCACGCAATCTTCCACGATGAAGTAGGCGTTTACGACGAAGACGCCGCCGGAAAACCCATCTACAATTTTTCCTACGTGGACCAGATTTACGATGGCCTGCTGCAAGCCGGCGTCCGCCCCTTCGTCGAGCTGAGCTTTATGCCCAAAAAGCTCGCTGCCGAACCGAAATATCAGGATTTCTGGTACAAGCCCAACGTCTCGCCCCCCAAGAGTTACGAAAAATGGGCCGAGCTGGTCCGCCAGTTCGCGCAACATCTCGTGGACCGCTACGGCCTCGACGAAGTATCGCAGTGGTATTTCGAAGTCTGGAACGAACCCAATCTCGATTTCTGGGCCGGCGCTCCAAAAGAACAAACTTACTTCCAGCTTTACGACTCAGCCGTCCGCGCCCTGAAACAACTCAGCCCGCGCCTGCGCGTCGGCGGCCCCGCCACCGCCCAAGCCGCCTGGGCCGACCGCTTCATTCAGCACGCCGTAAAAGAAAATGTCCCCGTGGATTTCGTTTCCACCCACGTTTACGGCAACGATTCCGCTCCCGACGTTTTCGGCACCCACGAACAAATCCCGCGCACCCAAATGGTCTGCCGCGCCGTGCGTAAAGTTCATGATCAGATCGCCGCTTCCGCCCGCCCCAACCTCCCGCTCATCTGGAGCGAATTCAATGCCAGTTACATGAACGAACCAGACGTCACCGACTCCACCTACATGGGACCCTGGATGGCCGACACCATTCGCCAGTGCGACGGCTTGGTGGACATGATGAGCTACTGGACATTTTCCGACGTCTTCGAGGAACAAGGTGTTGTGAAACGCCCCATCTACGGCGGCTACGGCCTGATCGCTGAAGACGGGCTGCCCAAACCCGCCTTCAACGCCTTCAAACTCCTCCACCGCCTGGGCGAAACAAGAATTCCCGCGAACGCCGATGACATAATCGCCACACGTCGCGCCGATGGCGCCATCGTGATAGCAGTTTGGAATACCCCAGTTGTCGGAGGCGGTGGTGAATCAAAAGAAGTAGTTCTGCAGCTGAATTCACTCAAAGGGCGCCAGAAGGCCAGTGTGTACAGAGTTGATGCGGACCACGGCTCGCTGCTGAAAGCCTATGCATCAATGGGCAGTCCCGTATATCCCACATCCGCTCAAATCCAAACCCTGCGCCAAGCCGCCCAATTGCCCAAGCCCGAAACAGTGCCTCTCCGCAGCGGCCAAATCGCGCTGCACCTAGCACCCGACGCTCTCGTCCTGCTCGAAGTCCGCTAACTCAAATCTTCTCGCGCAGGATTGCCTGCCCACCGCAGATAGGCCTGCGCCACTGGCGCTGCGCACCCGCACAACGCACCGCGGATCACTATGCACTACTCACTAATCACTACTCACAAATCTTTCAAGGGATTCACGACGCGGAGGAAGGTTTATGCAGCTTGACCTGCCGTTCATAGGGCAACGCTTCGAGGATGAACACAGCGGCAAGCGCGCCGACGACCAGAAGGCCCGCAAGCGTGTAAACCGTTGCAGCGGAAAAATTCGCCACGGCGAGCGCCAGCGATCCCAGCACGATGGCAAACGCGTACAGAACCAGCACAGCGCCGCGATGTCCCAACCCTAGATTCGAGAGGCGGTGCGCGGTGTGGTCTTTGCCCGGAGAGGTGAAGGGCAGCAGGCCCCGCCGCGCGCGAGAGATCGAAACGAGCGTAGTGTCAAAAATCGGCACGCCCAGAATGAGCACCGGCACGAGCCAAGTGTGCGGAAAAAGCGCCCCATCGGGACGAATTTTCAGTCCGAGCGTCGCCATCAGGAAACCCAGAAGCATCGCGCCGCCATCGCCCATAAAAATCTTCGCCGGATTGAAATTCCAGCGCAGGAAACCGAGTGCGGCGCCCAGCGTGGCGGCGGCCAGAGTCGAGACCATGGTCTGCCCATTGGCATAGGCCGAAATGGTGAAGAAGCCGGCGGCCACAGCCGCGATTCCGGCGCAGAGGCCGTCCATGTGATCGAGGATGCTGAAGGCCGCGGTAATCCCAACCACCCACAATACGGTGAGGCACCAATCCAGAACCAAGCCCGCGATGCCGGGAATAAATTGCGAAAAAAGTTGCGCGCGAATCCCGGAAGCAATCAGGAAAATGGCGGCGAGCGGCATGCCGATGAAAAGTTTTACCTGGTGATGCAGCAGGCCGCCGTCATCGAGGAAGCCGACGATCGCCAGCAGCGTGGCTCCCGCGAGGATGCCGATGATTTGCTGCACGGGCGCGTCATGCCGCGTCAGCAGCACGGCGAGCACGAAACCCAGATAAATGGCGATCCCGCCGAGCAGCGGGATGGGGTTGAGGTGAACTTTCCGTGGCCCGGGTTTGTCTACCATCCCGTAACGCAGCGCCAGATGGCGAATCGGCACGGTGAGGCCCAGCGACGCGAGCAGCGCGACGGCGAAGGCGACTAACTCAGAGTGGTTGAACATTTTTTCGCGCGTTGTTCTCAGGCTTCGTGTTCACGCCACATTTTCACGCGCTGGGTTCGCGTGATGCGCCACCGCGGCGTGCTCACGGGTTGCGGTCGTGCGCGGCATCTTCCACGATGGCGAGGAACCGCTTAAGCTCATCAACTCTAGCATATTTGGCCGCGGTTTCCCGTGCCCGACGGCCCATTTCCGCCAGGCGCGCAGGCTGAGCGCTGAGTTCGCGGATCGCCGCGGCGACGGCGGCAGGATCGTCGGGATCAGCCGCTACGCCGCAGCCGGATTCCACCACGATGCGCGCGGCGTCGCATTCTGCCGGAGCCACCACGATGATTGGACGCCCCGCTGCCAGAATCGAGTACAACTTGCTGGGCACTACGACGCCCTCCAATCCGCGTTTTACCGTGACGATATGCACGTCGCCGGCCATCATCACCTGCGCGATTTGCCCCACGGGCCGAAACGGCGCGAATTTTACATTAGCCAAGTTGCGCGCCGCCGATTCCAGCGCCGCGCGGTTCGCGCCATCCCCTATGAACACCAAACCGGTATTTTCGTTGCTTAGGATTCTAGCCGCCGCCAGCAAAGTGTTCCACGCTCCGTAAAATCCCAGATTTCCCGCGTGCAGCACCACGAACGGAAAGCCGTGCCGGATTTCCTGCACCACCGGATCGCTCTGATCCGCCGCTTGCGCGGCCGCGGATGCCGGTGTCTTTGCAGGCGTCGTTGCAGGCATCGTCCCGTCGCGAACCACCACAACTCGTTCGGCCGCTACGCCCTTCGCCAGGATGCGCTCGCGCATGTCGTCGCCCAGCACAATCACCCGCGCGGCTTGCTTGAACGCCCACCGGTGCAAACTTTCCCAGCGCGCCACCCATTTCCCCGCGCGCACGATGTCGCCGCCCACCGCCATGTCCGGGTACAAATCGCGGATGTTGTAGACGAACGGCCTCCCAGCCAGCCGCGCAATCAACGCCCCGGCGATTCCCGCGACAGGAGGATCGGTCATCGCCAGAATAATATCCGGACGAAGCGCCAGCGCCCGCGGCACAGCCAGCGCGAGATACGAAAGATAATTCGCAACCCGCCGCGGCATCTGGTGCCGTGGAAACGCAGTCGAACCGACGCATTCCACCGTAACCTTATTCCGCATGCCGCGGCGCAGCACAGCGTAGGGGTAGCGCGCCTCAGGATCGTAGGAAGGCCGTCCAGCGACAACGGTGACTTGATGCCGCTGTGCCAAAGCCTCGGCCACTTGCGCGGCCATTTTCGCGGTGGCCGAAGTATCAGGTGGATAGTATTCGTTCAGCAGCAGGATGTGCATGCGGGCGATTTACTTCGCGCGCCTGGCGCCGCGTGCGGCGGGTTCTCCATCGCCCGCGGCGACGGATTTTTTTTCCAGCACGAAATTTCCCATCACCAGCACGTCCATCTGCGTGCGCTGAAAACAATCCAGCGCCTCGTCCGGGCGGCACACGATCGGCTCGTTGTCGTTGAACGAAGTGTTCAAGACCACCGGCACGCCGGTGAGATCCCCAAAGGCGCGAATCAGCCTCCAGTAGAGCGGGTTCGCCTTGCGGCTCACGGTTTGCAGCCGCGCGGTGCCGTCCACATGAGTGGGCGCCGGGATGACGGCGCGTTTTTCCGGGCGCACCTTGTAAGCGAAAGTCATGAACGGCGACGGATGTGTCTTCTCGAAAAATTCGCCGGTGGCTTCCTCCAGAATGGAAGGCGCGAACGGACGAAAAGTTTCGCGGTGCTTGATGCGGCGATTCAGCACGTCCTTCATCTCTGCGCGCCGCGGGTCGGCCAGAATGCTGCGCTGCCCCAGCGCGCGCGGCCCCCATTCCACACGGCCTTGAAACCAGCCGAGCACTTTGCCTTCGGCGATGTGCCGTGCCGTGGCGCGAAGCAAAGCCACTTCGTCCAGATGCTCGGCAATTTGCACATCTTCACCAGACGCGGCGAATTTGTCCACGGCCTCGCGAATTTCCTGCGCTGAAAATTGCGGCCCCCATCCGGCGTGGTCCATCACAAATTCACGCGGCCGGCCCAGAATTTGGTGATTCACCGCAAACGCCGCGCCCACGGAAAGCCCCGCATCGCCCGCAGCCGGCTGAACGTAAACGCGCTCGAACGGCGAGTGGTCGAATATTTTGCCGTTCGCGACGCAATTGAACGCCACGCCGCCAGCAAGGCACAGCGATTTTTCGCCAGTTTTTTCCGCCAGCGCAGTCCAGTGCGCGGCCAGCACTTCCTCTAGCGCCGCTTGCATGCTCGCCGCAAGATTGTGGTGGCGCTGCTCCAGCGGCTGGTCGGGCTGGCGCGCAGGCCCGAGGCGCTGTTCGAGATACGAAGAAAAAAGCCGCCCCAGAACGGGCGTGCGATCGGCATCGCGCCACGTCATGTCCGCGCCCTGCGATTGGTGCGTGAAATATTCCAGGCCCAGGCGGAACGAAAGCGGCGCATCCACATACAGGATGCGGCGAAATTCATCTAGAAATTCCGGCTGGCCATACGCGGCCAGGCCCATCACCTTGTATTCGTCGCCAAATTTCCAGAAGCCGATGTATTGCGTCAGCGCCGTGTAATACATCCCCAGCGAATGCGGAAAAGTGATTTCGCCGAGCGGCTTTATGCGCGGACCTTCGCCCAGCGCCCACATCGAACTGGCGAAATCCCCGAGCCCGTCCGCGGAAAGCACGGCCGAACGCTCAAACGGCGAGACGAAATAGGCGCTGGCCAGATGCGCGGTGTGATGTTCGATGCGATGAAATTGCGCGCGCATCTTTTCCGCGGGAGTTTCAAAAGCCGCGGCCAGATCTTCCTGAATTCCAGCGAAGCGCTTCATCACCCGCGCACGATCCAAAGCGAACTTCGGCATGCGCATCGCGAAACGCAGCTTCGTTCCCAGCCGCGCCCAAGGATTGCGCGGGATCGCGATGTGGTCCACTTCGGAAAGTTTTACGCCCGCCTGATCCAGGCAATATTGAATCGCGCGCACCGGCAGCCCCGCCGCATACTTCACGCGGTTCAGCCGCTCTTCCTCCACGGCCGCCAGCAGCCGCCCGTCCGCAATAATCGCGGCAGAGGCGTTGGCGTGATAAGCGTTAATGCCCAGGATAACCATCCCGAATATTGTGGCGGAAATTCGCCTCGCTGTCTCACGAATAAATTGAAAAAATATGCGGAGGTCTGGAGCTAGACATGCACCCTACGTTGCTGTGCGTGCCCGCAGTCGCCTTATCTATCGCCCTGTCTGAGTTGCCCGCGCTCCGATGCGCTCTTGGTGAGATTCAGGAGTGATCACGTCGAAAACACGCGCCAAATGCGCCTCGAAAGGTTCCTTCGAGCCGGCTGCCGGCATACCAAAGTTCGGAATCCAAACTGCGTGATCATCCGCAACCAATGCGTGCTACCCTGCGTCAAGTATCCCTGCGATGGGTTCTCTACAGCCCTTCTATCTCTGTTGAGGTAAGCCATGAAACGTCGGACTCTCGGGGATTTCCTTCCGATTATCGCTCTTGCTGCCACGCTCGTGCTGTCCGCATGTGGCGGGGGCGGTATGAGCATGATGCAGGCGCCCTTCATCACTGTTCAGCCCGCAAGCATCACCGTTCCAGTGGGTCAAACGGGCACTTTCACCGTGCTGGCCACCGGGCCCGCTCCCCTCAGTTTCCAGTGGAGCGAGAACGGTATGCCTATCGACGGTGCCACCTCGTCCTCCTTCACAACGCCGACTGTCGTCCCCGGTGATAACAGCTCGAAGTTCAACGTCAAGATCTCGAACTCCGTCAGTTCGGTCGCTAGCCAGTCTGCCACTCTCAACGTCGGCCCTCGCTCTCCGATGGCGGGCGATCTGCGCTTCCAACAAGTGGACGCGCCGTCCACAGCAGACGGCTTCGTCCCAGCTAAACTCACGGATGTCGGCGTCCTCGATACGCTGACTTTCAGCAATGCCATTGGAACACCTATCTTCATGGGACCAACCGACTGCGTCCAGGGAACCCCCAACGACTGCGCGTGGTTGCTCAACGTCCTCCAACTCCCCATGAATGTCTCTGGCCTGAGTATGATTTACTCGAGCGACGAACTCTCCGGTTTTTCCGCGGACTTGACTTCCCTGAACTCGCACACTGTGGTCACCTCTCTCGACGTCGAGTCCGTCGATGGCGCCTTCGCAGTATCAGAGATTCAATCCGTTCCGTCCGGCGGATTCAGTCCCACGACGCAGACAGTTTCTCCGGCTAACTTCCAGGCGGCTGCAACGCAGGAAGGCGCTCAGGCTCGCGTCATTACAGCAGTCAGTTTTAGTGCAGGCCAAATCACGTTCATCTCGTATGGCTGGACGAACGATCCCTCGACCGTTTATGAGACGCAGACGGCGATCGCCACTTACGATCAGGTCGGGGCCACAGCGATGAACCTGGCGAACCAGGGATTCATCATCACGGCCTTTGGGTCAGGCGAGAGTTCGTCCGATGGCTTTGTGTTCGTCGGCACGCGCGTGAAAGGCGACACCCTGCCCCGTCCGCTCCTGGCTGCCCCGGGTCAACAACAGAATCCTCAGCTGAATGACGGGTTCGCCATCGTCGGCGGCTACTTCCAGGGAACCAATACCGGCAACGTCGTCAACTTGATCGGCGAAAAGTAACCGCGTTGCGTGCCGAATCGCAGGTCTCAAGGTCAAATCGAGTTCTCTGGAACGCCGCTCGTCGATGAGAATCTCTCGCCGAAGCCGGCAAGAGCGGATTCTATTCGATTTTACAAATGAGCGGTCGACGCACCCTCCCACATCACCGCAGCGAACGTTCTAGATTTGGAACGTGCCGTGCCCTTCAGTATTTGAAGAGCGTGGGTTAGACGCGGCCTCGTGCAAGCCGCCGGTCGAACGCTTGTCTCAACGCCCGTCCAGCGCCAGCTCGACCGCCCGCGCCGGAAAAACCTGCACCGAACCTGTTCGCCACAATTGGTACAGGTTGCGGTCAGATTTCGTACAGCTCGTACTGGTTCTGGACCTTTTCTATACTTCGTCTGGACGTTCGTCCAACTGTTTTCTTCGCGTTTTTGCGCTACATTTCAGCGAAAACAAAAATATGAAACCGTACACACGATCGTTTGCCCATAGAGCCTGCCAGTGGCAGGGCGAAGGGCGTACCGCGCCCGCCGGTCACGCCACGTGGGACGCTCCTCATTTCCATTTTTCTGTTGCGCATTTCGGCAAATGTTTATCGCTACCGACGAAAATATTAAGAACCGGCGCATATGATTGAAAACAAACAAATGCGGCCCAACCTAATCGCTAGTTTTTCGGGCGTTTCGACTGGTGGCTTGAATTCGCCAATCAGCAGCTCGGAGCTCGCCGGGATGCGCGCGGCACGGATCTCGATTCACCAGTCGGAGGCCACTCATCGCTGCCTCATCGCGAACCCTACGCACATTTCTAATCAACATCGCGGCGATTAGCAACGTCCGCAACTTCCAGAAAACAAACAATGGCGGCTAATTCTAATCAGCTATTTTTGAGCATTTCTGCCCGCCTGCAGTGCGACCTCAGCGTGATCGTAGGCGTTTCTACGCACCCGAGCAACGCGTCGAACGAAATACG
>Ga0209333_1001624_pt1 | contig 10651 bp, 10 predicted proteins | sample BlaSpr_A8_OM2_O3_FD_187982 | JGI IMG/M metagenome (GOLD analysis project Ga0209333, IMG submission 187982) | Forest soil microbial communities from Thunder Bay, Ontario, Canada - Black Spruce, Ontario site 2_A8_OM2_O3 (SPAdes) (version 2) | ecosystem: Environmental > Terrestrial > Soil > Boreal...
AGACAGCGCAGATAGAGCAGCATGAATCCGGCGGCTGTAACGATTGCCGCGAACACGATCAGCGCTGCCGTGCCACCGTGTTTCCAGAGCTCGTAAAACGCCACCTCCGATAACCACTCGTGCGACACCCAGGCGTGTCCCGTGCGCGTGAAGGAAAAAGGATCAGAGTGCGGGACGTGGCCGGTTTCTAAGATCCACTGCCCGGTACGCAGATGCCACCATAGGTCGGGATCGACCGCGTTCCGCGCCGTCATGCCGAGCAAGCCCAGCAGTAACACCAGCGCGAACACGTTGGATAGAGAAAGGTGATTGGCTCTCACACTGAGCGATCATCATATCCGAAATTCAGAACTGCGAGGATCACTTCAGGGCTGGTGACTACGGCGGTCCTTACCATCCAAGGCCAGACGAGATCAGTCTTGCGAAAGTGCTCTAGGTTGCGGGTTCAGAGCCGTGCTCATGGTGGCGCTGTGCCGAGTCGGTTCTATCGGCGCGCGGCCGCAGCAGCACGATGATCAGCATGGGAAGGTAGAGGCCAAGAACGGTCCAGAGTCCCACCTCGTGCATGCTGCGCGGCGCGTGGTACCAGCGCCAGATGCCAACAGCCCAACTGAAGGGAACAGTTGCCAGAATCTGGCGGCGTGTTTTGGGGATCAGCCAAAGAGGGAAACTGTCGAAAAACCAGCGCTGCGGGACAAGCGCTGACAACAGCAGGAGAATCGCATCACGTTCGCGGTAACGTAGCAAAGCGAGCAGAAGCAGCGGTCCCGGCAAGATTAGAAGGGGGATGAAGTGCTGGTAGTTCCCCAACTGGCCGAACCACAGTAGGGGCCATCTCGGCATGAGTACAAGACTCAGGACTCCGAAAGCCACGCACACCAGTAGGCCACGCCGGTTCGCGTGCGTGAGTAATACCGGCAATCCGACTTGCGGTTTGGCCATAGTAACCGGCAGCAGCAGCGGGAAGAATGCGCTGGCCGTGATGATGGGGGACCATTGCACCGTGATAAGGCCGGCCCAGTAGGGATATGCGAGAAAGATGAACAAGCGCTGGTAACCAAGGCGTGTAAGACCGAAGGCCAGAAGTGCGGAACTGATGCCGTAGAACAGGCCCGCGGCGACTTCCGGCGGCAGGCGCACGAAGGGCAGCGCAATCAAAGCCGCAGTGAATGGATACTGCTCCAGTGGAGTATCGTAGGGGTTCTGGTGAGCGAGGAAGCGCCGCGCGGCGTGGATTGCCCAACTCAGATCGCCAGCGTCCTGGTGCAACTGCTTCATCAGGCACCAGCAGAAAAGCCCGCTCGCCAGGCCGATTGCCGCAGAAACCACGATTCGCGATCGCATTGGAGGCATCGTCGAAAGAGTTCTTTGTGTGATTAGTTGTAACATGAGGGGGCTTGCTTTTGCCGCGCATGGCGGCTAGACCGGGACTTCTCCGGCGTTTGCAGTATCCAGATTCTCTCAGGTTGCATGAGTCCACGCGCTTTTTACGGGCCGTTCTATCTGGTTCTCGCTGCCGTGGTTTGTACGGCCGGTATGTGGATTTACGCCAGTCGCGTGCAGGTCCCGCAGCAGATGGCCGATGCCGCTGCCCATGACCGGCCGCGGGGCAATCTTTCCGATCTTTATCCCCGTTGGGTGGGCGCGAGGGAACTGCTCCTGAACGGACGCGATCCTTACAGCGCAGAAGTCGCCCGCGAAATTCAAACCGGCTATTACGGTCGTCCACTCGACCCGTCTCGGGTCAATGACCCCCGGGATCAGCAGGGGTTTGCCTATCCCGTTTATGTTGTTTTCTGCCTCGCTCCGACGATTCGATTACCTTTCGCGATCGTTCAAAAAGGCTTCTTCTGGCTATTGTTGATTCTTACCTCCGCCAGCACCGTGCTCTGGCTCAGAGTTCTACGGTGGTCGGCGCCGCTGTGGGCTCAGTTCAGCCTGCTGCTGCTGACGTTGGGCAGCCTGGGTGTTATGCAAGGGCTGAAGCTGCAGCAGATGAGCCTTCTTATCGCTGGTCTGCTGGCGATTGCGATGAGGCTGCTCGCATCGAATTACGCGGTCGCCGCCGGAGTTCTGCTGGCTGTGGCGACGGTGAAACCGCAGCTCGTTTTCCTGTTGCTGCTTTGGCTCGCCATTTGGACCCTGGCAGATTGGCGGTGCCGCTGCCGGTTGGCGATTTCATTTCTGGTCACGATGGCCATTTTGCTGGCCGCTTCGGAGTGGTACCTGCCGCACTGGATTCCCCTTTTCTGGCAGGCGGTTCGCGAATATCGGAGCTACACCGGCACGGTGTCTGTTATGGAGCAGATGATCGGCTATCCCTGGAGTTGGGCGCTTGAGGTTCCCGCTTTCGCAGCCGTGCTGGGTGCTTGTTGGAGGGAACGCCGGCAAGCGGCGACCGCCGAGTCTTTTGCGTTTACGCTCAGCCTGGTGCTGGCCACGACCATCCTCCTGGTGCCTACCTCTTCTCCCTACAATCAAGTGCTGTTGATCCCGGCGTTGCTGCTGCTGGTGAAGATGCGCCGGACGATCTGGCAGCGCGGTTTTGCCACCCGCGTGCTTTACGCGATCACCGCTGTACTGATTATCTGGCCGTGGTTCTCGAGCACGGTGCTGGCGGCGCTCTCCTTCGTTTTGCCGCAGGAAGTGGTCGAGCGTGGCTGGGCAATCCCTTTCTGGACGGTGACACAGATCCCCTTGGGAGTGGCTGCCCTGATGCTGGTCCATTACTATCAGAGGACTTTTACAAGATTTAAAGATTAAAGATTAAAGATAGGGTCCAAAACGGGCCGGCCGATCCTGCTTTGGACGGACCCGCGGCTCTCCCCTGGGGTGGCGGCTCGGGACCGGTCTTCCCATAGCGAAGGACTTTTACCGCACCGCTACGGCCGGGCTCGTCGTAGAATGCTGTGGGGTCCGTGTCCGGCCGGTGGAGTTTTCCTCATATCTTAACTTCCGGCCCGATTTTTTGGCACGATGGCCGCAGGAGAGTCAGAGTACATGTCGGCATCCTCGCACTCGGGTATATCCAGCGTCTTCCCCATCGCGATCTTCGTTCAGGGTAATGATCAGCAGACGCTGTCACTAAACCACACTCCTTACACGGTGGGCCGCAAAGTGGACCGCGACCTGGTGATCGCCGATCCTCGTGTGTCGCGCGAACATGCTTCGATCGTTGCGGAAGATGGCGAGTTCTTTGTCGTAGATCTGGGCAGCAAACACGGCACTTTCGTCAATGGCGAGAAAATTGATCGCCACAAGCTGCAACGAAATGACCGTCTCGAATTTGGCGCGCGTGATGTTGCCTATCTGATTTTTCACCCGCTCCATGCCACTTCCAATACGGCGCGCGAATTTCTGAGCCAGATCTCGGGCATTCAGATCGCGCCGGAGGCCAGCGACCTCGAGAAGCTCACACTCTTCATGGAGGCGGCGCGCAAGCTGAATACGATCGGCGTGCTCGACGAGATCCTGGTCACGCTGATCGACGCCACGCTTAAGCTGACTCGGGCTGAGCGTGGTTACATTTTCTTGCGCGATCTTGATGAAAATCTCACGTTAGCCGCCGGACGCAACTCGAAGGGCGAGCCGCTGCTCGACGACAAGACAATCTCGCGCTCCGTGCTTGACGGCGCCTTGACTTCGAACTCCGAATACCTGGTCACCGACACCAGTCAGATGCTTGACGTGAAGGAGCGGCAGAGCATTGTCGCCTTCGATCTGCGCACCGTCATTTGTATGCCTCTGCGCAAGCCGTTGGTGCAGACCACTCGTGAGCAGCAGCCTGCCGGCGGAGAGGTAATGGGCGCGCTCTACGTCGATTCCCGTTTTGCTTCGCGCGATATCACTAGCGTCAGCCACGATATTCTGCGCGCGATCGCAACTGAAGCCGCGCAGTTGATCGAGAACGCGCGTCTGGTGCAGGCCGAAGAAGCCGGGCGCCGTTACCAGCAGGAATTGTCGATCGCAGCGTCGATTCAGCAGCGGCTGTTGGCTGTCACTCTGCCCGAAGTTCCGTTCGCCAAGGTCAACGGACGCAATATGTCTTGTAAGGAAATCGGGGGCGATTTCTTCGAGGCGGTCAACACACCCCAGGGCCTGGCGGTGGTTCTCGCCGACGTTAGCGGCAAGGGAGTGTCCGCTGCCTTGCTCGCTTCCATTCTGCAGGGGATGGTCTATTCGCAACTAATTTCGGGCATGCCTCTTACCGAAATTGTTGACGCAGTCAATCGTTTTTTCACCTACAAGCATATCGGTGAGAAGTACGCGACCATGATCATCACGCGCCTGCGCAGCGACGGTGATCTCGAATACGTCAACTGTGGACATATCCCGCCGGTCTGGATCTGTGGCAACGAGGTGCTCCGCCCGGCTCATGGCAACCTGCCCGTAGGACTGCTGGCGGATGCGACCTATTCGAGCGATCGGTGCCAGATGAGGCCGGGAGATCGAGTGATCCTGGTAACGGATGGCGTCACGGAAGCCGAGAATGCTCGCGGAGATATGTTCGACAGCGAACGCCTGGAGCACATAGCAGGCAAAAGCGCTTCGATGGAGGATGTCTTTTCCGCGGTAGCTGACTTCTGCGGAGGCACACCGCTCAATGATGATTGCACAGTCGTTGAACTGTCCTACACCGGCTGCTGAACAATCCCGCGACCAATCCTAAGGCCGCGCGTCCCGATGTATCTCGACCGTCGACCAAGTCTTATCCGCCGCGTGGCATAGTTTCTCCAGTCCGCAGTCGGCGCACTTCGGACGGCGCGCCACGCACAGTTTCCGCCCGTGCCAGATCACCTCGTGAGAAAAGTCGGTCCAGCGCTGGCGCGGAACGATCTGCATCAGATCCTGTTCAATCTTCTTCGGATCGTCGTGCTTGGTCAGTTCCAGGCGGCGTGAAATCCGCGTCACGTGCGTATCCACGACCACGCCTTCATTCTTCTTGAACCACGTCCCGAGCACGACGTTCGCGGTCTTGCGTGCTACTCCCGGGATAGTCAGCAATTCCTCCATCGTCTGCGGCACGGTCCCGCCAAAATCTGCAACGAGTTTTCGCGCTGCGCCCACCACCGATTTCGATTTGTTGCGGTAGAAGCCGGTCGAGTAAATGTCCGACTGTAACTGTTCGGGTTCGAGCGCCGCGAAATCCTGGACCGTTGGATATTTTTCGAAGAGCTTCGGTGTGACCATATTCACTCGCACGTCAGTCGATTGCGCGGAAAGAATCGTCGCTACCAGTAACTCCCAAGCGCTGCGGTGCGTTAAAGCGCAAGTCACGCCGGGATACATCTGGTCAAGCCCCGCGATGATTTGACGTACGCGCTCGGGAGCCAGAGGGTCGTACCCAGATGCGGATTTCTTTTTCTGAACCGCGTTTTGAACGGCAGCCTTGGCCGCGTTTCGCGCGTGAGCCGAGGCACGATCGGCTTTCGGAGGCGCGGCCTTATTCCGCGCTTTCAGGGGCTTGAACGGCACAGCTTTCGTCCTGAGCGCACCTTCCTGCCTTCTTTTGCGACTTCCGATAGGACTCGGTTGACGCGGCACATTTCCGCGAGGCATCGCTTTTCCTCCTGACATACCTGATCAGCCGGTTCATGGTAACAAAGCTTAAGGTTCGAAGCAGCCCTCCACCGCCAAAGGTAACTTGGCAGCGATTGACGGCTTGGCAGGCGGGTGAGTAGTCTGGGAACTAAGGAATAACCTGTGGCCGTAAAGAGCATCAAACTCGGACAAGTCTGGCGTCACGACGCAACTGGCCAGGATCACCTCGTCACCAAGGTATACAGCGAAGTATTCTCGCAGTACGCAGTGCTGCGCCCCGCTGAGGTCACCGCGCCCGACGCGCCGGTGGTAAAGGTAAAGGTCTCCAAATTAGCGGATGGCGTTACTTTGCCCGGCTTCAGCTTCACCCAAGAAGGGGCGTTCTGATCAGCAATGACCGTGGCCTTCTCAATTGGCATCCTGAGCGGAGCGAAGAATCGGCTGTTCCTCACCCTGTGCCGCTGATCGCATGACCGAGAAAATCTTTACCATACTATTCATCTTTATCAATTCCCTCGTAGCTGCGACCGGCTATGTCGGCATCACGTTGCTCATGGCGATCGAATCGGCCTGCATTCCGCTACCTTCCGAACTGATCATGCCTTTTGCGGGCTATCTTGTGTATACCGGCGCTATGAAACTGGTGTGGGCGGCAACCGCTGGCGCGATCGGATGCAATCTAGGTTCGGTGGTCGCCTATGAAATCGGATGCTACGGCGGGCGTCCGCTGGTCGAGCGTTATGGACGTTGGATCCTGATCGGCCGCCGCGAATTAGATTGGGCCGATCGTTTTTTTCTGCGTTGGGGAGAAACGGCCGTCTTTATTGCACGTCTGCTGCCCGTGATCCGCACATTTATCGCGCTGCCCGCCGGAATCGCCCGCATGCCGCGCGGCAAATTCCACATCTACACCTTCCTTGGATCGTGGCCCTGGTGTTTCGCACTCGCCTACTTCGGCATGAAACTAGGAGAGAATTGGCGTGCGCTGGGGAAGTACTTCCACAAGTTCGACGCGGTGATTGGCGTGTTTTTGCTCGTCGGGATCATCTGGTTCTTCTGGTCGCACTGGCAGAATAGGCTTCGTATCGCGGAGCAGTCCTCGTCAGAAGTCTAAAGATCAAAGATCAAAAAATCTCAAAGATCAAAGAAAAAGCATAAAGATCCGTGATGGGGAAAAGATTTTGGGAAAAAATCCTGTCAGTCTCTGGTTTCACTCAGCTTCCAGCGAGTCGATGACTTGGCAGCGAAGGTCTATTAATTCAATGGGTTAGCGGTAATTTCTAATGCAGGTCTATGATTCTAAATGTCGCAGAAATAAATTTTCAGCCGGATCGACCGATCCCGTTACCTTCAGAACTCCATGGGCCGTGCCAGTTGCGATGCCACTAATTTCCACTTACCTTTGTCTTTCCTCAAAACGTCGAGGTAAACATAGCGCACGTTCGCGCGTTTGCTGTCTGTTTCCACCACATCGGCTTCCGAGCCATGCACCACCGCGGTGTCGCCAAATATGCGAATCTTGCGTCCCGTAGAAACAATCGCCGGATAGCGAATCGCCCCGGTCCGAAAATCATTCAGCACGTCCTGTTTGCTGAATGCTTTGCCGGCCTCGTTATATTGCACGTAGTCGTCGGCAAAGATCTGTGCCAGTACGGTGAGATCGGCGCTCACGAGCGCCTTGTCGCCAGCTTCCTGCAAAGCCAATATCTGTTCTTCGTCGCTTAGTTTAGTATCTTTCTGATTCGACATTGTTGCTCCTACCCAACTTTCTAGTCGGAACGCAGTTCGCCGCAATTCACTGCCGACGACGTGTAAATCCGCGCCGCCACCGCGCAGTCACTTTATCCATCTTCCACAAATGTGTAATCTCACGCTAGGCTGAAGTGCTTGAGTTAAGTCGAAAACAAACATGGGATTCCTGAGCTATCTCCTCTATCCCTGGGGCATCATTCTCCAGGGATTGGCCATCGTCCATTTCATCCGGCGTCGGCCGGACACCTATTGGATTTTCATCATTCTGTTTCTCGGTCCGCTGGGGGCGATTATCTATCTCCTAGTCGAAGCGGTTCCCGACATCGGATTGCTGAGCCAGTCCTTTAAAGTCTTCCCGCGCCGCAAGCGCATTCGCGAACTTGAAGCTGCGATTCGCGACAACCCGTCGGCCGGAAACTACGAAGAGCTCGGCAACCTTTACATGGACGACGGCGATCTCGCGCAGGCCCGTGTTGCCTTCGACAAAGCCATCGGCGCCCGCGCCGATACGCTCGACCCCTTTTATCGGCGCGGAGTGTGCGCCATCCTGTTAGGCGATGCCCGAGCCGCATTACCTGATCTCGAACGAGCCGTCAGCAAAGAGTCCAACTACGATTTCCAACGTGCCGCCGGATTGTTGGCCCACGCCTATGCCGAGACCGGGCAAAAAGAAAAAGCCGAGGCGCTGTTCCGACAGATCACAATCACATCGACGTTGTCAGAAACTTATTTAAATTTTGCGGAGCTACTTGCGTCCGAAGGCCGCAACGCCGAAGCACGGGAGTGGGCGCAGAAGGTGCTCGATAAGAAGCTCAGTATGCCAGGTTATCTGCAGCGGCGCGAGCGTCCGTGGTTTCGGCGGGCGAAGGAGATGCTGAAAAGCTTGCGGTAGTAACGGTTGGACTCCGCGGCAGCGGCTGCTGCCACAGTTTGTGCACGAACGACAGATCCTTTTGTGCGTGCCTACTTGTCGCCACAGCTCCGAGCTGTTGCTGTCGGTGCCCCGCGTCGACCTCAACGCAATCTCCGATTGAATTCTCACATTTCCATGTAAGGAGCGGCTCAGCGGCCGAATCTAATTTCGTAGCTCGAGGCAAATGCTATCCTTCCTCCGATGCGAATTTCCTACCTCGAATGCACCCGCTGCGGAGAGCATCTCCCCGCTGATCGCCCGCAGAGTGTCTGTCCCAAAGACGGCGGTGTGCTTTTCGTCCGCTACAATCTCGCCAGCCTGAAGGGGAAGTTGCTGCCGGAAAATTTGTCAGGTCGCGTCGCCAGCATGTGGCGTTATGCTGAAGTTCTCCCCGACCTTCCTGGCAATGAAAAGCCCGTCACGCTCGGCGAAGGGTTCACTCCCATGCTTCCCAGTCGCGAGTACGCGAATGTCTATATCAAAGATGAGGCACTGAATCCTACCGGATCGTTCAAGGCGCGTGGCATGTCGGCCGCGGTGACCATGGCCAAACATTACGGTCTGCGGAAGCTGGCCGCTCCCTCCGCTGGAAACGCCGGTGGCGCGCTGGCTGCCTACGCGGCAGCGGCGGGCATCGAGGCGCATATCTTTATGCCCAAAGATGTGCCCATCGCGAATCGCATGGAGTGCGATTACTACGGTGCGCACCTGGTGCTGGTCGACGGCCTGATCAGCGACTGTGGGCGCATGGTTGCCGAACGTAAGGACGAAGAAAAATGGTTCGATGTCTCAACCCTCAAAGAGCCGTTCCGCGTCGAAGGCAAGAAGACGATGGGCTATGAGGTTGCCGAACAGATGAACTGGAAGCTTCCGCAAGGCATCATCTATCCGACCGGTGGCGGCGTGGGGATGATCGGTATGTGGAAGGCCTTCGATGAGATGGAGGAGCTCGGCTGGATCGGCTCCGAGCGCCCCAAAATGATTACTGTGCAGGCCTCTGGTTGCGCGCCGATTGTGAAAGCCTGGGAGGCAGACAGCGTTTCCCGAACCAAGAGCTCCTCCGGAAAATGGGTCAGCGAAATGTGGACCGGTGCACAGACATTTGCCGCTGGCCTGCGTGTTCCAAAGCCTTATGGGGACTACCTGATTCTGGACATCCTGGAAAAAAGCCGAGGTACGGCGGTGGCTGCGACCGACGAGGAAATCCTGGCAGCCACTCGACACTGGGCAAGTGTCGAAGGCGTGTTCGCCGCTCCCGAAGGAGCGGCGTCGCTGGTTGCTTATCGGAAACTGCGTGCCAGTGGATTTTTTGGCGCGGACGATAAAGTCGTGCTCTTCAACACGGGATCGGCATACAAGTATCTCGACATGATTGCGGCGCAAGAGAAGAAGGCAAGGCCTGATGCTGCCGCGGCGCGAAATATTGGCGGAATCATCGGGCCGTACTGACTCGTCATTCCGCAAATTGCAGTCAGGTCGACGCTGTTGATGGGTTCCGCAAGTTTCGGGCACGCACGCGAGCAATGCCTTACACAGGGAGCACAGAGGAATACAGAAGCCAGGCTTGATTTTCCCTGTGTTTCTCTGTGTCCTTTGGGGTGAAGGTTTGGACTTAAACCCCGATCACGACGATTTCGCTGCGCAACGCGAACGAATGCTCCGTTCACAGCTCGGCGAGCGCGGCATTCACGACGTTCGTGTGCTCGCTGCCATGCGCAACGTACCGCGGCACGAGTTCGTCCCGGCGAATCTGCAGGCGAACGCTTACGAAGATCATCCGCTTCCGATCGGCGAGGGGCAGACCATTTCCCAGCCCTATATTGTGGCCGCGATGCTCGATCGCCTGGCGCTCCAGGCGGGCGACCGGGTTCTCGAAATCGGGACGGGCTCTGGCTACGTAACCGCATTGCTTTCGATGCTCTGTGCCGAAGTTTATTCAGTGGAGCGGCACGCGCAACTGGCCGCTTCGGCGGGAAGTACGCTCCGTCGATTGGAATATGGCAACGTGACGATCAGAGTCGGCGATGGCCGCGAAGGTTGGGAAGAGTATGCGCCATTCGACGCCATCCTTGTCTCCGCCGCAACCGCCGAAATTCCGCCTGCTCTATTTACTCAGTTGCGTGAAGGTGGACGCTTGATGGCGCCCATTGGGCCGCCTTCCAGTCAGGAATTGCAGTTGATCTGTAAAGTCCATGGACAACCGGAGGTAAAGATTCTGGAAGGCTGCCGCTTCGTGCCGCTGGTTGAAGGAGCTGCCGACAATTTCTAGCTGCCGGTTGTCTGACGGGTCACGCACCGACTGCTGTTTTACAATTGAGGCGTGGGCTTTTTCCGGAATCTGAAGATCACGCTGGAGATGATCAAGTGGGAGCACTCGATCTTTGCGCTTCCGTTTGCCTTCTGCGGAGCCATGCTTGCTGCTGGAGGTTTGCCGGCGTGGCGGCC
>Ga0209333_1001625_pt1 | contig 10648 bp, 4 predicted proteins | sample BlaSpr_A8_OM2_O3_FD_187982 | JGI IMG/M metagenome (GOLD analysis project Ga0209333, IMG submission 187982) | Forest soil microbial communities from Thunder Bay, Ontario, Canada - Black Spruce, Ontario site 2_A8_OM2_O3 (SPAdes) (version 2) | ecosystem: Environmental > Terrestrial > Soil > Boreal...
GCGAGGATGCGCGGATTTTCGTTCCGGCGGAAGCGCGCGAGCCGCTGGATCCGCGGCCGAGCGTGAAGATGGACGACCCGGCGGAAGTGGTGCGATAGGCGAGATCCGCTCGCCAACATCGACATAAGGCGTCGATGTTTCGATGGGGCGAGTGGGCGACGCGGGGACACGGCGATTCGGGGGCCAGGGCGGTGCGGTAGGCGGTTCATGGTTTTGCTTGCTGGGCCGGGAATTTTCCGAAAGGTGCGAGGCCGGCAGTTCTTTCGTTTCTTCGTAGCATTGAGTAGCATCAAGCTGTGACCTGAACCCACAGACTGGGATCTACCCGGCCTGGGCATTGCATGACGGCCCAGGGAACTGGTCAGATCGATTTGGCCGTTTGCTTTCAAGTCAGAAGAGGTGGCGAGAAACGGGTGACGGCTCGCGGAGGCACGACCCGCAGAGCGGTTTTCCCAAACGTTAAGCGGGGCTTATCCCGCCCGGCCCAGTGTAGCGTACAATAGCCTGAAATGAGCCGCATCGGCCCATACGAGATCGTCGGGGAGATCGGGCGGCGGCATGGGGATCGTATTCCGCGCGGTCGATCCGGTCATTGACCGGCAGGTGGCGATCAAGACCATCCGGTTGGACGACTGGACCGACCCCAAGGAGAAAGCTTGGCTGCGCGAGCGGCTCTTTCGCGAGGCCCAATCGGCCGGCATCCTGTCACACCCGAACATCGTCACGGTCTATCAGATTGCCGAGCAGGAGGACGTAGCCTACATCGCCATGGAGTTCGTGTGCGGCCCGAATCTGGAGCAGGCGTTATCGGGGAGCAAGGCGCTTGAGCCGCGCGCGCTGCTGGAGGTGGTGCGACAGATCGCCGCGGCGCTGGATTACGCGCACTCCAAGGGGATTGTACACCGGGACGTCAAGCCCGCCAACGTCATATTCGCCGAGAACGGCGACGTGAAGATCACCGATTTCGGGATCGCCAAACTCTCGCTGGCGCCGCGCGCGACGCGCACGGGCGTGATGATTGGGACGCCGCTCTACATGTCGCCGGAGCAAATTCAAGGCAAGCCGGTGGACGGGCGCGCCGACCAATTCTCGCTGGCCGTAATGGCGTTCGCGATGTTGACGGGTGTGAAGCCCTTCGACGCGGACACACTGACTGCGCTCTTCTTCAAAGTAGTGTACGAAGATCCGCCGCCAGTGCTGGGGTTCAACCCGACGTTGAGCGTGCAGATAGAGGCAGCGCTGCACAAGGCGCTGGCGAAGGGTCCGGAGGCGCGCTTTGCGACGTGCACTGAATTCTCGAAGGCGCTGGCGAATGCGTGCGCAACCGCTGAGCGATGGCGGCCCATGCTGCCAGTAATGCGGGGGAGTCAAGTGGCGGCGAGCGCGATGTTGGACCGGCCGACGGTTACGCCAGTGCCGTCAACGGTGCAACGCGGCGCCGTGCAGCAGTGTCCGGGGTGCCGCGCCGCGCTTGCCGGCCCGCGCCTTGCGTGCCCAATCCACCAGGATGAGGCGCATCAAGTGCGCCGCTACTCCGTAGAAGTGCGACCGGCTTTCCCAGTTCTGATGGTCCTGCTCCACCAGCCGCAAGTAGGCCTCGTGAACCAGGGCGGTGGGCTGTAGCGTGTGGTCCGGCCGCTCGCGGCTTAGATAACTGCCGGCCAGCTTTCGCAGTTCCCGATAGACCAGCGGGGTCGGTTGATCGAGCGCCAGTTCGTTGCCGGCGCTCCATTCCTGGAGCAGGCGAGTGATCGGTTGCGTGGTCATCCCCAGACTCCTCCTACCTGGAGATTCACTATATCCCATTCTTGCAGCGGCTGCCGGGGCTGCCGCATCTGCCAAAAAAATCACGCCTTCATGAAGGGTTTGTGCTCAAATCTGCGCTTGTCTGAATTGGGGGCGGATGAAAGGCGCCCGGGCGCTAGCATTCCATTCTGAGGCGCGGAAAGAGAAAAAAAGGAAATGTCGAACAAAACGAACAATCGTATATTACTGGCGCTACTGTGGACCGGCACAGTCGCTCCTTCGTGGGGGCAGTCGTCTCCTGAATTGAGAACGCTATACAGCTTTACCCAGAGCGCCAATGGCCTGGACCCCAACAACGGCGTCACGATAGGCAACGGCGGCGTCCTATACGGCACAACCGCTGGTGGCGGAACGCACAATTCGGGCGTGGTTTACTCGCTCGCGCCACCGGCATCCGCGGGAGGATCATGGAAGCAGGAGGTTATTACCAATTTCGAGGGCAACGACGCCGCACGGGAGAATCCGACCGGTGCATTGGTCGCGGTCGCCAGTGGCGTTATCTACGGCAGCACGACCGGAGGCAGTAGCGATTACGGATCCCTCGACGGCGAAGTATACTCTTTGCGGCCGCCCTCCGCTTCCGGTGGGTCCTGGACACGAACGGCGCTGTGCACCTTTGCCCCACGGCAAGGCCCAGTGGCTATCGCCATGGGCCGCAAGGGTGTGCTCTATGGCATTACGACCTTCGCCGGAGGCGTAGTGTTGTCCTGCGCGCCGCCAGCATCCTCCGGAGACGGGTGGAGCGAGACCACATTGTACGATCTCCTCACCGGCGGCGGCAGTAATTTTTACACCAATCTGATTGTCGGCCGCGGTGGGGTCATTTACAGCACGACCAACGGCACCGTTTCAAGCGGGGGGTCGGTGTTTTCGCTGACGCCGCCGGCCGCGCCGGGCGATAGCTGGACGGCAGCTACTCTCTTCGGCTTTCCCCCCATCGCGGATGGCGTCGCCCCGGACGGATTGGCGGTGGGCCCGGGAGGGGTGCTCTATGGCTCGACCTCGCTGGGCGGAGATACCACCGATGGCAACTGCAATCCCAGCGGTTGCGGCGTCGTGTTCGCACTGACGCCGCCCGCCTCGCCCGGCGGCGCGTGGACGCAGACTGTGCTCCACACCTTCACCAGCAACCCCGATGGCGCGTTTCCGAATCTCGTCACGGCCGGTCCCGGCGGCGTGCTGTATGGCTCGACGTATAGCGGCGGGACGTTCGGCTACGGCACATTATATTCATTGACTCCGCCACCTTCGCCGGAGGGCTCTTGGACGTATTCGCTGCTCTACTCCTTCACTGGCGGCAGCGATAGCGGCAATCCAAATGGCCTCACGCTCGGTCCCGATGGCATCCTTTACGGAACGACGCAGGGAGTGGTTGGAAGCGATATCGGCACGGTGTTCGCTTTCCGGCCGTGAGTTGGCCGTTGCGGGCGGGGTTCAGGCGCTGAGCGAAGAATCGTTATCTTTCGGCCTGATCCGGAGTTGGGATTCATCGCTCAAGCGGCGGTTGCAAGTTCGGCCAGCAAGCCCCCGCCCGCTTGCTCGCGTTTTCCGGCCTGTTTCTCGATCAGAGCGATCTCACTCTTGCGCTGGGAAGCCAACTCCTGCTCAATAGCCGCAAGTCGGGTTTTGGCTAGGCGGATCTGTCGGATGATGCGGATCAGTTCGGCGCCGCCATGCACGTGTCGCTTCGGCCAGATCTGCGCAGGATTATTGACTGCCTGCCTTTGAATCTAACCCGAGACGAGGATGTCGGCAGGCCGTGCAGCGATGTACACTGAGGACTTCTGTGCGTTGGCTTGCCTGGCTCCTAGTTCCAATCGCACTTGCCGCCGCCGATTGGCCGCAATTTCGCGGGCCGAACGGCTCGGGCGTATCTCGCTCAAAAGGCCTTCCCGAGCGCTTCGATGCGCGAAAGAATCTTGTCTGGCGAACCGCCTTGCCAGCAGGGCATTCTTCACCGGTATTCACCGCTGAGCATATCTTTGTCACGGCCTTTGAGGGCAAAGTGCTGCAAACCTTATGTCTGGACCGCGAGAGCGGCAGGATACTCTGGCGCAGGCAGGCCCCGCGCGACAGGCAGGAAGCTTTCCAGGAGACCAATGGACCGGCATCTCCTTCGCCCGTAACAGATGGGGTCAACGTCTACGTTTTCTTTGGCGATTTCGGGCTACTTTCCTACAGTCCGGACGGTAAAGAACGATGGCGCCTGCCAATGGGACCGTTCAACAATCCCAACGGCCACGGCTCCTCGCCGATTCTGGCCGATGGGAAACTTGTGTTGATCTGCGATCAGGACACCGGGTCCTACCTTCTGGCCGTCGATCCGGCCAGTGGCCGCGCGATCTGGAAGACGATGCGGCCCGAGTGCACGCGTGGCTATGCCACGCCGGCGGTATACCGGCCAAGGAGCGGGCCGGCGGAACTGATCGTTCCCGGCTCGTTCGAATTGGCGTCGTACGCCGTCGAGACCGGCCAGAAATTGTGGTGGGTGAGCGGGCTGGCGTGGCAACCAAAGACCGTACCGATAGTCGACCACGACCGAATCATTGTCAACGGTTGGGAAATCGGAGGAGGCGGCAAAGCGGTCGCTTTTGCCGAGGCCCTGGCTGTGTATGACAAAGATCGCGATGGAAAATTGTCGCGCAGTGAAATGGCTGCCAGCCGGAACGCCGAATGGTTCGCCGACAACGATCTGAACCATGACGGATACATCGACGAGCGGGAATGGGGGTTCTATCAAGCGCTCAACACCGCGGACAATTGTCTGATCGCAATTCGGGGCGGCGGGCGCGGCGATGTTACGAAAAGCCACGTGCTGTGGAGGTATCGCAAGGCACTTCCGAACACCTCGTCGCCGCTGCTTTACCAGGGCGTGATCTATCTGGTTCGCGATGGCATTCTTACAAGCCTGAACCCCGATAACGGAGAAATCTTCAAGCAGGGGCGTCTTAGCGGGGCACTCGGCCGCTACTGGTCTTCGCCCGTCGCCGCCGATGGAAAACTCTTCATCGTGAGCGAGGATGGAAAGGTTGTCGTGATGCGGGCCGCACGGGATTGGGATATTCTCGCCATCAATAATCTTGACGAAGATGTCTTCGCGACTCCCGCGATCCTCGATGGCCGGATCTACGTGCGCACCCGAGGGGCGCTTTATTGCTTTGCTAACGGTGGCCGCAAGAACACCGACTGAACACTCCGAGCCGGCGGGCCAGTATGATTTTGCGCCCGGCGTGGAGATACAGCATCACATGTCTCCCCACGATCTCGAACTGGGCGGTAGGAAGCGGAGGGTGCAGACCGCCTCAGCCGTGCTGTGTTATTCGCGGATGTTGTTCTTCCAGTGCTACCCACCTTCCGGCGTTTCGACTGCAAGGTGTTTCTCAACGATGCGCTGGTGGTCGACCCAGTAGTGAGCTTCAGCCACACTCCGGATTTCCTCCTAAGCGAGCAAGAGCGAGCCTTCGGAAATTACGAAGGCTCGGATTGTGCCGGTGTTCCATGGGCCGATTTCCTAGCATAAGCCATTCCTATCCGATCGGATAGACGCCACCCGATCGGATAGGGTTTTTAGCCTCGCCCGACACGCGTTCCGGTTCCGCTTTCGGTTCGCGATTGGCTGGATTATCAGAGACTTGCACAAAGCGCTCAATCTGTCCCGGTTTTGGCGGAGCGTTTGCATTCACAAGATTGCACGCCCCGATATGGCGCAAACCGAATCGGGAAAAGGAAATGAAAGGGACTATCACTGAATCTGTTGGTAAATAGAATCCCGGAATCGTGTTCCGGCAGCGAACCAGTCACGAGGGGCGCTTCATCGGCGATTTCATCTAGGTTTGCAGGTTCACGCTGTCCCAGCGCCGCCGGACGGCTCAACGTCGCGATACAACGGGAGATGCAATCCCCGGCCGATTAGCAGGATTCGGATATAATAGCCGGAAGTGGACATTGAGTGCCCTTGTATCTCGGAGGATTGCGTTGCGAAAGTGGGCTATGGCCAGCTTTCGAGCTGCTAAGGAACTCACTCGGCCCGTGCCAGGGGGATGAGTTATTGCTCGCGAAAAATGGAGCTTCGAAATGCAACCTCGACTAGCATTGTCGGCCGCCATTGTGCTCGGAATCGCCGGCGGCCTATCGATGCCCGCGACCGCCCAAAATGCGAAGTGCCCTTCGGCGACCGGAAAAGACTTCCGCGGGCAGGACCTCACCGACCACAATTTCCGAACCGACCCGCCTGGATCTTTGCGTTCTGCGAACTTCGCAGGCGCTAAACTCAGCGGCGCGGCTTTCGACCAACAGGACCTCACCGGCGCCAGTTTCGAGGGGGCGAATCTCGGCCCATCCAAGAAGGGATCTGTCGGCTTTACCAAGACCATCCTCGATCATACCTGCTTCATGGGGGCAAACCTGGACAAGACGGACTTTACGCACGCTGACATCAAGTGCGCGGATTTTTCACAAACATCGTTGATGTATGCGAAATTCGGGCCGACGCAGGAGATCCACGCGAGCGCATCGTGCCGCACCAAGTTCGTGGGCGCAACGCTGGACGTGCGTCTGATCGGCAACGACTTCTCAGGAAAAAGCAACTGGAGCAAGTCGGACTTCACCGACGCGAATTTTCAGAACTCGGGTCCGCCATTCTCCCTGGCCGGGAAGGACGTTACCGGAGCTATTCTCGCCGGAACGATCTGGATCGGCATTGACATGACCGGCGCCAACCTCACGGACGTCGATTTCAGCCGAGCCAACATCACCCAGGCGAATCTCAGCGGCACGGCGGCGAACGGCGCCAAGTTCTATAACACGAAGGCAAGCGAGGCTAAGTTCGTGTGCGCCCAGTTTTACGGCACGGGCGGAGGACAGCAGAAGAAGCCTGACGGTTCCACGTGTCCCAAACCTCCGGCAACCACGAACCCGATGCAGGCAGCGGACTTCCGGCTGGCGACGTTGTTCAACGCGGATTTTACGAGCGCGATTCTGGACCATGCGCGGCTATCCGGCGCCAACCTTAACCGGGCGAGCCTCCCGAATGCCAGTCTGGCTCAAGCAACCCTGCAATCGACTCAAAACCCCGCCATCGACGTTGCCAACGTGCAGTTCGCGGACTTCACGAGCGTTAATTTCACGAGCGCGAACCTCACTTCCGTGGATTTCAGCGGCGGGCTGCTCACCAGCGCCGTTTTCGATGGCAAAGGAACAAAGCTGGCGGGCGCCAAGTTTGCCAATGCCACCGTGCCGAACGCCAGTTTTCGCGAGGGCGTGCTCCAGGCGGTCAGCTTCTCGGGCGCCATTCTGCAATTGGCGCACTTCGACGGCGCCGAGATGTCGGTTCTTCCCGACCAGTTCGCCGTGAATTTTCAATGCGCGCAACTGGGGGGAGCGAGCTTTAAGGACGCAAAGATCTCTGCCGGCAACTTCAGCGCCGCGGTAATGCCCGTGGCGCCGGACTGCTGCGAAGGCAAAAGCGGTCCGTATTGCGGAAATATCGACGCTACGCAAGGGACCTACGGCGCCGTTACGTTGCCCTTGCTGGACTCGCCGGTCGTCTGCCCGAACGGCGACGTCGCCAAATGCCAAAGCGCGCAATGGCAGCTCTCACCCAACTGGCAGACCACCCGGTGCAGCAGAGACGGAGTCATGAGAACCATGTGGGCGAAGCCGAACTGCAGCGGACAACCCGGCGACTACGTGAAGTTCACGGATCCCAACCTCAAGGCTTGCATTCTGAAGAGGCTCCCGGGACAGACCGAGGTCGCGAAGGCAACGGCTGCCCACATTCAGCAGGTGGTTTGTCCGTCGCTGGGCATCGCCGGCATCGGCGGACTGGAGTGGTTCACGGGCATGGACAAACTGGACCTAAGCGGTAACCGGCTCACGCAGTTCACACTCCGGTTCGATCAGGCGAGCCAGAGCCAATTGGTGAACCTTGACGTGAGCAATAACGAGCTTACTACTCTGGACCTTCGAGGACATCCAAAGCTGTTGATACTGAACGCCGCTAACAACCGCCTTTCCTCCGTTTCGTTGCACGCAAATACGTCCTTACTCGTGCTGAACGTCTCGCGCAACGAGATAGAGTCCTTTGACCTTGCAATCCAGGACCAGCTCACCTACGCGGATCTTTCGCACAACAAGCTGGGTTCGGTGCTCGATGACCACAACAATGATCTAAATCGCTTGACCAGTCTCGGCTATCTCAACCTTTCGCACAACGCGATTCCAACTATCGGCTCGGCGGCTCCCTTGGCGTGGAATCGGGAGACGCAGTCGGGCGGAAAGCTGCAATCCCTGTCTCTGGCCTGCAATGCGCAGTTCGACTGCGAGACATTGAAACTTTACGACGGAAGCAAGTACCCCGCCGCGGCCACCGCGAAGTGCTCGCGGTACGATGCCGGAGAGAAAAAATGGAACCCAATTCGTACTCCGGATTGTCCGCCGGGCAAGTGAACGGGCATATGACGGCATTTTCGGTTCAATATTAGTCGATAAAGGAGAGCTGCATGGCAGAACAATCCAACCCGGATGTATTTCAGACGATATTTCACGCCGACCTTTCGGACGCGTTCGCCGGAGAAGATTACTGGCTGGTGGTAGGCGGCGACCAGATTCCCCTGGTGCCCCACACCGATGCGACGCGGGCGGAGGTCCTGGCTCAGTCGCCGCACCTGATGGACGGACGAAGCGACGTCCAACTCACCCACTATTCCGCCACCCCGGCCGCCATGCCGGCCGACCAGGTAGTGCGCGTGCATCTAAAACATTCGCTGCGTAGTTTCCCCGACGCCAAGGGCGAGGCGGGCGTGAGTCATTCCGCTCTTTATATTCCGCCGGCAGGGAAGCCCAGCCAGAGCATGCCGGCTAACGGAGGACCGCTGCATTTCGGCCCGATCGACTACTGGAGCACGGCAAGAACCTTCCTGTTTCACCATCCCGACGTCATCACCGTAGACAAGGAACTGGGGGGCATCATCGTTAACGATTTCATGGAGGGTGACCCGAAGATTAGAGCGGAGATCAACAACCTCGCCCTGAAAATGCGGGCGATGGGCCCTCCGACGGAGGAATCGTCGGAATTGAAATCGGGATGGGCGGTGCTGGTCCCATTCACTCCCGATAATCCCGACGCGCCCAAAGATCCCGACGGGAAGAATCCTTTCGATGGCACGCACACGTATTATCTGCAACAACCCACTCAACAAGTCCAAGAGGCAGCCCTGCCCGCGCTAGGCCCCCTGCTCATTACGATTAACAACGATCAGCGGTTCAAGGACAAAAAGTGGAGCGTACAGGTGGGCCATAGCGTCGACGCCAAAGATGGGCCGGAGCAGCTCATGCTGGCGGCGCGCATCGAGACTGCGCTGGGCGACAACTGGCAGGCCGCGGTTGCCGTGAAGGACCCCATAACCGGTTTGAAGGCCAGCCTTAAAGTCGTCGACTCGGGCAAGAGGCAGCTCGAGGTCACGCTGACGAACACCTATATTCGCTACCTGGGCGGCTACATCAGGTTCTACAACGCGGACGGAGAGGCCATGCAGGTTCCAAAATGGAGTCCCGACGACGGTGACATCGCAAAGCTGTTGATGGAGGTTGCTCCCAAACTGCAATACGACGACATGAGATTTCTCGGCTGGATTAGGCCGGTGAACAGCATCCTGGGCATTCCGGACTATTTTAATCCGGGAGAGCTTAAAGTTAAACTCACTTTTCCCGAGGGGGCCGTGAGCGCTAGCGTGTATGGGTCCGGGCTCGGCATCGGCGCGAACCAGTGGCCGGCATCGCCCGCCATTGGCGGCGTCCTGACCGGCGTCTTCAACTTTGGCGTTCCGTCACTCATGCTGGTTTTCTCGGTGGCGGCGCAAGCCTATTATCCGCTCTACAAAATCATCGACGACCTAGGCAATAACAAGGTGTTCCTCGCCGCGGCCGCTACCGTCGCCGCTACGTATTTCAGCGGAAGCTCCGGCATGCAGAAACAGGTCGACTTCCGTGCGCTCTCGACGATCGGTGAGTTCCTGTTCAGCCCGGTCTGCACGAAGGCCCTCGTATGGGTGACGGGCGTCATTGGCGTCAACACCGCCGCTGGGCAGATCCCGTTTGTCGGCTGGGTCACGGTGGCTATCAATATCGCCGCCGGCCTGGCGCAGATGGCGCAGACCACCTATGCGGTGGCGACCTCGGAGTGGAACATCGAGCACGAGGTTTCGACCACCATCACCACCAAGGTCGCGCTTCACCCAGATCCCCGCAACAAAGCGTTTCCACAAGGCGACAAACGCTCCTATAACGTGAAGATGGTTTACAAAGACAAGAAGCGGCCGACGGATTCGCAGACGCACACCGTCGAGAACGACTCTAAAGAGGTGACCCTGCCCGCCGCGTTTCCGGGCAATACGCTTGGAGGGGAAGTGAAATTCGAGGCCGATTTCTACGTTGATACGTGGCTGGCCGGGAAAGCCACTACCGGATGGATGAAAAACGATAACGAGCATGTTTCCCAGGTTGACCTCTACCTGGTGCGGTATGCGGTCCCGCTCACCAAGGATTCCGTATACACGCATAAGCAAGTGCTCGTCTATCAGAACGACCAATACGGTTGGCTGGCGACCCCTGAGGCGCCGAAAGGGACCATCGCGAAACGAAATACAGGTCCCACGGGCAATGCCATCGGCGACTGGACGGGCCTGACGGCGAGCCAGCGATACGGCATGATCGGGCTCGCCTGGCAGGCCGCGGGCATGGGCTTCGGGTCGTGCACGGGAGGCGCGGGCGGCCAACTCTTTGCCATGCAGAACATCAATATCCCCGGCACGCCCATGGATGCCGTGAAATTCCCGAGCTGCGG
>Ga0209333_1001626_pt1 | contig 10647 bp, 8 predicted proteins | sample BlaSpr_A8_OM2_O3_FD_187982 | JGI IMG/M metagenome (GOLD analysis project Ga0209333, IMG submission 187982) | Forest soil microbial communities from Thunder Bay, Ontario, Canada - Black Spruce, Ontario site 2_A8_OM2_O3 (SPAdes) (version 2) | ecosystem: Environmental > Terrestrial > Soil > Boreal...
GGCCGATCGACCTGATCTCGTGGTACAACGAGTGCTGTCTCGTCTGGGCCTGAGCCGCGATCTCGCGGGATTGTTGTTTGAAGACTTGGAACGTGCGGTTAAACATTTCGAAAAACATCCCGCATCGAAGCCGCTCACCCGCAAGAACGCGGGCGGATATCACCATAACTAGGTTGCAACCTCTCATGAATGTGAGTAAGGCACTCAGGGCTAAAACCACCGTCTTTGATTGGTTCTGCATTGGTTTCGCTGTCTCCACGGTTGAAGCCGCACCCTTCCCGCTCTCCCTCTCTGTCGCACATTCGAGCGAACTAATTTCAGCGAACTCAAAACTGGTCGCCACAAGATGTGACTAGACGTGTTCCTGGCCGTGTTCTAATCTCGGTCCCGTCGTCACCAACCAGAAGGAGGTCAGGACAATGGCGGACCAAGAGAGCGAACTGGAGTTGGAACTCGAAGACGAGTTCAACGAGGGAGAACTCGAAGGCGAAGATGAGGCAGAAGGCGAAGATTTTCTCGGCGGCCTTGGCAAAATCGCCGGCGGCTTGCTCGGCGAGAGCGAAGACGAACTCGAAGCCGAAGACGAACTCGAGGATGAAGCCGAAGACGAACTCGAAGGCGAAGATTTTCTCGGAAGCATACTCGGCGAGAGCGAGGACTTTCTCGGCGGCATACTCGGTGAAGGGGAAGACGAGTACGAAGACGAAAGCGAGCAGTTCTTCGGCGGTTTCCTGAAGAAGGCTCTTCCCATTCTCAAGAAGGTCGCCAAGGTGGCTGCCCCAATCGTGGGCACCGCAATCGGCGGTCCCATCGGTGGCAAACTGGGATCCATGGCTGCCGGGGCTCTGGGCGAAAGCGAATATGAAGACGAGTCCGAGGACGAATACGAGGACGAATCGGAATCGGAAACAGCCAGCGAGATTGCTTCTCACCCGCTGACGCACAATGAGGCGGTCGCCGAAATTATGGCGGAAGCCGCCAGCAACGAGGCGCAGGAGGGCGAAGCCGAAGCCATGGCCGGGGCCGCTGTCGCGACCGTGATCTCGCCCAAGGACCGCCGAGCTCTGCGGCGCATTCTCCCGCATCTGACCCGCGGCGCGGCCATCCTGACCCGCATTCTCCGCCGCCGCCGCAGCACTCGCGCCGGTGTTAGGGCAGTGCCAGCCATCATGCGCCGCACCGTCAAGAGCCTGAAGCGGCAAGCCGCTAAGGGAAAGAAGATCACTCGCCGGCGTGCAGGACGCGCCGTCGCTCGACAGATCCGCCGCGTGCTCGGCAACCCCAGGGCTGCCGCTACCGCGATCCGTCGCAACCGGAAAATCAGCCGTGCCTACAAGCGCCCGCGCCGTCTGCGCCGCCGCTTCTCGGCGCGCCGCCGTCGCAGCTCCGTGATTTAGACACACCGGCCCGCTAAGTTTCACCACTTTTCGCAGGAGGATTCATCATGGCGTACGAAAGTGAATTGGAAGCTGAACTCGAAGACGAGTTCGAAGAAGAACTCGAGGACGAGACGGAAGACGAACTGGAAGGCGAAGATTTTCTCGGCAGCATCCTCGGAGAGGGCGAGGACTTCCTCGGTGACATACTCGGTGAAGGCGAAGGGGAAGATTTTCTCGGCGACATACTGGGTGAAGGCGAAGAGGAAGGCTTTCTCGGCAGCATCCTCGGAGAAAGCGAAGACGAATCCGAAGATGAATACGAGGACGAAATCAGCCCGGTCCGTAAGGTTTATCCAGACGCAGTGATGGAGCACCTGGGCGAACTCGCGGCAGAATCCGAGAGCGAAGAGGAAGCTGCGGAGCACTTTCTGCCGCTCGTCGGCATGGCCGCCAGCAAACTGCTGCCGGTTGTGGCCAAGGCGGTCGCTCCCATGGCGAAGAGGGCTCTTCCCAAGATTGCCAAAGTGGTGACCAGGGCCACTCCTCATCTGACGAAGGTCATCGCCAAGGTAGCGAAGACTCTCCATCGGAATCCACAAACCCGTCATCTGTTGAAGGCCGTACCGTCGATCGCTCGACGCACCGTGGGCAGGATCGCTCACCATGTGGCCCGAGGCGGGCGAGTAACGCCAGGAACCGCGGCGCGAGCCCTGGTGAAGCAGACACGCCGAGTGCTGGGCACACCCGGTCACCGCGCGCAGGCGCTTCGCCACCATAACCGTCTGGAGCGCAAGTTCCACCGGCGTATGGGACGCGGCATTGCCCATCCCCACGCGCGTTTTGGCCGGCATCTCGGCCGAGGTGTGAGATTCCGTGGCGGGGTGGCTCCAGGGTCTGTCGGGCGGCGCGGTGCGATCGGAGTGGGTCGGCCTGGCGTCGGCGCACGTCGAGCACGGTATGGACGGGCCGCGGGCGGAGGAGGCGGTTGCAGCTGTTCGGGGTGCTGCCAGTGTTGCGGTCAAAAGGTGAGGTAACGAAGCAACAAACGCTCCTTAAGGTGAAAGACGATGGCGACGCTGCCCGAAACGCTGCCGGAAACAACAATGCGGGTGGACCGGCTTCCGCGCAAACGACCGAAGGTCGTGGCTGGACCGGCCCCCGTATTGTTGCCCTGGCTGCGAGCGCAATCGATCAATGTAACGCGCCACGCAGCCGCGCTCCGGCCCTTCAAGCGGGAGGAGTTCGGCAGCGGAGCGGCAGCGCCCTCGGAGGGTCACATTCAGGTCGTGAACCAACTGATTACGAAGTTGCGCCGCGGCTTGCTGAAGATGTCGGGGAACGTTCACCGCTCGATTGCAAAAGCCAGCGAACGGCCGACCTCGCACCGCTTGCAACGGGTGGTGTCGCACAAAGACAAGGCTCACCACTGGGTGCAGGGAATCGAAAAGATATGGGATTTTTATTTCGAGCTCTTCGGCCAGCGGCAGGGAAAATACGGGGATTGGCTGTTGAGCTGCGACCGGATCGCGATGGATTGTTACCAGGCCGCTTACACCGGGCTGGGTGTGGCAAGGTCGGTTCCGGCGCCGCCGCCGTTCTGCTATATGAAGACGGGTTTCGCACCGGCCACGATTCGACGGGGCATTCGCATGCGGAGGTTGGGCAAACAGCTCAATCCTTTTCCGCTGGTGCAGTTGCCCTACCACCGTCTGGTGAATCCGTGGACGCTGGGCGCGGTGATGCACGAGGTGAGCCACAATTTGCAGAACGATCTGGGGCTGAGCAAAGACATACCACGCCAGGTTGGGCTGCGGTTGCTCAAGGCGAACCTGGGGCGGTCCGTAGTTTCGGTGTGGGTGCGCTGGAACCGGGAGATGTTCGCCGACATGAGCGCACTTTTGCTGGGCGGGCCGGAGGTGGTGGGGTCGTTGATGGATGTGATCGGGCGAGCGCCGGCGGCGGTGTATGGCTTTAACCCGAGGGGGCCGCATCCTACGCCTTATCTGAGGCTGCTGATTAGCGCGGAGCTTCTTCGCCGCCTCGGCTTTAAGAAGGAAGCGGAACAATACTCGCGGGCGTGGGCTCGAATTTATCCCAACCCGCGGCGCAGTTCGATTCCGAAGAGGGTGCTGGCCACTTTCCCCAAGGCCTGCGCCTTGGCGGTTGACACCATGTGCTTTCGGCCGTTTCCTTCGCTGGGAAACAAAAGCTTGTCGCAGGTATATCACTTCGACAAGAAGGATCAGGCGATGGTGGAAGAGTCGGCGAAGCGGATCGCGGCGGGAACGGATCCAGGAATCATCCCGGAGCGGTTTCTGATTGGCGCGGCGCGAGTTGCACTGGACCGGGGCCTGGCCCGGCCGGGTGTGATCACGAAGAACTTTTACAGGGAATTGGTCAGGAGATAGCCGTGGCGCTGGAAGCGACATTTCGCGAGCTGTCTGTTTGTCTCCATCACCTGCATGAGGCGGTGAATGAGCTGCAGGTGACGCTGGGAGATAAACCGTCCGACGAATCGGCCCTGGCGGATGGAGTCGAAACGGCAGTGCTTGACCTGGCGGGAATTTTGCACGAAGCGCGGCGAGCGGCGCTGGATGCGAGGAAGGCCGTGGGACATCCGCCGGATCTCGACGGGGCGCGGCGTGCGCTAACGGTTTGCCAGGAGCGTTTCCACCGCATCGAGCAGCAGTACGCGACGAATCTAGTGTCGTACGAGAAGCTGAAAGAGTTGGCGAGACTGGGCACGGAGCGGCGAGCCTGGCTGCCGTGGGCCGGTGCCGTGAAGCAAGGCATCGAGCAATGCCGCCAGCCGCTCGAAAAAACCAGCAGGGCTCTCGCCTTGTGCTGGCAGGAGCTGGCGGAGCGGCTGGGGATGATGAACATCTCGGTGCAGGCGACGAATGTGGGGCAGCAGATTTCGCTGCCGCGATCGAGAGTTGAGGATTTGGAAGCGGAGGGCGTTACTTGAAAAGCCGCCGTTTTAGGCGTTCAATTGGCGTATCGGGCAACCGGCGCCTGGAATCAACCGCAGACCGGGACAGAGAATGACCGTGGCGGAAGGAGACATACCATGCCTCTCACAGTGACAGATTGCATCGTAACGAATACGTCGATCACGATTTCTTTCTCTGATCCGGTTTTCAGCAGGCCCTTTCCGACCGGATGGCTTCAGCCGCCCGCGCCGCCCACGCCGGTTCCACCGCTCCACGTGCCTGCGGCCCCAGGCCAAAGGGTGGCCCACGAAAAGGCACTGGCGAAGTACGAGATAGAGCTGGCGGCGTATCAGGCGGCGATGGTGGTATATGAGCACAGCCCGTTGAATCCGGCCAACTATACTGTGTCCGATCCGGGCTCCGCGGATTTCAAGCAGCCGACGGCGATCGGCGGCATGACGAATTTCTCCGGTGGCAGCGCCACGATCAGCATCCCCTCCGAGGGCATCCTCACGATCAACTTCGTAGCGCAAGGAACGCCCCCCGCGAAGAACTATGAATTCGGCGACGGCGATTGGGTCAACCTCGTGCTCAAGCATATCCACGGGCTTTACGAACCAGGAGATCCCGTGCCGGCATTTGAGGGCGATTTCGTCATGATGGCTCGTCAAGTGGCGGGGAGGGGCAAGACCGCCCGAATGATCAAGGACGTGGAGGATGCGATCTCCTATCCCATTCTTACGCAAGAGGTGGGATATCCGCCGGCGGTGACGTCGCGCCCGGGTCCGGGAGCGGGATTTACTTCTGGAGGGGGAGCCGGGCAAGGGCTGGGGCAGATCGCTTCGAGAGCGATCGGCGATGCGCTGGGATGGAAGCCGAACTCGACCGATGCGAAAGGATTCGTCGGGGCACTGACGCAGTCGTTCAGCCTCAAGGAGGTCGAAGGCCACATAGAATCGAAATGGAATCAACGCACCTACACGGTGCAATCCGACCTGGCAGGAGTAATCTCTGGAGCGCAGGCCAGCCTCTATGCACGAGCCAAGGTGGCCATGGACAATTGCTTCCCACTGCTGGATGGTTTGTATCCACTCGACCCCACGGCCGATCCTGAGTTCGTGAAGGCTTTGAAGGACATGGCGAAGAGCCAGATCGCCGAGATCGTCAATCAATTTGGCGTGGTTCCACCCTCAATCCTGAGAGTAAACACTTATTTCAGGATTCTGATGGGAGTGGACCATTTTCGTTTCAGTGACGATCCCCGTGTCGAAGTCGATCCAGACAAGATCAGGGGAACACTGGGCTCGCTCCGGGATACTTACGGCATCTGGTTCCTGCAGAACGGCAGGGACAATGAGTTCAACAATTCGGTGCAGGATGAAACGGACATCACCAATTTCCGGATGATTTCCGACTATATGACTGGTCTGCTGCAGAGCTGGATGGCCAATGGCAAGTACTTCCTGTTGAGTACGACGCGTCTACCGGCCTTCCTGGGAACGCAGCTGGTTCTGATCTCGCGGCAGCTCGGTGTAATTGCTGAGACGGTCAACGAACTGCGTTTTGCGCTCGATTCTGTGTTCATCGGGCCCAATGAGCGCCAGACATTGCTGGTTGAGTTCGACGACCAGTGGGAGTTGCCCGCGATGTATCTGGAAGACGTGCTTGTGGAGATCGAAAGCTCGTGTACTGACGAACTGCCACGTCTCATCAGGGATGGTGGCCGGATCGCCATCACCAACAACCTGCTGCCGGTGGTGCAAACGCTGATGAACATGGTTCAGGGAGCGAAAGATGCGCAGAATATCGATGCGCTGCCAGACGGCTTCAGCACGGCTCGCGTGCGGCACGCGCTGGACGATCTTAACGACCAGTTGACTCAGCTATTCACGCAGGGCCAGCAGGTCGGCATGCGGATTCCGGAGCCGCTGGAGTTAGAGGTGGAATTGTCCAGGAGAGGCAGGCGGTAGACCAAGTAGCAACGACAGGAGCACTGTGAGCGGTACCGCAGTAAAAGCGCAGATCCGGTGAGGAGCGCTCTGAACGAGGAGGGTCATCAATGTCTACGTCAAGAGATTATCAAGGCTTATATGACCGCATAGCGGCACTGCGGGAGCAGGTGGCCAGCCAGCTTTCGGCTGACCTGATCTCGAATCCGCAACTCGCCGACGCGCTTACCAAGCAGATCGATGACATGCTGGCTTCGGTGGTGGACACGGATTCCAAGGTTCCACCACCGCCGGATAAAGGTCTCGCGTCCCTGATCGGCATTGGGCCCGAGGCCTCCAAGGATCTCGGCGTGACACGCATGCCGCCGGGCGTGGAGCCGTACGACGAGACCATCACGTCGGAACGCATCGTGGCGGTCGGAGATATGTATTACCTCTGGCAGCATGAAAAAATCGGCGTCTTCCGCGCAGTGCAGAAACTGCAGGAACTGTTCAAGGCCGGCACGGTGCGGCTCTCCGGTGGACCGGGCGCCTTCGCTCTTTATCAGTTCGATCGGCGCGACGTACTGCGTTATACCAAGCGCGATCGTCTCTCGGCGTACAAGCGGATCTTCGGATACGGCGGTACGCCGGTGCCGACGGGCTCGCGCGCGAATACCGACTTTCACAAACTGTTCTCTCACTTCGTTCACCAGGTCACCTTGTTCTGGCGCGACAAACGGATTTCCGATGTGATCCGCGAACGCGCCTACGACCCGAGCTTCGGTTCGATCGCGATCGTGCGGCGCGCCGGGCTCGACCTGCGCAACAACCTCAAGTGGTTGTCCTTCGGCCACTTGAACGTGCTGCGGGTGGAAGTGATGCAACTGCTCGAAGAGGCCTTCAAGATTCTCGACTCCGAGGATGTCAAGCGCTTGTTCGGCGCCGACAATGCCTGGGACGTGGTGGAAGAAGTGTTGATTCGCTACTACAACGAGCGCCTGGTTACTTCACCGCGGCAGCGCATGGGAGTTACCGGACGCGAGATAATGCGTTGGCTGGCGCAACCGCACATTTTGCAGACCACGAGGGCGCAATTCGAAACGCTGTTGCTGGAGATTGCCGAACAGTCCGAAGAATGGCTGACCAGCGCGCAAGCCATGGGCCTCAGCAAGCGGACAGGATCGCATCGCGTGTTGCCCTGGGACCAGACTCAACCGACGCCAGTGAGGGCAAACGGCCGGCAGAAAGCGGGAGTCTCTCCGCGGCGGGAGCCGGCCCGAGAGTTCGAGTTTGAAGTCTGAACCGGGACGCCCCGTTCCAGCGCGAGCCTCCAGGTTCGCGCTGAGACGGAGGCGAACCGAGTCTGGCGAACTTCCGACTGCAGTTTGAATTGTGGCGATATGTTCTGCCGGTTTCTCACGGCAGACTGCTGAGTTCGACTCGACTGTGAGGAGCCTCTGGGGCTCCCGCCGATAAATCAGAAAGCGAGGCTGAGTTGCCTGAATCGCCATTTGGACCACATCATCTCCCATCCGGCACTAGTGGCTCCTCCGGTGGCTCTTACGGTAGCTTGGCCGGTGCCAACAGTAATCGGCAACGTCGAGCTGATTACAACGCGTTGAGGCGCAGTGGAGACGTCTTTGCTCTCGGCGTTCCCAACATCGTGCTTTGGATGGATGAGGTCCTCGACGCCGAAGACGAATGTGTGCCGCCGTATCCATGCGATGGCTATTGAGGACAATGTGTGGGGCCCCGAGCCAGGCAGGAGGGTCAGAATTTGAAGCCTGAAGCCGGTTCGCGCTGAAGCGAAGGCGAATCGACTGCATGCCGGGGTGTACCCGGACGCTTTACGAGTCTGTTTTGGGGGCCTACGATGCGCGACGCTGACCTTGAACTGGAAGCTGAACTGGAAGCGTTCGTCAGCCAGCTTGCCGAAAGCCTGGAATCTGAATATGAGTCCGAATATGAGTGGGAGGGCATGGCGGCTCAGGGCAGCCGGTGCACACCCGCAGGAACCAGGGTCGGCACCTTCACGTGCAGCGACGCTGAACGCGCCAATATTGAAAACCTTCTATCGATGTCGATCCCGCCGGCTACTCTAAAGGCGGCCGTCGAATCCGCCGCCGCCGGAGCCGTTTCCCTGGCGACCAGAGCTGCAACCGCGCTGGACCGATCCAACCGGTCGGACGTCGTCCGCTCCACATTTTGCGAAGCTTTTGGGGTCACGCCCGAGTTCGTTCCGCCTTGGAGAGCGACCCTGCGCGGCGTAGTCCGCTGGAGAGACTTGGGCGAACTTGTGGCCATCAGACTGCGTGACGTTGCCAAAATCGTCGACGGTGGATGCATCCACTATTCTTGTTGGATCACGGCCGGCCACTGCCCGGATTGCGGAGGCGTGAACGCTGCCGGCGTTTACGCGTGCAGTGACTTTCACGGGCGCTATCTCATTTGCCTTGGCGGGCTCTTCTGGCAAAGGTGGCAAAGTGGCGATACGACTACCACCCAATCCACGATCTTGCACGAAGCGTTGCATATCTACTTCAAGACGACGGTCGGAGATCAGGGACGCAGTGGAAACGCCAATTGCTACGAACGATTTGCGGTCCGCCTTCAGAATCTCCCACTGCACCCTGACACTGCAGCGAACTGCGCGGCCGGTGCGTGCGCAATTTCGCCATAGGGCGAGTACAAGAAACAGCCTCGGAGGTGATTTCAATCCGGAGTGAGCTCTTGGATCCGCATCGTGCTCTACGCTATGCTCGCGCTGGCCGGAGGAAGTTTGTCTCCGAACTGCAAGATTTCTTGCGTTTTGCGAGCGTGAGCTCACAACCGGAGCGCGCCCACGACGTCAGGAAATGTGCAACCTGGCTGGCGCGACACCTCAAAGGCGTTGGCTTGGATCGCGTTCGAGTCATTCCGACCCGCGGCAATCCGATTGTGTCTGCCTCATGGCTGCGCGCCGCCGGCCGTCCCACGCTGCTGATCTATGGCCACTACGACGTTGTTCCGGTCGAGCCGCTGAGCGAGTGGCACACCTCGCCGTTTACTCCGATGCTAAAGAACGACAACCTGCACGCCCGTGGCGCAGCCGACGACAAGGGCCAGCTCTTCTCCCACATCAAGGCGATCGAATCCTACTTGAAGACCGAGCGCGCTCTGCCAGTCAACGTGAAATGTATTTTCGAAGGCGAGGAGGAGATTGGAAGTCCACATCTAACGTCCTTCATTACTCGCAACCGGCGCGCGCTACGCGCGGACGCCGCGGTCATTTCCGATACTCGCATGCTCGCTTCGGATCGCCCGGCGATCAGTTATGCGCAGAGGGGCGGGTTGCGCGCGGAACTGGAAGTAAAAGGCCCCTCGCATGACCTGCATTCCGGTAATTTCGGGGGCGCGGTTCACAATCCCCTGCAAGCGTTATGCGAGATGATTGCCCGTCTGCACGATGCTCACGGACGTGTGGCTATCCCCGGCTTTTACGATAAGGTGCGGCGCTGGGGCGATGGAGAGCGGGCTTTCATGGCCACTACCGGACCCTCCGACGAGCAGATTCTGCAGGACGCGAAAATTGAAAGCGGATGGGGAGAATCGGGCTTTAGCCTTTATGAGCGCACAACCATTCGGCCGGCTCTTACGGTGAATGGAATGGTGGGCGGCCACCATGGTCGCGGATCGAAGAGCATTATCCCGGCGCGCGCAATCGCCAAGCTAAGTTTTCGCTTAGTACCGGACCAACGTCCGCAAGAAATCGCGCAACTGTTTCGCGACCACATCGAGCGCATTACTCCGGCGGACGTGCGCTCTTCGGTTCGCACGTTCTCTCCTATCGAACCTGCCTTGATGGACCGTAATCACCCAGCTGTGCGGGCAGCGGCATTTGCCTACAAGAAAGGCTTCGGAGCGCCGCCCGTCTTCATCCGCTCGGGGGGCTCGATCCCCGTGGTAAACACTTTTCAGGAAATACTCGGCGTTCCCGCGGTGCTCATGGGTTTTGGCCTGCCTGACGATCACATTCACGGCCCGAACGAGAAATTCCACCTGCCGAACTTCTACAAAGCGATTACGACCAGCATTTGGTACCTGGCAATGGCCGCGAAGCTGCGTGGTGCGCAACGGACGCAGCAGCGGTCGGAATGGCGAGAGTCATGATTGTCGATTGCCACTGCCACGCGGGAAAAGGTGATCGCATGACCGCGCCCTGGAACACGATCGCGCCTATCAAGTCCTACTTGCGTCGCGCCCGCGCGGCCGGCATTGACATGACGATCGCCATTCCGCCCTTCCATAGCAACTACGACCAAGCGAATGATGAACTAGGCCAGCTTATTGCCAAATACCCGGGCCGGTTCGTGGGATTCGCTTTCGTTCATGCCATCCGGGATGCTGGGCATATCCGCGAGATGG
>Ga0209333_1001627_pt1 | contig 10645 bp, 11 predicted proteins | sample BlaSpr_A8_OM2_O3_FD_187982 | JGI IMG/M metagenome (GOLD analysis project Ga0209333, IMG submission 187982) | Forest soil microbial communities from Thunder Bay, Ontario, Canada - Black Spruce, Ontario site 2_A8_OM2_O3 (SPAdes) (version 2) | ecosystem: Environmental > Terrestrial > Soil > Boreal...
AATCACGTCAGCCTGATACCGACACTAACTTCGCCTGAGGCTGCAAGCTCGGCTGGTGCGACCTTCTTAGGACTCGGATCGATTCGCGCTCGCTTCACGGTAACCGTTCCACCTGCGAGCGCGATCTTCATGCCGTCCGCATCGATCGCCACTATCGTTCCCGGCGCCGTGTCTGAACCGCTGGCTGAGTATCCCGCTTCATACATGCGCAGCCGTTTGTCGCCGACGCTCGCGAACGCGCCCGGCTGCGGGTCGCATCCGCGGATCAGGTTGAAAACTTCGCGCGCCGGTTTTGCGAAATCGATCTTCGCGTGCTCGTCGCGGCACGGTGGTTCGTAAGTCGCTTTGCTTTCGTCCTGAACGATCGCGGGCGCGTTGCCCGATTTGATCAGATCGACCGCTTCGACCATCGCGTCGATGCCCATCGGGAAGAGGGTGTTGAAGTAGATCGAGCCGACGGTGTCGTTTTCCGCGATTGGCACTCGCTTCTGCACGAGGATCGGCCCGGTATCGATACCCTTGTCGGGCCAGAACCACGTGACTCCCGTTTCCGCGTCGCCCTGGATGATCGCCCAGTTGATGCCGCTGGCGCCGCGATGGCGCGGGAGCAGCGACGGGTGAAAACAAATCGACTTGTAGCGCGGCGCGTAAAGAATCCGATCGGGAACTATCAGTGTGACGAAGGCCAGGATGGCAAGGTCGGCGTCCAGCGTTTTGAAATGCTCGAAGGCGCTCTCGTTTTTGAATGACCTGGGCTGGCTGAGCGGAAGGCCCATCGCGCGCGCCTTGGCGGCCAACGCGTCCGGCTTGCCGGCGGCTGGATCGGGAGGCGCGAATACGTGAACGATCTCGTCGCCGTGATCGACGAGCGCCGCGAGCGCTTTTTCCGCGAATGCAGCCTGGCCGAGCAGTGCAATACGCAAGGGTGTGACCTCCGGCTATTCTGCGGTCACGCTACCAAATCAAAAATGCAGTTGCACCTTGAAACGACGCGTCAACCGCGGCGTACATTGAACTGAGCTCCTGGGGGACTTAGCGATGCGCAGGTCTGGCATCTCAACGATTGTCGCAGCGGCGATATTCACGACTGCCGTGATTTCCGCGGCGGCTGGCGCGCCAGCGAATCAGCCGCTGCCGGCGTCGGGGAATCATAACGAGTCGCTCGTGCTCGGCGCGGGCGCCAACAAGACGACGCGCACCTTCATCGTGCATGTGCCGACAGGATTCGATGGCAAATCGAAAGTGCCAGTGGTCTTCATGCTCCACGGTGCGGGCGGCAGCGGCGAGGGCGCGATTCCCGAGACGGGATGGGACGCGAAGTCGGATCGCGAAGGCTTTATCGCGGTGTTCCCCGACGGCACTACGGCGCATCCCCTGTTGCCAGCGCGATTTCTGACGAATCCGCGGCTGTGGAACGACGGCTCCGGCCGCGGCGCGATTGGCGTTGAACATGTGGACGACCTCGGCTTCATCTCGGCGATGATCGACTTTCTCGAGGCGCGCTACGTTGCCGACCCGGCGCGAATTTATTGCACCGGCTTTTCCAACGGCGCCTCGATGACTTTCAGCGTGGGGCTCAACTTGTCGAATCGAATCGCTGCGATCGCACCCGTCGCGGGCCATCTGTGGGAGCGCGAAAAACAGCTCGCGTATCCGGTTCCGCTGCTCTATATCGTTGGCACTGCTGACCCGCTCAACCCGCTCGGCGGCGGCAAAGTGAGTCTGCCCTGGGAGACGATTCAGAATCGCCCGCCGGTCGAAGATTCTCTCAAGGAGTGGGAGCGGATGCTCGGCTGCGGCCCGGAAGTGCAGACGGCGCGCGGTAAAGGCGTGTTGGAAATTACTTACGATCAATGCGCCAAGGGCGGCGAGGTCGAGTACTACCGGGTCGAAGGGTTGGGGCACATCTGGCCCGGCGGGAAAAATCGCCTGCCGGAAAAATGGGTCGGCAAGCCGAGCGACAGCCTGATGGCGACCGACGTCATCTGGGATTTTTTCAAGGCACATCCGCGGACAGCGGCAGCCAAAGCCAGGCCGCTCGCGAATAACGATTGACACGATCGCTTGCCAGCCGCTTTGATGACCGATCGTATGTTCACTCGACGGTTGTCTGAAATTCTCGCGCTCATTCTCGTATTGCTGGCTGCTCCGGCTCTCGCGCAGGATTCCGTTGCCACGCATCGCGGGCGCGGGCGAATCGTGGTGCTTATGGTATGGGACGGGCTGCGGCCCGACTTCGTCACTGAGCGCGATACGCCGAATCTTTTTCGGCTGGCGCGCGAAGGCGTGCGCTTCGACAAGCACCACTCGATCTTCCCGACGCTCACGATGGTGAACGCGACCGCGCTCGCCACCGGTGCGCCGCCGGGCGTCAACGGACTCGAGGGCAACAATTTTTACTTGCCACCGTCGGCAGAGACGCCGAAGGGTCAGATCGTCAGCGCTGAGGGCCCCAAGGCGATACTGAATCTGAACGTGGCCGCCCAGTTCAAGGGGCGGCTGATCGGGCTCGACACCATCACGCAGGAGGTCGCGCGCGAGGGCGGCTACGTCGCCGTGATCGGCAAGCAGGGGCCGACTTCGGTGTTCGACAACCGCGTCGCGACGATCGTCGACGGCAAGGATATCGTCGGCGAGATGCGCAAGGATTACCTGTTCGCGTCGGAGGACTTGGTCTCACCGGCGTCGGCCAATCAGAAGATAACGGTCCCGGTAGATTCGAAAACCACGGTGGCCGACGAGCAGCGCGATTTGTACTTCGCGCGGCTGGTGGTCGAGGATGCGTTGCCGGCCGCGAAAGCCGCCGCCGATACGGGACGGCCGGCGCTGGTCGTCTTCTGGCAGCATAATCCCGATCTCACGCAACACGTCGCCGGCCTGGGCACGTTACCGGCGATGGAGGCGCTCAGCCTGTGCGACAACAACCTGATGCGAGTGCGCGCGGCGATCGACGCGCTGGGAATCGCGGACAAGACCGACCTGATGGTGGTATCGGATCACGGTTTCGCGACGATCAAGTTCCGCATCGTGCTGTCGGAAATGCTGGTGTCGGCTGGAATCAAGAAATCCCACGACAGTACCGACGTGGTCGTCGTCCCCAACGGCGGCGCGGATCTCGTTTATCTGTCGCCCACGGAATTCGCGACGCCGGAATCGAAGCAGGCGGTGCTGCAGAAGATCGTCAACTTCGCCGAGGCGCAGGAATGGTGCGGCCCGATTTTCTCGCGCGATCCGGCCACCGCTCCCGACGAACCGAACCGTCGCGGACGACGTCAGCGCGCGCCCAAGCCGTACCTCGGATGGATCGACGGCACCTTTAGCCAGCGCGTCGTGGGTCTGTATAATGAGGTGCGCTCGCCGGACCTGGTAATTTCGTTTCGTGAGGAATCCGACGCCGACAACAAGAACCTTACGGGCCCGGGCAATCCCGCGTTCCTGATAGGCCAGATCGGGCAAGTCTCGACGCCGAACAAATCCGCCGAACTGCTGCATCCGGTGAAGGGCGTCGTGTACGCGGACACCGGGACCAGCCAGACCTTCACTACCGGCATGGGGATGCATGGCGCGGCAGGCGAGCGGGAGATTCATAATTTTTGCGCGGCGACAGGCCCGGACTTCCGCCGCGGCTTTGTCGATGTCAATCCAACCGCTAACACCGACCTCGCGCCGACGATCACGCAGATACTCGGCACGCTGCCGAATATCGGCCCCGGCGGCGTCGCGCCCGCGGGACGCGCGATGAGTGAGGCGCTGACCGACGGTCGCCGCAGCGCCGGCGGCTCGCACACGCAAACGATGACGGCCGACCTGACGCTGCAAGGCGTAGAAGCAGTCACGACGCTTCGAGTGTCGTGGATCGGCGACGAGCCATACCTCGACAGCTCGACAGTAGAGCACAAGCCGCTAGGCAGCTCACCATAAATTCTGATTCTGATCCCCTCCCCCGTTCGTTGGGGGAGGGTTAGGGTGGAGGACCTTTTGCGGCGCGATTGTCTCTAGCGCCGCAGATCCGGAATCCGGAAATTTGGTCCTCCACCCGACGCTCGAAGACGAGCGTCGGCCTCCCCCAACGAACGGGGGAGGCGAGGAAGGAATGATCAGTCGAGAGCGGTGATTGAGCGGCCGCGCGTTTCGGGGAGTATCCAGACCAGCAACGCGCCGAGAGTCGAGAAGACTGCGCCGAGCGACAACGTCGCGCCGAAGCCGAACTTTGCGCCGAGCATCGCGATCAGAATCGGCGTGAAGAACTGGAATCCGCGCGTGACGTTCAGCAGTAATCCCAGCGACGTGTTGCGAATCCGCGTCGGCAGCAATTCGGCTATCATCGGCGCGATTCCCGCCCAGATGCCGGTGCCGAATCCCGCGGTGAACATCGCAGCCGAGATTAGTCCCGGCACTGCCACCGCGGCATTCCACAGAATCGTCGGCGGGATCGTGCCGGCCGCCATCAGCAGGCCGTACGCGCAGAATGCGGGCCGGCGGCCGAAGCGGTCGGCGACGCGGCCGAACGTCAGGTAGCCGAGTACGCCGCCGATTTGCATCTTGATCAGCAGACGACTCGCGGCGACCGCAATGAGCCCGCGCTTTAGCTCCAGGTATCCCGGCATCCAGGTGTAGGTGAACCAGTACGCCTCGGAGTTCAGCAGCACCACGACGAACAGCAGCGCGAAGATGCGCCGATGTATGAGAATCGCGCGCAGGTCGACGCCGCCTCCGCTGAGGTTGGTGCGCGTGGCGCGCCAGACGTCGCTCTCCGGCATCCACTTCAGCACGCTGGCGACGACGAATATCGCTGGAACGCCCGATAGCATGAACGTCAGCCGCCATCCCACCGCCGGCGCAAGATAGCCGCCCGCTGCCGCCGCGAGCAAAACTCCGAGCGGCGCGCCGGTCTGTACATATGCGGCGTAGCGCGCGCGTCGGTCGGCCGGCACGCTCTCGGCAACCAGGCTTTGTCCGGGGGCCCATCCGCCGCCCATGCCGAGTCCGGTGATCGAGCGAAACACGATCAGTTGCGCGAGACTCTGGCTGAATCCGCATAGCGCAGTGCCGACGCCGTAGATTGCGACCGTCGCCACGATCATTGGCTTGCGCCCGTAGCTATCGCCGAGGAAGCCGAAGATGACTCCGCCGATCGCAGTCATCAGGAGCGACGTTCCCAGCGCGAGCGACGACTGCGCGGGCGTCAGATGCAGTTCGCGCGCGACGGGAACCAGCAGGAACGAGTAGAGTACGAGATCGTAGAAGTCGAAAATCCAGGCGGCGAACGCCAGCGCGACGATCCTCCGATGAATCGCGCCGGTCGCGCGCTGATTCATCGGCAACTCGGGCGGCAGCTGTAATTTGACGACTGGCTCCATGCAATCGGGTATGGTTGGCTATTCATACCAGTTGCGGCCGCCAAGGTAATGCGGTCGGCCGGTATTTCCGTGGCAATCCGGTTCGCGTTTCGGAGGAGTGAATGTTCAGACGCTTTTTTCGTTGGATTTTGCGAATAGTGATCGTCGTCGTAGTGCTGTTCGCGATCGTCGTCGTCTCGGATTACATCTCGCATCGCGTGCAGCCCAACTCGGTGCTCGCGATTGAACTTGATGGAACCGTCGTCGAGCGCGGCAGCACCAGTGTGCTCGGCCTGCTCAGCAAGGATGAAACGGCGCTGAACGATCTGCGCAACGCGATCGACAAGGGCGCCAAGGATCCAAAGATCGTCGGCCTCGAAATCAAGATCATCAATCCCGAGATGGAACTCGCGCAGGCGCAGGAGATCGTCGCGCTGATCAATTCCTTCAAGAGCCACGGCAAGTGGACCGAGGCGTATCTCGAGACCGCCGGCGAATCGGGCCTGGGCAATACGCCCTACATCGTCGCGAGCGCTGCTGACGAAGTCTCACTGATGCCGCAGGGCGATCTCAACCTGATGGGCGTTCAGCTGCGCGAGCTGTTCATGCGCGGCACGCTCGACTGGATGGGAATCACGCCGAACTTCGCGTCGGCGGGGCAGTTCAAGAGCGCGGCCAACATGTTCACCAACAAGGACTTCACGCCGGCGCAAAAGGAAGAGGACGAAGGGCTCGCCGGCAGCCTGTTCGATCAGATCGTTGCCGCGATGGGCACCGAGCGCAAGCTCAGTCCCGACACGATTAAGAGTCTGATCGATCAGGCCCCGATAAATGCGGACGATGGCCTGAAGGCGCACCTGGTCGATCGCCTAGAGTACGAGGACGAATTCACCGAGCGCGTGAAGAATCACGGCGGCTCGGTTCACAAGGAAGTCGACTACACCAGCTACGCTCATGGAGGCCTGTTCTCCGGCATCAGCAGCGAAGATCAAATCGCGGTGATTTACGGCGACGGAGAAATCCAGCGCGGCGGCGAGGGCTTCGATCCGTTTTCAGGTCCCGACACCACGGCGATGACTTCCGACGACATGACTGAAGCGTTCAAGTCGGCGCGCGAAAATGACGACGTTCGCGCCGTCATACTGAGAGTCAACTCGCCCGGCGGCTCGATGCTCGCGTCGGAACTCATCGACCGCGAGGTCGACCTCACGGCGAAGAAAAAACCGGTGGTCGTAAGCATGTCGGGATACGCCGCGTCGGGCGGCTACCTGATCTCGATTCCGGCCGCGAAGATCATCGCCGAGCCCGGCACGATCACCGGCTCGATTGGCGTGCTCGGCGGCAAATTCAACATCACGCCCGCCGCGCAGAAAATATATGCGAACACCGACGCGGTCAGCCGCGGGGCAAACGTCGGGATGTTCGACATGTGGACGGATTTCACGCCTGCACAGTCCAAGCAGTTCCAGGACGACATCGAGCGCAACTACCAGTACTTCCTGAAACTGGTCGCGGCCGGCCGCCACATGACCGTCGAGCAGGCCGACGCGGTTGCACAGGGACGGGTCTGGACCGGCGACCAGGCGGTCAAGCTGAAGCTGGTCGATTCGATTGGCGGACTCGACGAGGCGATGGCGGCGGCGAAAGGATTGGCGCGCCTCGCGCCGGATCAGCCGGTCCAGGTCATCGAACTTCCCGAGCAACCCGGCCTGCTGCAAACACTATCAAGCGGCAAGATGGTCTCGTCGCTCACGCAGCGTCCCGCGGCGCGGCTGGTCGAGCCGGTCATCGAGCTGATTCACGCGGCGCTAAGCGGTCACGCGATTTTCAGCGCCGCGTATTGTCCGGTGGTGCCGATGCTCTAATAGAGGCGCGGAGAGAGTTTCGTGCGGCAAACAATCATCGGCCTGCTGATGGTCGCGCTGACGGCGGCGTTCTTTTACTGGGTCGCGCGGCGCCGCTACAAGTGCCCCTACTGCGGACGCATCGTCAGGTACGACGACGTCAACTGTCCGCATTGCGGCAACGACATGAACTTCCGCCATCGCGCCGGACCCGAGGCGGTGCCCCGCGCCGCCGCGGACTTGCGGCCTACTCGACGCCGGCCGGGCGGCGGCCGCTCTTCACGGACTTGAGCGCGGCCGCGGCGCGGCGCAGAAAAGCTTGTGTCTGAGTCTTCGAATTGATCGGGAGGCGGACGTAGTCGTCGCCGACTTTCAAATCGGCGAAAAATCCCGCCGGGTCTTCATGGAAATGCAGAAATCCGCCCGCTCGAGTGTAGAACGATCCGCGCTTCCTTTCCTTGACTCCGTCGAGTCGCCGAATCTCAACGAGGATTGGCTCCAGCTGATCGAGCGCATCCGGTCCCGCGTGCTTCATTGACTACATTCTCCGTGCCGACTGACTATACCAAGTAGCTATCTACGAATTTCCCAGCTCGATCACGTAGCCGTCGGGATCGGTGAAGTATGCATAGGGGACGCCGGGCGCATGTTGGCCGCGGCTTTGCAACTTTCCACCGGCATTCTCGATCTGACGCACCATCTCATCGAGGCTGTTCTTGGCGATCGAGAAACCGAAATGCGACACGCCGCCGCCGCCGACCGGATCGTCCGCCTTGGCCTGGCACAGGGTGATTGTTTCGTCCACGCCGGGCGAATGAATGAAAACCATATTCTTTCCTTCCCAGAATTTCACCTCGAGGCCGAATGCCTCCTGGTAGAACTTGAGCGATCGACCGACATCCTTGACGTTAAGATTGATATGCCTTAATCCGCGCGCCTTGATCATCGCCGTGTCCTCCTGATGCCGGATACTGGCTATTCGAGTGACTATCTACGGCTACATGCCCTGCTGAGCGTTGTGGCAGTCGGAGCAGATTCCGTATAGTTCCATCTTGTGCCGCGTCAGCGTGACGCCAAGGTCGCGCGCGACGATATTCTGCATGCGCTCGATCGCGGCGTTCTCGAACTCGATAATCCGGCCGCATCGTTCGCAGATGAAATGATCGTGATGGCGCTCGCCGACCGCTTCGTAACGCGCCTGGCCCTCGTCAAAATGCCGCTCGTACAACAGCGCGCATTCCTTGAGCAGGCGCAGCGTCCGGTAAATCGTCGCGTAGCCGACGTGCGGGTTGATCTTCTTGACCTCGGCGTACAATTCCTCGGCGCTGATGTGATGCCCATGCTCGAAGAACACGCGCGCGATGTCGTCGCGCTGGCCGGTGGACTTGAGCCCGCGCTCCTTGAGGCGCGTGTGGAAGGTGAGCATCCGCTGCGCCGCACTGATCGCGGGCTTGCGATCGATTACGGTGTGACCAGCGGTAGCGGTTTCGCCGGGGCGCGGCATCTCGGCCCTCAGGATGGAGTGTCCCCGATGTGAACGACGCGGCGCGCCGCCGGGGACAGGTACAAGGATTCGAGATCGCGCGATCGCAGCGCTTCGGCGATCACTTCGAGCTGTTCGGCGGCCGGCTGATCGCGGTCTATGATGACCAGGTTTTTGTCGCGCAGCCGGCATGCGCCGCCGCGCGTGCGGTAGCCGATTTCGCGCATGATCTTCTCTCGCCGGACTTCGAGCCCGACCCGCTGCGCAGCCTCCGCGAGCTCCTCCACGATCCTCATCATCCGCGCTTCGCTAAGTTCGCTCATTTCACCTGCATCCCTGCCCAATCGAATTCGGTTGCGATAGCAGCGCCTCTTGAGGCATAACCGCGCAGCATGTTATCGCGGTAGCTGAGGCGGAGGTCCCGCGCTTGATCAAGAAAATCCTCATCGGCATCGACACCTCCGACCATTCCAAGCACGCGCAACAGTACGCTTACTACTTCGCGCGAGTCTTCAGTGCGTCGCTGATTGGATTGCATGTGGTCGATATCGTGTCGATCGAAGGCTCGTTTTTCCATGATATATCAGGTTCGCTCGGGCTGGAACCATATCTCGATTTTTCGTCCAAGATGCGCGAGGTGCTGACCGCCCGCGGCCGCGCCGTGCTCGACGAATTTGCCGCCGCCGCGCGCCGCGAAAATCTCGCGGTCGAGACCGTGCTCGACATGGGTATCGTCGCCAACCAGATTTGTGATCGGGCGCGCAGCGCCGACCTCGTGATGATCGGCCATCGCGGGGTCAACGAAAAGTTCTCGACCGGGCTGCTCGGATCGACCGCGGAAAGCGTCGCGCGCAAATCTCCGCGCCAGTTGTTCATCTCGCCGAAAAAATTTCGCGAGGTCAAACGCCCCGTGCTGGCCTACGACGGGAGCGAGCGGGCCTCGCGCGCGATGCGATCGGCGGCGGAAATCGCCAGCGGCCTCGGCGTGCCGGTAACCGTCGTCACCTGCGCGCGCGATCCAAAACTCGGCGAGCGGACGCTGGCCGAGGCGCGCACCTACTTTGAAAACTACACGCCCAAGGCCGATTTCAAGCTGCTGCAGGGACACGCCAACGAGGAAATCGTCAAATTCCTAAAAGAGCACGACGCCGACCTGCTGTTCATCGGCGCATACGGGCACAGCCGGATCATTGAGATGGTGCTCGGCTCGACCACCGAATACGTGCTGCGCAACTCGCCATGCCCGGTCTTCCTGGCGCGCTAGTTTTTCCCGGCTTCGGTTCGTTTCATGAAACAAAACATTTACGACGATCCCCGATTCTTCGAGGGCTACAGCAAGTTGCGCCGCCACGAGAGCGGTCTCAACATGGCGGTCGACCACCCGGCGATTCGTTCGCTCTTGCCGCCGCTCGCCGGCCAGCGCGTGCTCGACCTGGGCTGCGGCTTCGGCAAATTGTGCCGCTACGCAATCGAGCAACGCGCCGCGAGCGTGGTCGGCGTCGATATCTCGACCAGGATGCTTGAGAAGGCGCGCAACGATACCGCCGACCCGCGCATCAGCTACCTGCAATCCGCGCTCGAAGATCTGAATTTCGCGCCTGCCAGCTTCGACGTCGTCGTCAGCTCACTCGCGATACACTACGTCGAGCGCTTCGATTCGATCTGTGCGAACGTAAAGTTGTGGCTCGTCGCCGGCGGTGCGTTCGTGTTTTCCGTCGAGCATCCGATGGTAACCGCGTATCCCTTCGGCGCGTACCTGGACGACAATCGTGAAGCACAGCACTGGCCGATCGATGACTACAAGCTCGAAGGAATTCGCCACACGCAGTGGTTCACCGACGACGTCATCAAGTACCATCGCTCGGTCGAGACCTACGTGAACACGCTGATAGACAAGGGCTTCACGATCGTGCGGCTGCTCGGGCCCGAGGCGACGGCGGAGGCAATCCGTGAGTATCCCGAGGCCCGCCTGGAAAGCC
>Ga0209333_1001628_pt1 | contig 10644 bp, 7 predicted proteins | sample BlaSpr_A8_OM2_O3_FD_187982 | JGI IMG/M metagenome (GOLD analysis project Ga0209333, IMG submission 187982) | Forest soil microbial communities from Thunder Bay, Ontario, Canada - Black Spruce, Ontario site 2_A8_OM2_O3 (SPAdes) (version 2) | ecosystem: Environmental > Terrestrial > Soil > Boreal...
TCACTCCAAGAGAGACACGCCGGATCGTCTTCCTGCTGGGCCAGGGCGCCGACGTGGATGCCGTTCGCGACCTCGTTCGGCGACATGGTCAGGCCGAGGCCGCCGACGCCAGCCTGAACCGCGTACGTGGCGCCTGGAGCGAGAACCTGAACGTCGTTCAGGTTCGAACTCCCGATGATTCATTCGATCTCGTGGTGAGTAACCTCGCGATCCACAATCTGCCGGGCAATCGCGCGCGGCGGTCCGCCATCGACGAAGCCGTGCGCGTGCTGCGCTACGTGGCCGGCAAATGGAACCACTCGCTGCACGTCGCCGAGGGACTGCTCGGCGGCATCGCGATTCACAAAACCGGCAGTCCGTTCCCGGAAGAAACCGCGCGCCTGGCTGCCGATGCCGATGCCACGCTGCTGGGCGCCGTCGGCCTGCCGGAGTTCGACCACTGTCCGCCGGAGCAGCGACCGGAAAAAGGGCTGCTGGGCATCCGCAAGGCCTTGGGAGTCTTCGCGAACCTGCGGCCGGTGCGCACGTTCGCGGCGCTGCTGGATTCCTCGCCGTTGAAGAACGCGCTGGTGGAAGGCACGGACATGATCATCGTGCGCGAACTGACCGGCGGCATCTACTACGGCACGCCGCGCGGCATTTCGGGAAGCGGGCCGGAAACGCGCGCTGTCAATACCATGACGTATACCCGCGCGGAGATTGAGCGTGTGTCGCACATGGCATTTCACCTGGCGCGGGGACGCCGCCGCAAAGTCACTTCGGTGGATAAGTCGAACGTGCTGGAGAACTCGCAATTATGGCGGCGGGTGGTCGTTGAAGTAGCCACCGAGTATCCGGATGTGGCGCTGGACCATCTGCTGGTCGATAACTGCGCGATGCAGTTGATCCTGAATCCACGCCGCTTCGATGTGGTACTGACGGAGAATATGTTCGGCGACATCCTGAGCGACGAGGGCGCCGTACTTGCCGGATCGATCGGCATGCTGCCATCGGCGTCGCTCGGCGGGCGCAAGCCGTCGGGCGCATGGGTAGGGCTTTACGAGCCGGTACATGGCTCGGCGCCGGACATTGCCGGTCAGAACAAAGCAAACCCGCTGGGAGCTATCGGCTCCGTGGCGGCCATGCTGGAATACAGTTTCGGTTTGAAGGAAGAAGCCGCCCGAGTGAACGCCGCGATCGAAGCCGTACTGGATAGCGGACGCGTGACGGCGGACCTCAAACCAAAGGGCGCGCCGGCCACCACCGAACAGGTTGGCGAGGCCGTGTGCGCCGCAATCGGATAGGCCCGGAAGCTTACCGGCTCACCGGGCCTGTACGACCATAAGACAAGATATGCCCTCACGAACAATTATCGAAAAACTCTGGGACGCGCACGTGGTCCACGAACAGCCCGGCGCGCCCACATTGCTGTACATCGACCTGCACCTGGTGCATGAAGTCACGTCGCCGCAGGCCTTTCAGGGCTTGCGCGACCGCGGCCTCAAAGTACGCCGGCCCGATCTGACTGTAGCTACCACCGATCACAGCACGCCGACCACCGACCCCGCGCTGCCGATCATTGACGAAATCGCCGCCAAACAAGTCGCGCAACTCGAAACCAACTGCCGCGATTTCGGTATCCGATGCTATGGAAGGCGCAGCGACCGGCAGGGGATCGTACACGTCATCGGTCCCGAGCTGGGTTTGACGCAGCCCGGTATGACGGTGGTCTGCGGCGACAGCCACACGGCCACACACGGCGCATTCGGCGCGCTGGCGTTCGGCATCGGCACCAGCGAAGTCGAGCACGTGCTGGCCACGCAATGCCTGCTGCAGCGCAAATCGAAAACGTTTCAGGTGCACGTGGAAGGCGTGCTCCGCAAGGGGGTCACGGCCAAGGACATCGTGCTGGCGCTCATCGCGCGCATCGGCGTGGGCGGCGGTACCGCGTCCATATTCGAATATCGCGGCCCGGCTATTCGCGCGCTCTCCATGGAGGAGCGCATGACCGTTTGCAACATGTCCATCGAAGGCGGCGCGCGCGCCGGCATGATCGCCCCCGACGATACCACCTTCGAATACCTGGCCGGCCGCCCCCACGCGCCGAAGGGGGCGGATTGGGATGCGGCCCTCGCGCGCTGGCGGAAGTTGCCTACAGACGAAGGCGCGGCTTATGACCAATCCATTAGCATCGACGCGGATGGGCTTGCGCCGATGATCACCTACGGCACCAATCCAGGTATGGGCATGCCGATCACATCCGCGCTGCCCGAACCTGCGCAAGTGGCCGATCCGCTGCAGCGCGATTCTATCGCCAAGGCGCTGCGCTACATGGATCTGGAAGGCGGCAAGCCGCTGTTGGGCCATCCGGTCAACGTGGTGTTCATCGGGAGCTGCACCAATTCCCGCATCTCCGACCTGCGGTCCGCGGCCTCGCTGCTGAAGGGCCGCAAAGTCAATCCGCATGTGCGCGTGATGGTGGTGCCCGGCTCGCAGCAGGTGAAGCGCCAGGCCGAAGCCGAGGGACTGCCGGAGATCTTCCGCGCGGCGGGCTGCGACTGGCGCGAGCCCGGCTGCTCCATGTGTATCGCCATGAACGGCGATCAGTTACAGCCCGGCGAGTATAGCGTTTCGACCAGCAACCGCAATTTCGAAGGCCGGCAAGGCAAGGGCGGACGCACCTTCCTGGCCAGTCCACTGACCGCCGCGGCCGCCGCGTTGACGGGCGTGGTGACCGATGTGAGGACCCTGCTATGAACGGCGCTATGACGTTTCGGAGCCGGCTGGTGCCGCTGCCGATGAACAATGTGGATACGGACCAGATCATCCCGGCGCGCTTTCTGAAGACGATCTCCAAGCAGGGGCTGGACAAGCAGCTCTTCAACGATTGGCGCTACGATGCGCAGGGCAATCCGAAGCCCGATTTCATCCTGAACCAGCCGCGCGTGCGTGGCGCGCAGATTCTGCTGGCGGGCGATAACTTCGGTTGCGGCAGCTCGCGCGAGCACGCGCCGTGGGCGCTGACGCAGTTCGGATTCCGGGCGGTGATCAGCACGTCCTTCGCGGATATCTTCAAGCAGAATTCGCTGAAGAACGCGCTGCTGCCGATCATCTTCCCCACCGACGCGCACGCCGCGCTATTCGCGCTCGTAGACCGCGAGCCGGAAGCGGAAGTGGCAGTAGATCTGGCCACACAGACCGTCTCCCTGCCGGACGGCCGCAAAGTCGAATTCCCCATCGATCCATTTTCAAAACACTGCCTGCTGGAGGGCGTGGACGAACTGGGCTATATCCTGAAGAATGAAACCGCCATCGCGGCGTATGAATCGCGCCGGGTAGGTTCGGTCAATACGCTGGGATAGAATGTCTGAGTCGTCGCCGATCCCATTTCTCGCACAAGGCGCCATTGACCGCTCAGTGATCATCGGCGCGCCGGAGCAGTTCGGTTTTAAGCGGCAGACGGCTCGGTTTGCCAGGATTTCACTGGTGTCCGGTAAAGTACTTTGCAGGAAGCCGCAAGTCCTTTCCCAAGAGTAAGCTAGCGTGGATTTCAGTCGGGAACGATTTGAATCAAGAAAATGGAGAACCTGCCATTGAGGGCCGGTTTACATCCCAGATGCACAATGGGGGATGCATACCGGCCGCTTCGTGTTTGCGGAACTGATCGCGCATCTTCCGCACAAGGAATTCCAAAAGTGCGTAATCCGCTATGATGGTGATCGCCATTGCCGGAGTTTCTCTTGTTGGGTTCAGTATTTGGCGATGGCATTTGCGCAGTTCACTTACCGCGAAAGCCTGCGAGACATCGAAGCTTGTCTGGGAGCGATGCGAGGTAAGCTGTATCACCTGGGCTTTCGTGGCAAGGTGGCACGGTCTACACTGGCCGACGCTAACGAAGCGCACGACTGGCACATCTTCGCGGACTTCGCGCAGTATCTGATCGGGATAGCGAGACCCCTGCATGCCGAAGATCCGATCGGCTTCGAACTGGATCACGCTCTTTACGCGTTCGATTCGACGACCATTGACCTGTGTCTCTCGCTGTTCTCATGGGCTCGCTTCCGGCGCCACAAGGCTGCCGTCAAACTGCATACGCTGCTGGACCTGCGTGGCAATATCCCAACGTTTATCGGCATCACAAACGGCAAAGTGCACGACGTCAATATGCTCGACGAGATTCAGCCGGAGGCCGGGGCGTTCTACGTCATGGACCGCGGCTACGTGGATTTCGGGCGCCTTTATGTCTTCACGCTCAGCGCGGCTTTCTTCGTCGTGCGCACCAAATCCAACGTACTGCTCCAGCGGCGCTACTCCCACCCAGTGGACAAGACTACCGGAGTCCGATCCGACCACACCGTCATCCTGACCACCATGGACTCCGTCAAAGCGTATCCAGAGCAACTGCGGCGCATCAGTTATCTGGATGGGGCAACGAGGAAGCGGTTGAAGTTTCTCACCAACAACTTCACGCTCCCGGCACTTACTATCGCCCTGATCTACAAATCGCGGTGGCAGGTGGAATGGTTTTTCAAGTGGATCAAACAGCATCTGCGGATCAAGGCATTCTACGGCGCCAGCGAGAACGCGGTGAAGACCCAAATCTGGATCGCGGTCTCGGTCTACGTGCTGGTGGCTATCGTTCGCAAGAGGTTGGGCCTGGAGGCCAGCCTCTACCAAATTCTACAGATTTTGAGCGTGATGCTTTTCGAAAAAACCCCCATTTTCCAGGCACTTCAAGGGTCCGATCCTCCTACCGATTTACTCGATGTCAGCAACCAATTGATTCTATTCGACTTCTAGCCGGACGGCAGTGCCAGGATTTAATTTGTCGATTTGAACCCATACCTTTTGGTTTACACGCTGCCATGACAGCTTCGTTCTCTTGCCATAGATCCGAGCTAGTCTAAGCGGCAGGACTAATGGTAATCGAGAGCGTTCTCTTTAGAGCCTGAAAGGCCGCTTCGATTTGGTCCAGGCGCGATGCGTGTGCCAGATCCAACAGCCGGTCCACCTGAGGCACGTGCCAGCCCAGCCTGTGGGCAAGGTCGGTTTTTGCTATGCCTTCCTCGCGCATGGCCTGATAAAGGCGAATCTTCGCCTCAGCCAATGCTGGGAGGGCGACCGCTCTCCCCCGCCTTTTCAGCCGGGACGGGATGGGAATGTCGCGACGAAAATCCATGTATAGCGCGAGTGCGGTCTCCAGCGCATCGGCGGCCCGCGCAATGGCATCGCCCGCATCGGCCCCGTAGGTGTGGGCTTCTGGAATATCGGGAAACGAAACAAGAACCGTTCCGTTGCTGTCCTGTTCAAAGCTCACGGGATATTGCAGCATCAGCCTTTCCTCACTTAAGCCCCAGGTCTTTCTTGATCTGGCTAACCAAACCCTTGCCGAGATCTTTCTTCGATCCGTGCATGGGCAGGACTGAAAAGCGGCCCTGCCGCATTATTTTCAGGTGGCCGCCCTTTCCCGGCGCAAAGGTGCAGCCCTGCCCGGTTAGCCAGCGCCTGAATTGGGAGGCGGTCAAGCTATATTATGCAACATATCGCGCGGCTCTATGACCAATCCATTGCCATCGATGCGGATGGATCTCGCGCCACTGATTCCGTTGCCAAGGCGCTGCGCTATATGGATCTGCAATGCGCCAATCTGTTGGGCCATCGGCTGAAGGGCGGAAAAATCAGGCCGCACGTGCGCAATTGCAGTCCCAGAAGGACGTGCTTCTGCCGATCGTCTTCCCCGTCGACCCACGCCGCGCTCTTTGCCAGGGAGTCGAATTCCCCATCAATCGCAGTCCGGCCGGCGCGCGGGCCGGGATCCGTTTACTGCTCCTGCGTGATGTGCGCGCGGCGGTTCTTCTGCCAGCACTCTTCGTCGTGCTCTGTACAGACCGCCTTCTCTTTGCCGTAGCTGATGGTTTTGAGTTGCGATCCCGGAACGCCCAGCGAGGCCAGATACTCTTTGGCTTGATCGGCGCGCTTATCCCCCAGCGCCAGGTTGTATTCTTCGGAGCCCCGCTCATCGCAGTATCCCTGCACGGTGAGCTTGTAATCCGGATATTGCCGCAGGATCTCGCCCAAGGTCTTGGCGTCCGCGACCAGTGCCGCCTGCGCGTCCGGACGAATATTGTGCTTGTTGTAATCGAAGTAGGCGTCCTGAATGCGGTTGAGCAAATCCTGTATCCGGATCTTGGTGGCCTGATCCGGCATTCGGGATGCCGTGTGCACCAGAATGCTCACACTGGCCGTGGCCGAGGCGGTTCCGCCCGGCCCGCTGGCCGTCAACGTATAGAGAGTATCGGCGCTAGGAAAGACCGCCCGGCTCCCGGACTCCTGAACCACACCCAACGCCGGGGCGATCTGCACGTTGTTGGCGTGTTCCACAGCCCAACGCAGGGTTGTCTCCCCGCCTTTGTCGATGGATCCCGGCGCAGCGGCAAACAGCGCGATCACGGGTCTCTCCGGGACGTTCACCTTGGCTTGTTGCACCGCGGGCGGTGGCGCGGCAGGCTTAACGGCTACCTTCTTAGCGCAGCCGGCGGCGATCAGGCAGGCGGCTCCAACTGTGGCGCATATCAGCTTATTCATTCGGTATTTTCCTCCAGGAAAAGCTTCCTGTTTATAAGGTAGAGCGGCAGGGGCGGCCAGGGGCATCCCGTTGATGCGGTATTTCCTGGGGGAGGAACACGCGAGGCCGGGTCCACGCGGCGGCGCGGCAGCCCTCGCTTCACGGCACACCGGCTCAATCGCCGCCCGCCTGATACCCGAACAGGCCCTCCCGCTTGATCACCTCGGCGGCCTGCGGCGGCACCAGCTTCTCCCATCCCGGATCGCCGGACTGGATGCTTGCCAGCACGCCGCCCGGCGTGAATTGCAACTCGCCGGGATCGAACTCGCGTATCGATTCGATGTACCCGTTCTCCAGCAGATGTCTGTATAGGTGCTTCAACTCCGGTTTAACTTCCAGCCGGTCCGACGTAGTCAGCTCTCCGGCGTCGGTGTCTCTCGTCGGATAAATGAACAGCCTGACGCGTCCCTGGAAGAGCCGGCCCAGACCCTCCAGGATGCCGCCTTCCATTTCGGTGTAATACTTCTCCTCGAATAGCTCGCGCAATGTGGGGACCCCCATGGCCATCCCGATCCAATTCTGGGTGTAGCGGCGCAAATAGCTGGTGACTCCGTCGAACCGCGTGTAATTCGAAACCATTACCATTTTGCCCAGCGCGCGCAGAATATCCACGCGCGCCAGGAAATCCCGATGATCGATCGCTTGCTCGGACATCAGGTTGTTCAGCGTCATCTCCATGATGGCCACCAGATCCTGGGCGTCCGGAGAATCCTGCTGAAGCTGCCGCACGGCGCGATCCATTATTTCCAGCCCCACGTTGGTAACTGGCCGGAAGCTGCCCCGCCCCATCATCACCGGCTTGTTGTAGAGCACTTCCGCGGGTTGCACCACCTCGCCATCGGCCGTGAACATGGCCGCTTCGGTAAGCCGCTGTTCGACGAGTTGCAGGCTCATCAGGCGATTGTCGACTTTGGCGAAAGCCGGGCCGGAGAACTTAATCATATCGATTTCGATCCTGCGGCGGCTCAGATCGTCCATCAGCGAGGCGATCAGATGCGCGGGATCGTCCGCATAATAGAATGCGCCATAAATCAAGTTCACGCCGGCCAGCCCGAGCGCCTCCTGCTGTTCGACGGTAACCGGGTCCAGCATTTGCACATGCAGAATGATCTCGGAAGGCTCGCCGCGCGGCTCTGCTTGGAAGCGCACTCCCAGCCAGCTATGTCCCGCGGGGCGATGTGAGTGCGTCTGGGTGGCGGAGGTGTCCGCGAAGACGAAGAACGCGGTTCGCTCGCCGCGTGTTCGATCCAGGCGCTCCACCAGGCGTTTATACTCGTGGTCGAGCATGGCCTCCAGGCGTTGGCGGCTAACGTAGTGCTGGGTGGGACCATAAATGCCATCGCTAATGGCCATGTCATAAGCCGACACGGTGAGGGCGATGGTGCCGGCGGCGTTGCCGGCGTGGAAGAACCAACGGGCAACTTCTTGTCCTGCGCCGATCTCCGCAACCGTGCCGTACTTGCGGGCGTCCAGATTGATTTTCAGGGCCTTAGGCCGCGCACTGCCGGAGTCTTCCGCCACTATTCATATCGTAATGCCACCAGCGGATCGATGGCGGCCGCGCGCCGCGCCGGAATGTAGCACGCCGCCAAGGCCACCAACGCCAACATCAGCGATACGGCGGCGAAGGTAAGCGGGTCGAAGGGAGTCACCTCGAACAGAAAATTCTTCAGCACCCGCGTGACGGCCCACGCGCCGGCCAGTCCTATCGCCAGCCCGCCCGCGACCAGCGACGTGCTGCGCCACAGGATCATGCGCACGATATGCGCGCGCTGCGCGCCGATCGCCATGCGGATGCCGATCTCCTGGGTCCGCTGCGTCACCGAGTAAGCCATCACGCCGTAAATGCCGACGATGGCGAGCAGAAAGGCGATGGAGGAAAACGAAGTGAGCACTTGCGTTTGAAAGCGGGGCTCGGCCGTGGAGACATACAGCAAGTCTTGAATGCTGGTCATTGCGCGTATGGGCAGATCTTTGTCGATGGCCCAGACCTGTGCGCGCAACGCCGGCGCCAGGCTGCCCGCATCCACATTCGAGCGCACCACGAAGCTGACATCCTGCAGGAAGAAGAGACCCTTCACCTGCGCGAAAGGCTGGTAAATAGTCATGTGCTCCGAGGCCGGATTCTCCTGCCGGATCGATCCGGTCACTCCCACCACGGTCATCCAGTCGGTCTCCGCCTTGGGATCGTCTTCAAAGCTGATGCGCTTGCCGACAGGATCCTGGTTCGGCCAGAAACGCCGCGCGAACGATTCATCCACCATCGCAACGGGCGCGGATTTCAGGGTGTCGTGTTCATCGAACGAGCGGCCCCGCATCAGCGGAATGGCCATCGCGTGAAAGTAGCCCGGACTGACGGCCGGTTTGACGGCGAGCACGTCGGGTGGCCGCTGCTGGTCACCCAGCTTGAAGTCTCCCTGCACCAGGAAGTCCGACATGGGCAGCAAGTTGACCAGGCCCACCGCGGTCACGCCGTTCACCTTCGCGATGCGCTCCAATATCTCGTTATCGAATTGGTGGATCCGCGCGGCCGATTCGTATCGCTTACCGCTCAGATCCATGCTCATTGTCAGGACGTTGCCGGGACGGAAGCCCAGATCCACGGCGCGCAGTTTCGCAAAGCTGCGGACCAATAAGCCCGCCCCGATAAGCAGGATCAAGGCCAGCGCCACTTCCGCCATAACCAGCACGGAGCGCAGCGCACCGGTACGAGCGCTGCCGCGGGCCGCCGCGTCTTTCCAGTTCCGGGTCTGCCGCGCGCGCGTCAATTGCAGCGCCGGGGCCAGCCCAAAAAGGATGCTCGTGACGAGCGAGACGCCCATCGTAAAGGCCAGCACCCAGCCATCGAAGCGGATCTCATCCACACGCGGAATGCGATTGGCCGGCGCGAGTTGAATCAAGGTTTCCACGCCCCACAGCGCGACGATGAGACCGAGCAATCCGCCGAGGACGCCGAGTACGGCGCTTTCGGTAAGAAGTTGCCGCGCCATGCGCCCACGAGTGGCCCCCAGCGATGCGCGAATGGCGATCTCCTTCTGGCGAGCGGACGCCCGCGAGAGCAGCAGGTTAGCCACATTCACGCAGGCGATCAGCAGCACACAACCTACGGCTCCCAGAAAGACCAGCAGGGCGGGCCGCGCTTTTCCCACGACGCTGTCGCGCAGGGGCGCTATGACAATTTCTACATCGTCGTTGTGGGGCCGGTGGGCGGCCGCCTCGAGGCGAACGACGATCGCGTCCAACTCCGCTTTTGCACGCACTGCCGTCTCGCCCGGCGCCAGCCGGCCAATCACCTGGCGGAAGGCGTTATGGCCGCTGGGATCCAGGACCGCCGGGACCCACAGCTCCACGGTTGGGTCGAAGGCGGCCGGCATGACGCCGACGATAGTATGCGGCTCGCCATCGAGCGTGATCGATTTGCCCAGCGCATCCCCACTGCCACGGAAATGTCTGCGCCAGAAAGCATCGCTCAGGACCGCGACATCGGCGTGGCCGGCCGACCCCTCTTCGGGCCGAAAGCCGCGTCCGAGTTGCGGCTGCACGCCCAGGGTGGCGAAGAAGTTGGTGGTCACCTCTTGGCCGTGAATAGCCACCGGATCGCCGACGCCGGTACCGTTCCAGCTAGAGAAATTGAAGGCGGCCAGTTGCTGGAATGCGGTAGTGGCGGAGCGGAAGCTGATGATGAAGAAATCCATCATCGAGCCACCGCCGAACGGGCTGGGCTGCTTGGGCATCGGCCGCACCGTGTACAACTGGGATGGCTCATGGTAGGGCAACGGCCGGAGCAGCACCGATTCGACTACCGTAAAGACAGCCGTGTTAGCGCCGATACCGATGGCCAGCGCGCCGATCGCGACCGCAGTGAAGGCAGGGTTGCGGTTGAGGTTGCGGAAGGCATAGCGGAGATCGGCTCTAAGACCGGCAAAGGTGTTCATCGACAATCCTCTGGGGTCGTGTAGGCAGGCATTGTGCCAAGAGGCGCGACAAGCGATTCAATAGGTTAGGCCAGCTGCGGCGGGGAGGCGGTGTGCGGTTGTGGG
>Ga0209333_1001631_pt1 | contig 10622 bp, 8 predicted proteins | sample BlaSpr_A8_OM2_O3_FD_187982 | JGI IMG/M metagenome (GOLD analysis project Ga0209333, IMG submission 187982) | Forest soil microbial communities from Thunder Bay, Ontario, Canada - Black Spruce, Ontario site 2_A8_OM2_O3 (SPAdes) (version 2) | ecosystem: Environmental > Terrestrial > Soil > Boreal...
AGCACGCCCAGCGCCAGCAGCGGATATACCATCGCGCCGCCGAACTTGAGCGCCTGCCACGCTACTGCTACTTCCTGCATTCCTCAGTTTCTCCTTACGATCTGACGCCCGGCACCCGAGTCGCGTTTCATGGCGTCCTGCGCACTGGCGGGGCTTTGGAACGGAAGCTCCCATTTTAGCCCGCCTGAAGCAGCTAAGTCACACGCCATCAGGCTTATCGCGAGTCCGAGCTTATGGAGCTGCATGCGATGACCCGATGGGTGGAAGCGGCACTGTGATCCCGCCGTAAACCGCTCGGCGCGGACCAAAGCCGGGTTCGAATATCCCGATACCGGTGCCGTTGCGGAGCTCGTTGATATTGTCCGTTACGTTGACGACCACCACGCGGGTTTTGACTTCGCCTAGGCCCGCCACCTGCCAGCCCTTTTCCGCCGCCAGATTAATCTGGAAGTTCTCTCCCAGCTCGTCCGTATTGGCGAAGCCGGCGCGCAGGCCGCTTCCATAGGTTCCATCGACGCTGAAAAGGTAGCTTTTCCAGTGGTAGGTGATCCCTCCAGACGCCGTATATTGCTGGTCGTGATCGAGAAAAATGTAGTGAGCTTTGATAAACGCCACTTCCGCGGGCGTGAAGTTGAATTGCCCGGTAGCAAGATCATTCCCTTGCGCCACCGAGTAGGTGAAGTTGCCCCGCACACTCAGGTTTTCCCAATCGAACGAGGCGCTCGTTTCCGAGCCGTATATCCGTCCATTGGTATAGTTGAATGGAGTAAAAATCGGCACAAATCCGAACTGTCCAAGATCGATCAGATCGTGTGAGAGACGGAAGTAGGCGTTCTCCTGAACCGTCAAATGAGACCCGAAATGGTGCAGCACGCCTGCGTTCCAATACGAATCCCGCTCGGCCTCGGGCGTCAGTCCGCCTTCCCCCACAGGGGCGGTGGTATCTTTAAAGAGCTCGAAGCTGCGCGGCGATATTGTTTGAAAATCAGGAGTCTGAAAGTAGCGGGCGAACCCCGCGTGAAAGGCGGTATTTTTGTCGAGCTGATAAAGTACGTTAACCCGCGGGCTTGGCATATTAGTGTTGATTATCCCGCTCACGCCGTCGAAACGGAGTCCCGCGGTCACGGTTAGTTTCTCGTTCACCTGCCAGATGTCCTGCAGGTAAATGCCGTAAAGAAAGTTCAGCTCGTTGTTGTTTTCGACGATTTGGAATGGAATCTTGCTGGCTTGCATTGGCGGCGTTGTTGGGGGCGTCACTGCAGGAAACGTCAGCGATGTGTCGTCCAGTTCGACTCCGTACTCGCCAAGATAGAAACCCGTACCGATGTCGTGCTTGCCCCACTCACCCAGGTCGAACTCACGGGACACGTCGGTCTGCAGAGAATTATCGAACTCGCTATGGAAGGAGTTCGAGGCGATGCCCTGGTAGATCAAATCGCCAATTGGATCTGCATTGAATTTGATGGTGCTGTAGGCGCCACTGTACGCTACTTGGTAGTTGATCGCGGGGCCGATCACGCCGGTCAGCGCGAGTATTCCGAAATAGTAATTCTGGTCCAGACTTTCCGCGATGTCCTGTGAAGGATAATTCGCGACATTTATCCCGGCCAGTTTGAATTCTGGCGTCAGTCCCGGCTCGCTGGGGTACTGGCTGTTGTTGACCGACACCCCGGTGGTAAAGCTCAACTTGGTGAGCGGATTGATTTGGTAGGTAAAGTACCCGAAACCCTGACCCTGGTTGGTAACGTTGTGGAACGGAGTCGGGCCGGGCGTGGCCGAACTGAATGCCAGGTTGTCGTGAAGATACGTGCCCGTATAGTAGTAACTCCAATCGCCCCCGCAACCTCCATATTCAAAGCTCGGTTGATAGGTATCGCGCTGGCCGCCATAGAATCCGGCATGTCCACCAGGATCGGAGCAGCCGTCTTTGGTCACCAGGTCGAGCACGCCGGCGTCCCGGTAGCCGTAGGTGACCGGCAGGACCCCATCGAGCAAGCTCACGCGCTTTATGAAGAAGCTATTGAAGATCTGGCCGAACCCAGTGAAGCTGTCCATCGGCATCATAACCCCGTTGACGCGCCACTGAAGATCTTCGTGTTCACCTTCGATGTGAACCTGTGATTCATCGTCTTGAACTACTCCAGGCGCCTGCAGCAGCACCTCGTTGATCGGCGTGTTCTCGCCTTGCGGAAGAGCCGCAATATCATGCTGGGTCAGCGTGTACTGGCTGTTGCCGGTTTTTGAGATGGCATTGGGCTGCTGACTGATCACGGTGGTGACCACCTGGAGACTCAATGCGCTTTCAGTCTCGAGCGAGAGGTCAACATTGACGGTCCCCTCGGATTTTATCGACGCGATCTGCGTCGCCGTCTTGAAGCCCTGCTTGGTGGCCAGCACTGCATAGACGCCAGGCGCCGCCACCTTGAACGAAAATTCTCCGGCACTATTGCTCGACGCATGCGCCACGACTCGTCCGTTGGATCCTTGCAGTGACAGCGCCGCCCGCCCGATCGGCCTGCCGAGCGCGTCCTTCACCACGCCCGTAATTCGATAATTTGTGTTCGTCGTGGTCTTCAAATTAGCCGCCATTGCCGGCATGCAAAAAACCAGTTGAATCAGGACCCCGGCCACCGGGATCCACGCAAATAAATTCCTCCGCATCGTAAGCTCCCATCAAAAATCAAGATTCCTCTCGCGCCTTCGGGACGCGAGCGACGCCGCGCGAAACGGTCGCGCGCGCCAGAAACAAGTTGGATATGTCGAAAAGGGGGCTTAGATCGATACGGGCGGCGCACGCACGCGCGCGGTCGAAAACACCGGCGACTCGGCTCGACTCGGCGCGGCGATAAGAATCGTCTCGGCGATCACCGGTCCGCACGCAATCGTCGCTGCCGCGGTGACCGATCCCGGCGAATGGAGCGCCAGTTGGCAAATGGGGCAGAGCCCCGAGTCGTCGATAGCTTGCGCGGCTACGATGCCGCTGCGAGAAACGGCGCCCTCATGAAAATGCGCGACGCCAATCAGCTGCGATAGGAGCAATAGCGCGGCGCCGAATAGCGCGATCGCCCGCGTCGTCGTACTGCCGTTTCTATGAACCCTGAATATCATCACACGTTCCGGCCTGCAGGGCGCCGGGATTTGACTCGCCGATCGAGCCTGCCGCCAGACGCTGCGATCTGTCAAGCGATTCTTAATACTGGGTGCAGGGCTCAGCCCTGCCGAAGGAAGCGTGAAATCCGGCGCGGGTCTCACGCTCAATAAAGTGATTTACAGTTTCAAATGCTGTTGCATCGGGGAGATTATTAACTATAGTTAAGTACTATGCCAACTGCCAACCAAAGCTGGGATCCCGACGGATACGCGCGCAATGCCCGCTTCGTCTCCGACCTCGGCGCGCCGGTGGTCGAGCTGCTCGCGCCCCGTGCCGGAGAGCGGATCCTCGACCTCGGATGCGGCGACGGCGCCCTCACGCTGAAGCTCGCCGACATGGGATGCACTGTCGTCGGCGTCGATTCGAGCGCGCCCCAGGTCGAAGCCTGTCGCCGGCTGGGCCTCGACGCCCGCCTTGCCGTCGGCGAGCGGCTCAGTTTCGACGCCGAGTTCGACGCCGTGTTCAGCAACGCCGCAATCCACTGGATGACGCCTCCTGACGACGTGATCGCCGGCGTATGGCGCGCGATCCGGCCCGGGGGCCGCTTCGTCGGCGAGTTCGGCGGCCACGGCTGCGTCAAGACGATCAAGCGCGCATTAGTCGAGGCGCTCGGGCGCCGCGGCATCGACGGCGACGCCCTCAGCCCGTGGTATTTCCCGACCGTCGAAGATTACTCCGCGCGGCTCGCGCGCCGCGGTTTCGCAGTCAGGTATATCGCGCTGATTCCGCGCCCGACTCCGCTTCCGACCGAAATCAACGGATGGCTCGAGACGTTTGCGCAGAGCTTCATGGCGCCGCTGGCGGAAGGCGACCGCGCATCGTTTATCGACGAGGTTCGCGAAGCGCTGCGTCCCAGGCTCTGCGACAGTAACGGCAAATGGACTGCCGACTACGTTCGCATCCGCTTTGCCGCCGACAAGCCGAGCGCCTGACCACCCGGGCGTTGAGTTACCCCGCGTTCAACGGCAGTATCGTCGGGGAGATGAGCATTTTCCGCGAAATGACCGAGGGCCTGCCGCGACAGGCGCCCGGCTCGACGGCGGCGACGCTGCGCGCGCTCGGCCTGGTCCGCGGGATGCCGGAGCAGCCGCGAATCCTGGACGTCGGATGCGGTCCCGGCGCACAGACCATCGACCTCGCCCGCGCCACCAGCGGATGGATCGTCGCGGTCGACCTAGGCCAGCGATTTCTCGATGAGCTCACCGAACGCGCCAGCGCGGCGGGAGTTCTGGCGCAGGTGACGCCGGTCAATGCCTCGATGTTCGACATGGATTTCGCCGACGCGTCATTCGATCTGATCTGGTCCGAAGGCGCCATCTATATCCAGGGATTCGCCACCGGTCTCAATGCGTGGCAGCGCTTCCTGAAGCCGGGCGGATGGCTGGTGGTATCCGAACTCACCTGGCTGGTGCCGAATCCACCGGCCGAGGCCGCCGAATACTGGGCGCGCGGCTATCCTGGGATGGGCTCGATCGAGCGCAACTGCCAAGTCATCGCGGAGGCGGGATACGTGAGCATGGACGGCTTCGTGCTTCCGGTGCAGGACTGGTGGAACAACTACTACGACCCCAGCGAGCGCCGGGTCGAGGAGCTGCGCGAAAAATACCCCGACAATCCCGAGGCGCTCGCCCTCTTCGATGAAGCCAGCCGCGAGCACGATATGTTCCGCGCCTACCACGACACCTACGGCTACGTCTTCTACGTAATGCGCAAACCCACCGCCTAAGTTCTGATCCCTCGCCCGTTACTCTACGGGAGAGGTTAGGCGAGGGTTCCGGTTGCATCAGTGACCTTGGTTCCTCGCCTTTCATTTCCTCCCGATCTGGGTTACCTGTTGCGATACAAATCATCACTCCCGAGAGGATCGAAATGGACTTTTCGCTGACCCCCAAGACCGAACAGTTGCGCAAGCGCGTCTCCGACTTCATGGACCAATACGTCTTCCCCATCGAAAAGGAAGTTCAGCGCGCGATGGGCGAGAGCGGGAATACCGAGCCGCAATCGCTTAAGGATGTCCGCAAAAAAGCCAAGGCCGAAGGCCTCTGGAATCTTTTCCTGCCCGACGAAAAATTTGGCGCCGGCCTCAAGAACTACGAATACGCTCCGCTATGCGAGCTGATGGGCCGCAGCCCAATCGGCGCGCGCGCGTTCAACTGCATGGCGCCCGATACCGGCAACATGGAAATCCTCGCCGAGTTCGGCACCGCCGATCAGAAAAAACAGTGGCTGCAAAAATGCCTCGATGGCGAAATCCGCACCTGCTTTTCGATGACCGAGCCTGACACTCCGGGCTCCGACCCGACCCAGCTTAAGACCCGCGCGGTTCGCGACGGCGACAACTACGTCATCAACGGCCACAAGTGGTTCACGTCCAATGCGATCGGCTCGGCCTTCGCAATCGCGATGGTGGTGACGGACCCCGAAGCGGAGCCGCATCGCCGCGCCAGCCAGATAATCGTTCCGACCGATACTCCCGGATTCAACCTGATTCGCCCCGTTCCCGTGATGGGCCACACCGGCGGCGGCGGGCATTGCGAAATCATCTACAAGGACTGCCGCGTGCCGGTGACCAACCTGCTCGGCGAGGAAGGCGGCGGCTTCGCGATCTCGCAGGCGCGGCTCGGTCCCGGACGCATCCACCATTGCATGCGGACGATCGGAATCGCGGAGCGCGCACTCGAGCTGATGTGCAAGCGAGCGAGCAGCCGCTTCACCCACGGCAGCTACCTGTCCGAGAAATCGAACATCCAGGAATGGATCGCCAACTCGCGAATCGAGATCGATTCGTGCCGCCTGATGGTGATGCATGCGGCGTGGAAGATGGACACCGCCGGCAAGCGCGACGCGCGCAACGAGATCGCGATGATCAAAGTGATGTGCGCGAACATGGTGATGATCGTGCTCGATCGCGCAATCCAGGTGTTCGGCGCGGCCGGCGTCAGCGACGACTTCCCGCTCGCCCGGATGTGGCGCGACAGCCGCGCGCTCAGAATCGCCGACGGCCCCGACGAAGTGCATCGCATGACGATCGCGCGCCGCGAACTGCGCAAGTACAAGTGATCTCGAGGCAACGCCGAGGGGTCATCCTGAGCTCCTGCGAAGGATCTCGCATCACGCATGGCTGAAGCGATAGAAATCGTCCCCGAATTCGGCGACGTCCGCGACGAGGAGCAGCTCGACTGGGGCAAGCTCGCCGCCTACCTGCGCGACAAAATTCCCGGCGCCGACACGCCGATGACGGTCAAGCAGTTTCGAGGCGGCTCGTCGAATCTCACCTACCTGCTGCGCTTCGGCGACGCCGAATGGGTGATGCGCCGACCACCCTTCGGTCCGCTGCCCGTGGGCGGCCACGACATGGGCCGCGAGTACCGCGTACTCTCGCGGCTATGGGAAGTATTCAAACCGGCGCCGCGCGGGATGCTCTACAGCGACGACGCGTCGATCGTCGGCGCGCCTTTCTTCATGATGGAACGCCGCACCGGCATCGTAATCAAGAACCGCCAACCGCTGCCCGCCGAGCTCGGCAGCGATGCCGCGACGTTCCGCGCCATGTCGCAGGGATTCATCGACACGCTCGCCGACTTGCACGGCGTCGACTACAGCGCGATCGGTCTCGCGACACTCGGCAAGCCCGACGGATTCCTGAAACGCCAGATCACCGGCTGGATGGCGCGATGGGAAAAAGCCAAGACCCGCGAAGTGCCGCTGATGGAAAAACTCGGCGCCTGGTTTCTCGACCACATGCCGGTCTCGCCGCCGCCCGTGCTCGTGCATAACGACTTCTACCTGCACAACGTCATGGTCGGCGCGGTGAATCACGGCGAGATAGTCGGCGTCTTCGACTGGGAAATGTCGACGATTGGCGATCCGCTCGTCGATCTCGGAATCGTGATGAACTACTGGCGCGACAAAAACGACCCGCCCGAACTTTTGGGTACCTCCCAAGGTGAAGCGCACACGCTGCGCCCCGGCTTCCTGACCCGCGACGAACTCCTGCATCGCTACGCATCCCGCACCGGCCGCGACGTAAGCGCGATGCCGTACTACTGGGCCTGGGCGCACTGGAAGACCGCGACCGTGGTCGAGCAAATCTACGTCCGCTACGTCCGCGGCCAAACGACAGATCCCCGCTTCGCCCTAATGGGCCCAATGGCCCCCGCCCTCGCGCTCGCCGCCGCACAAGTCGCCTCGCGACTCGGTTTCAAAGCCTAACGCTTTCGCTATTCGCTCCCTAAACAACTTTCTTGGTGTGACGCGCGCGATTCTGCGAAGCAGTGCGTGCAATTCTTAGCAATACATTGTAAATCCGCGAAATTTCGCTCGCTAACTCGTAGATGCTCTGAATCACGTTCTCCCCGACGAAGAGTCTTACGCAAAGCTCTCCGCCGGTGAAGTCGCGCATTTTGTGCGGCTACTTTTCACGCCTCCATCAGTGGAGACGGAACGCTATCGATCGACACCGACCAAATAAGCCGCCGCGTGCCGAATTGGCATAAACCTTGGGTTCTTTAATGAGGTTCACCGCAATGACATTCAAACGGTTCTCAACAGTCGCTGCGCTCGCGTTTGCGATTGCCGCACTCTCTACGGCCGTCCCGGCGGGCGCTCAGGTAACACCCGGAGATGTGATCACTCCGGACAACGCATCAAAGGTCGCGAATTTGGTCAGTCCCGGGAACTACATTCTCGTCAGGCAAGGCATGATGATGAAAATAGTACCGACTGGTCACCTCGATTGGCCGCCACCTTACAAAGAGGCCACCGAACGATATTCGCCCCAGGTTTCGCTTACCTCCGATGGCGAACTGAAGGGCTACGCCGCCGGCCTGCCCTTTCCGCTGGTCGATGCCAATGATCCCGACGCAGCAACCAAGATCATGTGGAACTTCCAGTTCCGGCCGACTCACACGGACGATCTGGATTCGCGCGGTATGGAAGCTGTCAGTCATCGCGCCGGCTCGGCCAATGAGATCGAGCATTTTACCTTCGGTCATCTAGGCTTTTACAACTCTATCGGGCGCACTGAAGTCGAACCGATGCCGATGGACCCGGATCTGATGAAGACCGGCATCGCGTCCCGTCGCGGCGCCTATCCTATCCTCGAACCTTCCGAGATGCGCGGCGCGGGAATTGTCGCCGAGCGCTACGCTATTCCAGGCTTCGAGGACGCGGTCTGGGAATATAGCGCTGACACGCGAAGGTTGAGGCGTCTGCCGAATACGGAACTCTCGGACGCGTTCGGAGTGGTCAGCCACGACGGAGTAGGCCCCAACTACGGTGGTGACACGGGCGCCACAACCTACGCCTCCACCTGGGATCCCGATTCCGCATTTGGTTTCTCCGCCAAGATCGAGGACTTCAACTACCGGCTCCTCGGCGAGCGCCCGATGCTCGCATCGGTTGAAGCGGCGAATTCTCCCGCCGAGCCATGCGCCAGCGACGGCGGCCGCAGTGTCTGCCCGGAGAATTGGGAAATGCGCAACGTGTATGTGATCGAAGCGACCGCGAAGCCTTCTTTGTTGGGCGGTAACGTGATTATTCCGAAGCGCATTCTCTACATCGATTCCGAAGGCTGGTTCGTAACCGCCTCCGACCAATACAACAACGATGGACAGCTCTGGAAAACGATCGCGACCTTCCACGCCTATCGCGACCGGGCACTGCCCAACTCGACGGTAGCGATCTGGCCGTTCAAACGGATCTTCGAGACCGCGCTGGTCGATGAAGATGTTACCAGCGGCTTTTCGACCGTGGTTTATTCACCGGCACGCACAGGTCAGACCGACAGCCTGTTTGTAAACATGGGCGCCGTCGACCGCACATTCTTCACCCCCGCGAAGATGGTCCAGGCGGGGCACTAATCCCCCTCCCCCCAAATCAGGTGGCGATGCGCGATCGCGCATCGCCACCACTTCGTTGAATGTGAAACCCGCGGTTGGGTTTCACGCTTCCGTCGGCAGGGGTGACCCCTGCACTCAGTGTTCTTTGTCTGATTCAGAACGGCGCGCGAACACGGCTCGGGCCAAGCGCGCCGCGTGACGCTAGCGGAACGGTCGTCGTCCCCTTTTCAGCGCGCCGCATCTAGGCTATCCAAGTTATAAAGGCGGGTATAATCTTGACCCGATCCGGAGGTTTCTCACCGTTGCACGCCATTAATTACGAAATCCCCAGCACGCTCGATCAGGCGGTCAGTATCCTCAAGACTCACGGCGAGAATGCCCGCCCGTTCTGCGGCGGCACCGACATCATCATCCAGTTGCGCGCCGGAGTCCGCCGCACTGGGCATCTCGTCGACGTCAAGAAGATCAAGGAACTGCAGACTCTCTCCTTCGACGCGAAGAAGGGATTGCGCCTCGGCGCCGCGGTTTCCTGCATCGACATCAGCCAGAGCGACGTGATGCGCCGCCATTACCCCGGCCTCACTGAAGCCGCGCATCTGATCGGCTCGCTGCAGATTCAGAACCGCGCCTCGGTCGGCGGCAATCTGTGCAACGGATCGCCCGCCGCCGACACTACGCCCGCGCTGATCGCGCTCGGAGCGCGCGCGCGAATCGTCGGGCCGTCTGGCGAGCGCGAAGTTCCGGTCGAGGATTTTGTCGTGTCGCCGGGACGCACAGTGGTCAAGCCTGGCGAGCTGCTCGTCGAGTTGCTGATTCCCGCACCTGCGCCGCATTCGAGCGACGCGTATCTGCGCTTCATCCCGCGCAACGAGATGGATATCGCAGTCGTCGGTGTCGGCGCGTCGGTCACGCTCGACGGCGACAAGGTGAAGGCGGCGCGTATCGGTCTTGGCGCGGTCGCGGCGACTCCGCTGCTCGAGACCAAGGCCGCCGACGGGCTCATCGGCAAGAAACTGGACGACGCATCGCTCGAGGCCGCGGGACGCCTGGTGAGCGAGGTGTGCAAGCCTATCGACGACATGCGCGGAACGATCGAATTTCGGCTCCACGTCGCCGCCGTACTCACGCGCCGTGTGCTGACCATCGCTGCCGATCGCGCGAAAAAAATCTGAATCAAACCTACGGCATAGAGTTATGAAAAAGACCCTGGTAGAAGCGACCATCAACGGCGAAACCGTCGAGTTCCTGTGCGAGCCGCGCCAAAGCCTGCTCGAAACCCTGCGCGACGTGCTGGAACTCACCGGCTCGAAGGAAGGATGCCTGACCGGCGATTGCGGCGCATGCACCGTAATGCTCGACGGCCGCGCAGTATGCTCGTGCCTGGTGCTGGGCGTCGAGGCGCAGGGCAAGAAAATCGACACCGTCGAGGGACTTGCTACCAACGGCGTGCTCCACGTTCTGCAGAACAAGTTTCTCGAGCACGCGAGCTTGCAGTGCGGCATCTGCACGCCCGGATTTCTGATCTCGGCGAAGTCGCTGCTCGATCGCAATCCGAAGCCGACCGAGCCAGAAATTCGCTACGCGCTGGCCGGCAATCTTTGCCGATGCACCGGTTACGACAAGATTGTGAA
>Ga0209333_1001633_pt1 | contig 10619 bp, 9 predicted proteins | sample BlaSpr_A8_OM2_O3_FD_187982 | JGI IMG/M metagenome (GOLD analysis project Ga0209333, IMG submission 187982) | Forest soil microbial communities from Thunder Bay, Ontario, Canada - Black Spruce, Ontario site 2_A8_OM2_O3 (SPAdes) (version 2) | ecosystem: Environmental > Terrestrial > Soil > Boreal...
AAGAAGCTCTCACACGAATTTAAGTGACGCCGGTTCCCTCGTCAGAAAATCCATGACATAGATCTGGAATTGCTGCCCCGGGGCGATCTCTCCCCTGGCTCTCTCTCTTCAGGAGAGGGAAGCAGAAAGGCTGATCACAACAAGGTGATTCATATGAAAGCGGTGATATTCGACAAGCTTGGCGGACCCGAGGTGATGAAGGTTGCCGAGGTTCCAAAGCCCGAAGTGAAGCCTGGAACCGTGCTGATCAAAGTGCGCGCGGCCGGAATCAATTTCGCAGATACGCTATTTCGGCAGGGAAAGTACCTGATGCAGCCCAAGCTGCCCGATACGCCGGGGGTCGAGGCTGCCGGCGAAATCGAGGCGGTTGGCGCGGGCGTCACGAATCTCAGGCCCGGTCAGCGCGTCGCCGCGCTTGGGAGCAAGATGTACGCAGAGTATGCGATCGCGCCGGCGGCGCAGGTGATTCCGATTCCCGACGCGATCAGCTTCGAGCATGCGGCGGCGTTTCCGGTGCAGGTGCTGACTGCATGGCATATGCTGCACACGGCGCATCAAACCGGACCCGGACAGACTGTACTGATACATTCAGCGGCAGGTGGCGTCGGAATTGTCGCGGTGCAAATCGCGAAAGCAGCGGGCGCTCGCGTGATTGGCACCGTATCGAGCGACAGCAAGGCCGCGCTTGCGAAAGAATACGGCGCGGACGACGTGATCAACTATGCGACCACGGATTTCGCGGTCGAGGCGAACCGCATCACGGGCGGCCGCGGTGTCGATCTGATCCTGGACGCGGTCGGCGCAACTACGCTGGACAAAGGGATCGGCTGTCTCGCTCCGTTCGGACATCTAATTCTTTACGGACGTAGTGGCGGCGCGCCCGAGCCGCTGAACCTGTTCAGGCTGTTCGAGAAATCAACCAAGGTGAGCGGTTTCACGTTGTATACGGTGGCCGCGGTGCCCGACGTGATGCGCCGTGGAATCGAGGAATCGTTCAAGCTGATCGCAGAGCGCAAGCTCAAGCTGCTGGTCGGCAAATCATTCCCGCTCGCGCAGGCGGTAGAGGCGCACAAGTTTATCGAATCGCGCCAATCAACGGGCAAGCTGGTCCTGATTCCGTAACGCCGCAGCAGAACCTCTGCCCTAGTTCCTCTCACTTCGGGAGAGGGGAACCAGGGAGGCGTGCGCGTTGGTCTTCCAGTGGCAATTTGCAACTCCGTGGCAATTTGCAACTAGTTTTATCTTGGGGCTGCCGAGACGCCGGTTCGATTCCGCTTCAGCATAAATTCACAAGGTTCATTGCGCTTTTGCGCGAATCGATTTTGATGGAATGGCCCGAGCGTTCGCGCTTATCGCGAGTGCATCCGCTTACTGCGAATTATTGTTTTGCGCTAGCTGCGAGTTTTCCTCGCACGGCACACGACATTTTCCGCGCGATGCGATGGCACCTGAGTTGCTTGCTCTTTTCCATTTCCGCCGAGGAGGAACTCATGGAACATTTCAGTAAGAATGTTCGAAGGGAACGGGAGTGGCCCGCGTCGGCTCGTATGGCGGTCGCCGTGCTCGCGGCATTGACGTTCATCGCGATCGCAGCGGCGGCGCGCGCCGAGGTCAAGCCGGGTGACTTCATCACTCCGTCCAACGCGGCGAAGGTCAAGGATCTCGTCTCGCCGGGCGTCTACTACAAAGTAGAAAACGGGATGTCGATGAAGATCGTGCCGACCGGTCAAATCGACTGGCCGCCTCCGTACAAGGACGCGACCGAGAAGTATTCGGCGCAAGTGCGTCTTAGCCGCGACAATCGCAGTCTGGTCGGGTACGTCGCCGGACAGCCCTTTCCGCTGATCGACACCAACGATCCGCAGGTCGCCACCAAGATCATGTGGAACAACGTGTTCCGCCCCCTCCTCACTGACGATTACGACCTGCGCTTTTACGATTGCGAGAGCGTGTACGGCGGACGGAACAAGCCCAACAACGTGATCCAGTATTATCAAATCGGGCACTACGCCGGTTATGATTTGGTCGGTCGCGTCGAGGTCGAGCCGATGCCGGTCGATCCCGACTTCAAGAAGACCAACCGCCTGTGGCTGTTCGGCCTTTATCCGGTGCTTTCGCCCGAGGCGGAGCGCGGCGAGGGATTCATTCGCTTTCGTTATGAGCAGCCCGATCGCGGCGACGACGACTGGAGCTGGAATCCAGGCGACCGCAGGATTCGCCGCCTCAACGAGGCGCTGCAAAGCACGGCGACCGGCGCGCAGACCTGGAATCCCGATCACTACTCGGGCTTCAACGCCAAGACTGAGGAATACAACTACAAATTTCTCGGCGATCGCGCGATGCTCGGGGTCGCACATGCCGAGCATTCACCGGAGCTGAAGTGCTCGACCGACGGCGGCGCCAGCGCGTGTCCTGAAGCGTGGGAGATGCGCAATATGTACGTGGTCGAGGCGTCGCCGCGCCGCGAAGTGATTTCGCAGGCGCTGCAGGGCAAGACCATCATCTATATGGACTCCGAGATGTGGTACCAACCTTATATCGACGAATATGATCAGCGCGGCCAGCTCTGGTTGAATCACATCTGGTGGACCACCTATCGCGATCGCCCGGTGCCCGACGCGCGGGTGGCGATATATCCGTTCAAGCGCGAGTTCGAAGTCGGTGCGGTTTCGACTGACGTGGAGAGCGGTTTTGCCACGATGTGCTACCTGCCCGGCTTGCAGACTCCCGAGCGCGAATGTTGGTACATCAACATGGGCGCGGTGGACAAGAACTTCTTCACGACCGACGCGATGGTCAAGGCCGCACCGTAAGGTTAGCCTTGCAGACGGGGCGGGCCTCGTGTCCGCCCCGTTTCTCTCGCCGCGGTACGCGCGGGCGCTGGAGGCATACGTGGCAAACTCGAATCGTCCAGTTTGTGCAGTCGTCGGCGTCGGACCAGGCCTGGGCGCGGCGCTCGCGCGCAGATTTGGTAAGGAGTACGCGGTCGCGCTGATCGCTCGCGGTGAGGACAAACTGGTCGCGCTCGCAACGGAAATCGAAAGCGCGACCGGCAAGGCACTCGCGGTCCCGGCTGACGTGTCCAAGGCTGCAGATATAACCGCGGCGTTCGACAAGGTTCGCCACGAACTCGGCGACGTCGACGCGCTGCTCTACAACGCCGCGATGCGTCCTTTCGGCAAATTGATGGACACCAAGCCGAGCACCTTCGAGAATACCTGGCGGGTGAGCACGTTCGGCGCGTTCCTGGCGGCGCAGGAAGTCGTCCCAGCGATGCTCAAACGAGGCAGCGGCACGATCATCTTTACGGGCGCGACCGCTGGCATCAAACCTTTTCCGACTTCGGCGGCGTTTGGACCGGCGAAGTTCGCGATGCGCGGGCTGGCGCAGGTGATGGCGCGCGACCTACAGCCGCAGGGGATTCACGTCGCATACGTCAACGTGGACGGCGCAATCGACATGCCTGCTATCCGCGAGCGCTTCCCGCAGCTCACCGAGGACGACATGCTCAAGCCCTCGGCGATCGCGGAGACCTACTGGTTTCTGGCGCATCAGGACCGCAGCGCGTGGTCGCATGACGTGGACGTGCGTCCGTTCAAGGAGAAGTGGTAGCGAACGCACGCCAGCCGGACTCTGCTCGAGCTGCTGTCCCGCATCGCCCTTGACTCATCTAATTAACTGATCAGTTAATAGTACTCTTAACTGTTTGGTTAATTGAAATCATGGCTGGCCGGCGCACAAGCGTCCGTAATCTCAACCGCACGCGCGAGAAGATCCTCGCAGCCGCGCTCGCCGAATTCTCGGCCCGCGGTTTTGCCGGCGCGAGGGTCGACGCGATCGCCAAGCGCGCACGCGTCAACAAGCGCATGCTGTACTATTGCTTCGGCGCCAAGCAGGACCTCTATCGCGAGATTCTGCGCCGCAAAATCGCCGAGCGCGCCGAATGGCTCGAATCCACGCCCGACGACTTCCCCGGGGTGCTCGCACATATCTACCTGTCCGGCGGCACCGATCTCGATTTCGTGCGCCTGATGGAGTGGGAGGCGATCGACAGCGGTGGCAGAAAATGCATTGCCGAGACCGAGCGCCGCGCGCTGTTCGAGAAGGCGGTCGCGCGCCTTGCGGTGCTGCAGCGCAAAGGATCGATTCCCCGCGGCGTAGATCTGACTCAACTTTTCATTTCGATGTTGTCCCTCGCCCTGTTCCCGCTGGTGATGCCTCAGGTCATTCGCCTCATCCACGGCATGGAACCGACCGATCGACGCTTTATGCGTCAGCGCGCGAATTTTTTGCGCTGGCTCGGAGATCGTTTGGCCAAGCCTGCGAGGGCTTCGCGGGTTCGCCGTGGCCGCGGCCAATCATCCACGAGGATCAGTCAACTCGCATGAACAAGCGAATCCTCATGCTGGTTGTGGTGCTGATACTTGGCGCGGGAGCATGGGCGGGCTATTCGATTCTGTTCAACGCGAGCGACTCGACTGGCAATCTACTCGTTTCAGGCAATATCGAAGCGCACGAAAGCGTCGTCAGCTTCAAGGCGGTGCAATCGCGCGTCGTCGAATTGCCCTTCGACGAAGGTCAGTGGGTGGCGGCCGGCACGCTCCTGGCGCGGCTCGACGACAGCGACTACCGCCAGCAGGTGGCAATCAACGAAGCCGCTCTGCAGGTGCAGGAACAGCAGCTTGCGTCGGCGATGCAAAAGCTCTCCGCCGCGCGCGCGACAGTAGCCGACGACAACGCCGACCTCGCTCAGAAAAATATCGACTACGTTCGCAGTCAGAAACTCTGGGGTGACAAAATTATTTCGGGCGACCAGCGCGACCACACCGACACCGCGCTCAAGCAGTCGAGTGCCGCGATGCAACGGGACCAGGCGATGGAGCGCAGCGCGCAACAGGACATCGAGGTCGCCAAGGCGAACATCCGCAGCGCCAGGGAAAATCTCGAGCTGGCGAAGATCATGCTCGGCTACACCACCCTGCGCGCGCCGTTCTCGGGCGTCATTCTCACGCGGCAGACCGAGCTCGGCGAAGTGATGCAGCCGGGCACGCCCGTCGTCACGCTGGCCGACCTCGATCACGTGTGGCTGCGCGCCTACGTGGCCGAAACTGATCTCGGTCGAATCCGATGGGGCCAGGCGGCGACGATTCATACTGACACCTATCCCGACAAAGCGTACCCGGGGCAGATTTCCTTCATCTCTTCAGAGGCCGAGTTCACGCCCAAGAGCGTCGAGACTCACAAGGAGCGCGTGACGCTGGTCTATCGAATCAAGATCGACGTGCAAAATCCCCGGCACGAATTGAAACCCGGGATGCCCGCGGACGCGACAATTCACCTCGGCCCTCCGGTGCAAAGCGGCAACAGTCGTGAATGACAAGACCGTCGTCGTGCGCGACCTGGTGAAGGATTTTCCGGGCGTCCGCGCGATCGATCACCTGAGCTTCGAGGTCGCACCCGGCGAAATCTTCGGTATCGTCGGACCCGACGGCGCCGGCAAGACGACGACCATGCGCATCCTCGCCGGAGTGCTTCCGCCCGATGCCGGCACCGCGAGTGTCGCACAACGCGACGTGGTCGCCGATCCCGAAGGCGTCAAGCATGTGATCAGCTACATGCCGCAGCGCTTCGGCCTCTACGAAGACCTGACGGTGGACGAGAACATCCGGTTCTACGCGGACCTGTTCCTCGTGCGCAGACAGGAGCGCGAGGCGCGCGCTGCCGAACTTCTGAAAGCGTGCGGCATGAGCGAGTTCCGCGCGCGGCAGGCCGGCAAGCTCTCCGGCGGAATGAAGCAAAAGCTCGGGCTGGTCTGCGCGCTGATACACACGCCGCGCGTGTTGCTGCTCGACGAGCCGACCAACGGCGTCGATCCGGTTTCGCGCCGTGAATTCTGGGCGATGCTCTACTCACTCGTCGGCCAGGGCGTCACCGTCGTCAACTCCACCGCGTACCTCGACGAAGCCGAGCGATGTCATCGCGTCGCGCTGCTTCATCAGGGGCGCCTGCTCTTCTGCGACTCGCCCGCGCGCCTCAAGTCACGCTTGCAGGGCTCGGTGGTGTCGATTGTGTCGTCCGAAGCGCGCCGCGTTCGCGACGAACTGGCCGCCGCCGACGGTGTCTCGAGCTTGGTAATGGTCGGCGACGCGGTTCATCTGTTCGTCGACGATGCCGATCGGCGTATCCCTGATTTCCGCGCGCGGCTGACAGGCGGTCAGATTTCGTTTGACGAGATCGTCCGCGTCACACCGACCATCGAGGATCTTTTTGTCGAGGCCGTACGCAAAGACTCGGCGCGGGCGGCTGGATGACGCATCCCAACGGCAATTCGGTCGAGGTCGAGAACCTGGTGAAGCGTTTCGGCGATTTCACCGCCGTAGATTGCATTTCGTTTCAGACCCGCACCGGCGAGGTCTTCGGCTTTCTCGGGCCCAACGGCTCGGGAAAGTCGACCACGATTCGAATCCTGTGCGGATTGCTGCATCCAACATCCGGCCGCGCGATCGTCGCTGGTTACGACGTGGTCGAATCGCCCGAACTGATTCGCCGCAACATCGGCTACATGTCGCAGAAATTCTCGCTCTATGCCGATCTGACCGTGCTCGAGAACTTGCGCTTCTACGCGGGAATGTACGGCGTCCCGTCGGCCCAGTTACGCGAGCGCATCGATTGGGCACTCGAGATGGCGGGACTGCGCGGGCGCGAGTCGAGCCTTACCGGCACGCTCGCCGGCGGATGGAAGCAGCGCCTGGCGCTGGGCTGCGCGGTTCTGCATCGCCCGCCGATCCTGTTTCTCGACGAGCCAACTTCGGGCGTAGATCCACTCTCGCGCCGGCTGTTCTGGGAGTTGATTCAACAAATGAGCAGCGAGGGCGTCACCATCTTCGTCACCACGCACTACATGGACGAAGCCGAGTACTGCAACCGGCTGGCCCTGATGAACGGCGGCAAATTGATCGCGCTCGGCACGCCGACCGAACTCAAGCTGGGTTCGATCCAGGGATCGTTGCTGCTGCTCGAATGCGATAGGCTGGGCGACGCCATCGAACGCGTCCGCGGCCTCGACGGTGTTCGCGACGTCGCCGTATTCGGCAACGCGCTGCATCTCGTCGTCGCCGACGCCGCCGCTGCACCGGCGATTCGCGCGGCGCTCGAAGCCGACGCTATCTGCGTCACGAGCCTCAAGGTGATTCGGCCCAGCCTGGAAGATGCGTTCGTCGCGTTGACTACTCGACGCGACGATGGCGTCGCTTCGGAGCTGTCGCCATGAATCTTCGCCGGCTGGTCGCCATCTCGCGCAAAGAAGTTTTGCAGGTGCTGCGCGACTCGCGCAGCCTGCTGATCGTCCTGCTGATGCCGCTGATGCTGATGACGACGCTCGGTTACGGCGTCAACCTCGACACCAAGCACATTCGGGTTTTCGCGCTGGATGAGGAAGGCAGCCAGGCAAGCCAGGATCTGCTCAAGCGCTTCCAGTCATCTGAGTATTTCGATCTGGCCGCGACCGTCACCGACTACCGCGCGCTGGCGGCCGCGCTCGACGATGGCCGATGTCAGCTCGCGATCGTGATCCCGTTCGACTTTTCCGCGCGCCTGCACGACGGGCGGCCGGTGAATATACAGGCTCTGGTCGACGGCTCCGATAACAACAGTGCAGAGCTCGCGATCGGATACGCGCAAGGGGTGGTCGCCTCCTACGGCGCCGTCGTTCAGGCGGAGTATCTGGTCAAGTCCCACGCGCCCACGGTGAATCCGGTGCTGTCGGTGGAAGCCCGGACCTGGTTCAACGAGGATCTCGAGAGCAAAAATTTCATCGTGCCCGGGGTCGCCGCAATCGTGATGGCGGTCGTCGGAGTATTGCTTACGTCGTTAACCGTCGCGCGCGAATGGGAGCGCGGCACCATGGAGCAGCTCATCTCGACGCCGGTGACCTCGCTCGAAATCATCATCGGTAAGCTGCTGCCCTACTTCGCGCTGGGGATGTTCGATACCACAGCCTGCGCGGCGATCGCCGTCTTCTGGTTCCAGGTCCCGTTTCGCGGATCGCTGATCGCGTGGAGCGTCGGCTCGGGAATTTACCTGATCGCGATTCTCGGGCTTGGATTCTGGATCTCCGTGGCAACGAAAAATCAGCTCGCCGCGAGCCAGATCGGCCTGGTGACCGCATTCCTGCCGTCGTTCCTGCTGTCGGGATTCACCTTTCCAATCGACCAGATGCCGATTGGCGTGCAGCCCTTCACTTACCTGATTGCGGCCCGCTACTACATCATCATCCTGAAGAGCGTATTTCTGCGCGGCACTGGACTCCGCTTTCTCATAGGCCCTTTGATTGCGCTCGTCATCTATGCGTCGCTCATGGTGTTCCTGGCCAAACGATCGTTCCACAAGTCGCTGGCATGAGAGGCTGACGTGATCGAACGGCTGCGCCAGATTCTGCTCAAGGAGTTCATCCACTTGTTCCGCGACCCGCACGCGCGTTTCTCGCTGATCGTGCCGCCGCTGTTGCAGATGCTGATATTCGGCTATGCCGCGAGCTACGAAGTGAATCGGGTTTCGACCGCCGTCCTCGATTACGATCACAGCCAGGAGAGCCGCGAATTTCTCGAGCGCTTCACTGCGAGCAGCCGCTTCCAGGTGCGTGAGGTCCTGCAAAGCGAATCGCAGATCCCGTCGCTGCTCGATCATCGCCGCGTCGTGATGGTGGTGCAGATTCAGCCAGGCTTCGCCGAGCTGCTACGCAAGGGTCAGACCGCGCCGGTTCAGGTCGTCCTCGACGGCACCGACTCGAATTCGGCGTTGATCGCCGTCGGATACATCAACCAGATCGCGGCGCGATTCACCCAGGACTATCAACTTCAACTCGCCGACCGGCTCAACCCGACCCTCGCGACGCTGGCGCCCAGCATCGAGATTCAGGAGCGTCCCTGGTACAACGCCAACCTCGAGAGCCGATGGTTTTTCGTGCCCGGCGTGATCGGAACCCTGGTGCTCGTATCTGTGTTGCAGCTGACCGCTTTCGCAGTGGTGCGCGAGCGCGAGATCGGCACCCTCGAACAATTGATGGTCACGCCGATCAGCCCGGCTGAGTTGATCGTCGGCAAAACTCTGCCGTTCCTGCTGGTCGGGCTAGCCAACGTGATAGTCGTCGGGGTCCTTGGAACCTTGTGGTTCCAGGTTCCGTTTCGCGGAAATGTTTTCGTGCTGCTGCTCGGCACCACGCTGTTTCTGTCGAGCGCGCTCGGCGTGGGACTGCTGATTTCCACGCTCTGCCAGACTCAACAGCAGGCTTTTGCGATCTCGTTCTTTTACATCTCGCCGGCGATCATGCTGTCCGGCTTCGGCTATCCGATCACAAGCATGCCGACCGCGCTGCAATGGTTCACCAATCTCGATCCGCTGCGCTTCTATCTCGTCGTGTTGCGCGGAACTTTCATCAAAGGCGTTGGACTGGAAGTGCTATGGCCGCAGATGATCGCGATGGCCATCCTCGGAGCAGCGACGCTCACACTCGCAACGCTCAGATTTCACAAGACGCTGGACTGATCTTCACATCGGCGGTCGTGCGGCAGCGGGCTTGTCGTTAGCGAAGGTCGTCTGCTCGATTCCTTTGACGCCGAACTTCTCGATCACTTGCGCCAGTTTTGCCGGAGTGACGGCCGGCGTGGCGCACGCAGTTCCCGCGCATACGAAGGCAAGCGGAACGTTCTTCGCCGCGCTCGATTCAAGCATCGCGCGGGCCGGCGCAGGCATCGAGGTGGCGCCTCGATCCGATCCGAAGCGCAGCACGATTTTGCCCGGGCGATAGCTCGCCAACGCCGTTCTCCACAAAGCTGCGGAACGCGCGTCGCCAGCCCGCCCCACAATCGCGACCGTCGCTTCGCCGTTGGCGCGATATTCCAGCGCCAGCCCGACGGTCGCGACTGAGTTGCTCAGCATCGCTCCCGCCATCGCGGGCGCACTCGCCATCAGTTCGTTCGCGGCCTTCGAATAGCTGTCGTCGCCTGTGATCAGCGCGAGCTTCGCCATCGCAATCGCCATCGTCGCCTGCACCGACGGCGTCGGCATGTCGAAGAACACGACCGCGCTCGCTTGAGATGCTGCAATCACGGTGCTTGCGTCCTCGCTGTCGTGATTCACCAACAGGTTCGAACCGCTGGCGTGAAAGTCCTTCAAAATTATCGCCGCGAGCTTGCGGGCTTCGATCAGGAATGTGCCGTTGGCCGAGAATTGATAGGCATCGATGAGCGCATTGAGCAGGTAGACCTGGTCGGCGACGAGACCTGCCACCTGCGCACGCCCATCCGACCACACGTGAAAAAAACTCCCGTCGGGCGCGCGCATATGGACTATGATGAAGTTCAGATCGTCGAGCGCTGTTCGCTGAAGAATCGGATCGTTGAGCGCCGCGGACGCCGTCAAATACGCGTCCGCCATCAACGCGTTCCGATCTGCCAGCACGGCATGATCGACTTGCGGCGTTTTGCGACGAGCGCGCACCGCAAGCAATGTCTCCGATGCCTTCGCGATCGTCTCGCGCACTTTCTCCACGGGCACCTTCAGCTTGGCCGCGACTTGCTCCGGCGTCATCGCGCGTCTGAGCACTATTCGACCGTCGGGCG
>Ga0209333_1001634_pt1 | contig 10619 bp, 15 predicted proteins | sample BlaSpr_A8_OM2_O3_FD_187982 | JGI IMG/M metagenome (GOLD analysis project Ga0209333, IMG submission 187982) | Forest soil microbial communities from Thunder Bay, Ontario, Canada - Black Spruce, Ontario site 2_A8_OM2_O3 (SPAdes) (version 2) | ecosystem: Environmental > Terrestrial > Soil > Boreal...
CCATCGGCACTATTGCCATACCAAATCCCAAGAGCATAGAGGTCCCCTGGTCGCGGGTTGCTGCGTCACGGTTCCAGCTGAGGATGGAACTGCGCGATCCAGGTCAGGATGTCCCACCTCCGCTTCAAGTGGGCATCGTGTTTAATCCCGCACGTGCCAACATGCTCTTTGCGGGCAGCGGCCACACCTTCCAGGAGATTCTCGCAGCGCTTAATGCTGATAAGCCTCTGCCGCACTTTCCACTTGTTGTGAAGGTTCATGCGCGCGTCGGAATGACTCGCTCGGAATCGAAGTCCGAGAATGTCGTTGGAGTTCTCCCTGGCAGCGCTCCAGACCTCAAGAAGGAATATGTCGTGATTAGCGCGCACCTCGATCACCTCGGGATCGGTGAGCCGGTGAACGGCGACCGCATCTACAATGGCGCGATGGACGACGCCTCGGGTGACGCATCGCTGATTGAAATTGCTCGGGCGATGAGAGATTCAGGAATAAAACCAAAGCGCTCGATTGTGTTTCTTTCTGTCACAGGCGAAGAAAAGGGTTTGCTTGGCTCCCAGTATTTCGCCGCGCATCCCACCGTGTCCGGCACCATCGTCGCTGATTTCAACATGGATATGTACCTCCCGCTCTTTCCGCTGAAATACCTCGAGATCCAGGGGCTCGGCGAATCCACCTTGGGCGACGACGCGCGTGCGGTTGCCGGACAGGCAGGTGTACAGGTACAAGCCGACAAGGAACCGGATCACAATCGGTTCATCCGCAGCGATCAGTATAGCTTCATTAAGAAGGGTGTTCCGTCGCTTGCGTTCAAGTTCGGTTACATTCCCGGCACACCGGAAGAGAAAATCTTCAAGGCCTGGTATGCCGAGCGCTATCACGCGCCCTCAGATGACCTGAGCCAGCCTGTCGACCTCCCGGCCGCCGCGCAATTCAATGCTATCCTCGAAAATTTGGTGTTGCGTGTCGCCGACGCCGATCACCGCCCGGAGTGGAAACAAGACAGCTTCTTCCGCCGGTTCGTCCAGTAGTAGCGAATCGTTGTCGAAAGCCTCTCGCCAGCTAGAGGACCTTGCTTCCATTCCTTATCCTTGCAGCGCCCATTGGATTGGACGCCACCTGTCCTGGATTTTAATGCCCGCCAGGCTTGTCAAGTAGTGAAAAGATGGCGCTACTAAACCGGAGCCCGACCCTCCCACAGCACGTGTATGTCAACGCTGTCCTTCGCCAGAATTGGATCGTCCAGATCACATTGACTTTTCAATGAGCTAGAAGAAAGAATCGAGCGACATGCTCGCCTTGCTTCTGAGTCTGTTTCGCCTGGTTTGGTTGTTCGGAAAAGGTCATCGTGACGTTGTCCTGGAAAATCTTGCATTGCGTCAGCAGCTCTCGATCTACCAACGCAAGCAGAAGCGTCCACGGTTGACCCGGGGAGACCGCTGGTTCTGGATGACGGTCTCGGTGATGTGGAAGAACTGGCGGCAAGCTCTGCTCATCGTCCATCCCGACACGGTGGTGCGCTGGCAGCGGGAGCGTTTTCGCCGGCACTGGGGAGGTCTGTCCAGTAAACCGGGAAGAATTGGGCGGCCGCCGATCAAGCGCGAGATTCGCAGGTTGATTCAGACTTTGGCGAAGGCCAACCCGTTGTGGCGTGCGCCGCGGATTCATGGCGAGTTGAAGAAATTGGGAATCGCGGTGTCAGAGCGAACGGTGTCGCGGGTGCTGCGAAGTATTCCCCGGCGGCCTTCGCAGAACTGGAGAACCTTTCTGCGGAACCACATGGGAGAGACGGTAGCGATTGACTTCTTCACGGTTGCGACGATCCGGCTACGGGTGCTGTTCGTGTTCCTGGTGATGGAACATGGACGCCGAAGAGTGCTGCATTTCGGCATCACGGAGCATCCGACGGCAGAATGGACGGGTCAACAGATGGTAGAGGCGTTTTGGGAAGGCGAGAGTAAGACTTATGTCATTCGTGACCGGGACAAGATCTACGGGGAAGAGTTTCGCAGTCGACTGCGGTCGTTGAGCATGAAGGAGGTGATCAGCGGATTCCAGAGTCCTTGGCAGAATGCCTACGTGGAGAGGCTGATCGGCTCGATTCGACGGGAATGTCTGGATCATGTGGTAGTGCTCAGCCACGGGCATCTACGTCGATTGCTGAAGAGTTACATGGGTTATTATCACCGCTCGCGGACACATTTGGGGTTAGGCAAGGATGCGCCAGAGCCACGGGGGATCATGCGGCAAGGCGAGATCATCGCGATACCGCAAGTGGGCGGGTTGCACCACCGTTATGAACGGCGCGTGGCCTGAGAACAAAGAGGCAAGGGAAGGGAAGACCGGGAAGACCGAATCGGCCGCTCCATTGGCGGTGAGATAGCGGGCTGAACCGACGGATAAGTCAAGCTGGTTCCAAGGATCAGGTAAGGATGCTTTCCTGCACGGCTTCGAATCCGAGCATGATTTCATGTAGGTTCACCCACTGTGCTGCAACGACGACCGGGCGGGAGAGATTGGCCCGACTTTTCACTTCATGACTAGACACGATCTCGTTTTGGCGAACGACAACCTCCGAAACTGTTAGCTGCCCCAGCACTTTGCGCTGCTTGGGATTCGCAATGCCCCAATTTACATAGCGATCCCAAACATGTCGCATCCTGGTACCAACATTCTTCTTTCGGGGGAAATCCGACATCATGGCGTCTGCGAGTTCCAGCTTGATCTCCCGGTAAAGGGCATTGATCAGATCATCCTTGGTTCTGAGTACGTAAACAGAGTCCCCTCGGCGACGCCAGCTTGTTTTGATATCTCTAGATGTTGGGGCAGCGGTAAGACCGCGCTCCGCAAATAAGCGGGTCGCGGCGTCGAGGATCGCATTCCGTTTGTCTTCGCTCTTAGGACGCGCCACTGGGCCTCTCTATAACTGAGTGTACACTCAATAATACGTGGCGAGTATGCTGATGGCAAGCCCTGTCTTTCGTTCCGTTTCCAGAGACGAGGCACGTGGATTGGGAGAGACCGTTACCGAGGCTCGGACGATTCGCAACCCAAGAATTATCACGGCGTACAAATTCGGATGGTTGCAGGGTTCATAGAAATTACTGAAACAAAAGTGTCCGTTCCGAGACATAGGTAACAGAACGTTCCGGAGACATGGGTTACACTTTTCGGCCCGAAGGGGGCGGAGAGGAGATGCCATGGAAGGAGAGTTCTGTGACGGACGAACGAATGCGGTTAGTGATCCGGCTCAAGGACGGCGAGACAATGGCTTCGCTGTGCCGAAAGTTTGGTATTTCGCGCAAGACCGGCTACAAGATCTTTGAGCGTTATGAGCAATGCGGACTGGAAGGGCTAAGCGATCGACTTCGCCGGCCCTTCCGTTATGCCAACCAGTTACCCGCGCAGGTGGAAGCGGCCATCGTGAGCGCCAGGCGGGAGAAACCTCACTGGGGAGCGCCGCGCACAGCGCGCGCGACACCACGCGTTTTTGCCCTGGGCGTGCGGGGTGGTTCAAGTGCGTTTTTGGGTCGGCAAGGACCAGCCAGGTACTACGCGGGTCCGGCGAGGGACGTTGTTCTGAATGAGTTTAATTCGTTCAACGACTTCCTTGGACACTCTGTGATTTCTTATAGCTTCCACGTCGTCTACCGTATAGTCCTTGTGCTTGTGCGGACAGTCCCATGCACCGCATGTACAGGCCCATTCACCACAGTAAGGGCAGGGTCCGTGTTGAACTACACCGTTTGCAGTTTTCTCGAAAATGTCCATTGAAAGTTTCCTTGCCAGAGGTCACACCGCAGGGTTCATAGGCTGTCCAGCAGCACTCTGGCTGCCCACTTCCGTACGACACGGCCTTTGCCCAATCGACCTCGCCTCTTCCGTATCCCACGGAATATCTATGTCGCCACAGACTGCGTGAAAATCCTCCATGCTCGCCTCAGGGCCAAGGTAGCTGTATGTCCATCGCGCCACATTAAATCTTGTGAACTCGCCAATGGAACGCAAGTCAGCTTCGTTCAAGTTACACCGAAACAGCCCTATACCACCTACGATTTCAATATGCGTGTGGTTACCGAAAACTCCGTCCGAGCTGAAAACGCGGAGGTTCCGATCGTTCGTGAGATCCTGGTGCGATCACGATGAGCTCTCTTTTCGTTGCCCTTTTCGCTCTGGTTGCCTCCAGTTTTCGAACCCGTGCCGCCCTGCAGGCGGAGATCCTCGCGCTTCGCCACCAACTCGCGGTTTTCCAAAAGAATGCGCCGCCTCGCTTGCGCTTCCAGCGCTCCGACCGGCTGTTGTGGGTTTTGTTATCGCGATGGTGGCCCGGTTGGCGCCGTAGTCTGCATATCGTTCGCCCGGAGACGGTCATTGCTTGGCATCGCAGAGCTTTCGCTTGGTACTGGACGCGGGAATCACGGCGGCGTGCGGGAAGACCGAACGTAGCCGCAGAAATTCGCAACTTGATTCGGGACATGAGCCAAGCGAACCCGCTGTGGGGAGCACCCCGCATTCACGGGGAACTGCGCAAGTTGGGAATCGAAGTAGCACAATCGACAGTAGCCAAAAATCTCTACCGACCGCGGAAGCCACCTTCCCAGACCTGGCGAACCTTCTTGACCAATCACGTGGAACAGATGGCCTCGATCGACTTCTTCCTGGTGCCGACGGCGACCTTTCGGGTTCTGTTTGTCTTCGTGGTGTTGTCGCATGCTCGGCGTCGTGTGCTGCACTTCCAGGTGACCGAACACCCCAGCCAGGAGTGGACGATGCAGCAGATGCGGGAAGCGTTCCCCTGGGACCACGGGTGCAGATATCTTCTGCGCGACCGAGATGCGATCTACTGCGGTGACTGGCTAGCCATGACGAAAGGCATGGGGATGGAGGAGGTGCTTACCGCACCGCGATCCCCATGGCAAAATCCGTACGTCGAGCGACTTATCGGTTCCATCCGGCGCGAATGTTTGGACCACATCATCGTGTGGAATGAAAGGTCGTTGCGCCGGATTCTGCAAAGTTATTTTGCCTACTACCAGCGTTCGCGGACACATTTAGCGCTAGGCAAGGACGCTCCGGAGTCGCGAGTAGTGGAGAAGCCAGAACGTGGGCGCATCGTAGTGATTCCTCAGGTCGGAGGACTTCACCACCGATACGAGCGCCAGGCAGCGTAGTGATGCGTTAGTCGGCGCTTCGGTGACTATAGCTTCCGTTCGTCGTGTTAACCAAAGCAATCTCCTCGCGGGCCGAGACCGGATTTCTCTTTGCACTCCCTGCTTTGCGATCCAGAACACGGCGCTCCGCTACTTCAAGGCCGCCTCGATCATTTTCTTCAGTAGAGAGTGTCGGCATGCAGACGAGGTTTTCGGTAATGACAGCTGCCATCGCTGAATGTTCCGACTGCTGTGAAAGACTGTTGCGCGCCCGTGCCGATTGACGGCTCAGACGGCGTAATAGCTATACTGCTCAGCCCGTTCAGTCGGCTCGACGTATAGATGTCCGCGGTATTGAAAATATTGCTTCCATCCGTACCACCATCCTCCAACACCGTACCATCATTAAGTAGAGTCGCCGTCTGGTGCTCACGGATACTCGTCATATTCCCCACCGCCACGCGTAATCCCCATGACAGGGTCCCCCAATTTTCCGAGACGGTTAAGAAAGCAGCCGCTGCACTGCCCACACAATCCTCGCAACAACGTACGGACAACCGTAAACGTAGTGACCCCGGCACTCAGTTTGTCGTAGGGGAGAACTCTACAGGGAATCGACCCTTTCTTTACAGCGTGTAGTCGATAGCGTGCGCCTGACCTGTGCCATATCTTCGTGAAAGACCTTCTTAATCGTTCCTGCTCCGGTGTGGGAATCGACACTGACGGCGGTTGGCGAGCCGCTCCTCTCCAATCAGATTGAAAAACCGGGCTGATAAATCTCGGTGAGTTGATAATCGCGCTTTTCCGCGCAGAGGGATGTTTTCGATGAGGTTTAACAAAAGGATACTGGCGGTTCTAACAGCAACAGCTTTGGCCGGCACTATGGCGATGGCGGCGGAAGAACCATCCGAGCAAGTTAAACGAATGGACGCGGCTGCAACGGTGTTGGACGAAATCATGGGAACGCCGGACAAGGGGATTCCCGAGGAACTCTTGGACTCCGCGAAGTGTGTGGCGGTCATACCCTCGATGATCAAAATAGGTTTTGTCTTCGGAGGACGACACGGAAGAGGAATCGCAGTCTGCCGCACCAGGTCCGGATGGAGTGCTCCGGCGCCTTTCTCTGTCACCGGCGGCAGTTGGGGCCTGCAGATCGGCGGCGAAGCGATCGACGTTGTCATGCTTGTGATGAATGACCACGGAATGGAAAGAATGCTCTCCAGCAAGTTCAGGATCGGCGCTGACGCCTCCGCTGCCGCGGGGCCGGTGGGACGGCATGTGGAAGGCGAAACCGATTGGAAGATGAGGGCCGAAGTGCTCACCTATTCCCGGGCGCGTGGCATCTTTGCCGGCGTCACGGTGAACGGCGCATCCATCACGCAGGACAAAGATGGAACCCGCATTCTCTACGGGCGCATGATCCCGTCCGCTCAGATCCTGACGGGACAGGCGAAAGCTCCCGAAGGTTCACACAAATTCCTGGCGGCAGTGAAAAAGTATGGCACCGAGGCAGGCGCTGCTGAAGCTTCGGCCGGCCGCACTGAAGCAGACAAAACCGGCGCACGGAATGAGGCCTTGAGTTCGAGGGCAGCACAGGGCGCAATTGAGGAAAAGCTCAAAAGCGAGCCAGGTCTCGAGAGCAAGGACATCCAAGTGACTCTGACTTCTGACACGGTGAAACTGTCCGGATCAGTGGTCAGCGCGGATGACCGTGACAAGGCAGTCCGGATCGCCAGATCGTATGCCGGCGATCGGGAAGTCCAGGATCATTTGACCATTCAGACTCCCTAACAATTTGCGTCCGGAGCGTTCAGTGGCACCCGAACGCTCCCGCTCTCGCACTCTCTCTTCAGGAGGAAATAACAATGAAAGCCGTTTATAGAAATGTAGCTCGCACTCTCTTATGCGCCGGTTTGCTGATTGGTCCGGGAATGGCGGCATTTGCGCAGGAACCATCGACCCAGCAGGCTGCTCCGGCGGCTGACAACACTAAAGTCAACGAACGGGATCGCAGCCAGAATGAGCCCACCGCGGATCAGCAAAAGGACAGCCGTTCTGACGACGACATCACGCAGCAGATTCGACAGTCCATCATGAAAGACAAATCGCTTTCCACGTATGCGCACAACGTGAAGATCGTCACGCAGAGTGGTCAGGTCACGCTAAAGGGCCCGGTGCGATCGGAAGACGAAAAGCGAACCGTTGAAGCAAAGGCTGCTGAAATCGCCGGCGAAAGCAAGGTCACCAGCGAACTGAACATCAAACCGCAACAATAAGACTTAAAGACATAAAAGGAGAAACGACATGGCAGGCAAAAATACAGCGGTATTTGGCATTTATCCGAATCGAACGAGTGCCGAGAACGCGGTGGACGCATTGAAAGCCGCCAATTTTCGGAATTCAGACATTTCCGTCCTTCTTCCCGAGGGCACTGGCACGAAAGATTTTGCTCACGAGAAAAACACCAAAGCGCCTGAAGGCGCCACGACAGGCGCCGGAACCGGCGCGCTGCTGGGCGGGGGCTTGGGATGGTTGCTCGGTATCGGCGCCCTCGCCATTCCGGGACTGGGGCCATTCATAGCCGCCGGGCCGATTATGGCCGCCCTTGCCGGAGCAGGAGTGGGCGGAGCGGTCGGGGGGCTTACGGGTGCACTGATCGGCATGGGCATCCCGGAGTACGAAGCCAAGCGCTACGAAGGTCGCGTTAAAGATGGCGGAATTCTTCTCTCGGTTCATTCCGACGATTCCACCTGGACGAAGAGAGCAAAGGAAATCTTGGAGCACACTGGCGCCCAGGATATTTCTTCCACGGGAGAAGCCGGGGCCGATAAGGACGATAAGACTCGCGTTCGCGAAGTAGCCTGACGCAGCCGCGCGGATCCTGTGCGCAACCAAGGTCTGCGCCTCTCATTCAACCGTCACTCCGCACAAGCGCGGAATAACAGAAATAACAAGGAGAACTCAAAATGACAGATAACACAGAAAAGAATCAGGGCCAGAATCCGGAGCAATCCGGCCAACAGCAACAGAAAAATCCGCAGGACATTTCAAAGAAGAGCCCTTCTCAGGAAAGCGATAAGGAGCAGGGTAACAAGCAGGGGCAACGGGACCAGGGCGGCCAGCGCCGCGTTTCCTAAACCCTGCAAGTCTGCTTCGGGCCCCGGCCCAGATCGGCCGGGGCCACTATTTCATTCGGAACTCATAGAACTTTAGCCGTTTTCTGGAGGAAACCATGCCAAACGAGAATTTGAAAAAACTGTATGTGGACGAATTGAAGGACCTGTTTAGCGGAGAAAATCAATTGCTCAAAGCGCTGCCGAAGATGGCCAAAGCCGCGTCTTCAGACGAATTGCGCTCCAGTTTCGAAAAACATTTGGAACAAACGAAGGGCCACGTTCAACGCTTGGAAGAGATCTTCCAATCGCTGGATGAGAGCCCAAAGGGCAAGAAGTGCGTCGGCATGGAAGGTCTAATCAAAGAAGGCGCTGAAGTGATGGAAGAAGACTTTGAAGACGCCGTACCGGACGCGGGACTGATCGGCGCAGCCCGACGCGTGGAGCACTACGAGACCGCTGCGTACAGCGCCGTTTCCGAGTTCGCCAGGGTACTGGGACAGACAAAACACGCGTCACTGCTCGAAAAGACTCTGGCGGAGGAAACGCAAACCGACCAGAAACTTGCCGGCCTCGCAAAAACAATCAATTCCCAGGCCAACGAAGAAGGTTCTGAAGAACAGCAGGACACCTCCAAGCCGGGACGAAAGACGTCTAATCGCGCTGCCTAAGCCAGGCGGCCACAGCGATTTTATTCCCGACGGACGAAAACCAACTACACGAGAGGAGAAAATACGAATGTATCACCACATAAAGAAATTAATGTACACAGTGAATGTCGGAAGTCCCGACCCCCGCTTCGGCAACATGCTGCTGGAGCAGTTTGGCGGCGCGAACGGCGAACTTGCGGCCGCCATGCAGTATTCGGTTCAGGGCCTCAATTGTGATGATCCGGATCGCAAAGACATGCTGATGGACATCGGAACAGAAGAGTTGAGTCATCTGGAGATCGTGGGCACGCTGGCTCGCATGCACCTTAAGCCCATGAAGAAAAGCCGTGACGCCGCCGAGGCTGATCCCCTCATCGCAATCGCGGGCGGGGGCGGAGTCGCCCTGTTCAACTCCATGGGCGACGCCTGGACCGCCGACTATCTGAAGATAACCGGAGAACTGGATGTTGATCTGCGCAGCAATATCGCCGCCGAAGCGCGGGCGAAAATCGTTTACGAGCGCCTGATCAATTTCTGTGACGACCCCGGAACCAAAGACGCCCTTCAATTCCTCATGACCCGTGAGATCACGCACATGAAAGCATTCACCGCTGCGCTTGAAAGTTTGGGTAAAGACCAGTTTTCCATTGGCAACATTCCCCCGACGCCGGGCTTGGTGGACGAATACTTCAACGATTCCACAGGCGTGGGCGATGAAGGCGAAACCGACGCGCGCGGTCCGTGGAACGAGGGCGGCAAATGGAAAATCGTTGAGCCCCCGCAACTCGAACAGGGAGTCGAGGCACGTCACGGAAAGACAATTGCCAAAAGCAACAAAAACGTCGACGAAGAGGACCGAAAGACCAGAGTAAAAAAGTCGGCGTAAGAATCAACAACTCATAAATGAAAAGAGGACCTAATCATGCAGGACAAAGTTCGCAACGGCGTTTCAGAGGATCGCGTGACGGGCGCCATTGAGTCGCAAACGTCCAAAATCCCAAGTTCCGGCTACCTGGCGGCAGCATTCGGCGCTATCACCGCTTCAGCCATTCTCAAGATCGTGGGCAAGGATGACTGGGCGCTGTTTGTGGGCCAGTGGCCGGCGGCATTTCTTCTGATGGGTGTCTACAACAAAATGGTAAAGCAGCATGGCTCAGACGCATACAGCCAGGCTGCTTGAGGGTCGGGTCGGACCGAGGGGTGCCTCCGAACCTGGAGGCCGCCTCGGGCCCGCGCCGATTTCTAAAAATTGCATCCGTGATAACGAAGGCACCAATAACTCATAACTGAGGAGACGGATTATGTCGATTTTGGCTTGGATTGTGTTGGGTTTGATCGCTGGCTTCCTGGGCAGCAAGCTCGTCAACAAGACTGGCGAAGGGTTATTGCTGGACATCGTGCTGGGAATCGTGGGTGCGGTAGTTGGGGGCTGGCTGTTCAGCATGTTCGGAGGCCACGGCGTCACGGGTGTAAACCTGTACAGCCTGTTTGTCGCTGTGATCGGGGCCGTGATCGTCTTGGTGCTTTATCACGCCGTGAGAGGCGGAAGAGCGCGGGCCTAAGATCGCTGTATTGCCAAGGCGCTATCGTCGACGACGAGGATGCGAGCAGTTGCGATGGCGTTGAGCCCGTTTCGTCCACCCCATTCCGATGCCATTGACGGGATTGCCGGTCAAAGGAACTCACGAAGTTAGTGGCAGGCCACGAAT
>Ga0209333_1001637_pt1 | contig 10607 bp, 10 predicted proteins | sample BlaSpr_A8_OM2_O3_FD_187982 | JGI IMG/M metagenome (GOLD analysis project Ga0209333, IMG submission 187982) | Forest soil microbial communities from Thunder Bay, Ontario, Canada - Black Spruce, Ontario site 2_A8_OM2_O3 (SPAdes) (version 2) | ecosystem: Environmental > Terrestrial > Soil > Boreal...
GGCCTTGCCAGATCGCGGCCAGGCCCTAAGATGGGCGGGTTGCGCGTGACTGGGGGGTTTACGGTTTAATGCCGAGGAATTGGGCAAAACGAACCGCGTGGAGCGCGGTCCTGGCGGCGGCGTTGTCGCTTGCCGCGCCCGAAGCGCGCGCCGATTGGCTCACGGATTTGACCGGAAACGATCCCGGCCTGTTGTCGGTGGGCGGCGGCATGTACGACTTCCTGCACAACCACAAGGCCTGGGAAGGCCGCGGCGAATACGAATTCGCCCACGGATATTATTTCCTCCACCCGATGATGGGCGTCTTCGTCACCAACCGGAAAGCGGGCTTCGCCTATGCCGGGTTCGACCTCGATTTACACATCGGCAATCATTTCGTGATCGTGCCCAACGCCTCGATGGGTTATTACCACCAGGGCAACGGCAAGGATTTGGGCGAGGCCTTCGAGTTCAAGACCGGCGCGCGTTTCGATTTCCGCTTCGATGACGCCTCGCGCATCGGCATCGCCTTCGACCACATCTCCAACGCCGGCTTCAGCAGCAAGAACCCCGGAGAGGAGAATATCCTGTTGGAGTTCACCATCCCGCTCGGCAGCTGGTAGGCCGTCCCGCTTGCGCCCACGGCGCAGCCGCCCATGCCATTCGATCTGAGCCCGCTCGACGCCGCGGCGGTGCTGTGGTTCCTGGCCGCGTGGCTCGGTTACGACCCGGCGACGACCCGGCTGTTTCCCAACCGGAACGCGATCCATCTCGGCATGCACCAGGTGCGGCTCGAATGGATGCGCGCGCTGCTCAGGCGCGAGATGCGCATGTCCGACGCGATGCTGATCGGCCACACGGTCAACAGCATTTCGTTTTTCGCCTCGACGACGATGCTGGTGATCGCGGGCATGATCGGCGTGCTCGGCAGCATCGACCGCGCCTTCGGCGTGATCGCGGGATTTCGCTTCGCCGCGCCGATGAGCGAATCGCTGTTCGAGTTCAAGGTGCTGGCGCTGCTGGTCGTGTTCGCCGTGGCGTTCTTCCGCTTCACCTGGGCGCTGCGGCAGTTCAGCTATTACGGCGCGCTGATCGGCGCCGCGCCTTCGGCGGCGGAGCGCGGCCGGCACGAAGTCGCCGCGCGCGAGCTCGAGGCGCTGCTGTCTTATGCCATCACCAGCTATAACAGCGGGCTGCAGGGTTATTATTTCGCCATCGCCTTGCTGGCGTGGTTCCTAGGGCCGGTCTGGTTCATGCTGGCGACGCTCGGCGTCATCGTCGTGCTCTACATGCACCATTACCGCTCGCCCGCCGCGCGGCTGATATCCTCCCATATGCGGGACAAAGCCCCGCCGCGCCCCCGCCGCGGAGCGGCAAAACATTAGACCGGGGTCGCCTCGCCGCCTTCCACGATGACGTTTTCGACCTCGCCGGCGCCCCCGCCGCGGAGCGGCAAAATATTAGACCGGGGTCGCTTCGCCGCCTTCGACGATGACGTTTTCGACCTCGCCGGCGCCGTTGCGGCGGAAGGCGGCCGCCTCCTGGTATTCCTTCGACTGGAAACAGGCCACGCCGGCTTCGAGGGTTGGGAATTCGATGACGATGAAGCGGTGGAATTTTTGCGGCCCTTCCATGATCTGGTAACGGCCGCCGCGCGCCAGCACCCGGCCCTTGTGCTTGGCGACGATGGCGGGAACGCGGTCGGTGTATTTCTTGTATTCGACCGGATCGACGATGCGCGAACGCGCCACCCAATAAGCCGTCATGAATTCCTCCCGATGATCGTGGTTGCAGCCCGTCAGTGCTGGAAGCTGGTTTCGGCCGCCCGCCAGCGCGCCAGCACGCGATCGACCACGCCGGGCGCGTCGCCGAGATAGCGCGCGGGATCGGTCAGGCGCGTTATCGCCTTCGCGTTCAGGTGGCGGGCGATGTCCTTTTCACCGGCGAGCATTTCGGCCAGGGGCCGGCGGCGATCCAACGCCGCCGCGCAGGCGCGCGTCACCAGGCGTTGCGCCTCTGCGCGGCCGGTTTTTTCCGCCAATGCCATCATCACCGCCTCGGACAGGATGAGACCGTGGGTCAGATCGAGATTGTCGCGCATGCGCGCCTGGTCGACGGTCATGCCCTTGGCCACCGCGGCGGCGTGGCGCAGCGCGCCCGCGGTGAGCGCCAGGATCTGCGGCAGCGCCAGCGCCTCGCTCTGCCACGCGCCGGTCGAACGCTCGTGATCGCCGGCGATCGCGCCCAGCATCAGCGGCACCAGGGCGTGGACGCCGCGCACCGCCGCCAGCACATGGGCGCTTTGCACCGGATTGCGCTTTTGCGGCAGGGTGCTGGAACCGCCGCCGCCCGCCTCGCGCGGCTCGGCGAGTTCCGCCACCTCGGTCTGCATCAGCAGGACGACGTCGCCGGCGAATTTGCCGAGGCTGCCGCAGACCAGGCCGAGGAAACACGCGATCTCGGCCATGCGCTCGCGATTGGCGTGCCACGGCGCCTCGGGCAAGGCCAGGCCGAGCTCCGCCGCCAGCGCCTTGGCGACGGCGCGGCCCTTATTGCCCAAGGAGGCGAGCGTGCCGGCCGCGCCGCCGAATTGCACGGCAAGATCGCGGCGTTTCAATTGTTCGAGGCGCGCGAGATGATCGGCCAGAGGCGCGAGCCAGATCGCGCATTTGTAGCCGAAGGTGACCGGCAGCGCCTGCTGCAGGAAGGTGCGCCCCGCCATCGGCAGATCGCGGTGCCGCCGGGCCTGAGCCGCCAGCGCATTGCCGAGCGACAGGAGATCGCGGGCAATGAGATCGAGCGCGTGGCGCAGCTGCAACACCAGCGCGGTATCGGCCACGTCCTGGGTGGTGGCGCCCCAATGGACATAGGCCGCGGCCGTGCCGCCGGCGGCCTCGCCCAGCGCCTTGGCCAGCGCCGCCACCGGCTGGCCGGTGAGCGCGGCGCCCTTGGCCATCCGGGCCAGCGGCAGATTGCCGGCCTTGGCCGCCTTGACGATGGCGGCGGCCGCCGCCTTGGGAATGATGCCGAGCCGGGCCTCGACGCGGGCCAGCGCCGCCTCGACTTCGAGCATGAACCCCAGCCGGTTCGCGTCCGAGAACAGCTCGCGCATCTCCGGCGTGCCGTAGAGCCCGCCGTAGATTTCCGAATCCGCCGGATTGACCGTCATGCGCCCCCGCGCCGCCAGGATGCCAAAGCCCGGGAAGGTTTAGAAGTCGAAGAACACCGTCTCGCCCTTGCCCTGTAGCACGATGTCGAAGCGCCACACCGCCGAGCCGTTGGACTTGCCCTTGGGCTCGGCGATCAGCGTCTTCTGCAGCGCCGGATCATCGATCGAACTCAACACCGGGTCGGACTTGTTGAGCGCCTCGCCGGCGAAATAGACGCGCGTGAAGAGATGGTGCAAGAGGCCGCGCGCCGCCAGCGACACCGCGATGTGCGGCGCCTGCAGCGCGTTGCCGCGCCCCGGTACCGGGCCGGGCTTCACCGTGGTGAAGCGGAAGATGCCGTCCTTGTCGGTGAAGGCGCGGCCGAAGCCGCGGAAGTTCTTGTCCACCGGCTTGTCCTGCGCGTCGTCGGGATGTTCGTACTTGCCGGCGGCGTTGGCCTGCCAGATTTCGACGATGGCGTCGGGCAGCGGCGCGCCGTCGCCGTCAGTGACGCGGCCCTCGAGCGAAATCTTCTCGCCCTGGGCCTTGCCGCCATGGGTGAGGTCGGCCCATTCCGGCCGCAGCAATCCGAAATGGAAGAACGGACCGGCGGTCTGGGTCGCGCTCGGGATCAGCTTCGCATCGGCGCTCATGTCTAGATCCCGGCCGGCGTCGCGTGACGCCCGCGCAACACGATGTCCCAGCGGTAGCCGAGAGCCCATTCCGCCTCACTGAGATTGGGATCGTAGGCGGCGATCAGCCGCTGGCGCGCCGCTTCGTCGGGCACGGAATTGTAGATCGGGTCGAATTCCAGCAGCGGGTCGCCGGGAAAATACATCTGGGTGATGATGCGGGTGGCGAAGGCCGGGCCGAACACCGAGAAATGCACGTGCTTGGAGCGCCAGGCGTTGTAGGTGTTGCGCCAGGGATAGGCCCCGGGGATGAGCGAGAGGAAGCGGTACTCGCCCTTGTCGTTGCTGACGACGTGGCCGCGGCCGGTGAAGTTGGGATCGAGCGGCGCGGGATGGGTGTCGTTCGGATGGATGTAGCGGCCGGCGGAATTGGCCTGCCAGATTTCGACCAGGGTGTTGGGCACCGGCTTGCCGTCCTCGTCCAGCACCCGTCCGGCCAGGATCATGCGCTCGCCGATCGGCTCGCCCTTGTGCTGCTTGGTCAGGTCCAGCATCTCGGGGCCGGTCCAGCCGTCGGCGAAAGTCGGGCCGGTGATTTCGGTGAGCGTCTGCTTCAACGCCACCGGTGGCCTGGTGGGATGGCGCTTGACGGTGCTGGCATAGGCCGGCCAGTCGTTCGCGGGCTGCCCGCCCGGGCGCTCGCGGTTGTATTCCTTGATCTCGGCCATCGCGTTTCCTCCTGCCTGTCCTTAATCCGTCTTATCGCCCGATGGCGCCTTTTATATCACGCCAAAAAACCGGCGAGCGCGGCGTTTAATGCCGCAGGCTGCTCTACCGCCGATATATGTCCGGCGTTCTTCAATTCAACCAGCCGCGCGCCCTTGACGGCCTGGGCCAGCGCCCGGCCCGATTCCGGCGGCGTCGCCTGGTCCTGGTCGGCCGTTACCACCAGCGTGGGAACGGCGATGGTGGGGGATTCGGACGTCAAATCGGCGTCGCGGATGGCGAAGCAGCAGCCGATATAGCCCGCGGCGGGGGTGCGCAACAATATATTGCGATAGCCGGCGATGGTTTCGGGATGGGCCTGGATAAAACCCGGGGTGAACCAGCGCTGCAACACCGCCTCGACCACGGAAGCCATGCCGCCCTTGCGCACGGTCTCGATGCGGTCCTGATAGGTCTTGGGGACGCCGATGCGCATGGCGGTGTTGCACAGGGTGAGCGAGCGGAATCTTTTTCCCGCCTTGGCGCCCAGTTTCTGTCCGACTACGCCGCCGATCGAGAGGCCGCAAAAATGCACGCGGTCGAGACCGAGCGCGTCCAACAGCGCGAGCGCGTCGTCAGCGAGCCCGTCGATGGTATAGGCCTCGTCGGGCCCGACATCGGTCAGGCCGTGGCCGCGCATGTCGTAGCGCAGCACGCGGAATTTCGGCAGCAGCGCCGGCAGCTGCGCGTCCCAGAGATTGAGGTTGGTGCCGAGCGAATTGGACAGCATCACCACCGGCGCGCGCGCGTCGCCTTCGAGCTGGTAATGCACGGCGAGACCGCCGGCGCGAATGAAAGGCATTGTTCTCTCCCCGATCGATTGGGCCCGCGGTCCATGGGCCGTTGCCCACGGCCGGTCGCGGCCGCCGGGCAACGGCTTGACGGCGCCGGGGCCGGCGACGACACTCCGGCACGCGTTTTAACAGCCGGAACCAAGAAACCAAAGGGAGGAATGAACATGGCCGCGCGCACCACGCCGCCGTTTCGCGCCGATCACGTCGGGAGCCTGCTGCGCCCCAAGGCTCTGCTCGACGCGCGCGCCAAGAAGAAGCGCGACGAGATCACCCAGGACCAGCTCAAGCAGGCCGAGGACGCGGCCATCCGCGACGTCGTGCGGCTGCAGGAATCGATCGGCCTCAAGGACGTCACCGACGGCGAATTCCGCCGCGCCTATTGGCATCTCGATTTTCTCGAGCAGTTCTCGAACGTGACCATCGTGCCGCCCTCGGTCGGCGTGAAGTTCCACACCCACAAGGGCGACGTCGAGTTCAAGCCGCCCGGCATCCGCGTCGACGGCAAATTGAGCCGCCCCAAGCCGATCTTCGTCGACCATTTCAAGTTCCTCAAGGGGATCGCCAAGGCGATGCCCAAGATCACCATCCCGTCGCCCTCGACCATGCATTTCCGCGGCGGCCGCAAGGCGATCGACGCCAAGGCCTATCCCGACATGGCCCAGTTCTACGCCGATCTGGCGCGCGTCTATAACGAGGAGATCAAGGACATGGCGGATGCGGGCTGCCGCTATCTCCAGATCGACGAGGTGAACTTCGCCTATCTGTGTGACCCGAAGCTGCGCGAGCAGGTGAAGGGCATCGGCGAGGACCCGAACCAGCTGCCGCACACCTATGCCAAGCTCATCAACAACGCCATATCCGGCATGCCCAAGGACATGATTTTCTGCATGCATATCTGCCGCGGAAATTTCAAGAGCGCCTGGGTGGCGGAAGGCGGCTACGAGCCGGTGGCCGAGGCGTTGTTCAACGAGCTCGCCATCACCGGTTATTTCATGGAATGGGACGACGAGCGCTCGGGCGGCTTCGAGCCGTTGCGCTTCGTGCCCAAGGGCAAGGTGGTGGTGCTGGGCCTGGTCACGACCAAGCTGCCGAAGCTCGAAAGCAAGGACGAGCTGAAGCGGCGCATCGACGAAGCCGCCAAATTCGTGCCCATGGAGCAACTGGCCTTGGGGCCGCAATGCGGCTTCTCCTCGACCGTCGAGGGCAACGAGGTGACCATCGACGACGAGAAGCGCAAGCTCGCGCTCATCGTCGAAACCGCGCGCGAGGTCTGGGACGGCGTTTAAGCCGCCGGCCGTCAGCCGGCGGGCTCCACGGAAAAAGCGGCGGGCGCGCTTCCCTGCCGGAATTTTTCCCACATGGCGGCATAGGCGGCTTCCAGGTGGCGGACGGACAGGCGCGTATCGAAGAGCGGTCCCGTGTCCCGGTTGCGCGCAAGCCTGGCGCGAATATCCGCGAGCAAACCGGGTTCGCGCGCGAGCTTCAGCGCCGTCGCTTCGTAGTCTTCGGGCGAGCGCGCGATCAGTTCGGGCAAGCCGACGCTGGTCAGCAGGCTGCTCGCCACGCGTCCGGCAAAGCACGGCCCGAGATGGGTCAAAACCGGCAACCCGGCCCACAGCGCGTCGCTCGCCGTGGTGTGCGCGCCGCAATAGAGCGTATCGAGGAAGAGATCCGCCGCCCCCTGGCGCGCGAGGTGCTGGTCGCGCTTCAGGCGCGGCGCGAACACCAGCTTTTCGGGTTTCACGCCGCGTTTTTCAGCCTCGCGCCGCAAATTGGCGATCGCCGCCGGGTTCTCCTCCAGCAGCCAGAACACGCTGTCCGGCACGGCTTGGAGCAGGCGCATCCAGATGTCGAAGGCATCCGGCGTGATCTTGTAACCGCCGTTGAACGAGCAGAAGACGAATCCCTTTTCGGGCAGCCCGAGGGCGCCGCGCGCGGGCGTCGATTGCGCGCGCGGGCGTTGCGAGTTCAGCTGGTAGCTGTTCGGCAGATAAACCACCTGTTCCGAGAACGCGCCGCGCCGGTCCGGCGGAATGACGATGCGGTCGGCCAGGATGTAATCGATCGTATCGGTCCCCCTGGTGCCGGGATAGACCAGGTAATTGACCTGCAGCGGCGCCGGGCGCTTGGCCCATACGCCCGGGCGGCAGCCCGCCGAGAAGCCGCTCAAATCGACCGCGATGTCGATTTCCAGGTTGCGGATTGTCTGAGCGATTTCCTGGTCGCTCGCGTTGCGAACGTCGATGAAGCGGTCGAAGGACCGCGTCAAACGCCGGCGCAGATCGCTGTCCTCCTCGGGTCCGAACGAGATCCCCGTCACGTCGAAGCGCGCCCGGTCGTGCAGCGCGAACAGCTCCTCCATCAGATAAGCGGTCGGATGCTCGTGAAAATCAGCGGACAGATAGGCCAGGCGGATCCGCTCGTGCGAATACGTGTCGCCGCGCCACAGCGGTTCGGCATCGGCCGGCCATTCATTCGCGACATAGATCGTAGCACAGCGGAGCTGCACCTCCGGGCCGGCGGGAATCGCCAAGATATCGAACGGCATGGAGGCGCGTTGGCCGCTTTCGATCGCGGCGATGATCGCGGCGCAGCCTTCCGCGAAGCCGCTCCAGTCGCAGAGCTGCATTTTCGCGTTGAGCCGGTAGCCCGCGAGATATTTGAAATTCGGATCGAGCCGGGCGGCGCGCTCGAAGCTCGCCAGGGCTTCGTCGTAACGCTTGAGTTTTTTGAGCGCCAAGCCGCGATTGACGTGCGCCGCCGCGAAATCTTCCTTGAGCGCGATCGATTGATCGTAGCTCGCCACGGCGCGCGCGCTTTGGCCGAGCTCCAACAGCGCGTTGCCGCGATTGAAGTACGATTCAGCGCCGCCTTTCTTCAGCGCGATCGCCTTGTCGTAGCTCGCCAAGGCCTCCGCGTGCCGCTTGAGCTGCAACAGCGCGTTGCCGCGATTGGTGTAGGCGTCGGCGTAATCAGCCTTGAGCGCGATCGCCGCGTCGAAGGCGGCCAAGGCCTCGCGCGGACGATCCATGTCCAACAGGACGTTGCCCTTGCCGTTCAAGGCATAGACCTGGCGGGGATCGATCCCCAGGGAAAGCTCGAGCAGGCGCAGCGCCTCTTGCGGATTGCCGCGCTGGGCGTTGATGGTGCCGAGCAGCGTCAGGGCGTGGATATTCGTGGGCGCGGTTTTGAGAACGGCCCTGAACGCCACCTCGGCCTCTTCCAGCTTGCCGGCTTTATGGAGCGCCAATCCCTGCTGGATCGCCGCGGCGAGCGGCGGATTGCGGATGGGCGGAGATGGGGACATGGGATGGGGCCCGCGAGGACGGAGAACGCCGCGCGGAATGATAGCGCAGCGGGACGGCGGCCGTCCCGGACGGCTCGCCCGCCCCGTCCCGGCGTTATTTCAGCGGTTCGCCGCCCGGCTTCGAAAGCCACTTCCAGCTCTTGGTCGCCACGTCATAGGTCGTGACGGTCGCGCCGTCGGGGCCGAGGCCGCGTTCGGGAAAAGCGGTAAAGTCGTAGATGCCGTCGACCCCGGCGAAGTCCTTCAGGCCGGCGATGAAATCGCGCAACTGCGCCGGCGTGGCGCCGGGGCCGAGCTTCCGCAGGCCCTCGACCACGATCAGGCCCGCATCCCACGACGTCGCCACCTGGTTGTCGGCGCGCAGATTGCGCGCTTTCAGGATGGCGTACATCTCGTGCTGTTTCTTCTCGATGCGCGGGTCGAGCTTCAACACGCCCTCATGCTCGGGATAAAGCGCCGAGGCCAGGATCAGCTGAGGGGGCAGGAAATCGGTCCATTGACTCATGGCGGCGAAGGTCTGGTTGCCGCTGGTCGGCGCCACCGGGATGTCGAGCCCGTTCTGCACCATGCCCTTGAACACGGTCGCCGCCGGCTGGCCGGTGGTCCAGGCGATCATCGCCTGCGCGCCCGACGCCTTGATGTTGGCGATCTGCGCCGCGACCGAGACGTCGCCCGGGTTGAAATGCTCGACGATCACCTTCTGCATCACGCCCTGGTTCTCGGGATAGGCCAGGATGGTGTCGACCGCGCGGTCGCCGTCCTGGCCGCTGGCGTCGGTGGACATCAGCGTCGCGAGCTTGGTCCAGCCCTTCATGCGGTAATAGCGCATCACCGCCGCGATCTGGTCGATCGAGGACGAGGCGGCCGAGAAGACGTAGCCGCCGGCCTTCGGATGAATCGCCGGCGACAAGCAGTACTGCACCGGCCCGTCGCTCACCAGCGGCGCCATGGCGAGGCACATGCCCACCAGGCTCGAACCCATGATCACGACCGGGGCGGGCTTGCCGCCCAGCACGTCGGTGGTGAGCTGCACCGCCACTTGCGGGCTGGTCTGGTCGTCGTGAAACACGAAGCGAACCGGCTTGCCCCGGATGCCGCCGGTCTTGTTGACCTCGGCCGCGAGCGCCTCGAGCGTGTCCTTCTGGCCCAATCCGACGAAGGAGGCCCCGCCGGTCATCGGCACGATGACATGGATGTCGTAGGTGTCGGCGGCGCGGGCGGCATAGCCGGACGCCAGCGCCAAGAGCAGCGCGACGGCGCAGGCCCATAGGCCACGCGGCCTGATTATGGTTTTCATGTTGGTTCCCTCCCTTTAAAACCAACCATCCTAGCTGGGCCTTTCCCTGTCAACCGCCCCCGAAGGTTGTAAGGTCGTCCCGATGACTGCACGTCCGACCCCGCCCTTCCGCGCCGACCATGTCGGCTCCCTGCTGCGCCCGGCGAAGCTGTTGGAGGCGCGCGAGCTGCGCAAACACGGCAAAAACACCCCGGAGCAGCTGAAGGCCGTCGAGGACGAGGCCATAACCGAGGCGGTGAAGCTGCAGGAGGATTTGGGATTGAAGGCCGTCACCGACGGCGAATTCCGCCGCACCTTGTGGCACATGGATTTCCTCACATCCTTCGCCAACGTCAAGACGGTGCGCGGCAAGGTCACCGCCACCTTCCACAGCGAGGAGGGTGCTACCCAGCGCACGCCCTCGGCGCTCGCCGTCACCGGCCCGATCGGCCGGCCGAAACCGATCTTCGTCGAGGCTTTCAAATTCGTGAAGTCGGTCGCCAAGGCGATGCCCAAGCTCACCATCCCCTCGCCCTCGATCGTGCATTTCCGCGGCGGGCGCGAGGCCATTGCCAAATGGGCCTATCCCGAGCTCGACGGTTTCTATGCCGATCTGGCGCGGGTCTATGACGAAGAGGTGCGCGATTTGGCCGAAGCCGGCTGCCGCTATCTCCAGATCGACGAGGTCAACTTCGCCTATCTGTG
>Ga0209333_1001638_pt1 | contig 10605 bp, 9 predicted proteins | sample BlaSpr_A8_OM2_O3_FD_187982 | JGI IMG/M metagenome (GOLD analysis project Ga0209333, IMG submission 187982) | Forest soil microbial communities from Thunder Bay, Ontario, Canada - Black Spruce, Ontario site 2_A8_OM2_O3 (SPAdes) (version 2) | ecosystem: Environmental > Terrestrial > Soil > Boreal...
GTCCAGCATATGGAAGCAGTCACCGCGCCGTAGCGTCACGCGATCCTCGACTCGGTGACGCTGAACGTTACGCGCCGCCACCGCAAGCGCGTCGGCGGAAATATCGACCGTCGTGACCTGCGCCCTCGGCGCATTGACGGCAATCGCGATCGCAATCGCGCCTGACCCGGTGCCGATATCAAGCACGCGCGCGTTGTCTTTCCCTGCAATACGCTCAAGCGCCGCGCCGACGACGAACTCCGTCTCCGGTCGCGGAATCAGTACTGCCGGTGTCACTTCGAACTCCAGCGAGTAGAATTCCTTGTGCCCGAGGATGTACGCGACCGGCTCGCGTTTCTCGCGCCGCGCGATCAGTGCGTCGAACTTTTTCAGGATTTCTGACGACAGATCGATCGAGCCGGTGATGGCAGCTTCGCGCGTCACGCCGGCCGCCGCAGCGAGCAGGAGTTCCGCATCGAGCCGAGACGATTCGACGCCGGCAGTCGCAAGCTTCCGCGACGCGGTGTCTATTTCTTCCAACGCACGCCGCGCGAGCACCTCGCTCATGGCCGCGCTCACGTGTTGAGCGACTGCTCGCGATCGTAAGCTGCCAGCGCGTCTATCACCGGATCAATCGCGCCGTCGAGAAAATTGTCGAGCTGATGAATCGTCACGTTGACGCGATGGTCGGTCACGCGCGATTGCGGAAAATTGTAAGTGCGGATGCGCTCCGAGCGGTCGCCGGTCCCCACCATCGATTTCCGCGTCTGCGCGATTTTCGCCTGCTGCTCCGACTGCGCCTGCTCGAGCAGCCGCGCTCGCAGGATCTTCAAGGCCTTGGCCTTGTTCTTGTGCTGCGATTTTTCGTCCCGCTGGATTATCACCATGCCGCTCGGGATATGGGTGATTCGCACCGCCGAGTCAGTAGTGTTAACGCTCTGCCCGCCCGGCCCCGACGCGCGCATCACGTCGATGCGCAAATCCTTCGCCTCGTTGATATTGACCTCGACTTCGTCCGCTTCCGGCATCACGGCAACCGTGACCGCCGAGGTGTGGATGCGTCCCGATCCCTCGGTCTCCGGCACCCGCTGCACGCGATGCACGCCGCCTTCGTACTTGAGCCGCGAGTAGGCGCCGCGTCCGCTGACCAGCGCGATCACTTCCTTGATTCCGCCGAGTCCGGTGTCGCTCAAATTGAGCGTTTCGAGCTTGAAGCCGTGCCGCTCGGCATAGCGCGTGTACATCCGGAACAGGTCGCCGGCGAACAGCGACGCTTCTTCGCCGCCGGTGCCGGCGCGAATTTCGAGAATCACGTTCTTCTCGTCGTTGGGATCGCGCGGCGTGAGCAGCTCCTTGAGCTTCTCTTCGACCGCCGCAAGATTCTTTTGCAACGAGGGCATCTCGGCCTTGGCCAGCTCGCGCAAGTCGGCGTCATTGCCGTCGAGGATCGATTTGTGCCCCGCGATTTCGTCCGCGATACGGATGTACTCGCGCGCGCATTGCGCCGCCTCGGAAAGCTGCGATCGCTCCTTGGCCAGCCGCGCGTACTCGCGCTGATTGCCGAGCGTGGCCGGATCGCTGAGCTTGCGCTCGAGTTCCGCGACCCGCTCTTCTATTGCGCTTGCCTTATCGAGCATCAGACTTCACGTAGCCGCCGAAAACCGGGAAGTGATCCCCTGAAAAAAGAACGGCGCGGCCGCGATGGCCGTGCCGATGGATTCTCCCCCGCGCACCCGGGTGCGTCGAGCACCGCAGGCGGCGGGAGTTGCTATGCTACTTTTCGGCAGCGGTTTCCGCCGTCTTCTCAGCCGGCTTCTTGATGCCGTACTTGCGATTGAACCGCTCGACGCGCCCCGCGGTATCGACCAGGCGCTGTGTGCCAGTGTAAAAGGGATGGCACTTCGAGCAGACCTCGACGTGAAGCTCTTTGAGCGTCGAGCGCGTTTCGAAGGTGTTGCCGCACGCACAAACGACGGTGCAGCGGCGGTATTCAGGATGGATTCCAGTTTTCATTTTAATTTCTCGAACTCTGCTACCTATTGTATTGCAGGATACCATCGCAAGGTATCTCGCACAATTCGCCCGTTGCGGCTGGCGTTTCGGGCTTTGCGAATCGCTTTCTTGACCTCGTCCGCAGCAATAATAATCATGATTTGCGCGAATGCCACCGGCGCCGCGGCTGCCCCAGCCAAGCCCGCACCGGCGCCGACCGCATCGCATTCCGGCTTCGCGCCCGACAGCCGGACGCTTTTCGCTCCGATCGTTAATCTCGCCCCGCCGGGTCCGGCACGTGCGTCGCGTGCGATCGCAATCTTCAACCGTCAGCTCGATTTCCAGCGCAAGATCTCGTTCCATCCCAAGATCGGGCCCTCGCTTCAGCAAGTCATCGACCTGCTGCCGCCGCGCCAATCGACCATGATCCGCGCCGCCGCGCTCTACTCGAAGAGCGAAATTCCGTGGCACGATCTGCCCGACGGCACCCATCAGATTTGCGTCGCGGGACAGCCCGACGACAGTGACTATCTCTACACGCTGGCGCAGCAATGGCGCAGTCCCGAGGAGGCTGACCGATTCGCAGGCGTGTTCGGGCTCAAGCCCGCATCGGATTCGACCCCCGACAATATTTCGAGCGTCACCGGCACGCTGGCCGGCGAGCTGATGATCGACACCTACGGCCTCGGCGCGCTGGTCGATACCCTGGCCGATACGCTGCGCGAGTTTCACGGCGACCTGAAGCCTCCATGGGATACGGCGCCCGGCGCTTTCAACCATCACGACCGCGCCGCGATGGACAGGTTCCACCGCCAGATGCCGCATCTCGCCGCGAAGTTCGACCGCTATTTCAAATTCAACAACCTGCTCGACGAATTCAACTCGCCCGCTGGCCCGATCGTGCTCTTCAACGTCGATGCCGAAGTGCGCGTCGACGCGCTCAAAAAATATCCGCTGCTCTACGATTTCTATCGCAAGCTGGTGCCCGCGGTGACGGCGAAGTCCGCGATTCTGGACGCGCACGGCAACAACTTGCTCCTCGAGGCGTTCGACCACGGCCACATCCGGGTCACCATGATGATTCGCGACGGTCTGCTGACACCCTTCAACAGTGCGATGCAACCGGCGGCCGACGGCGTCGCGCTCAACGAACTCACGCACGGCAGCTACCGCACGCTCTCGTCGGGTCAGGTCACCAGTCTGGCGATGAACTTCGGGCTCGCCAACATCGAATTCTCGACCGACTACCGCCGCGACCCCGATGCCGTCACGTTCGTCAACCGGATGGACGCGGTGCCGCAACTGATCGCGCCGGTCGGCGTGCATCAGATGATCGACCTGATTGCAGGCAATTTTCTGCGCGGACTGGCGACCGGCGATGGCGGCCTCCACACAAAACTTACTTCCCGCCTGCTGCCCAACGGCAGTTACGATTTCTCCGGCGGCGCCGCCGCCCGGCTGGACTACTCGCCGACGCTCGAGTTGCTCGCGCGCATCGGCGATGCGATCGCGCAAGAACACAACGACCAGGTTCGCGCCCAGGAGCGCGCCTTTTTCGAGGAACTTTTCGACGCGTTCGTCGCCGATTACAATGGTGCTCGTCCGGCAATTCTCGCGTTGGACCGGTCTGAGGATCAGCCGCAGGAAAGAAACAGATGAGCCGCGCACGAAAACGATTTTTCACGGCCGCGCTTCTGGCCGCCGCTCTCTTGGCCGCCGGATGCGCGGAGGATAAGCCGCCGCCGCCAATGCCCGACCCCGGCCAGGCGCAGCCGAAGTTGTTGAGCGATTTGTCCACCGTTTCCGACGCTCCCGTCGATCCGTTGGCCAACGTCAATGCGGTTCCCGCGCCCGGCGAAGGTTTGCTGCACGATTCCGGCCCGGTCACGGCAGGACCGCGCACCTACGAGACCGACCCCGGCATCTCGCGCGATATTGGCGGCGAACGAACTCCCGCCACCGTGCGGCTGCTGAACAACAAGGCCGCCCAGTTTGGAGATTTCTCCTCGGTGATTCTCGATCGCATCTATGCGCGGCTGGCCATCGCTGAGCGAAGCGAGGACATTTCGCGCACCAAGCTGCCCACCGACCTCAGACCCGTCGTCATCACCGCCATCATGGACAAAAGCGGTAAGCTCACTGAACTCATCCTCGAGCAGCACTCGGGCAAAGCGAAAATCGATAAGATGCTGATCGACGTCTGCAAGCAGAGCATCTGGTACGAAAATCCGCCAGTCGAGGCACTATCCGGCGACGGCGACTACAAGCTGACGATCAAATTGAAGCTGCAAAATTTCGCCTCCCTCGACGGGGGCCACTGGAGCTTCACCACCGACCTGGCCCTAGGCCTCGGCTAGCAGCGCCTGCCGCACGCTGGCAGCAGCCCTATCCCGCTTCTGCTAGAATCGCCGCCGTGCAATCGCTCGACGAATACATCCCGCGCCCGGGACTCTCCATCCCCATCGTCACGATTCTCGACGCTCGCGGCCGCATTCTCGAAGATCAACAGCGCGCCGTCGTTCGCTTCGCGCTGCAGGACGGCGCCGGCGCCGACATCATCTTCGCCGCCGGCACCACCGGCGAATGGGATCGCATCGACAACTCGCGCCGCCAGGCGGTCGCGCGAATCGCGATCGAGGAATGCGCCCGCGCGCGAGCTCGAGCCGCCAAGAAAATCGAGGCATGGGCCGGGATTACCGCGCACACGCGCGCCGACACGCTCGACAATCTCACCCACGCACTCCACGCCGGCGCCGACGCGGTCGTCGTCGCGCCGCTGTCGATAAGCGACGTCGAGCATCCTGCCGAATTTGTCGAGCGCGACATTGGCGCCGTGTTCGATCGCGCGGGCCGGATGCTTCCGCTGTTCCTTTACGACAACGCCGACATCGCCGCGCCCGGCAAAACGCCGCACCTGCATACCCGCGACGTCAAAGCGATGGCGCGGCTGCCGTACGTGCGCGGGATAAAAGTCACCGCCAGCAAAACCGTCATCGGCAACTACACGCGTGCCGCGTCGCATTTCAAGGCAGGTCACGAATTCGCGATCTACGCCGGCAACGCGTACCTCATCTTCGATTTGTTCGCGCCGCCCGAGGGCGTCGGCGATCGCATGCGCCATTACTGGAACCGCTACCTGACTCAGCGCACCCGCCCCTACGGCGTCGTCGCGGGACCGGCGAACGCGATGCCGCGCGAATGGCAACGCGGATGGCAGGTCTGCCGCTCGGGCGACGTCGAGCTGATGCGCTTGTATGCCGACGCGATCGAGGAATTTCGCATCACATGCACATTCAAGCGCGGCGCGAAGTCCTATCGCCCGACTATCGCCACGCTCAAGGCCTCGCTCAAGGAACTCGGCGTCATCGACAGCGACGCAGTCGGCGCGGGCACGCCACCGCTGAGCGACACCGAGCGGCGCGAATTCTCCGCACGATTTGCCGCGCTGCGCGAACGCAACGCCGAGACGCTTGAGCGCGGATGGGTCAGCGAATACGATTCGCCCGCCGGCCACGCACCGGCCACGGAACGAAAATCGGCGGGACGCAATGGCTGAAGAGAAACTCGACGTCGTCGGATGCGGCAGCATGGTCGTTGACCTGTTCTACCGCACGCCGCGCATCATCCGCGCCGACGAAAAAATTCTGCTACGCCCGCATACCGCCAGCGCTGCCATCGAACGCACCCAAGTCGGCGGCCTCGTCCTCAACCATCTCGGATGGGCGCGCATCCTAGGACTCAAAACCGGCATCTTCGGCAAGATGGGCGACGACCGCAACGGCGAGTTCCTGCGCGACGGCATGGACCGCCTCGGCATCCGCCATCACCTGACCTTCGACGGCACCGCCACTGCGTTCGCGACTATCTTCGTCGATGCCAATGGCGATCGCGCAATTTACATGGCGCGCGGCGCGACCGGCGAGCTGACTCCGGCCGAGGTCCGCAACCGTCACGGCGCGTTCATCCGCCGCGCCAATCTGGTCTCGACCGAGATCTCGCAGCTCCCGCTCCGCACCGTCATCGCGATCCTGCTGTTCGCGCGCACCCATTCGATTCCCACGATTCTCGACGTCGACGTACCGCCCTCCGACGCGATCGGATCGATCGGCACGCGCGCGGAACTCGAGCGCGCGTTGAAACTCGCGACCTGGCTCAAGCCCTCGAAGGCCGCCGCGCGCGAAATTGCCGGCAACGGCCGTGATCCGCTGAAGATTGCCGACGCAATTCGCGCCAAGTACGGAAATCGCGCGGTCATCATCACCGAGGGCGACAAAGGATGCTCGATCGCGGCGCGCGACACTTCCATTCGCGTCCCCGCCTTCAAGGTTAAACAAGTCGATTCCACCGGCGCTGGCGACGCGTTCCTGGCCGGGATTTTCGCCGGCCTGCGCCTGGGCTTGCCGTGGGACAAGATTGGACGGCTTGCCAATGCGGCCGGAGCAGTCGCGGTCACGCGCCTCGGCGCGTTTCCGTCGGGCTTCGACGTGCGCGAAGAAATTCTCGACCTTTATGCCGATCCGATCGCGCTGCCGACGCCGCGCCTCGACGCCGAGCCGCGCGAGGCAGCTATCGGCGACTCGACTGGCGAAGTGGAAAAGTTTTTCGATCTCGCCCTCAGTGAGCTGGCCGCACTGCGCGGCGGCTTGAACATCGCCGCCATCTCGCGCACCGTCGAGATAATCCGCACCGCGCTCGGCCGCGGCGGCCGCGTCCACGTGACCGGAGTCGGCAAGCCCGAGCACGTCGCCCGCTACGCCGCGAGCGTGTTCTGTTCGGTCGGCACGCCCGCGACTTTTCTGCACGCAACCGAGACCCTACACGGCAGCCTCGGCCAGGTGCATCCGCGTGACGTCGTCATCGCGATTTCAAACAGCGGCAGCACCGACGAGTTGCTGTCCACCGCCACCGCCATCCGCGAGCAGGGCGCGCAACTGATCGCAATCACCGGCAACAAGGACTCCAGCCTCGGCCAACTGGCCGACCTGGTCATCCACGTCCCGGTCCCCAACGAAGGCGGCGGCCTCGGCCTCGCCCCGCGCATCAGCGTGCTTGGCGAAGTCTTCGTCCTCGCGGGACTGTCCGTCGCGTTGGAACTGGCCCACGGCCTGACGGTCGAGGAGTACTCCCGATGGCATCGCGCCGGCGCCATCGGCGAAGCCGCCCGCCGCCTCGCCGAAACCCGCACTTCCGGCCGCCGCGCCTGAGCTCGCCCGTTGCTGTCCCGCGCTTTAAACTGAGAAGGAATTTAGGCGAGCATGAAGGTCTTGGTCACAGGAAGTTCGGGCCACCTGGGCGAGGCGTTGGTCCGCACCTTGAGGGAGTTGCAGCATGAAGTCATCGGTCTCGACATCCTAGAGTCGCCATTCACCACTTGCTCCGGCTCGATCAGCAATCGTTCTTGCGTCAGGCGTTGCATGGCTGGCGTGCAGGCGGTCTTTCACACTGCCACGCTGCATAAGCCGCATGTCGCCACCCATACCCCGCAGGATTTCGTCGACACCAATATCACGGGCACGCTCAACCTGTTGGAAGAGAGTGTGACGGCTGGAGTTGAGTCGTTTGTCTTCACCAGCACCACGAGCGTCTTTGGCGACGCGCTCGTACCGCCGCCCGGCACTCCGGCCGCATGGGTGACCGAGGAGGTCAGGCCAATTCCGAAGAACATCTATGGTGTCAGCAAGGCGGCGGCGGAGAATCTTTGCCAGTTGTTCCACAGGAATAAGAGACTTGCATGCATCGTGCTCAGAACGTCGAGATTTTTCCCGGAAGATGACGACAACAAGGCTGTGCGCGACGCTTATGCGGATGACAACATCAAGCTGAATGAATATCTCTTCCGGCGCGTGGATCTCGAAGACGTCGTAAGCGCTCACCTGTTGGCCGCCGAACGCGCACCTGCAATCGGTTTCCGCCAATATATCATCAGTGCTACCACACCTTTCGTTCCTGCCGATTTGTCGGAATTGCGTGTCGAGGCCCCGCTCGCGGTGCGGCGTTACGTACCTGACTACGAGACGGAATACGCGCGCCGAGGCTGGAAGATGCTTCCCAGCATTGACCGGGTGTACGTCAACGAGCTGGCCCGAAGCGAACTCGGCTGGCAACCTCGATATGGTTTCAAGCTCATCATTGACCGTCTGAAAGCAGGCGAGGACATGAGGAGTCCTCTGGCTCGGCTCGTTGGTTCAAAGGGATACCATGCGGAGAAGTTCGCCGAAGGGCCCTATCCGGTAGAATGAAGCCTGATCATCCGCGTAGCGCGCGAGGAAAGGCGCGCCCCGCTATTTTCGCGATGCGGGTTTGAGCGCGACCGAGGCTTCAGTTGTCAACAGCAGGAAGGTCATCGTTTCCTGCAGGTACAGCCCGACGTTCTTATCGTCATGATTCAAATAGCCAATCGAGACGTCCTGGCCGAGATGAAGTTCGAAGTCGCCGCCGCGCGTCGTCAACACGAACGCTCCCGCAATCGCGGGCGCGAAAATGATTTCGTCATTGACGAGCCGCTGGATGTGCTGGATTACAGGATAGCCGTGATCGCTGGCCTCGCTCAGCGCCGTGTACGCATCGGCGCCCATCACCACCGAATATGGCCCGTTGACTCCGGCGAGACGCAACTGACTGAGCGCCTCGGCGACAGCGTCGGGATAATGAGCCGGGTCGCTAGGCATAGCCGAGATTTTGTTGCTGGTCCCCTGCCGGATACCTTCGATTCCGGCAGCGGTGTACCCGTCGAAGATCGCGCGGTCTTCGGTGAACGCGATCCGCTTGGCCGCATCTTTCAGCGGCTGCCAATCCGAATCATTCGCTCCGCGATCCACGTCGTCGATCGCCTGCCGATCCAGTTCGAATGGAACCCGCAGTTCGACCAGCGCCTTCACCTGGCGTTGCCGCGCAATGATACCGTCACCGGGGGCCGCGAGGTTGCTCAGATGGCCGGTGCCGACCGCTGACAGCATGACGCCGCCCGGACCTTTGACATCAACCACACGCCGCCCCGCCAAATAGCGTTTCAAGGTGCGCTGCGCTTCTTCTTCGATTTGAGCCCACGCGCCGTCCGAGATGGGGGCAAGCTCCCGGTGCAGGTTATTCATCGCGCGATTCTCCTTTCAGTGAGCCGATGTTGAGCGAGCCGTCGTTTGGACGCGGGGCATCTGGCGAAGTGCCGGTACGACTCGAACCGGGTGCGGGTGCGGGCGCTGCCGCCGGGGCTCCAGTGGGGGTCACACCGTCGAGGAACGAAGCCGGCGGCGAGAAAAACAAGGTGCCGGTGACGGCGCGGCTGAAGTCCAGTATTCGATCGTAGTTGCCCAGTGGATTTCCCACGAACATGTTCTGCAGCATCTGTTCGATCGTACTCGGCGAGCGCGCATAGCCGATGAAGTAGGTGCCGAACTCGGTCTGTCCCGGGCGGCCGAAGATCCCGTTGGCGCGAAAGATCTTCACCTCGACTCCATTTTCAACGATCGTTGTAAGCGCGTTGTGCGCGGAGGTCGGTTTGACGGTGTCGTCCAGTTCGATATCGGCAACCTTGGTGCGGCCGATAATCCGCTCCTGGACTTCCGTCTGCAGCGTGTTCCATCCCGTGAGATCGTGCAGATACTTCTGAACGATCACATAACTGCCGTCGGCGAACGCGGGATCGTCGCGGACCAGGACGGCGTTGAGCGCTTCGGCATCAACCGGGTTCTCGGTACCGTCCACGAAGCCGAGCAGATCGCGATTGTCGAAATAGCGGAAGGCGCTGACTTCGTCTTCGACGGTAACCGAGTCGCCGAGCGCCGACATGATCTGCGTAGCGAGCTCGAAACAAAGATCCGTTCGCTCGGCGCGGATGTGGAACAGGACGTCGCCCGGCGTGGATACGGCGTGGCGCGACCCGGCGCCGATCTCGCGGAACGGATGGAGTTCGGCCGGCCGTGGCTCCCCAAAGAGCCGGTCCCATGCCGCCGAGCCGAAGCTCATCACGCAGGTAAGCTTCGCCGCAGTATCGCGAAACCCAACTGCGCGCAGCAGGTTGGCCAGGTCGGGGCATAGCGAGCGAACCGCTGTCGCGCTCTCAGGGCGCGGATCAATCGTGACGACCAGGAACAGCGACGCCGCCGTCGGTCCCATCACCACTGCCTGAGGAGTGGAAGGTTGCGGGTAGGTTGCGGTCCTGGTCGCGTCGGCGTTAGGCACAGCGCAGCATTTGAGCATGATCGCGAGTTAGGAAAAAGCCGATCATTACGCCAGCGCACCGATTAGAAAAGGAGAAATCCTGTACTTCTATACTTGGCCGATCTATGACTGTTGCCAGGCTCGTCGATTCGGTTCAGGAGGCTTTCATTATGCACGTTGGATATGGCGCAGTTTTCCAGAATCCCGGCAACGCACTCCCTGACGGCGAGGTCTATCGCAACGAGCTGCGCCTCGCCGAGATGGCTGAGCCGCTCGGCTTCGATTCCATCTGGTCGGTCGAGCATCACTTCGACGACTACACGATGTGCCCCGACGTGCTGCAATTCCTCTCCTATATGGCCGGCCGCACCACGCACATAAAACTCGGATCCGGCGTCGTCGTGCTGCCGTGGCACGATCCAATCCGCGTCGCCGAGCAGGTCGCGCTGCTCGATCACGTTTCCAACGGTCGCGTGA
>Ga0209333_1001639_pt1 | contig 10600 bp, 9 predicted proteins | sample BlaSpr_A8_OM2_O3_FD_187982 | JGI IMG/M metagenome (GOLD analysis project Ga0209333, IMG submission 187982) | Forest soil microbial communities from Thunder Bay, Ontario, Canada - Black Spruce, Ontario site 2_A8_OM2_O3 (SPAdes) (version 2) | ecosystem: Environmental > Terrestrial > Soil > Boreal...
GAATGTAAAAGCTGCCATCTGGCGCCTTTTGGTTCAGTATGGTCATGGCTACGGGGCTGATGTCGCTTGCCACGCAGGGCCGCGGAGTTGCCGCGGGGCCACAAGGGGTTCCGTTGTCGAAAGTGTTGGCGAGATTCGCGAGCGTCGTGGCGGAGCGATCACTGGTCAGGCCTGGAGGCACAGCCGCAAAGGAGATGCCCAGGGTGTTGTCAGAGACTCTTTGGCCCTGGTACGAGCCGAAGAAGAAGAGTTTGTCTTTTATGATGGGCCCGCCCACAAACCCTCCAAAAACATTGCGGTGCAACGGCTCGCGAGGTATTCCATTGTCGTTGAAAAACCACGGATTCGCATTCCAGCCGGTGCTTTGGTGGTATTCATAAGTCCCCCCGTGCAGCGAGTTAGTGCCGGACTTGGTAATCACCTCGATGTGCGCTCCGCTGTTGGCGCCCTGCGAGGCGTCATACATCGCGGAGTTTACCTGCATCTCCTGAATGGTTTCTATTGGAGGAGTGGGAAGAGCCTGTCCGATGGCTCCGTAAACCGAAGTACTCGTAATGATTTCGCCGCCCGAGCCGAACTGCTCTCCAATGTTGACGGCCACCCGGGACGATGCAACTTGGCTGGTGGACTTGCCGTTGAAGATGTTGTTGGCGTAGACGCCGTTGATGGTAAAGCTGTTGCTGGTGTCCCGTTGGCCGTTTGCCCAGATCGCTTGATTGCCGTAGCCTCCGTTTGTGCCCGACGAATTTAAGAAATCTGCACTGACCCCAGGACTCAGGATTGCCAGCTGTGTGAAACTGCCTGTTCCGAGAGGAGCGTTATCGATTTGCAGTTCCCCGAGCACATAGCCGGTGGTGGTGTCAGTCTCATTCAGGAGCGGAGTCGCGTTCACCGTCACCGTCGAAGAAATGGCGCCGGGCTTGAGTTTGGCGTTGATCGTGCTCGTGCGGTCGCCCTGTACGATAATCCGCGGATAGACGGCGGTATCGAATCCATCTTTGACGAACTTGACTTCGTAGACCCCGATGGGCAAATCGGCGATGCTAAACGAACCGTCATTCTTGCTCTCGGCGGTGACTTCGAGATTCGTGGCGACAGCCCGGGCGCGGATAGCCGCGTGCCCGACGACCGCACCAGTACTGTCGGTGATGGTGCCGTCTATCGTTCCGAGGGTTTGCTGGCTCGTCGCCAATTGTGATAAGAGTGCGAACCCCGACAAGGCAAGTAGAGTCAGCCCGTGACGAAAAAGATGCGGACGGCGCAGAGACCTAATTCGGCGCAGAAACAGAATAAGGTTTGGAAACATTGCGATGCCTCCTGAAGGTGATGGGGCAACCGTTCTTATAGCAAATCGACGATCAGCTTTCAATTACAGAGCCATGAATTTATTGTAAAAAGCTTTGCCAGCGAAGAATTCGCAGTCCCGATCCTCTCCTTGATCTCTGACGCCGGGCGCTGCTTGCGCTTCACAGCGATTTATCCGCTCACCTTGGAATGACTTTGCCCGTGCTGCAAACATATAATGGCCTCGCCGACCTGAGCTTGAGATCGCCAACGAAAGCGCGCAAAGTAGTGGGCAGGATCGAGTCACGCGCGGACTCAGCGCGACGGCGCTAACACATAGGGCTGTACCACTTCCATTACTGCATTCGCGGCAGTTTCATCGCCCAGAGCAGGACTGGTGCGGCGATAACCGGTTGCGGCCGCCCATCCCCGGGTTTGGCCAAATAGCGCTGCAGGCCGAGACGATCAACGACGAAGCGGAGCAGCGCAGGAGGCGTGGGCATAGTCAGCGACGGTGTTTGGACTCCTGTTTACGAGCCAGAATCAGCAGTTCGGCATTGGCGGAGAGGACTTCGCGCACCGCGTTCTGAAAATCGCGACCGGCCTCCACCCGCTGGCGCACCTGGTCGACCCAGAGCTTGGGGATGCGTTCCACGCGATGTTTTCCTCCTGACATAAAGGTAAAAGTCCAAGCCTCATGGCCCTCGCCTTTGGCGCAGTGACAGGAAGGCTTGCCGCAACGCGTGCGGTTCAGGGAGAGAGAACCAGGCAACAGGTCGGAGGGAATGGGATAGCGGTTCAGAAGTTGAAACTTCTGCTGGCGCCAGCGAGCCGCGACCGGACCTTTGGGATCGTTTTTCATCTTGTAGCTATTAGGCTACAAGACTACCATAAACGCAAACAGCATTTGCGAGTGCGAAAATAGAAAAGCTTTGGCGTGAGCCCTGAAAGACAATACCCGCCGCGCCGCGGCTGCACGGAACCGATCCTAGTTCAATCAAGGTTCAGAAACGGCTGAGAGGCTAAGGGCGGGTGATGACTTCGTTTGGGGATGACGGCAGGAGGAAGCTTACATTGCGAGCGGAGTTGGCTTGCAGTGTTTGAGCGATGTCGAGCGACGAGAGTCCGATTTTCTTGTTCCAATACCCGTCGGTATAGTAGTCGCCGCGGGCGTAGAGGACGCCGTCAGCGATGGTGTAGTCGCGAACTTCTTCGCTGTGTCCGTCGCGAAAGATGAGAACTACGGGAGGCAGGACGGGCGCGGGAGACGCAGCGGCGATCAACGGCGGCGGTGCAGGGCTCGGTCGAGTTGAGCCGCCGGTATCGTTGGACGCGAGTGGAAGCGCGTCGACCTCGGCTGCGGCGCTGTTGACGCGAACGTAGCGGCCGTTCTGGAGTTCGATCATGAGCGGCTGGGAGGAAGACGAATCACGGCTCTCCGGCGGGCCGGCGGCGGACCCCATGGAATTAGGCCCGGAGTTGGCCATATCGCGCAGGGCTTCCATCAGGAACGGTGGCGGCTCTGACGCGACCGGATAGCCGGAAGAATAAATGTCATCGGGATCGAAGGAGTCGCCGAAAAATGGGAAAGGCAGAGAAACATCCGAAAAAGATCGGCGGGATGAAACCGGATGTCCACTGCGCGCGAAGGGGAAATTGCCAGCGGATGAGTGGGAGTGCGCGATTGCGGTGTGCGCCGGGGATGCGGCATGGGAGACTGCTCGCTGAGCCACCGCCAGTGGCGCAACCGTGAGCAGGGCGCAAAGAACGTAAAGAAAAAGAAGAAGACGCTGATTAGGATTTCCTGCGAGATTTGTTTTGCCGGAGGCGTCTCGCGCGCGGGTCGCCCGCGACCACAGGATCCCGGTCATGAGAGCGAGTGGGCGCATGGTCAGTAGGCCTGAGCCGAGGGCGGCAGTTGGAAGGTGATACCGCGGTCGTCGTTTTGCTTCTGGGTCGCGAGGAGATCGAGATCCGCCAGAGCGATCTTGCGGGGATGCCCAGGCGTCAGGTCGTAGAGAGTGGGACTGACAATAGCGTAGTTGCTGACCTCGAGTTGACGACCATCTTTGAAGATGAGGACAGTGGGCGGCGCAGGCGGTTCGGGAGCAGGATCGGGATCGGACTGCGCTGCCGACGAGGCGTTTGCCGGTCCGGTGAAGGACGGCGGGATATAGGAATTCTGGCCTAATCCGCGGCGGTCAAAAATCGTGGGGCCTCCCTGATGTTCAGCATCGTCATTATTGTTGTCCTCGTCATCGGAAGCCCCGGCGGCATCGCTGGTGTCAACCGCGTAGGGCACGGGCACGCCATAGACATATGGATAGTAGGCCATGCCGTTTGCGGTGTGATGCGGGTGGTGGTGCCCATCATCATTATTATGATTATTGTGAAAACTTCCCGGGTTCTGCGAAATTCCCGATGAGTGCGCGAAATTGCTGGAATGAGTCACGCCCGTAGGCGGGGCGATGCTGCCAGTGGGCGGCGCTATGCTGGCCGCGTGAGCGGAGCTGGAAGAGCTCGCACTCATTTGAGCGGGGCTGGCCGAGACCAGAAGGAAGGGAAGCAGGAAAATGCCAAATAACGCCAGCGAGGTAGGAATCCAGCGTAGCGAGGAACAATCCACACTCTTATGATACTCCAAGGTTAACGTCATGCTGCACCTCAACACGCACATCAAAGGGGACTGCCTATATGTTTAGATCGCTCCGGATGGGGTGGAGATGCGCGGAATTGTAGAGAATTGTTAGCGTGATCTTAGTCCGGAATCATCCCCGCGGGACTCGGACCAGGGCCGAAAGACTCCAGAAGACGTAGGCGCCGACTAATGCCCAGGTGCAGGTCAGGACGATGGCGCGGTAAGGAGTTTCAGCAAGGTCGGCGAGGACGCCGGAGACGAAGATCAGCAGGAAAGGAACCGAAGCGAGCAGAAATCCCGCACCGGCAAGGTGGGGATGGGCCATGCCGAGAGCGATGAAGAACAATCCGACCAGCAAAGGGGCGGTATTGCCGAAGTAGCGGGTGCGCGGCCAAGCCAGGTAAACGCCGATTGCCACCGGCATGAGTAATGCAAAGGCGGGGCAGGCGCGCAGAATTTGCAGAGTAACTTCGCGATAGACGGCGAGGACGGTGAAGCCGCGCCAGGTTGCTCCCCAGAAAGAGGCGTGGCGCAGACCTTCGACGAAGCCATGGGGATGGAAGAAATAAATCGCGAAGAGGATCAGGAAAGCCACGAGACATGCAGCGGCCCATATGGTGAGGGCGGCGCCGCGGCGGATGGGCGCGAGGTAGAGCAGAAAGGCGAGTGCGATGGGGACGACGATGATGGTGGAGAATTGCGATCCTACGGCGATGGCCAGGGAGATGCCGAGCAACACGATGCGGCGCCAATTCCAGAGAATTACTTCGCGCGGGGCGTAGAGCGTATGGGCCACGGCGATGGCGGTAAAGATGGCGCCGAACGATCCCCAGGCCGCGAGGATTTCAGGCTCGGCGTGCCAGACGGCCGTGGCTTGAAGGATGGCGGGAGAAAAACAGTAGAGAGTGAGGGCGAGAAATCCGCCGGGATTGCCGCAGAGACGGCGGGCAACATACCAGAGCGACGCTCCGAGGAAGACTCCGAAGGCGAGGAACGGAAGGCGAGGAAGCCAGGGCCAGTAGGATTCGGGCGTGGCAAAGGCATGCGGCCACGCGAGCAGGGGCGCGGCGGTTACAAGAGACAGCAGCGGGGAGTGCTCGGTGTCGAAATTATCGGCGTCGGGTGAAACTTCTATGGGGAGCGCGCCGGGAGAATCGGGGAAGGGCGCACCGGCGATTCCTCCGCCGTGGATTTGCTGCCAGCCCGCCACGATGCGAACTTGTTCGGACGCGCCAACAGACAAGGCTGCCGGAGATTCGGGCACCTGCAATTCGCGATGAACCAATTCGCGATAAACCAGCCAGAGTGCTTGCGCCAGAAAGAGCATGAGAAGAGCTCCGGCGAGAAACTGGGGGCGGCCGAAGCGTTGGCGCGTGAAAAATTGGGCCATAAGGGTAAGCCGAGTGTTTTACCATGAGCGGGGTCGTTTGAGGAAACGTGGCGAGGGCGGGGAGTGGGCTGTTTTGAATTCGTTTGGAGCAATTGGTGGGATTGTTGGACGCAAACGTGGTTGCAGGAGCGGCACGAAATGAATCAGGCAGAGTCTGGGCTGCTCTTTAGGGGTGTGTTTAGACTTGGCTATTCCTATTACGAGTTTACGCGCCCTCTCGATCTCTGGAAGGGGAAAATAGGTGGCGAAGTGGCTGCGCTCGGCGCGATCATGGTGGTAGTCTCCGTCGGGTTGCCTTTCCGCAGAGACAAATCAAAAAAGAATTCAAAACAGCTCATTACCGAGGGCGGGCTTCAGTGGAGGGAGCTGTCGAGCTTCGCTCGACCTGACATCCGGGGGTGGCTGTCCCTATAGGAGTGAATTTGACGACATGAATATTTTGAACCATGAGCGAGAGGCTGGAGCTACCGGGCCGGAGTTTGCGGTGCAGCCGTCGTATGTGCGGACGGTGTTTCTTGGACCGGATGGATTGAGAGCGGGGTGGGGGCTGGCGTTTTATGTGGCGATGTTTTATCCGTTGCAATTTGTTGCGGTTCGGTGGGCCGGGTCACTCGAGCTAGGCGCGAATGGACTTTGGTCGATGATGCTGGAGGAGTTTGCCATTCTGGTCGCGGCGCTGCTTCCGGCTGTGGTGCTGGCGAGAGTTGAAAAGAGACGATGGGGCGCATATGGTTTGCCGGCGCGGCGGGCGTTCGGGAAATTGTTTTGGGTGGGCGCGGTGTGGGGGTTCGCCAGCATCACGCTGCTGCTGGCGGCGATGTATGGGCTGCGCATTTTTGACTTGGGACACTTGGCGATTCATGGCATGCGCATTGTGAGGTTTGCATTTTTTTGGGGTGCGTTTTTTTTGCTGGTCGGGTTCTTTGAAGAGTTTCTGTTGCGCGGGTATACGCAATTCACGTTGACGCGGATGATCGGATTTTGGCCGTCGGCGGTGGTGCTTTCCTGTGCGTTCGGGTTGATCCATTTGCGGAATGCGGGCGAGCAGTGGGCCGGGTTGGCGGCGGCGGCGGGGATTGGATTTTTCTTTTGTTTGACGCTGCGGCGCACAAGGGACTTGTGGTTCGCGGTCGGCTTTCATATGGCGTGGGATTGGGCGGAGACATTTTTTTATTCGGTGCCGGACAGTGGAACTCTTTTCCCCGGCCATTTGCTGAAGTCGTCATTTCATGGTCCGCGATGGCTTACCGGCGGGATAGTTGGGCCGGAGGGAAGTGCGTTGTGCTTTGTGGTGATTGCGGTGACGTGGGCGGCGTTTGCGAAGGTGTATCCGGAGGTGAAGTATCGGGCTGAGTAGTACAGGTGTTAGCGCGTGCTTTCTGACCAGCAATACGGGCCTTCATGATCGGCAATTCCTGTCGCTGCGATTCGGATTGGATCAGGGAGCGAGGGAATCATTCTGCAGGTCCCACTTCTGAGGCGGCGGTTGATAGGCACGAAAGCGGGCGAGCAAGCGATCGGGGTCAGTTTCGATGGCAAGCATGGTGGCAAAAGAACGCGCCATGAAGCCTTCCGCAACCATCCGCTCGATCAGGGCGAACAAGGGATCGAAATAACCGTTCACATTCAGGAAGCCGCATGGTTTCGCGTGAATACCCAACTGCGCCCACGTCCACTGCTCAAAGATTTCTTCGAGGGTGCCCGCGCCGCCGGGTAGAGCGATAAAAGCATCGGCGAGAGATGCCATCAGTTCCTTGCGCTCGTGCATGCTTTGCACGACGCGCATATCGCTGACGCCGCTATGCGCGATTTCGCGATCGAAGAGCGCACGAGGTATGACGCCGGTGATCTGGCCGCCAGCGGACAAAACGGTATCTGCAAGGACGCCCATGAGTCCAACTCTTCCGCCGCCGTAGACGAGGCGAAGACCGGAGCGGGCGAGGGTGTGTCCGGTGGCCCGGGCCGCTTCTTCATAGGCGTCGTCTCGGCCTGATCTCGACCCGCAGAACACGCAAACAGAATTCATGGGAGCGGGAACGATTGTACAACGGGCTGAGTGTGCGAAGTTGCAGTCGTGTCTGTGTATCCGCAAGGAAGGCGCCGGCGACTTTTAAAGGTATCCGGCAGGTATTTTGCAAGCTCTGGCGAATTACGGCAGTAGAGAAGAAGTATCTTCCCACAGTTGACGAGCGATAACACTTGCCGGATGATCGCGCGCCAGCTTGGCTGCCTGCCCTGCCCATAGTTGCATGCGATCGGCATCCCCGGCTTTCTGCGCTGCATCCCGCATCGCACGAGTCAGCCCGCGTTGAACCGGGTACGGGGTGGGACGGGGAGCGTCCGGAGCATTTGCTGCGCGGACGTACGCGGTTGCTACGCTGCGCCCTGGCCGTCCGCTGAATGCCCGAGTAATCAGAGTGTCGTCGGCTTCGGTTCGCGCCAGCCTGTCAGCATAAGCCGGGTGTACCTTCGCTTCCGGAGATCGCAGGAACCCGGTTCCGATCTGCACCGCGCTTGCACCCAGTATCAGCGCCGCCGCAATTCCCCGCGCATCGGCGATACCACCCGTGGCGACGACTGGTAAGGCGACCGCATCGACAACCTGCGGCAAGAGAGCCATTAAGCCTACCATCTGTTGTTCCGCCTGGTCGGCGCGGAAAACTCCGCGGTGTCCCCCGGCCTCCATGCCCTGCGCGACGATGGCGTCGGCGCCTGCGTGTTCAGCAGCCTTCGCCTCGGCAACCGTGGTGGCGTTCGCAAACCACAAGATTCCGTGCGCTTTCATTTCCGATACGGAGGCTGGCGGATAGAGCCCCATAATCGAAGAGATGACCTTCGGGGCTGCGGTCAACATGGCTTGACACTGCGCCGCGAAATCAGGCAACGTCGCATCGCCAGCTTCTGGCGGAACCGGAGGTCCCCACATCTCAAGGAACTCGCGCTGGCGTTTTTCCAACTCGAAGTCACGCACCGGCGGCGCTTCTGGAATCCAAAGATTGATCTGAAATTCTCCCTGACTGCCTTTACGAAATTCGGCGGCCCAGGCCTCCATTTCGTGCGGCTTCATCATCAGAGCTCCGCACGCCCCAAGGCCGCCGGCATTGGCAACGGCAATCGACAGCGACGGAGGACAGGCTCCCGCCATGGGCGCCAGCAGGATCGGCAGGCGAATGCCCAAGCGGCGAGCGAAACCCTCGGCACGCGCGCGAGGGGATAAGAATCTTTTGTCGGGCATGCTTAAAAAACCTCCGAGTATGAATCTAGAATAGAGGAGCAAGAGGCCGCAAACACCCGCACAGGTTCCGTCTTCTATTGCCTTTTGCTACTCCCTCTTCCTTCTTTGGAAAATTGCCGGCGGGAATTCACGCTATGGTTTTCTCCTCATCTTGGCCGCAGGCTATACTCATTTTCATGCCTGCGGAAATCGACCTGCTGACGCCATTGCGGCGGCATTGGGGGTACAGCGCGTTCCGTCCGCTGCAGGAGCGGGTTGTGCGCAGCCTGCTGGCCGGGCGCGACACCTGCGTGGTGATGCCGACGGGCGGAGGCAAATCTTTGTGCTACCAGTTGCCGGCGGTGGTTTCGGAAGGGACGGCGGTGGTGATATCGCCGCTGATCGCGCTGATGCAGGATCAGGCGACGCAACTGGCGCAGATGGGGATTCCGGCTGCGGTGCTGAACAGCACCATGAATGATGCCGACCAGAATCAGGTGATGAGCCGCGCGCGAGAAGGCGCCTACCGGCTGTTGTACGTGTCGCCGGAGCGAGTGGCGCGCGGCGACACCATGGGCTGGATGCGACAGGTGCCGGTTACGTTTTTTGCGATCGATGAGGCGCATTGTATTTCGGAGTGGGGGCATGAGTTCCGTCCGGAGTACCGGCAGTTGAACCGGCTGCGCACGAAGTTTCCCGATCGTCCTATTGCGGCTTTTACGGCGAGCGCGACGCGGAATGTGCGGCACGACATTCTGGCGCAGCTGCAATTGCGCAATCCTGACAAATATATTGCCAGCTTTTACCGGCCGAATCTTCGTTATCTGGTGCGCGAGTGTGAAGGCCTGGAACAGATGGAGATGCTGGTGAAAGCGCTGCAAAGCTATGCAGGCAGCAATGTGATTGTCTATTCTCCGACGATTAATCGAGTAGAGGAGACGGTGGATTTTCTCGAAGACCGCGACATTGCGGCGGTGGGATATCACGGCAAGATGGGAGGCGAGGAGCGGAGGCGCAACCAGGAACGCTGGATGTCAGACGAGGTGCGGGTACTAGTGGGGACGATTGCGTTCGGGTTGGGGATTAACAAGGCGGCGGTGCGGGCGGTGATTCACTTGTCATTGCCGAAATCGATTGAACAGTACTACCAGGAAGCAGGACGAGCCGGGCGTGACGGCGCGAGCGCGGACTGCGTTTTGCTTTGGCAGAAGAAAGATGCGGGGCTGCTGGGATTTTTTGCGAATCAGATTCTCGACGCCCAGGAGCGCAATCGGGCGTGGGAGCGATACCGGATTATTCGGGAATTTGTGGAGTCGAGGCGCTGCCGGCACCGGCAGATTTGTGCGCACTTTGGGGAGACTCCGAAGTGGGAGACGTGCGACGCTTGCGATGCTTGCGGGAGTGCGGCGGAGTGGATGGCAAAGGCTGGGAGTGCGGGCAGGAGTACTGCAGCGGGAAGAAAGCGGGCGGTGCCGCCGGTGGTCGCCGCGGGGGGTTCGGTGAATGGTACCCTGGGCAATCGTTCGGTGAACGAGAATTCTGCCAATGATGCTCTGAGGGAGTATTTGCGGGAGTGGCGGCGCGCCATGGCCAAGGAGAAGAATGTTCCCGCCTACATTGTGCTGCATGATTCTTCGCTCGAGGAGATTTGCCGGCGGCTGCCGAAGTTTTTCGCCGAGCTTCTGGAGATTCCGGGAATTGGCGAGCGCAAGGCGGAAGTATATGGACAGGAGATTCTGAATGCGCTGGGAAAGTTCCGGCGCGGGGAGCGGGCGTCGGATGCCGAGAGAAAGGCCAAGCCGGCGGATGAAACTCTGCGCTTGTTAGGCGAGGGCCGAACTCTGGAAGAGATCGCGCAGATTCGGGGACGGCAATTATCTACGGTGGTGAGTGCGGTGGCAAATCTGGTGGAGACGGGACAGGTTGAATTCCAGGGTGCGTGGGTAAGCAAGGAGAAGCAGTCGGTGATTGAGGCGGCGTGCGTGCAAGTGGGGATGGAGCGGCTGAAGGGATTGAAGGATGGGTTGCCGCCGGAGATTACGTATGACGAGATCAAGCTGGTGGTGGGGAAGGT
>Ga0209333_1001642_pt1 | contig 10588 bp, 8 predicted proteins | sample BlaSpr_A8_OM2_O3_FD_187982 | JGI IMG/M metagenome (GOLD analysis project Ga0209333, IMG submission 187982) | Forest soil microbial communities from Thunder Bay, Ontario, Canada - Black Spruce, Ontario site 2_A8_OM2_O3 (SPAdes) (version 2) | ecosystem: Environmental > Terrestrial > Soil > Boreal...
CATGCTCCTCCAGCACCCACAGCTCTTCCAGCACTTCGTCGAACTGCTCTTCGTCGGCCATGGCAAAAACTTCCTGCGACTCGATCTTGCCATGATGAAACTCGATTCGCCGGTCGGCCAAGCGAGCCACCACCGGATCGTGCGTGACCATTACAATCGTTCGCCCCTGCTGATGAAACTCGCGCAGCAGTCGCAGCACGATCTCTTCGTTTTGCCCGTCGAGATTGCCGGTCGGTTCATCGGCCAAAATAATCTTCGGATCGTTGATTAGCGCCCGCGCAATGCAAACCCGTTGCTGCTCGCCTCCCGAAAGTTGCGACGGCAAGTGGTGCGCGCGGTCGCCGAGGCCGACCCGCGTCAAGGCTTCAATCGCCTCGCTCTCGTCCGTCATGCTGTGGAAGTACTGCGCCAGCATGACGTTCTCAACCGCCGTGAGAAACGGAATCAGGTGAAACTGCTGGAAGATGAAGCCAATCTTTTCCGCGCGCACGCGATTCAATTCCACCGCCGAGATGCCGGCAACGTTCTGCCCGTCAAGCCAGATCTCGCCCGCCGTCGGCCGATCCAGGCAGCCGATCAAATTCACCAGCGTCGATTTGCCCGACCCCGACGGCCCCATGATCGACAGCCATTCGCCCTGCGCCACGTGCAGCGAGATGTGATCGAGGGCGTGAATCGCGCCATTTTCTTTGCCGAGGGCGCCCGACTTGTCGCTTCCTTTAGGCGAAGTGGGATTTCCTGCAGCCTGCGCCGGGTAGAGCTTGGTTACATCTTTGATCTGAATCATCTCACTCTCCCCTCAGGATGACCACCGGCTGCACTCGCCGCAACAGCGAAATCGGCAGGATCGCCGAAAGCAGCGTCACCAGTATGCTACCAGCCAGAACCAGCGGCAGCACGCTGAAACGTGGCGCCACCGGAGCATGGAAGTTAACCCGGCCAATCCAGGCCGCGATCCCGATGCCCAGCACAAATCCGATCACAGCGCCGGTCGCGCCCAGAGCCGCCGCCTCCGCGGCGAAGAAGCTGTTCAGCAAGCGGTCGGAAGCGCCCAGCACCTTCATGATGGCAAAATCCCGCCGCCGGTCGAAAACCCATCCCATCAGCGTGGAAAGCACGCACAGCGCCGCAGTTAGAATGATCAATGCGGCGGCGGCCAGGAGTGTGGCTCGAGTCTTACCGAGCACGCGCGCTTCACCCTCCATGATTTGCCGCACTGGGCGCACTTCGGCAACCGGAATCGCCTCCTGTAGTTGATGCATAATCGCCGCGATCTCCTCCGGCGATCCGGTGGCCGCGACCTCGATTGTGGAGGGTTGCACTCCCGTCCACAAAACGAAATCCGGCAACGAAAGATAAACGCGGCTATCTTCGGCCGCTCCGGTCTGCACCGTTCCGGCAGAGGTGAGGTGAATCGTGTGCCCCTGAAAGCTGAGATCGAAAGGCTGATTTTTCGGCGAGACCACGGAAACAGCGCGCACACCGACAAGCGCCTGCTGCGGCGCCGAAGGCCATTGGCTCACCGACCACCAGCGATCGATCTGACGTACCCGCTCGAAATCCGTGCCCGCCACAACAATGGGCTGACCGTCGCTGGTTCGCGCCACCAGCAGCCCAAAAGGCGCAACCAGCCCGCGTCCCGCGACCACCGATTCCACATGCGAAAGTGCATCAGCGGGAAGGGAAGCGCCGTCTCTTCCGGCCAGAATAATGTTCGCGCCGTAGTTGCGAAACTCGCGCCGCAATTTGGCCTGCACATCGATGTAGAGATTCAGCATCGCCGTGGCCACCGCTGCGGCCACCACCATGGCAAACAAAGCGGAGACCGCGCGTCCGCGACGCAACACTGCCGCCCGCACCAGCATCCGAACAAACATCGACGTATGCGGAGACTGCGCCCGCCCAGCGGCCACCCCCCGCGCCGAATGCCGCTCCATCGGATGCAGCCCGCCCGCGTTCACAGTTCACCTCGAAGCGCGAACACAGGATCAAGCCGCACCGCGTTACGGATGGCCGCGGCGCTTCCCGCAAACGTGACGATCACCGCAATCGCCAGGATCACCGGGAATAGCACCGGCGAAATCGCAATCTCCGAATTGAAAATCGACCGGCCGATCTGCCGTGCCAGCAACCCTCCGGCGGCGAAGCCCACAAAGCCGCCAACCAAGGCCAACAGCATCGCTTCCGCAAAGAAAATGGACGCGACCGCAAACCTTCCCGCGCCCAGCGCCTTCATCAAGCCCACTTCGGCGCGACGCTCGAAGATGGCCGTAGCCATCGCGGCGGAGACCGCGAGCGCTGAGGCAAACAGCGCCGCGAGTGTCACCAGAAAAATCAGTCCTTCGATGCGAGTAAGCACTGCGCCTTCATTCTGCGCGACTTGCCGAATCTGTTCGGCATGGGAGTGCGGAATCGCTTCCTGCAACTGAAAGGCAATCGACTGCGGATACGGCGAGCAATACCAGCGGTCGTAGATCGGTCCAGACATGCTCTTCGGATCGCGGCGGGCCAGCGCGTCTTCCGGCTTGGTGAGTGCGCTGACGTATACGCGGCGAACCGCGCCCGGTTTGCCCAGAATCTCCTGCGCCAGCGCAATCGGCGCTACCACTTGATCGTCTTCAGCGCTGCCCGTGGAAAGAATTCCGCTAACGTGCAACTGCCGGCCCGAGAGCGCAACTTCATCGCCCGGCTTGGCTGAGAGCTTCGCCGCCAGCCGCTCTCCCAGCAAAACATCGCGCGAACCATCATCGGGCCAGGAACCCGAAACTTTCCACCACGGATGCGTAATTCGTACGCCGGTCTTGAACTCTTCCTTGCCAAACGAAACGCTCTTAGCGAAGTAGGTGCCGAGCAGGGTAAGATTTTCGCTCTTGCCGTCCCGCTGCAGAGTAACCGTCACCGGGAGCATGGGCGCAAAACCGGTGATGTTGTTATGCCAGAAAGTCCCCTTGATTTTAGGTAGGTCGGCTTCGTTCAGGAAAGCGCCATCGCTCGGCGGTTTCAGATTGACGCCGCCAATCTCCACATCCAGCGTATCTTCCTGCGGAGTGACGAGTATGTTGGCGCCAATCGTGCGTAGCTCGCGGTTGATCTTGTCGCCAATATCGGTGGCGACCGCAATCATCGCCGTGGCCACCGTCACGCCCAGGGTGATGGCCGCGCCGGCTAGTAATTTGCGCCGCTTCTGGCGGCGAAAAGATTCGTAAACGAGCCGGGCGAACATCCTTACTGTTTCTCGAACACACGGCTGCCGGCCGCGATGTCCGCCTCTTGAATGATCACGGAATCGGCTGTCTGCGTCGCCTTGAGCGGAATCGGATTGCATCCGCCCGCCGCACCCACCGATTGCGGATTAATCGGCGCTGCACAGTTCTTGCAAACTACGCCGTTCCCCGATTTATAGAAGCCCACCGCGCCACAAATTTCGCAAGCGTCGAAAACGGTTGCGACCTTGCCGTCGGGCTTTTGATACAGCCAGAAGCGAATCTCAACGCCGTTCTCCTGCGCCTGATAGCGGTGCAGGTCTCCGTCTGCGACCTGGGCCAAGGAAATCTTCACTTGACCGTTGGCGAAGCTCACCTCGGTCGCCGGCGATAGCGCACTCGCGTTCTTGGCATAAACAAACTCCGCCGTCACCATTCCGATAAACAGAAAGGAAAACGTGTAGACCGAGGTCATCCACAAACGTTCTTTGCGGGCGCTCCACAGCGCTTTGCGGCGCTGGGCAGGCGAAGCAGGCTCGGGCGCTGGCTGACGCCGCTTGGCGTCAAACAACACCATCAGAGCCGCCAACGCAAAAATCGTGACGAAGAAGAAAAGATCGTTGCGCACAATCGGCCCGATGATGGCCATTTCGCGTTTGGAAGACGCAATCACGCCGCTTTCCGATAGCTCGTGCAGGCCGGCGACCACTAGCTGCAGCGCCACCAGGAACAGAATCGCCGTCGTCACGCGAAAGAATTTCTGCAGGTTGATCCGCACGCTGCCTTTCACGAACATCACCCCGAAGGCAATGGCGCACAGCACACCCAAAAGCGTGCCCAGAAAATTCATCAGCTCCGTGGAGTTCAGCGAGACAGCGGAAAGAATCAGCACCGTCTCCGCGCCTTCGCGCAGCACCATCAGGAACACAAAGAAGAACAGTCCAATCCACGCGTCGTCGCCGGCAAGCAGGCCAACCTTGCCCTCGATCTCGCCTTTCAGCTTGCGTCCCGTCTTCATCATGAAAATAACCATGGTGACCACGAAGAAGGCGGCCACCAGCATGATCCAGCCTTCGAAGACGTCTTCGTTCCAGTTCAGCCGCGAAATCACAACCGCGATCCCGATGCTGCCGACGAAGGCAGCTCCCAGCGCGGCATACACGGCCTTGCGCAAATCATTGCGCCCAATCTTGGCCAGATAAGCCAGCGTAATGCCGACGATCAGGGCGGCCTCGACCCCCTCGCGCAACGTAATAATGAATGCCTGAAGCATTTATGAGTGACCTGGGTTTCTGAAATGATCTTGAAAATGAATTTCAATTTCAACTTCAAGGATATGCCGCTGGCGTCGGGGGCGTCAATCCGCCGCGTCACAAAGGCGCGTGATCGGCATCACACGGGGAAATCTGGGATTAAACGGATTTCGCGGCGGTTAGCTGGTGTAATCGGGATGTTTCGACAACCGCGGAGCTATTCCTCCCAATGGGGCTTCGCATGTTATGTTGGGCTAGCGAGGGTGCGTGAAAGCTATTGCCTTTTCGATCGTGACGCTCGTCTTCGCCCTGTCCTCCCCTGGCCAGGACGCTGATCCACCGGCACAGGAACCCCTCAGGATAGAGGCGGTCACGGGCTTCATCCATCTGCTGAGTAAGCCCGAACTTGTCTAACCAAAAGAGGCACTACAACAGCACATTGAGGGCAAGGTCGAGCTTGAACTCACGGTTTCCCCGCAAGGCGACGTTGTCTCTGAGCGAGTGATTTGGGGTCCGTCAGTGCTTCAGCAAGCCACGATGAATGCCTTCAAGAAAGTGAAGTACATTCCCTTTAGCCGCGATGGAAAACCGTCCGTGGCTTTTCTGCGGCCGATTGTCGACTATGAAAAGGACCACGCAACGATAAGTACCGAAAGTGCATACGCGCTCCCGGAGTTAATGGGGAGTGGCGGCCAGGGCAATGGCCGCGACCTTGGTTTTGGCACAGGAGCGCATGGCCGGCAAATGGCCAATCACCTTGAGATTCTCAGCGACACCCAGCACGTAGATTTCGATGCGTATCTGCAGCGGGTAGTGCACGACATGCGCCAGAATTGGCAAAACGCCATTCCAGAATCCGCGCGGATGAAGCATGGAAAGGTACTCATCGAGTTCGCCATTACCAAAGATGGACAAGTCAGGGGCATGAAGCTGGTAGCCCCTTCCGGTGACGTTCAACTTGATCGCGCGGCTTGGGCTGGTATCACTGCGTCAGATCCGTTTCCTCCATTGCCCAGCGAGTTTAGTGGACAATACCTCGCTCTTCGCTTCCCCTCTCTACTACAACCCCACCAAAGAAGAACTCGCCCCGGCAAACTCGACCACATCTGGCCCGGTAATCAAGTGAAGCGAAAGAGAGGCGCGCCACAAGTCCTGTCACGATTATAGTGCGGTCGTAACTGTCAAAATCAGGCCATATCACTCACAACCTCTTCAAAAACGCCTCCGCCCGCTCGAACTGCGGAAACAACTTCTCCTCTGCCTGGAACTCCGCCGAGTGCACGCACCGCCGGCTCCCGCGCAGCCTCACCGGATGCTTCAAGTGCAGCATCTCGTGGTAGACGATATATTCCACCGCGTAACGCGGCACCAAGAACTGATCAAAGATGCGGCTGATGACGATCGCATTATGCGCCGGATCGTAATGACCCAGAATGCGCCGCGTCTTCGTCGGACTCCAGCTCATGCGCGGCCGCCCTAGTAACCCATGGAAAAAGCGCCGGTTCAGGTCTTCGAACACGGCATCAAGATCGTAAACGCGTCCCTGCGGAGAATGCAGCTGCTTGCGCCCGCGCATCTGACGCACCAAATGCGCCTTGCTCACTACTTCGCGGCTGGCCACATATTTTCGATAGCGGGCCGCGTGGCCGCGATCGATAGGCTTGCGGTACATCTTGGCCAGCAGGATGTGAGCGATGGCGCGCACCACCGCCTCCGGCGCGCCCTCCAGCAGATCGGAAAGCCGCACCAGCAGCCGGCCCTCGCGCAATCGAATGGTGTTGTTTACGTTGGCGAAGGCGAAGAATTCGATCTTCAGCTCAGGCGGCGTAGTGCTAGGACGCAATTGCCGGTGTTCATTCTGGAAAATCTCAAGCAATCCCTCACGCACAGTGAGCCTAGATTAGCACGATCCCCTCCCCCGTCCGGCTGCCGAAATTTAACATTTGGTGGTCGACTGCATCGAAACCGAAAGCCGGACGCCGTTCACTCCGACCTGCTGCCGGATGGCTTCGCGTCAGACTTCTTCCTGTGCTTAGCCGCTTCCTCCTGCTCCGCCAAAAGCTTGCGGTGGTCGTCCGCCGAGCTATCGACCGTATCGAGGGCGTTGGTCAGAACAAACTCGTACCGCTTGGCTTCTTCCGCGCGCACGTTGGCCGCATCCCGCAAGACGAGCAGCTTGGCCTGGAATTCCGTGTCGGCGTCGATGATGATCTTCAGCGGCTTGCGAATATCGTTCTTGCGATCCACGTAGGTATCGATGTTCTCGTTCAATTCGTCGTAGATCAGCAAAAAATCATCCAGCTTGTCGTGCGTCTGTTGGGCGCGGTCTTTCGTCTTGGGATCGTTGCGCATCTGCTCCAGGCCAACCAGCCGCGCCCGCGCAAACTTCACGTAAAGCGAGAGCCGCTGCTCCGGTTCCCAACTGGCGTCGCGAATTTGGTCGATCTCAGGCTGGGTAAACGGATCGCGATGTCGCTGCGCGGAAGCCGGCGCCGCAATCAGCCACAGCAGCCCCGCGTAAGCGCACGTTCGCAGCCAGAGTGACTTCATTTGTTATTTGTTACCTTTTCGAAACATGGCCGCCAGCAGATCGTCGCGAATATGCTCCAGCCGGTCGATTGTGTCCTGGACTTGCTTTTGATCTTCATGCGCCAGCGTATGCTTCAGGTCGGCCAGCTTGCGAGCCATCTTGCGAATCGTAATTTCGCTTGGTTTTTCGTGCTTGTGCGACTGAATCGCGTAGTCGCGGGCCAACTCGGCGAAGGCCACCACGTCGCCCAGCGCAGCCTGCGCTTTCTCCACATCGCCGGCAACATAAAGTCTGTCCGCGGCATCCAGTTGCCGCTCGCAGATGTGCAAGCACAACGGCGGACGATCGCCGATGCTGGCCTGGGCAACGCGGTCCTTCAGTTCTTCGAGGGAAGGCTCCGGGCCGCGCAGCGCGGAAGCCGCGCCCATCACGGCCAGCACGGACCCTACCGCCAGAGTCCATGCGAGCCGTGAGTGCTTCATCCCGAACGCCATACGATTCCACGGTGGCTATTTCTTCGGCTCGATGGCGATGAGCCGATGTTTCGCCTTCCACTCATAATCAGGATACTTCCCATTGGCCGTGTTGAGGAAGAGGTGATAATTGGCAGCGGCATTCTTGAAGTCCCGCAGGTGATCGTAGGCCGACGCGCGGAGAAAATATGTAATGGAAACCTCGGGCAGGAACTTCTTGCGTGCATCCAGAGCGCGGATCACCAGCGCGTAATCCTGATTTTCTCCGGCCGCGAAGGCCAGATCGCCATAGGCTTCTCCCAGGGCAGGCTTGAGCTTGATCGCAACCAGAAACTCCTGCTGCGCCTCCGGAAATTTCTTCAGCCGCAGCAGCGCTTGCCCGTGACTCCGATGAAGTTCCGCCTCGTTCGGATGAGCCGCGAGCAACCCCCGGTAAGCGGCCTCGGCCAGATCGTTCTTTCCGGCAGTCGTATACAGGTCCGCAAGATCGCGCTGCGCGGCATCGTCCGCTGGAGCAAGCTTAATCCCCGCCAGCAGTTCCGCGATTCCGGCATCCGTCTTGCCCTCGGCCGCGAGCACACGCCCCAACTGTATGTGAACCTGCGCCGAGTCCGCGTGCGCGGCCAGCAGCTTGCGCAGATAATCTTCCGCCTCAGGAAATCGGCGGCCGCGCATATAGATGTTCGCCAAACCGGTCACCGCGTCCACGGACGCTGGGTCGAGCGCCAGCGCCTGCTTGTATTCCTGCTCCGCGTCGGCAAACTTATTCGCCTGCTCCAGAAGCAGTCCGGCGGAAAGATGCGGCTCGGCTTCTTTTGGCTGGAGTGTTGCCGCGTGGGCGTAGTCGGCGAGCGCATCTTCCGGCTTCGATTTTTCGACCGCGTGGGCCAGAGCAATCCATGCCCGGTATTGTCCTTCTTCAAGGTGAGCCGTAGGTTTCAGGCGAGTGGCGGCCTGCAGAAATTCCTCCGCGTCAGGCTGGCCGGTCTTGGCCAGTTGCAGCCCCAGATTCAGGTTCGACTCGAAAACATCCGGCTTTGCCGCCACCGATTTGCGATAGGCGGCGATGGATGCTTCCACGTTGCCCAGAGCATTTTCCACGAAACCAAGATCGAACCATCCCTCATAATTCGCAGGATCACGGTCGACCAACTTGCGTAGAAGAGGTTCGGCGGCAGAGTAATCTTTTTTTTCAATCGCCGCCTCTGCCGCCGTAAGTTCGGCCGGTTGGGCCGGAGAATCCTCATCGGGAACCTGAACGTGGTGACCGGATCGCTGAGTCGGCTGCGACGAGGACTGTCCCGCAGGAGGGCCGGCCTCCTGCGCGGAGCATATGGCCGCCGCCAGAGCCAAAGTGGCACCTGCGAGAAGTTTACTTGCTCCCATTGGAACGCACTGCTCCATCCCCATTGCCGGCGGCATTCCTGTTCAGCAGCCGCGCCAGATACTTGCCAGTGTAAGAACCCGGCAGCTTCGCAATCGCCTCCGGCGGTCCCACGCCAACAATCTTTCCCCCGCGCGCTCCGCCCTCCGGCCCCAGGTCGATCACCCAATCGGCGGTCTTGATCACTTCCAGATTGTGCTCGATCACAAGAATCGAGCCCCCTGCATCGATTAGACGGCGGAAGGCCGCCAGCAGTTTGCTGACGTCATCAAAATGCAGCCCCGTCGTAGGCTCGTCGAAAATGTAGAGCAGACGCCGCCTCCGGCGCGCTTCATCCGCACGCCCTGTGCTGGGCCGCCCAGCCTCACGCGGGGCCGGCTGCAGATGCGCCGCCAGTTTCATGCGCTGCGCTTCTCCTCCTGACAACGTCGTCGCCGATTGTCCCAGCCGCAGATATCCCAGCCCAACTTCTTCGAGTACGCGCAGCTTGTCCGTGATCTTGGGCACTTCGGCGAAGAACTTGAGCGATTCTTTCACCGTGAGGTTCAGCACTTCATGAATATTCTTACCGCGATATCGCACCTCAAGCACCTGCGCCTTATAGCGGGTTCCTTTGCACTCCTCGCAGACGAGTTCCACGTCCGCCAGGAATTGCATCTCCACCGTAACCGTGCCGTCGCCCTGGCAAGTCTCGCACCGCCCGCCGGGAATGTTGAAGGAAAAATGCCCCGACGTAAAGCCCCGCTTCTTCGCCTCGGGCAACGAGGCAAAAAGATCGCGCATGGCGTCAAACGCCTTTATGTAAGTCACCGGATTCGAACGCGGCGTCCGCCCGATCGGCGATTGATCGACCAGCACAACTTCGTCAATGAACTGGTCGCCCTCCAGACTCTCCCAGGTCGCGGAACTTCGCTCGGCTCCGCTGATCTGCTGCTGCTTCGCCGCTCCCAGAGCCTGATACAGTACTTGATGAAGTAGCGTGGACTTGCCCGATCCCGAAACGCCCGTGATCGCCACCAGCATCCCCAGCGGAATGCAAATATCGATGCCCTTCAGGTTGTTCGCCCGCACGCCGCCAATCCTGATCTGCTGCCCGCCCGGCTGGCGTCGCACCGCCGGAATCTGGATGCGCAGATCCTCCGCCAGATAACGGCCCGTGAGAGAAGCGGGATTCCGCAAAATCTCGTCGTAGGTTCCCGCCGCCACCAGCTTGCCGCCGTTTTCTCCCGCGCCCGGACCGAGGTCGAGAATCCGGTCCGCCGTGCGCATGATGTCGGGATCGTGCTCCACCACCAGAATCGTATTTCCCAAGTCGCGCAGATCCTGCAGGATTTTGATCAGCCGGTGCGTGTCGCGGCTGTGCAGCCCGATTGAGGGCTCGTCCAGCACATACAGAGTGCCCACCAGCCGCGATCCCAGCGAAGTCGCCAGCTGAATTCGCTGCGCCTCGCCTCCGGAAAGCGTCGACGACAATCGATCGAGCGTCAGATATTCCAAACCAACATCATTGAGGAAGCGCAGCCTCTCGCGGATTTCCTGCAGCAACCGGTCTGCGATCTCAGCTTCTTCCGCGCTCAGCTGCACTCCGGCGAAGAACGTGGCCACATCCTCCACCGTCATGGCGCAGACTTCGCAAATATTTTTCCCGTTGATCTTGACCTGACGAGCCTCCAGACGCAGCCGCGTGCCCCGGCACTCGGAGCAAGTCGAATACCCGCGATATCGGCTCAAAAAAACGCGTACGT
>Ga0209333_1001643_pt1 | contig 10585 bp, 10 predicted proteins | sample BlaSpr_A8_OM2_O3_FD_187982 | JGI IMG/M metagenome (GOLD analysis project Ga0209333, IMG submission 187982) | Forest soil microbial communities from Thunder Bay, Ontario, Canada - Black Spruce, Ontario site 2_A8_OM2_O3 (SPAdes) (version 2) | ecosystem: Environmental > Terrestrial > Soil > Boreal...
AATTCGCCGCCTCAGGGCGGCAGAAAGGGGCACCCGGAGATTACCCGATTTTCAGGATCATTATTCGATTAGAAAATGCTCTGGCCGGCGGCCGCCATGGCGCCGTAAACGGCACGCTCGGTTCCGGCTGTCAGTCCAGCTTCCTGAACACGCATTATCCGTCGCCGGATGCCTTCCTCGATGGCACATTCGTCGCTTCGCGGAATGGCGCGTTGGCCGGATTGCCCGTCTCCACGAACGTAAGCAAGGCAAATGGCGGATTGGGAGTGAAAGGGGTAGAGGGTTCGGGTCCCCCGCTCGTGCCCGTCAACTCAGTCCGCGATGTCGCGATCTCGAGCGGCATCCTCTTTGTATGCGATGAAGTGGATTCGCAAGTCAATATGTACGATCTTAATGGCGGCGCGCCGCTGGCGCCGGGAGCGGTCCCCGGAAGCCCTACGCAACTGGCGATCTCCAACGGCGGGCTTTGGGTCAGCGCCGGCCAGAGTCTTTATTGGAGCGCCCTGCCCACCTCGGCATCGCTTGCGTCGCTAAAGTTTCAGGCCGTCGCCATCGGCGGACCGCCAAACAGCAAGATCGGCGGTACCTCCTTCGATGACTCCGGCAACGTCTATGTAATCTTCCAGGACGGTACCGGCGGCACGGGATCGGGCTCGATTGCAAAGTACGCTGTAACCGCGGGATCTCCCCCGTCGCTTGCGGGCGGCTCGACATTCGCCACGATCTCGGAGGACACACCGGAGTTCTGCATGTGGGTTTCGGATAGCACCTGGCCATCCATCCCGACCCCGAGCCCTTGAAGTTGATGAGCTCCGAAATAGCCAAAATCAGAGGCCGTCGACGGTGTCGGGCGAACCGGAACGCAACACTGTGGCGTGCGTCAAGCGAGTGCGCCACAGGCCCCTCGGTTCTAACCCGCTCAGATAAGAACCGTGTGCGTTAGGAGCGCCAGCACGGATCTGTGCGCAGGGTGCCGCGCTCCCTCCGCGATTATCGCTTACTTCGTCCCTGTACGTCTTTTCGATCTCGAGGAATCGCGGGCGCAGCCTGACGTTCCCGCGCAACCTTCCCCGTGCCCCACAACGAGACGCCCGACGGTCAGCCAATACACGCAACCGGGAACTAGCGGAGCGCCTGCGCGCGGCCGGCCTGAAGTTCGAATACGAGGTCAAACGCAAAAGGGCAGGCCGCTTCACGGGATGACGTTCGTGCTCACCGTAACGCCGCCGAACCTGAGCCGCGAGGAGGCTAGCCGCGCGATCGAGGCGGCGGGCGGCAAGGTGAGCGCCTCCGTCAGCCGCAAGACCAGCTACCGGGTGGCGGGCAAGGAGGCCGGCTCAAAGGGGGACAAGGCCCGCGGTCTGCTCGTCCAGGCGATCGACGAGCGGCGGCTGCTGGAGATGGCCAGGTAGCACAGGCCCCAGCCCGTGACTTGAGTTTCTACATCTCCCAAAAAGAGAACCAGTGCCGTAAGGGCATTCCGGATGCCTTTGTACTGCCTGGTCGGGCAGCGGGTTCGCCTGCCAAAGCGCGCGAAGCTCACCCACTCAAGCCCAACGTCTGGCGCGTGTGGCGTGCAACTGGCAGCCGTCGCTTCCCACAACCCCGTTTCCGGCCAATTGCGAGGGTCGCTGGGGGCTGCCGGATCAATCTCGGCTTTTTACGAGTGGCCGGCCATACAGGAGTGCGCCCCGCGGTCGTTTGAGAAGTGAATCCATTAGCGCTATTGGAAGAGAGCGAGGTCGATCGCTTCGGCCATCGCTTGATAGCCGGCATCGTTCGGGTGGAGATGATCTTCCGACGCTAAGCGGGGCAAGAGTCTGCTGGGATGATCCGGATCGCGCAAAACCGAATTGAAGTCGATTACGCCGTCAAAAGCGCGGCTGTTTCTAATCCATTGGTTGACCGCCTTCCGTGTGGCTTCCTTGGCAACTGAGTAGTAGCCAGGGATGGCGACGCCTTCGCACGGTGTCAGCGTCGAGCCGATCACCTTGATTCCACGGGCGTGGGCGCGCGCAATCAATTGGCGATACGCGCCGATCAGATCCTCGGCGCTCCGTACATCTGCCACATCAGCTAGCGAGAGCTCGTTCAGCCTAGCGCCGGGAAAACCAAGATCGTTGATCCCTTCCAGCAGCACAATATGCGTAACACCCGGAAGAGACACAGCGTCCCGGTCGAAACGCGCCAGTGCACTTTTGCCCAAATTCGCCACGGGCCCATCCCCTAGCAGACGATTGCCGGCGATACCTTCATTCACTACCGCCCATTTCGAGGCTCTCGACGTTCTTCCTATTCGGCGGATAAGGTCACTCGGCCAATTGCGGTCCGCCTCGGGCGTGGAGCCATCGCCATCGACGATGGAGTCGCCGAATGCCACGATCAGGCGGTGGGAAGGTCGCGCCGGAACGAGCACCGCAGTCACGAATACTGAGCTCGAACTTTCCGTTCCGCCTTGAATCTCCACTTCATGGGAATAGTCTCCCTTTGGCGAGACCACGGCGCGCTTGAGTGCCAGCGCATGCCACGTGGGTGTAGCGACACGTCTGGGAATGTATAGACTGATGCTAATCTCGGATCCGTTGGCCGCAGAAAAAGCCACCGGATCGCTAAGCGCCGGCGCGCCCGGAGGAATTGTGATCGAGGTGCTTCTCCCAAAAGTCACGGCTTGGATTGAACCCGACTTTACGCTCGCTGCACCGTTTGGCACTCCCACAGTCAGAGAACCAACAACGAGTGGGAAGGAGCCGAATTCGTTTGAAAGACGAATGCGAATCTGAGAGCCCCCAACAGATATGCGCACGCGCTCTCGGACCGTTCGATCCTCAAGATTGAGCATTGGCTGGTTTGGATCGGGTTCTGCGGGCTCGGGGCTGGCAGCCCAAGTGGCGATCCAGCATTCCTGCGCCGGACCAAGTAGTGGAAGAAACAAAAGAGAACCGATGAAGGCGCAACGCTGGAGCGCGTTCATGAGCGTGAACTGTTTCACCTCACCTACCTCATCGCTGAGAAATCGGTTGGCCGCATATACACTTCATCGACGTGGTAGTCCCCGTTGACCTTCTCAATCAGTGGCTCCGCCGATTTGCGATAAGGCGGAAACGCGGGGTCGGCATGAAGGGCTTGCCAATTTGCATCCGCTTCCTTTCGGCTGGGATGGACGACGAGGTAAACGAACGTGTCTCTCCAGGCAGGGTCTTCGTTGGGTACCCAATAGCCGGCCACGTTTAGATTGTATTTGGTTTGCAGCTTGGCAACATCGCGAAAGATCGATTCAAGGGCAGGCGCTTTGCCGGGTGCAGTGTGGTAAATCATGAGCTCAAAGACGTGACCGCTATCCGCACTCACCTGTTTAGGGCCCGCCAGCCGGGCTGTGAAGAGCGACCCGGCGGCGAAAGAAACCAAAGCGGTGGCCAGGAGAATCCAGCCTCTGTTTCTCCAGCGATGGAGCATGGACTGCGCTGCTTTGAAACTCATCATCATTGAAATCGTCCTCGCGCCACGATGACCTTCGTCTCAGGGAACTCCACGGCGCGGAACCGGATGTGGTTGCGAAATCGGTTTGTGTTCTCGCGTGGCGGGCTCGTGACAAGTTCATAGACGGCACCCTCCTGAAAATGTTAGCTGGTTTGGAGGCGCAGCCGCTCGTGTGAATTCTGCATGAAGGCGGAACTCGCCGACTCTCTTACGTTGCGGCCGAGTGACGCGCCACTCGGAGAAGGGTCGGATTTGGGTGTCACGGGCCGGTTAAGTCCGGTTGTGGGAAGCTTCCCCCGCCCGTGAAGCCCGGGCGCCCCAAACACGCCCGCGCCAATTTGCCGCACCGAACACCGGCGCGCCGCCCCGCCGCCACTCTTCGAGCCGGATGAGTCGGTCCCTCCGATGCCGGCGTTTCCCCCTTCCATCGCGCCCCACAACGAGACGCCCGACGGTCACGCGTTCCCAAAATTTCCCGCTTTCCCGTTTTCAATCGCTTGCGCGAAATGCCACCCGTATCCGCCAACCCCTCCCCGTAACATGTAAGCGAAAGGAACGGGCCACACGCGCCCGCCAATACGCATATGAAGAATCCAAACGAACCGCGCACACTCACCGAGGCCCAGATCGCCGCCAACCGTGAAAATGCGAAAAAATCTACCGGACCACGCACCGCCGAAGGCAAAGCCGCATCCAGCCGCAATCGCCTCCTCCACGGCCTGCGCGCCAACAAACATATCCTGCTCGACGACGACCAACCCGAAGACTTCCTCCTGCTCCTCAAAAGCCTCGACGCCGCCTTTCGCCCCGTCGGCGAAGGCGAAGAAATGCTGGTAACCCAGATCGCGGCCGATCAATGGCGCCTCGACCGCGCCCTCCCCATGGAAGCCGGCATCTATCGCCGGCGTCTGGAAGGAGTCGCCGCCGATGACTATTCCCGCAAACGCGAATTGATCAATGAAAAAAGGAACCACGAACGGGACCCCGAGAATTACTCGCCTGCCCCCGCCCCGCCCGACCCGGACGACCGCCTGACCCGCGCCTTCATCGCCGATTGCGCGAAGCCCAACTCCCTCGCTAACCTCAACCGCTACAAAAGCGGCATCCAGCTCTCCATCGACCGCTCCCTCCGCCAGTTGAAAATTTACCAGGCCGCCCGCATCGCCTCCACCCCTGAAGTGCGACAGGCGGCGCCGCCCGCCGAACCCGATCCTGCGGTCGCGGAGCGGGTAGGGCCGTTGGGGCAGGCGGTTCCGCCTGCCGACGCCACAAACCCTCAAAACTCAATGAATTACCATTCGAACCCAACAAATGATGACATCGCCGGATTCGGGGTGCTTTCAGCGTCCGCAGCCATGCTCCTCGCGGCGCTCACCCTCTTGCATGCCGTTCCCGAACTCATCGCCGCGCTCGGCGCACAGCTAATCGGCCTCCGCGTCGGCTACAACCGGCTCAGAACGAACCTCTTCCACTCCCTCGTGCCCCAGCCCCTAGCAGACGAACGCCGCCGGAAAACAAAGGCTTTGACTTTGCCTTATCTGCGTTCATCCGCTTTCATCTGCGGCTAAATTGCTTTCTTTCCCAGTCCGTAGCTAGCAGGACCTGCCCGCGACGAAGGGTGCATACCATGAAAAATAAATGTTCGTCAGCCCAGCGCCACCTCCCGCCCGCAACCGGACACTGTCCGAATCTGAACAGCACACCGTGACAAAATTGCCACTACTGCGTCAAACTAATCGAAGGGATGATTGGAAGCTTCAGCAGAGCCGGAACTTATGGCGCAGGACGCTCCTGGCGCCGTCGGTGTCAGGTTGAGCCCCAAATTAGATGAAGCCAGCCTGATCCGGGCCGTTCAGCGCGGCGATCAGGACGCTTTCGAACAACTCGTCCGCGCTTACGACCAAAGTGTGCTTCGGCTCGCGGTCAACCTGCTGCGTTCCCAGGAAGACGCACGTGACGTCTTCCAGGAGGCCTTCTTGCGCGTGTTCCGCAGCATCGATTCGTTCCGGTTCGACTGCAGCTTCCATACCTGGCTCTATCGCATCGTGACGAACATTTGCCTGGATAATCTGCGCAAGCGCAAAGTTCGGAAGGAAGAGCCGGCCGTGGTGGATACGCCCGAGGGGCCGCTCGACCGGATGAACGATTTTGAGGAGGAAGCCGCGCACGCCGATCCCGAGCGCAGCATGTGGAATCGCCAGCTCGGGCAGCGCATCGAGGGCGCTCTCGGCGGGCTTACGCCTCGCGAACGCATGGTTTTCGAGTTGCGGCATTATCAAGGTCTGCGCCTCCGCAACATCGGCGAGATCCTGGGCACTAGCGAAGAAGCCGCCAAGAATTGTCTGTTCCGCGCCACCCAAAAGATGCGCGCGGTGTTGGGAGATTTTCAATGAACTGCGAATCCGTAACCAAGCTCATTCCGCTCTATTTTTACGGCGAATTGCCGCCCGAGGAAGAGGACTGCCTCGAACAGCATTTAGATACTTGTGCGGCCTGCGCTCGCCAGGCGGAGTCGCAGCGCGTCCTGTCCGCCGCGCTCGACCGGCGCGAAACGCAGCCATCCGCCGCCCTGCTGGCCGAATGCCGGCATGACCTCATGCGCGCCGTCTATCGCCAGGGCGCCCTTGTGGGGCAGGCTGGCAGCCTGCGGCCGATTGCTAATCGGCCTCTTCACCAATCGCCGCTCGCCGCCTTTGGCGCATGGCTTCCGTCTCTTGGCCCGTGGCGCATGCCTCTGGGCGCGAGCGCGCTGCTGGCGCTCGGTTTCGTAACAGCGCGGCTGACAGCACCGGGCGCCGCGGGCCCGTTCAGTCTCGCTTCCCTGACACCCGACGTCATCTCTTCCATTCGCTCCGTACAGCCGGCACACGAAGGCGGCCAGCCCGGCGAAGTGCAGATCGTGCTCGATGAAACCCGCCGGCGGGTAATCTCCGGACAGTTGAACGACACCAACATTCAGCGCCTGATGCTGGCTGCCGCGCACGATGAGAATAATGCCGGCGTGCGTTGGGAATCGGTCGATCTCTTGAAGAGTCATTCGGATTCTTCGCCGGTCCGCGAGTTGCTCCTCAACCGCGTTGCGGAAGACCCGAATGCCGGCGTGCGTTTGAAGGCGCTGGACGGCTTGAAAACGTTCACCGGCGATCCGGATGTGCGCAAGGTTCTGGCGCAAGTGCTGATGCATGACGATAACCCGGGCGTGCGCATAGCGGCCGTGGACGCGCTCACCGCGCATGCCGACGACAACATGGTTGGCTTTCTGCAGAGCGTCGTACAGAAGGAAGACGATACCTATGTCCGTCGCCGCTGCGTGAAGGCTCTGCAGGATATGAATGCCTCGGTCGGTACCTTTTAAGGCAATGACGATACTCCCGCCCGCCCTTATAGTTACCGGTTTTCTCAGCATCGCGCTCGCCGCCGAACCGGCCCTCACCCGCGAAGGCAAGTACTGGGTTGAGCTTCGCTCCGGCTCGGAACCGATGGCGCCGGCGGCGCGCCTGCACATCGCTTCGCGCGGCGCGGTCACGCTGAACGGCATCCCCGGTCCGGAGCTGTCGTATGCCCTGAAAATACGCGTAAAGGCCGCCAGCGAAGCGGAGGCGCGGCTGCTGGCGAAGGGCTTTGGCGTACGCATCGCCAAGCAAGCCGGAAATGCGATGTACCTGGTAGTCCAGCGCGGCGATGGCATGGCGGATTTGCAGGTTAAGGTGCCCCGCACCAGTCCCGAAGCCGCCATCTCCACCACCGAGGGCGCGGTGGCCTTCTACGACCTGGATGGCGCGGTGCAAGCGGAAACCGGCGGCGGCGCGGTTACGGCGGACCGCATCAAAGGCAATATCGTGGTGCGCACGGCCGGCGGCGATATCACGCTGGGCGCTGTCGGCGGCAATGCCAAGTGCACCACGGCGGGAGGCAAGATCACCGCCAGCCAGGTGCGCGGCGAAGCCACGTTTGAGACCGGTGGCGGCGATATCTCCGCGCAGGAAGTACACGGCTTGGTACATGCCGCCACGATGGCCGGCAGCATCCGTATTCTCAACGCCGGCTCCGCGGTGATTGCCTCGACCGGCGGCGGGCCCATCGACGTGGGGCAGGCGCATGGCTTGGTCACCGCCCGCAACTCCGGCGGACCGGTAAAGGTTGGCTCGGCCGAAGGTGTGCGTTGCGAAAACGCCGCCGGTGGCGTGAATCTCGATAATATTTCCGGCAGCGTGCGGGTCTCCACGGCCGTCGGCAGCATCATCGCCACCCTCCTGGCGGGCAAGCCCATGGCCGATTCGTTCCTGTCCACAGGCGGCGGTGACATTACCGTAATCATCCCGTCTAATTTGGGTGTGACCATCCGGGCGCAGAACGAATTGGCCGGCAATATCCGTAGAATCGTATCCGATTTTCCTGGAATATCGGTGCGCGTCGAAGGCGGGCAGGTGGTCGCCGAAGGGCCGGTCAACGGCGGCGGTCCCATCCTGCGGATTTCCGGCACCGGCGGCACCATATTCATCAGACGGCAACACTGAGAGGAAGAGGGCTTATGAATCGCGCTATCCGTAAATCGCTATGTTTTACCGCTGTGGGCCTGGCGGCGGCTTCGTGCTCGTTCGCGCAGGACGATGCGCCGCGCGCGCGCAACGCCACTAACCGGGCGATCGTCATCCGCAAAACGGGAGGCAGCTATCTCGGCATTGGCGTCGCCGAAATCGACGCTGAGCGCGCCAAGGCGCTGAACCTCAAAGAGGTGCATGGCGTCGAAGTGAAGAGCGTCGATCATGATAGTCCGGCGGCCAAGGCTGGCCTCAAGGAATCCGACGTGGTGCTGGAGTACAATGGCCAACGCATCGAGGGCACCGAGCAGTTTGTGCGCCTGGTGCGTGAGACCCCCGTCGACCGTCAAGTGAAACTGCTGGTCTGGCGCAGCGGCGGCGCCCAGACCCTCACGGCCACTATCGGCCACCGCTTGGCGCAGTACTCGTTCCGCACCGGCGATGGCGATGACGGCGATCTCACCGTCGAAATCCCGCCTATTCCACCTATGCCCCCCATGCCTGAAGTGCCCCCCATGCCCGAGATCTCCGCGCTGCCGGATGTGCTGCGCGGTTACGGTTCCATGCGTAGTGGCATGCTGGGCATCGACTGCGAGGCGCTGGGATCGCAACTGGCCGGTTTTTTCGGCGTTAAGGAAGGCGTGCTGGTACGTTCCGTCGGGAAGGATTCCGCCGCCGAAAAAGCAGGCATGCGCGCCGGAGACGTCATCGTGAAAGTGGACGGCGAAGCGGTGAGCGCCGTACACGAAATCACCAGCCTGGTGCGCGCCGCGCGCAACAAGAGGACCTTCCCCGTCGTGGTGGTGCGCGACAAGAAGGAAGTGACGCTTAGCGTGACTATCTGAGGCCAGTGTCCTATATCAATACCAACCGATAGGTTGCTCGCTAAGATTGATATATACCTGCTTTGTTTCCAGATACTCTTCGATGCCCCAGGGTCCCAGCTCGCGGCCGTAGCCGGACTGCTTGTATCCGCCCCAGGGCGCTTCCACGTAAGTCGGCTGCATGTGATTGACCCATACGATTCCGGCGCGCAGAGCCCTGACTACGCGGAAAGCGCGGAAGATATCGCGCGACCAGACCGCCGCGGCCAGGCCGTAATCGGAGAAAATGGTTGGCTCGACATAGTAGCCCCTGGCTTGCGCAGCCGCACGTCCGCCGCCCGCGGCCAGTGTAGCTTCCGACTTGCCGATCTCCTGATACTGCCGCACGCGGTCGTACTGCTCTTTGCTGACCAGCGGGCCCATTTTGGTTTCGCGGTCGAGCGGCGCGCCCAGCCGGATGCGCTTGGCTTTCTCCTGAATGTCGCGGTGTACGCAAGAGTTTCGACCCTGGACAAGGTCAGGGCCCGAGAACCAGTTACGCGAGCTTAGGGCGTTAGCGCAGCGCAGAGCCAGCGCATGTGCAGCCACGATTCGGAAGCGAGAGAGGGTTCCATACAATCCTGGGATACTGAGCAGGCGCTGATTAGGATGATTAGCGGACCTCTGTGGTAGCCTCACGGCGGCCTGTCGCGCCAGCCTAGCCGCCGATTCGCCGCAGTGAGGCTCGCGTACAATGGACGTATGGCTGTAAAACAGAGGAATCCCGGTACGATCGGCCCGGCGGATAAGGGCGGCAAGAAGGGCGTCTCAGCCCTTGCGGCCCGGCTCACACCCGAACCACGCAGCGAGAACACCCGGAAGGCGGTTCCGTCACGGCGGCCCAAGGGCGGAAACAGCGGTTTTGGTGACGGCCGCGAATCGACGTCTGCCCACTCCCTCAGCGCTTCCAAACAGGCCCTCCACATCTGCCTGAAGCGCCTGAAAGACGCCAAGAACGAGAGCGAAATCAGCCACCTAACGGACGAGTTGCAAATGATTGTCTTCCATAAACAGTACCGGAATGCCGAAAATGAGGACGCCTCCGCCGGGTCCGATCATGGACCACTTGGCGTTGAGTTTTCGGGAAGGCCGGATTTCGGTCGCCGATTTCGACGAGTTGCACGATTGGTTGGCATCCGATCCGGATGTCCCGCACGGAAGATGGTATAAGCGCTTCAGCCGATTCACTCTCGCCGGTGAGGGCGATCTGCCGAAGACGTTCTTGGAGCCGGGTATGGCTGCCCACGGGAGGGAAGTCGAATAGCCCTTCAGTCATGTTGGGGCTTTGATCGTGCTATCAATACCAACCGATAGGTTGCTCGCTAAGATTGATATATACCTGCTTGGTTTCCAGATACTCTTCGATGCCCCAGGGTCCCAGCTCGCGGCCGAAGCCGGACTGCTTGTACCCGCCCCAGGGCGCTTCCACGTAAGTCGGCTGCATGTGATTGACCCATACGATTCCGGCGCGCAGAGCCTTGACTACCCGGAAAGCGCGGAAGATATCGCGCGACCAGACCGCCGCGGCCAGGCCGTAAGGCGAGTCGTTGGCGATGCGGATGGCGGCAGCTTCGCCGTCGAAGGGTATCACTGCGGCCACCGGTCCGAAGATTTCTTCGCGGGCGATGCGGGCGGAGTTATCCACGTCGGAGAAAATGGTTGGCTCGACATAGTAGCCCCTGGCTTGCGCAGCCGCACGTCCGC
>Ga0209333_1001646_pt1 | contig 10573 bp, 6 predicted proteins | sample BlaSpr_A8_OM2_O3_FD_187982 | JGI IMG/M metagenome (GOLD analysis project Ga0209333, IMG submission 187982) | Forest soil microbial communities from Thunder Bay, Ontario, Canada - Black Spruce, Ontario site 2_A8_OM2_O3 (SPAdes) (version 2) | ecosystem: Environmental > Terrestrial > Soil > Boreal...
CAACCGAAGCGGCTCGACCAATTGCAAGGCAATCTAGGCTAGAAGTTAACACGAACACTGGAAGGCATATCTGTACGGCAAAAATGAAAAACTGAAAGACGAGTGGTACTGGTGACAGTCGCCAACAAAGGGCTTGGCAAAAAAGTCGTGCGTGAACTCGCAGGCAAAGGCATGATCGTCTATTTAGGCAGCCGCGATATCAAGCGCGGGGAGCAGGCGGCAGCGGACTTGGCAAAAGCGAAGCTTGCGGTTACGGTCGTGGAACTTGATGTTGCCGATCCTGCAAGTGTTATGCGGGCTGCTGCACAAATCGCCAAAGAGCATGGGCGTCTTGATGTTCTCATCAACCATGCTGGAATTCACCTCGACGCTCCAGCGCTCGACATGGCCATTACCGAGATGCGGAAGATCTACGAAACAAATGCGGTCGGTCTGGTGACGGTGACGCATGAGACGCGGCTACTTAGGAGGTCGCCCACGCCTCGGATTGTGAATGTCGCTAGCACGACGGCCTCGCATGCGCTCACATGCAACCCTGAGTCCATGTTATCAAGAGGTGCCTACGCTTCGTCGAAGGCCGCCGTCACGATGCTGACTGTCCAGTATGCCAACGCCTTTCGCAGGCGTCCAGAGTAGGCGCATATCAAAGTCAACTCCGCAACTCCTGGCCACATAGCAACTGACCTCAATGATCATGAGGGCAACCGCACACTTGAACAGGGTGCTCCCGTCGCGATCGACCTCGCGACGATTGATAACGATGGACCGAGTGGGGTTTCTTCAAAGATCAAGGAGTAGTCGCATGGTAAAGCTTAAAGGACGGACAGCCGCAATGACGGGCCATACCAGCCATCAAGCAGAAGATGCTCGGGTAGCACAGGTGTGTAGCGTTTTGGTGTGCCTGTCCTCCTAACATACCCTGACCGTCATGAATCGAGTAGCCAAACGCGCTCATCCAAAGAGCACAATGTCAAGTGGAAGTGGGGATCGTCTATTTCGATCCCAAGGAATCACGTCGCCACGTTTTCGGATGCGGCGACCGGATACCTTGTAGGCAAAAGAACTGCGAGCGCGGATGAAGGTATGCCGGAAGAGTTGGTGAAAGCGAGCGTGTTAGACGGCGGAAAGCCGACGGAATGGATTGAGTCGCTAGCCGGTCGCTACGAGGCTCTGCTTCGTGCCTCGCGAGCGATCAGTGCGTATCGTGAACCGGTAGCGCTGTTCCGCGCTCTCGCGGGCGAACTCCAGCATGCCCTGAAGTTTGATTTCCTTGGCCTTATTTTGTATGACGAATCCCTGAACAAGATCGAGATACCCGTTCTGGAAGTGGTGAACGGATCTGGTGTAACCATTCCCACGGATCTGCGCGCGGAAGAGGCCATCACGTGGTGGGTTTATCACAATCAAAAGCCAGTTGTGATCTCACACGCTTCCGATGAACCTCGCTTTCCTCGGATGATGCAGATTTACAAAAGCTGTGGGGTTGAATCCGGAGTCGTGCTTCCTTTGACGACAGCACAACGCCGCCTCGGAGGAATCGCACTCGGGTCTGAGCAACCTGACGCTTATTCAGATGACGAGGTTCGGTATTTGGAACTCGTCGCGGATCACGTTGCCTTGGTAGTGGACAATGCACTCCGCGATGAACAGCAACGACGCAGCGAGGAAGACCTCCGCAAGCAAAAAGCGCACTTCGAGAAGATTTTCGAACTGGCGCCGGAGGCAATTGTCTTGCTTGATATTGAGAGCCGAGTACTCAGAGTCAACGAAGAATTCACGAAGCTCTTTGGCTATACCGCCGACGAGGCAGTCGGCCGGAACATCAGGTCCTTAATTGTGCCCGAGGATCACCGCGACGAAAGTGAGAACTTGCGGGAATTGTTAAAGCGGCGCGAACGAGTAAATGCCGAGATCGTTCGAAGACGGAAAGATGGAAAACGCCTTACCGTGTCGTTTGTTGCCGCGCCAGTTTCAGTCGAAGGCAACGGCGTAGAGATCTACGGGATCTACCGGGACATCACCGAGCGCAAACGAAGCGAAGAGAGACTTCGGCGGAGTGAGGCTTATCTGGCTGAAGGCCAACGGCTAAGCCACACTGGAAGCTGGGCCCGCTGTGTTTCAACGGGCGAGTTATATTGGAGCCGGGAGAGCTTTCTTATTTTTGGCTTCGATCCCGAGGGACCCAGCCCAACATTCGAGACTCTTTTAAATCGAATTCACCCGGAAGACCGACAGTCCTTCCGGAACACGACCCAAAACGCAATTGTGCGGAGAAGCGATTTCGAGGTGGACTACCGGATCATACGAGACGACGGAACTGTGCGTCACATTCATGTAGTCGGGCATCCCGTAATCAATGCGGCCAGGCCGCTCAATGAGTTCGTAGGTACGCATGTCGACGTCACCGACCAAATCCAATCAAGGGCCGCTCTGGAGAAGGCGTTTGAGGAGATCAAACAACTCAAGGACCAGCTCTATCAGGAAAACGTGGCGCTGCGGGAAGAGATCGACGAAACCTCGATGTTTGAGGAAATTGTTGGTAAGAGCGACGCGTTGCGGCGGGTACTCGCACAGGTAGAAACAGTGGCAGCGACCGATTCAACCGTGCTGATCTACGGGGAGACCGGAACGGGGAAGGAGTTAATCGCCCGGGCAGTTCACAATTTGGGCGAGCGTGCTCCACAAGCCTTCGTCAAACTCAATTGCGCCGCGATCCCAACTGGGCTGCTGGAAAGCGAGCTGTTTGGACACGAAAAGGGCGCCTTCACCGGAGCAGTCGGGCAGCGCGTCGGCCGATTCGAGCTCGCGAACCATGGTACGGTCTTCCTGGACGAAATTGGCGAAATTCCTCTGGACCTGCAACCGAAATTACTTCGGGTCCTGCAGGAAAGAGAGTTCGAGCGCTTGGGAAGCTCACGAACCTTGAAAACAGACGCTCGTCTGATCGCTGCAACGAACGGCAACCTGAGTATGATGGTGGAAGCCGGAAAATTCCGTGCTGATTTATTCTACCGACTGGACGTTTTCCCGATTCATGTGCCGTCCTTGCGCGAGCGTAAAGAGGACATTCCCCTCCTGGTGCGACACTTTGTACAACAGTTTACCCGGCGCCTGCGGAAGAACATTGATTCGATTCCAGCAGCGACGATGACCGCGTTGTGCGAGTATCACTGGCCGGGCAATATTCGCGAGCTCCAGAATGTGATCGAACGCGCCGTGATCGTGTCCACCGGCTTTGCGCTGAAAGTATCTACTGATGACCTCAAACCACGCAGCCATCGGCCGGGTAGTCAGGAAAAGAGCGGCGAAGCGCCACGTACCATGCACGGAACGCCCGCAAAGCAGTCGATGAAAGTGAACGCCAACAGATTCTGGGAGTTCTCGAAGAAACTCATTGGACTGTTGCCGGACCCAGGGGTGCGGCCTCCCGATTGGGCCTGAAGCGTTCCACCTTGCAGTACAGGATGCGGAGGCTCGGAATTCCAAGCAAGCGAGAGAGCTTGTAACTTCACCGGAGTCCACTATTCGTACTGGCTGACACTCGCAGGCTTATCTAGCGGGCGCTCAAGAGAGTTACCATCCAGACACGTTCGATTCGCAACTACAGAATTGTTTACACGAGATTCCAGTTGCCGAAGAATGCCAAGATGCCCATCAGCTAACTCTGGCATTGTTTGGCACCGTGCGCGCTCCGGCAGGTCTTGCCGATCGCTATCTCCCTCGTTCTTGAGCTACTTCTGATCGATTTCCAATAGGTAGGGAGTTTGGCATCGGACGCGCATATAGCAGGGGCAGCAGACGGAATTAGAAGAGAAACAAATGAAATCACCCGTCAACAAAACCCTTTTGGCTTCGGCGTCTGGGTAATCGGAGCTGATGGCCACAGTTATCTCTCCAGCTTCGGCTTCCCCAATGCACTCCGCCCGCAGCTGAGGACGTTTTTGGCGATGGCGCCAAATGATCTCGGAGTTGCATTGCTACAAATGGAGCCGCTCTCATGAAACCCGAAGCCAAGAACGCGGCACTTCGCGTCGCAATCCGCAGCACCGAAGATGAAGACACATGGATTCTGCAAGGGCGGCTCGCCGGACAAGCCGTGTCCGAGCTTACGACCGCCTGGAAAAAGCAAAGGGGCGAGCGCAATGGGCGTAAAACAGTAGTCGATCTGGTGGATCTGACCTTTGTGGACGAACGCGGTGAGAGCGCGCTCATGGAAATGATGGTCGAGGGTGCAAAGTTCGTTGTTCGGGGCCTTTACACAAGAACCTTGGTCGAGATCCTCAAGGAACGTCGCAAACTGGGGGCATGAGCAAATGTGGATCGTTCGCGTTGCGTTAGATCGTCCATACACTTTTATTGTGCTGGCTCTCTTGATCCTCATTTTGAGCCCGGTTGTGATCCTGCGGACGCCGACCGACATTTTCCCTAACATCAACATCCCCGTGATTGCCGTGGCCTGGCAGTATACGGGCCTGAACCCGGAGGAACTCGAAGGGCGGCTGACCAGTGTGTACGAGAGGATTCTGACCACGACGGTCGATAATATCGAACACATAGAATCTACGACCGTAAACGGCCAAGCAATCGTTAAAATCTTCTTACAGCCCACGGCCAGCCTGGACACGGCAAACGCGCAAGTCACCGCAGTTTCTCAGACAATCCTGCGGCAGTTGCCTCCAGGAACCTTACCTCCGCTGATCATTAACTATAGTGCGTCAAGCGTACCGATTTTGCAGCTTGGGCTCAGTGGCAAGGGACTTTCGGAGCAGCAACTGAATGACATGGGGCAAAACTTCATAAGGCCTCAGCTGGTTACGGTTCCCGGTGCGGTAGTTCCGTATCCGTATGGAGGAAAGCAGCGGCAAGTGATGATTGATCTGAGCACTAACTTGCTTCAGGCGAAAGGGCTTTCGCCACAAGATGTTCTGAACTCTCTCACGAATCAGAATCTTGTACTGCCTGGCGGTACCGCAAAGATCGATGAGTTCGAGTATGACGTTCGCGTGAATTCAAGCCCCAGGACGGTCGATGAACTGAATGACCTGCCCATCAAACAGGTAGGCACCTCAACTGTGTACCTGCGCGACGTTGCGGATGTCAGCGATGGATTTGCACCTCAGACCAATATCGTGAGGCAAGACGGCCATCGCGGCGTGCTTGTAAGCATTTTGAAGGCAGGTACGGCGTCGACCATCAGCGTCGTGCAAGGGATTCGCGACCTGTTGCCTCGCGTGGCGCAGACTCTTCCGCCGGAGCTCAAAATGCAGCCGCTGGCGGATCAATCGATCTTTGTGAAAGCCGCTGTCAGTGGTGTGATCCGCGAAGCTCTCATTGCCGCGTGTCTGACGGCGTTAATGATCCTACTTTTTCTCGGCAGCTGGCGCAGCACCCTCATCATCGCGGTTTCCATTCCGCTCTCCATCCTGACCTCGGTAATCATTCTGAGTGCTTTGGGACAGACAATCAACGTAATGACCCTGGGTGGGTTCGCACTGGCAGTCGGTATTCTGGTGGACGACGCCACAGTGGAAATTGAGAACATCGAGCGGAACCTGGCTCAAGGCAAGGAGATCAAGCGGGCGATCTTGGATGGCGCGTCGCAGATTGCAGTCCCGGCTTTTGTTTCGACGCTCTGCATCTGCATTGTGTTCTTGCCGATGTTTTTCCTGGCGGGAGTATCGAAATTTCTTTTTGTGCCGCTGGCCGAAGCCGTCGTGTTCGCCATGCTGGCGTCGTATTTTTTCTCCCGCACTATCGTTCCAACCATGGCGATGTATTTGCTGAAAAGCGGCGAGCACGGGGTTGGGCGCCGCAACGTCTTTTCCAGGTTCCAGGCTGCGTTCGAGAAGGCTTTCGAGCGACTGCGGCTGTCTTACCAGCTTTTGCTCACCACCGCGGTACATCGGCGGGCGATTTTTATTCCGGCCTTCCTGCTCATTTGCCTCTCGGCCTTTCTATTGGTTCCGTGGCTTGGTCAGAACTTTTTTCCCTCCAGTGATAACGGCCAATTTATTCTGCACATTCGAGCTAAGAGCGGCACGCGCATTGAGGAAACCGCCCGAATCTGTGATCTGATTGAAGCTTCCATCCGCCAGCAGATTCCCCCGCGGGAGGTCGATAACATCCTTGACAACATCGGCTTGCCCTACAGTTCGATCAATTACATGCACAGCACGTCCGGTCTCATTGGCGCCGCGGACGCGGACATCATGGTGTCGCTCAAGGAGAAGCACCACCCCACCGCCGACTACGTTCGTAACCTTCGCAAGACACTCCTGAGGACTTTTCCAGGTGTCACGCTTTATTTTCTACCGGCAGATATGGTCACCCAGGTGCTGAACTTTGGCCTGCCCGCGCCGATTGACATTCAGATCGATGGGGCTGACATTGAGGGCAATCGCCAGGTTGCCGAGCGTATTCTAGCGGAATTACGGCGAGTTCCGGGCCTAACGGATCTGCGCATCCAACAGCAGTTCGACTATCCAAGCTACGACATTAACGTCGATCGCACGAAGGCGGCACAAGGCGGGCTGACCCAGCGAAACGTCGCCAACAGCGTTCTGAATTCCTTGAGCGGAAGCTTTCAGATCACGCCCATCTTCTTCCTCAATTGGAAGAACGGTGTGAATTACAACCTCGTCGCACAGACTCCACAGTACAAGGTCCAATCTCTACAGGATCTGGAGAATACACCGATTACTGCGACAGATGCATCTCGCCCGGAAATCCTGGCGGATGTAGCCTCGCTCAATCGCTCGACCGAAATGGAGGCGATTAGCCATTACAATATCCGCCGCGTTGTCGAGATCTACGGAACTGTTCAAGACCGCGATTTGGGATCGGCCGCACGGGACATAGACCGGATTGTCGACGCGAATCGAAAGTCATTGCCGCGCGGGAGTTTCCTGACGATTCGCGGGCAGATCCAGACCATGCGGAGTTCATACTTGGGACTCCTGGCGGGCCTGGGATTTTCGATTGTCCTTGTTTACTTGTTGATTGTGGTGAATTTTCAATCCTGGCTGGACCCCTTCATTATTATTACCGCTCTTCCAGCTGCTTTGGCCGGCATTGTTCTGTTTCTGTTCATCACTCACACTACGCTCAGTGTCCCTGCATTGATGGGCGCGATCATGTGCATGGGTGTGGCGACTGCGAACAGCATCCTGGTCATTTCCTTTGCAAAGGAACGCCTCCTTCATCACGGAGACCCGATTGAAGCAGCAATTGAGTCGGGGTACACGCGGTTTCGGCCCGTCATCATGACCGCACTGGCCATGATCATTGGCATGATCCCGATGGCATTAGGTCTGGGGGACGGAGGCGAGCAGAATGCACCCCTAGGACGCGCCGTGATCGGTGGACTACTTTGCGCCACCCTTGCCACATTGGTTTTTGTCCCTTCGGTTTTCAGCCTCCTGCACCGAGGGCGACCGGAAAGCGATCCAAATATATCGATCGAAGAGGAAGGACAGCCAGTCCATGCTTAAGCAAGGAAACGCCCCGATGGAATCCGATGATAGGAACGCCACGGCAACGGGCGAGACAAAGGCGCTAGTCAGAGTGGTCGCCGAGCCGACCGTTGACGAGCAAACCGACGAGAAAAACTCCAAAAGAGTCTTCTCTCGAGGCGTCCTATTGTTTCTTGCTGTCGCCGCTTTGGGGCTCGCCGTCGTCGTACTTTTCGGCATGCATTCACGCCTCGCGGCGGAAACGCGGCTTGTGCAAGCAACCGACCAAGCGGCGATCCCCAGCGTCAGTGTGGTCCGGCCGCAAGCCGCGAGTCGCGCACGGGACCTGGTATTACCTGGCAATACACAAGCTTTTATCGATTCCCCTATCTATGCGAGAACCAACGGATATCTAAAACAGTGGTACGTCGATATTGGAACCCGCGTTCGAAAGGGTGAATTGCTGGCGGAAATAGAAACACCAGAACTCGACCAGCAGCTGCGGCAAGCGCAGGCGGAGCTCGCCACGGCGCAAGCTAATCTTAACCTGTCACAGATCACCGCAGAGAGAGACCAAAGTCTGCTGAAGACCCACTCCGTTTCAACCCAGGAGCGCGACAATGCCGTGAACGCACTTGTCGCCAACAAGGCAACGGTTGATTCGAATCAAGCCAACGTGGCTCGGCTCGACCAGTTGCAGTCCTTCGAGAAGGTGTATGCACCTTTTGACGGCATTATCACAGCCCGGAGTACCGACGTGGGCGCGCTGATCGATGCAGGTGCCAATGCGCCCAAAGAGTTATTTCACATTGCTGCCATCAGCAAGTTGCGCATATACGTTGCAGTTCCTGAGGTGTACTCGCGTTATGCAATTTCGGGAGTGTCCGTCAATCTGACACTCGATGAATACCCAGATGAGACGTTTGAGGGGACTCTGGTGAGAAACTCAAATGCGATCGATGCGGTTTCCCGAACCCTGCTGGTGGAAGTGGATGCGGACAATAGCAAGGGCCGGCTGATGCCGGGCGCGTACGTACAAATTCATCTTAAGCTGCCACTCGACGCTCGTTCCCTGACGGTTCCGTCGAACGTTCTAATTTTTCGCAGAGAAGGCCTGCAGGTAGCCATTGTGCGCAATGGGAAGGCAGAACTGGTGGTGGTCAAGCCAGGCCACGACTACGGCGACAGCATGGAAATTCTTGCCGGATTGCAGCCTGAGGATGACGTGATACTCAGCCCCTCTGATTCGCTGATCAGCGGCACACCTGTTCAGGTAGGTAACGCGAAGCGTGCGGGAGAAAGAGAATGAAACCGGTCGGCTGCACTCTGGTCACGTTAGGAATAATAATGATGCTGCTGGCGGGCTGCGAAGTTGGTCCCAAGTATGCGCGGCCCAATGTTCCCGCCGCTCCCGCGGATACGTTTAAAGAAGTGGATGGTTGGAAAACCGCGCAGCCTAGTGACCAGTTGCAGCGAGGGGCATGGTGGGAAATCTTCGGAGATTCGCAGTTGAATGCATTGGAAGCTCAACTCACGACATCTAGCCAGGATTTGAAGGTTGCGCAGGCCCGCTTTCAGCAAGCACGGGCGTTGATTCGCATCAACCGCGCATCCGAATTTCCGACCGTCACCACAGCCCCAAGCATTGCCTCGATACGCGACTCGCCCAATCGACCGTACTTCACGACCACCAGCACCACGGGCGACTTTGTCCTGCCTTTTGACCTCTCCTATGAACTGGATGTCTGGGGAAGAGTGCGCCGAACGGTTGCCGCTTCTCGTGAAGAGGCGCAAGCAACGGCCGGCGATCTCGAAACTGTGAGCCTTAGCCTCCACGCCGAACTCGCTCTCGACTATTTCGAGTTGCGCAGCGCCGACGCCCAGAAGCAGCTCCTGGACGACACGGTAAAAGCCTACCAGGATGCCCTGCAGCTCACGATCAACCGATTTGATGGCGGCGCTGCTCCAAAATCGGATGTTGCGCAAGCTCGAACACAGCTGGAAACCACCACGGTCCAGGATACCGATGTTTCCGTCGAACGCGCGCAGTTCGAGCATGCTATTGCCATCCTGATCGGAAAGCCCCCGGCTGCGTTCACACTTGTACCATCGCCCCTTCACGTGCAGCCTCCGAGTATTTCCGTCGGACTCCCATCACAGCTTCTTGAGCGCAGGCCCGATATTGCCGCTGCAGAACGTCGAGTTGCCGAATCGAACGAACAAATCGGCATTGCCCGCGCCGCGTTCTTTCCCACAATCATATTGAGCGCGTCGGCCGGGTTCGAGGGAGATTCCATCACGAACTGGTTCAGCTGGCCGAGCCGGTTTTGGGGGGTAGGACCGTCGGCGATGGAGACCATATTCGACGCCGGGCGTCGACGGGCGACTTCACAGGTGGCGTTTGCCAACTATGACGCAATCGTGGCCAGCTATCGCGAGACCACGCTCACTGCGCTTCAGCAAGTCGAAGATAATCTCGCGGCGCTTCGCGTCCTTGAGCAAGAAGCCCAACAACAAAAAGACGCAACTGCATCCGCCCAGGAGTCGTTACAGGTTTTTACCGATCGCTACATAGGCGGAGCTGATCCTTACCTGCAGGTGCTCACCGCCCAAACCGTCGCTCTGCAGAATGAACGGAACGATGTCGACATATTGAGGCGCCGGATGGACGCAAGCGTGCTGCTGATCAAGGCCGTCGGGGGAGGATGGAACGCATCGCAACTACCTAGCGCGACCCAGCTCGGACAAAGAGGAAAAGACCAAGCCTGGCAAAATATGCCTAAGTCCGGAACTTGAGAACGAAACAGAGGAGGAAGCGTTGGAATTCAGACAACACGCAGCCATTCAATCATTCGGAAAATCAGTTCGTTGCCAGATTTGGTTTCGCGCAATCGGTCGGTGCTTGCGCGCTCTGATCAAGATACCCAACCAGCAGACGTAGCATGTTTTCCATTCGCGTGCGGAATCACCAAGTTCGTTCCCGTCGCTGTGAATCCATAAGAGTAGACACCCTAAAAGAGAACTGGCGATTCGCCGATACGCGGGAGTCACTTGCGTCCAACTCTTGAGCATGCATTCGGATCGGTCTTGCCCGTGATCGAGGTCAGTGCGCCTGCAAGTAT
>Ga0209333_1001650_pt1 | contig 10549 bp, 11 predicted proteins | sample BlaSpr_A8_OM2_O3_FD_187982 | JGI IMG/M metagenome (GOLD analysis project Ga0209333, IMG submission 187982) | Forest soil microbial communities from Thunder Bay, Ontario, Canada - Black Spruce, Ontario site 2_A8_OM2_O3 (SPAdes) (version 2) | ecosystem: Environmental > Terrestrial > Soil > Boreal...
CGCCATCCCTGCCAGTCAGGCGCAGCCAGAGCAGGCCGCCTTCCCGCTCCAGCCGCAGATCGATGTCGAAAAATGGACAACACAGGTGCTCGCCCTCGGCCCATTCCGCCGCCAGCCGGAACGTTGCTGTGTCGCCCGGAAACCCGAACTCAAACCCATCGGGCAGTTCTCGGATTCGTTGGTGCGCAGCGCGCAGCGCGCAGCGCCGGACCCAATTCCTTGAAGTGCCGCGTTCTGGCCGCGGGGTTCAGCGCTGCGCGGTCGCAGGCGAATGCGGACTCGCGTCGCAAATTCCGATCGCCGCCGGCCTGCGCGAGGCATGCGGGAGCCATTCCGATCGTCAACGCGATGGCTAGGAATTTCGAGTTTTGACCTCTTTCCGCGGGCGGCGATGCGGCCCACAGTCAGATCATACATATTCAAGTCGACTTTAACGCAAGCGCTATTTTATAAGTGTTTTCTTGCTCTTGCGCGAAGGCGTTGATGCCAGCGTCCTATAATCGACGGATGGGACTGCTATCGATATCGGAAGTCGCACGTCAGGCGGGGCTGCGTCCCTCCGCAATTCGCTACTACGAACAAAACGGCATATTGCCTTCCGCGCTGCGCGTGAGCGGACAGCGGCGATACCACAGCGGCATTGTCCACCGGCTGGCCGTGCTGCGGCGGGCGCAGGAAGTCGGCTTAACGCTCGATGAGGTCCGGGAACTATTTTGCGGCCTAGGGAAACGCAACTCGATCTCGGAGCGGTGGCGGAAACTGGCCGGCAAGAAGCTCACGGAACTCGATGCCGCGATGGAACGCATCCGGAGCATGCAGGAAGTGCTCTACCGCTTGCAGGCACGTTGCCGGTGCGACACCGTGGATCAATGCGGTGCGTCGATTCTGCGCAGCCAGGTAATCGCCGAAGTCATTAAGAATCGAAAATAATACTTGCGCTCTCTACACTGAGTAAGCTAGAATTTAATTGCGTGAGACCAGTTATCCATTTCGGCACTAAACCGCAAGCCATGCGGCAGGAGCGCGTCAATACGGATGCGTGGGGGGCTACCTAACCGGAACTTGGAATAACATTCCGATTTTCAGAAAGGGGGTGGCCACCAAGTGGTCACCCCCTTTTTTAGTTTTTCGGGGACTTGGGAAACGGCTTAACCCGCTTGCCCTGGAAGCAAGAGACTCCCGGTTCGAATCCGGGGTCCCCGACCAGTTCTTTGACAACTTGACTTAGGTTCCGAGCGGGCGTGGTTTCGATTATCTCCGTCCGCTCCAATAGTTTCGCGGGTGTGGCTTATTGGTTGAGCGCCGGATTGCCAGTCCGGCCAACGGAGTTCGATTCTCCGCACTCGCTCCAGCCGGTGTAGCTCAAAGGCAGAGCAGCCGCACGGTAGGCGGCCGATCCGGGTTCGACTCCCAGCACCGGCTCCATTCCGGCAAGGCTCTCCGGGCGAGCGATCGGCCGATAACCGATAGGGAGATGGTTCGATTCCATCTGCCGGAACCATTTTTGTAAGAGTTATTGCGGAGTAGACTGGAGACGGTTCCAGCTTGGTCTCATAAGCCAAAGACGTGCGTTCGAATCGCACCTCCGCAACCAATTTGTAAGTGTGTCTCAAGTTGCAGGCGGGATAGCCTATGTGGTCACGGCGCTTGGCTGAAGCCCAGGTCATCTCCGTTCGATTCGGAGTCCCGCCACCAGTTATGTTGGCCGTGGCCGAGTGGCTTAGGCGCAGGGCTGTGACTCCTGCCACGAGAGTTCGATTTTCTCCGGTCAACCCAATTTTTGGCGTGATGTTATTGGGAGGTCGGTTAGTGGCAAGCCGTCAGTCTTTGAAGCTGACTTCGGGCGTTCGATTCGCTCCCTCCCAGCCACAGCCGGGTCGTTCAGCGGCTAGGACGCTGCTCTCTGACAGCAGATGTCGATGGTTCGAGTCCATCCCCGGCTGCCATTTTGAAAATGCTTTAAGCGGGTATCGTTCAAGGGACAGGATCGAACGCTACGAACGTTCAGATTGCCGTTCGAGTCGGCATACCCGTACCAACCCGGCCTTCGTCCAAGCGGGAGAGGACGCAGCGCTCCGAACGCTGAAATTCCGGTTCGAATCCGGAGGGCTGGACCAAGTTTGCGCGGTGGTGGCCGAGCGGCAAAGGCGCCCGATTGTCTATCGGGACCAGATGGGTTCGACTCCCTTCCATCGCGCCAGTTTTTTTCGCGGGGTAGAGCACGATCGGACGAGTGCCCTGACTTTCAATCAGGTGATAGCCGGTTCAATTCCGGCCTACCCTACCGGGTGCGAAGCTCATCAGGATGAGCAGGCGGCTCTTAACCGTCAGGCAGAGCGTTCGATTCGCTCCGCACCCACCAAGTTTGTTCTGGGGTAGCAAAGCGGCAATGCGCCCGGCTGTTAACCGGGAAACGCGCAGGTTCGAATCCTGCCCCCAGAGCCATTTCTTGCATGCCGGGCAACTCCGCTGGTCGCGGAGACTGGTCCTACAAACCAGCACAGTTGAGTTCGATTCTCAGGCCCGGCACCAATTTCGAAGGGAGCGATGCCTAGGTGGCGAGGCACCGGACTTTTAATCCGGCCAGGGTCGGTTCGAGCCCGACCGCTCCCACCATTTTGACTGGTACGGGCCTGTCGTCTAACGGGATAAGGTACCGGTTCCTAAACCTGGGATCGCGGCTCGAGTCCGCGCAGGCCCCCCATCATCGAGGGCGCGTCGTCCAAGGGACAAGACACTGGTCTTCTAAACCGGGGATGGCAGTTCGAGTCTGCCCGCGCCTTCCAGAGTCGTGGCGCAGGTACTCATACCTGCCGCGCTGACACTCTTGTCGGCGCAGGCGGGCGGAGGCTCGCCTCTCCGGCTCGGCAGCGCCTGGTAGTATCGCGTAGGATCAGATGCAACGGAATGATTAGGCGTACACGGGACACGTCGACGGTAGCACAATCGAGACGATCACGGCAGCGCGCCCGCGATCTCGGCGCTCTCGGCGGGATCCTGGGGCATAACCGATTACCCGAGCAATGGCGGCCGTATCGAGGTCGCGCAACTCATGGCCGGGCATCCGAACGCGAAAATGACGGGTCTCTATCCATCGGCGCAACGATGACGTGAGCCTTGATGAAGCGGAGCGGATTGGGATTTGAATCATGAACTTGCGCACACATACGAAGCAACAACAGGACGCCATCAATCGATACGCCGCTCTCCTTGAAGAGGCGAAGATTAGAATCTCCAGCATCGCTGGAGCAATCGGCGGTAGCACGGGCCTGCCTGCCTCATTGGTTCAGGAATTCTCTTATTTGCAGCTTAGGATGCTGTGCGAGTTGATCGCTTTGGGCTGCTTGACCGCTCACGGAGAAATCATAGAAACACAGGCCGCGAAGCTCCAAAAGGAATGGTCCGCCGACAAGATTCTCAGCCGGTTAGAGGCGCTGCACCCGAACTTCTACCCGCATCCAGTTCGGCTAACAATCAGTCCGGATCGGTTCCATATCGACAGGTTGGAATCGGGTTTTCTTACCAAAACGGAATTGATCACACTCTATGGAACATGTGGCGATCGGCTTCACCGTGGCACCCTGAAAAAGCTATTTGCAAACACGCAGCAAACCAAACCAGCCACCTTTGACGATATTGCAGCCTGGACAAACAAGATCACGCTCCTGAACCAGCATCACATCGCCTCATTTGACAATCTTTCACACTTTATATGTATGCTCAAGCGCTCAGAATCGGAAGATCAGGCTCAGGTTGCCCTCGCGCTCTCCCCGTTGCCATCGTAACCACATGCTCGTAGTTCCAAGTTTTCCCGCGATTTCCTCCCGCGTTGCACGTTGGCTCAGCAAAGTGGACCCTTATCGAGACACCTTGCAGGCTTGCAGAGGTAGCCGCCGAAACGCGCCGTCTGGAATGCCAATATCAGCGGCCCTGCTTTAGTGAGCGCCCTTTCGGCCTCGTCTTCCGTAATGGCGGTTGCGTCGTGGCGCTGGATTGTGACGGTCACACGATACCCATCTACATCCACTTCAATGGCCGCCACGTTGTTCTGAACCAGCCTGTACTTCCGAATATGACCGACGCACCGTGAGCAGTAAGGGATGGTCCACCACCTCGTCGTCGTATGGACCACTCGCTTTCCGCGCGTTCTGGTTGCGGCGGCGCGCATCTCGGCGTCTGCGGCGCCGCGGCAACACGCGCACTGCCTCGGCCAGTGCAGAAGCCTAGCCGAAATTTGGAAACGGTACCTACTAGGCATATACGCGCCGTTTGGCTCCGAGCCAGGGCATGCTTTATCATATCTCGCGCTTTACGGCAGACGTCTCGCGATCGCGAATGCCAGAAGCTGGTGCTCCGGGTGCATAGGCGAGCGAGTCAGCCAAGGCGGATCTCGCCTTCCCCCGCATCTTGCCTCGCTGATCGAGTTCGTGACGGCTAGACTGTCGTGATGCTGCCCTGTCGCTCCGCCTTGGCCCCTAGGCAACCGAAGGCGGCAGGATTTGAGCCTGCTGGACGACGGCCTATCCGAGAGCGGCGATTTCACGGGCAACAACATCCCTGAGGGGCGGCAAGGCCAGTTGTACGGTGTCCCATACCAGCTTCGCTGCAACGTCCTCGTAGTCATGGCGGTAGACGTTGCCGGCGCCGGCCATGTTCTTCCAGGCAATCGCCGGATATCGGGTTTTCATCTCATCCGGGAGACGGCGGGACGCCTCCGAAATGATTTCAAGACACCGGGTCACGGCAAATACGGTGCGTATGTCGTTTCGAAAAGCCTCGTAATCCAGGCTCGCGACGAATTGGGTAGCGAGGGCGATATGGTGCTCCATATCGCGCAGGGCGGTCGCGGCGGCGTCAGAAGGCATAGATTGCGTCAGTCGTGGCCGCCGGTTTCACGTAAGGCTTCAGCCCGTCGCGGTTTACCACGTCCACGTGGCCGTCGAGCAACGCGGCGATGTAATCCTTCAAACCGGCGTAATCGAAAATAGTAATGCGGGCCGCGGGATCGAATTCAATCATGATGTCGGTGTCGCTGTCAGGCTGTTGATCGCCTCGCGCGCGCGAACCGAACAAGGCGGCATGAGCTACGCCCAGCTTGCGCAGCGCAGCTTCGTTCTCCCGCAAGCGGGCTATGATCTCTTCACGGTTCATGATCTACCTTCAGCGACGCGCGTCAACATCGAGAGCCGGTCATACCTCTCGCTTGGGCCCAGCCGTAAATGTAAGTGGTCGTGCTGGCTGGCTCCGTCCTTGGCTGGGTGGCCATGACTCGGCCGGGACATCGCGCATGCAGTCGAGAACGATATCGGCAGCCATCTGCAGGGGACGCTCGGCGGGTGGTGGTTCGCGTTTCAGCGTCCGCCAACTGCTTGAGCCATGCCTCCAGGGTGAGGCCGGCCGCGTTCGCCTTCGCCTTCAGCGCCGCCGCTTGCTCATCGGGAAGCTCGATTATCGTCATAAGAATATCTCCGGTGCCTTCATCGTACCAAGGCCGACCTTACGCCGGCTGAAGGGTTTTGTCACGCGGCCAGCGCGGCGGCAGCCCCGATGGGGAAACCCACCAGGGCGCGGATCCGGTCGAAAGTTACGTGGGGCAGATGATCATTAAGTTGAGGGCCGGCGGGACCAGCGCCCGGGTCGACCCGCGCCTTCCAGTTACCTCATTCGCTACGGATTGTCAATCATCCACGCGTTGAAATCGTAGGTCTGGGCCTGAAACGCCAAGTACTTGCCATCCGGAGACGGAACGGGATCCGCAGGCCATTGGGCGTGATCGTTATGGCTCAGGACATTCACCTTGCCCGCTGTTGTGACGTGCAACAAGTCGAGCGTGGAGGAGGTCGCGAAGAAGCCCCCGCCATCCGCCGCCCAAGCTATGTAGTCCGGCTCCCAGCGCGCAGCGACTGGGACTTCATGCCAGACGCCATTCGCTAAGGTCAGTATATTATTGCCCGAACCCACCACAGCCAGGCGCGAACCATCCGGTGAGACATCCCAGGCCCACGAAAGCATCCGGGGAGCCCAGCGGTCGGTCTTCCCCAGCCGGCTCCCTTTCCCGCGCACCGGATCAAGCGCGTAGAACAGCAGATCCCGCCCTTGTTTCTGGCTCAATACGCAAGAGCCGGTCTTTAGGGGACATCGATAGTCGAAGCTCTCCGCAGCCGGTAACTCGAGCACCACCTCTGGTGATCCGCCGGCGGCGGGCAAGCGCATCAGGCGCTGAGGCCCCGCATCCGGCTGCGATCCCGAATGGACGCGGTCGCGGTACAGAATCCACGAGCCATCCGGACTCGGCGACGGATCGCGCTGCTCATATCCGGGAAGTTGCACCACGGCTTGGGCCAGGTTTTCACTTGGGCCTTGCTTGAACACCTCCTCATTGCCGTTGCGATCGGAAATAAAGAGGATGGCCCGGCTGTCCCGCGTCCAGCCATGGGGGGCGCTGCCGAGGCCCCGATTATCGAGCGTCAAGCGGCGGGGCGGGCTCAGGCTGCCGCCATCGATGCCAAGTTTGCCCACATACACGTCAAGCTGGATGCGGCTTTTCAGGAAAACAAGGCGCTTTCCGTCCGCGGTGAGTGTCAGGCAATTCGGATAGAAGTCCGCCCACTGCGCCAGCCGCACAGGCTTGCCCGCGGTGTCCCCGGTGCGAACCTCGACCGGGACTGCCCAGATGCTGTATCCGAAGCGTGTCAGTTGGGTTCCGGCGCGGTCGCTGGCCGGAAAGAAGAGGCGCCCGTCCTGCGACCAGCTCAGGCAACCGCGGCCATGCATGCAAAATAGGAACGTCGATGGGGGCAAGCTCGCGCCAGAGACAACTGTACGGGCTGGCCCGCCGTTGGCCGGCCGCATTTCGATGGACGCCGTCCGGTCGAACTGCCCGCCCAGCGTCTTGTCTTCGCGACCCTTCAGATAGGCGATCCAGCGGCCGTCGGGCGACCAGACGGGGCTGAGCGCCATATCTCCGTCTTCCGCGGCGAGCAGCTTTCGCGGCGCTTCGCCATGGATGCCGGCCACCCACAGATCGCTTCCACGCAGCCCGGGATCGCCGTTCTGAAAAGCGATGGACCGTCCGTCCGGCGAGATGGCCGGCCAAAGACCGGAACGCTGGATGAGTCGGGGCGCGGCTTGTCCCACTGCGGTGATCGCCCAAATGCCGTAGCCTGCGGACGTGCGCACGCAGGCGCTCAGCTTACCGCCATCCGGGAACCATCGCAGCCCGGTAATGTTGCCGGGGATCCACTCGGGCGGCAGCGCAATCGGATGGGTTTCCCCGGAATCGATCGATCGCACGAACAGTCCGGTCCGATCCAGGAAGGCCAGATACTTGCCGTCCGGGGAAATGCCGGCGCCCATTACCCAGTTTTCGGTCGGATTCGCGGTAAGCTGCCGTGGGACTGGTTCCAGCGCGCGGCGGCCCCGTCCACGCGCCCACCGATGCGCCGAGACGATCGCTCCAAACAGGATCAGCAGGGCCAGCAGCGTTACCGGGGCAACCATGCTCCAGCGGCGCCAACGCCGGGGAGACGTGCTCGCCGGCGGCAGCGCGCCAACACCCGGCGCGGGGAATGGCTTGACCTCGGCGGGACCGGCCGCGATCCCGTTCTCCTCCCAGCGCTCCCGCACGTCTGCCACGAAACGGTATCCGCGGCGCGCCAGGGTCACGATGTAACGATGCTCGTCGGGGCTCTCATCCAGCGCCTTCCGCAGGCTGGAAATATTACGGCCGAGATTGCCTTCCTCCACCACCGTATCCGGCCATACGCGCCCGATCAGCTCGTCCTTGGTAAGGATCTCGCCATGGCATTCGAGCAGCGCCAGCAGGATATCCAAAGCCTTGCCGGTCAGAGGCACGGGCCGGCCATCCTGCAGCAGAAGGCGCTTTTGGGGATCGACGCGGAAGGGACCAAACTCATACAACAGCTTCCGGTTGGCCGTTTCCGAATTTTTCCGAGTTTTTCCGAGTTCTTGCATGGTCTTGCCGCCACAAACCGACGACACTGGATCGGGTAGCCGGAAGAGGGGCGGCGGAATGGCCGCCGCCTCATCGATTCTACACTGCGCGTTCGAGGCGTGCCAGTGCTGGTACACCCATGCGCGGAAATGAAGGAGCAATTCGAATGAAAACGATACGCGTTATGACCTGGGTTGTTCTGCTCTGTGCGGCGACTGCGGCCGCTTTGCCCGCGCAGACGTTCACCTCGCTATTCAGCTTCGATGGCGCCGACGGCGAATATCCGTTCGCAGCGCTGGTACAGGCCACCAATGGGGACCTCTACGGGACAACCAACACTGGCGGGGCCAACTTCGGCATTGGGACGGTTTTCAAAATGACCCCGAGTGGCACGCTGACTACCCTGTACAGCTTTTGCGCCAACTCTTTCACGTGCTCGGACGGCGCAACCCCCTCCAATGGGGCGCTCGCTCAGGCCACCAATGGGGACTTCTACGGGACAACCACTAGCGGAGGCGCCAACAGCTATGGAACCGTCTTCAGTATCACCCCAAGCGGCACGCTGACAACGCTATGGAGCTTCTGCTCCCTAAGCGGTTGCCCGGACGGCAACTCGCCCAGCGCGGGGCTAGTCCAGGCCACCAATGGGGACCTCTACGGGACAACGCCGTATGGCGGGCCAGCCAACGCCGGCACCCTCTTCAAAATCACCCCCGGCGGCGCGCTGACGACGCTATACAACTTCTGCTCCCAACCGGGGTGTGCGGACGGCTCTCTACCCCTGGCGTCGCTGATCCTGGCCACCAACGGGGACCTCTACGGGACAACCTCGACCGGCGGGCCCACCAACGACGGCACCTTCTTCAAAATCACGCCGGGCGGCGCGCTGACCACGCTACACAGCTTCTGCGCTGCAAACAGTTGCACGAATATAGAAGGCGCAGGCCCCGCCGCGGCGCTGATCCAGGCAGCCAATGGGGACTTCTACGGGACAACGGTGGGTGGGGGGGCCCACAGCTACGGGACGGTCTTCAGTGTGACCCCGGCCGGCACGCTGACGACGCTGTACAACTTCTGCTCGCAAACGAACTGTTCGGACGGCGCAGACCCCTGGGGCAGCCTCGTCCAGGCCCCCAGTGGGAACTTCTACGGGACAACCCAGGAAGGCGGAGACAATTTCAATGGGACAGTCTTCGAAATCACCCCGGATGGTACGCTGACGACGCTTTACAGTTTTACCGGTACGGGGTGCGGAGAAGGCGCCAACGGTTGTCCGGACGGCCAGTGGCCTTTTGCCGGGCTGGTTCAGGGCACCAATGGGAACCTCTACGGATCAACCCGCTTTGGCGGGACAATTCTCGACTGCGGCGGAAATTGTGGCACTATCTTCAGCCTGGTGGGCCTGCACCCATTCGTGAGCCTGACACCCAGAACGGGCAAACAAGGCGCCGATATCTGGATTCTTGGCCAAGGATTCAGCAGTTCTTCGGTGGTGAAGTTCGACGGAGTGGCAGCGGCTTCTTCCACTCACGAAAGCACCTTCATCAGCGCCACGGTTCCCGCCGGAGCCCTTACCGGATCCGTGACCGTTACCACGGGCGCGAACACGCTTACCAGTAACACTGCATTCCTCGTCACGCCAACATTCCCCAGCTTCAGTCCGGCCAGTGGTCCGGTGGGAACTCCAGTCGTGCTAACTGGAACCGGACTCACGCAGGCCACCAGGGTGACGTTTGGCGGAGTGGCTGCCACTATCGTCACGGTGAATTCCGACACCCAGGTAACGGCCGACGTGCCGACGGGGGCAGTCACCGGGCACATCGTAATCGCGACCAAGGGAGGATCGGTCGAGAGCGCCACGGACTTCACGGTCAACTAGCGGAATGCGGCTATCGTGCCCCCTACCGGCCGACGCTCTCGACAAAATCCTCAAGCGTCCGGCCGGGGACTTCATCGAATTTCTCGTTACCCATTTGCAGACTCCGCATTCGATCCAGCCGAAAAACCCGGAAATCTTCCCGCGACTCGCACCACGCCGCTACCGACCACGTCATACCCCAAAAATTAAGCGCCAGCGGAACCAGCGTCCGGGCGGACGCGCGATTCCCCCCATCCACGTATTCGATGTGCAGCTTGCGGCGCTGCAAGATCGCCTGGCGCACCGTCTCCAGCCCGGCAGCCGCGCCCTTCGGCACCAGAAATCCAGGAGCGAACAGCCTGGTGCGCTCAATCTCATCCCGCCGGGCCGCCGGCAACGCCAGTGCGATTTTGGCGAGCGCCGACCGCGCGTGGCGTCCCAAATCAGGCCCGCCCCACGCTTCCATCATGCGCGCGCCCGCCACCAGCGCCTCCACTTCATCCATAGTGAACATGATCGCCGGCAGATCGAATCCCGGCCGCAGCCGGTATCCCACGCCCGCCTCGCCCTCCACGGGGACGCCTGAAATGGAAAGATCGCGAATGTCCCGGTACACCGTCCGTTCGGATACTTCCAGCCACCCCGCAAGCTGCGCCGCAGTGGTTAGGCGCCGCCCCCGCAAGTGTTGGACGATCCGGAATAGACGATCGGCGCGCCGCATCTTAAACTATCCTGAC
>Ga0209333_1001651_pt1 | contig 10548 bp, 10 predicted proteins | sample BlaSpr_A8_OM2_O3_FD_187982 | JGI IMG/M metagenome (GOLD analysis project Ga0209333, IMG submission 187982) | Forest soil microbial communities from Thunder Bay, Ontario, Canada - Black Spruce, Ontario site 2_A8_OM2_O3 (SPAdes) (version 2) | ecosystem: Environmental > Terrestrial > Soil > Boreal...
CCGATCCAATCTTTAAGGTAGTACACCATGCTGTACATAAAGCCATTCGAATTCTTCGTAATGGCAGGCACTTCGTAAAAGCGCAGGTATTCATAGCCCACGTAAGCCTGCCAACGATAGGTCTCATAAACGCTCTGGACGTACTGCGGCGGATCCGCCTCCACGTTGGTCAGCGCCGGCGGTGTGGCTGTAATTAAACCCTCAGGCGCCGGAAGAGCGGGAAAGTTGAAGGAGCTCCCCGCTGGCGTCAAAAGGGATACTTGCGGAAAGGGGTCGGCCGGTGCCGTATTTGCAGCATTTATTTGTGCGCCTGCATTCATCGCGATAAAAAGGATGGACCCTATTAGAAAACCAGCGTGTCGCATCGCCTAACCCCCTCAGCCTTCCCGAGACTTCGACCCTGCACTTACAATTTGACCGAGAATGGGTAGCCATGTCTAGCCTAAATTCAGCAAGCGTGCGCACCTCCAAACGATACGTGCAGGCTGTCTGGAACAGTCGTTGATCCGCGTGCTGCCGACTCGAACCTCGGCCATGCTCCCGCCGCTCTGTGATCGCAACAACGCGAATTCTCCCGGGATTGGCACGCCTGCCATCAATGGTAGTGTAGCTATGCAAAAATAAAGTTAGACTCACTCTTCGCTTCTGAAGCGGCATAAGTTGGAGAACGTAAGCTGAATACCAAGACGCTCTTTTTCGTTGGATTCATTCTGTGCGCCAGCGGCGTTATTTCTCCGGCACTGGCTCTCGCGCTCGGTTTGCTCTACGGATTATGTTTCATCCATCCTTACCAGGCCGATAGCCGCAACCTTTCCAGATTCCTGTTGCAGGCCTCCGTTGTTGGCCTGGGCTTCGGCATGAACTTGCACGAAGTCTTGCGCGTTGGCCGTAGCGGCTTCCTCTATACCGCCGCCAGCATCTCCTTTGCGCTAATTTTCGGGCTTCTGCTCGGCCGCCTGTTGCGCGTGAACAAAACCGCATCGATCCTGATCTCCACGGGCACCGCTATCTGCGGAGGCAGCGCCATTGCCGCTGTCGCTCCCATTATCGAGGCCAGCGATGAAGAAATGGCGATTTCGCTCGGAACCATCTTTATTTTGAATTCCATCGCGCTCCTGATCTTTCCTCCGCTCGGCTGGTTCCTGCACTTGACGCAAACGCAATTTGGATTGTGGGCGGCCCTGGCCATCCACGATACGAGCTCGGTCGTAGGCGCTGCGGCGCGATACGGCCCAGTGGCGCTGGTAGTCGGCACCACCGTGAAACTCACGCGCGCGCTGTGGATTGTGCCGGTTGCTATCGGCGCAGCCGCTCTGAAACGTTCGAAGAGCCGCATTCGCTGGCCTTGGTTCATTTTGTTTTTTTGTTTTGCCGCTGTGGCCAACACGTACATTCCTGCCTTCACAAATTTTTGGCATGTGTTGAGCAGTTTAGGAAGGTTGGGCCTCACCGCGACACTTTATCTGATAGGAACCGGAATCTCGCGCGCCACTTTGCGCCAAGTGGGAGTGCGTCCTTTGTTGCAGGGCGTAATTCTATGGATTCTGGTCGGCGTCACGTCCCTGTGGCTAATCAGCGCAGGATGGATTTCGCTGTAACGACGAAATTTTCGCCCCAAGCAATCCTGTTTTTCCCCCCGGTCGAAGCTCAAGCAAAGCACAGGATCCGCAACGGGTGTACAATTCCAACCGTTTTCGAACTCAAAAAAGAGAATACTCGGAACCATGCGGTTTCTGCACCGATGCCGGTCCGCACTCCTGCGATTTCTGAAGTCTCCCCGCGTCCTGATCTATCTTTTGATTGCCGTCTTTGCCGTTACATTCGAAATGCGCGAAGACCTCCTTTCAAATCTCGGTTTTGGAGAGTGCGACCGCATTGACACCGCCGCTACGGCGCTGTACCAGCGGTATGCCACTACGGAGTTTCGTAAACCAAGAACGCATTACGTTCGTCTGGCAGTCCTTTCTCCGCAGACCGTGCCGGCTGATGTGTTGAAAAATGCTTGCAAGAAACGAGAGTATGTTGCGAAGCTGCTCAGAACCCTCGCCAAATTAGGTCCTTCCGTAATCGCCATCGATTTCGCCTACCCGCGGGATTTGTGCCAGGACAAAGACGATGAGTCGAAGTCGGCCCTGTTGCACGATGCCATCAGAGATGTTTCGGAAACGATTCCCATCGTAATGGTCGCGGGTTCGAAGAGTGAAGCGGAACTGATCAAGGATCCCGATCTGGACCAGCTCCGCAAAGGTGGCTTGACGAACCGGTCTCTAATCGCCGACCAGCATTTTCCATTCGACGGAACCCAGCTTACCTACGGAATGGCCAAGGTAGGATGCGATAAGAGGCGGGTGCCCCTGTTCTGGTGGGTATATACGAACAAAAAAGCCGTCCTGAACAAGACAGCCGCGGTCGAACCACATGCTGAGCCGTCTTTCGCCTACGAAACCGCTCTTACTTACGATAGCGAACTGCAAAACACGCTCGCCAATCTTATATCCGGAAATCGGCATCCTTTCATCAGCTTCATACCCGAGGAGGGCTTTCGGCAAATCCATCTCCCATTGCTGGACTGCCCTGCCCATAGGGACGAGCTGCAAAAAATGGTGCGGGGGAGAATCGTTCTGATTGCCGAAAACTCAGATCGCGAGGATCAATATAACACCGTGATCGGATTAGTCCCCGGATATTTGTTGCACGCCAATTACATCGAGGCGTTGCTAGATGACAGGTACTTCAGCCCCACTTCCCCTTATGTGGAGTTGCCGCTTGCTATTCTCGGGATTTTTTTCATAGTGGTCATATTTGAAGTATCCGACGAACTTAAATCGGTACCTGTAACCCTGCGCCCCGTCGTCGGTTTCGGTTTTGCATTCGTGTTTGTTGCCGCCGTCTTTATTCTTTGTAGCGCGTGGCGCATTTATTTCGGTCGGGAATTGATCTTCTGGGTGCCATTGATTCCCCTACCGATCATCGAGGCTATCTATAGCTGGCGAGTCCAAGCGAGGGTAAGACCCCGCGATTGACCACCGAACACCTTGACGCGTAGCATCGCTTAGTGTGTTTCGAGATCAGTCATGCGTAACATGAACCGCATCAGCTTCGGTGTTCTTGCCCTTTCGCTTCTGCTCGTAGGAGGCTGTTCGGGACAGAAGAAGGACGATGTAAATCCATCGCCTCAGAGCAAAGGATCGGAGCCGCGGCCAGGACGGGATGCCGTAGTGGTTTCATCTCCCGCACGACCGTCGGCACAAATTCTGAAGTCCGGTGCACTTACCGGTTGCCTGACCCAGGACGACCACAACGGATTCATGTTGCATAACCGCGACCACCTAAAAGGCGTCAATATTGAATCCGATGATGTTAGTTATGACCGCCTGATTGCTCTCGTTTCGCACGAAATAAAGGTCACTGGCAATTGGGAAAATTTTCCGGACCAGCCGGCGTTTTTCGAGGCCGCCCAGGTTGAAGACATCGCAAACATCTGCTCATCCGTTCACAATGACGCTGCAGCCGATCCGCCGCGCGCGGGCGAGAATGGATATGGAACTCCGGTTTGTCTTTATTGTCCGCAACCTGGATTTTCCGAAGAAGCCATCAAGGCGAAACACTTTGACGCGATTGTTGTCCTGGAAGCGCTAGTCACAGCGGAGGGCCGAGCTACCAACGTTCACGTACTCAAAGCCGTTGGATTGGGGTTGGACATAAAGGCTCTCGAGATCATTCCGACCTGGCGCTTCAAACCGGCATTAGGTCCTGATGGCCGCGCCGCATCTGTGGTTACTCGCATCGAATGTAAGTTTCACTCGGATTCAACAGCCAGCGTGATGCCCCGGTGATTCGACCTTGCCGAACTCTGGCGAGGCCAGGATTCAGTCCCGCCAAGTGAATTAATCTTTCTTCTCTTTATTCTTCTTAACAAACATCGCGGATTGTTCGTTGGCTTCCTGCGAATACTGCCACGCCTTTGCGGCGTGCTCCATGGCCTGCCTGGAGTGCTCGTGTCCGGAAAGGTGCTCGCCCTTGCCGTGCTGCGCTGCAGCGGCTCGGTGCGCGTGCGCGGCCATCTCGTGAAACTCCGCTGCTCTTTGGTGCGAATCATAGGTCATGTTTATCCCCTCGTACTTCCTCTTCAACGTTAGCGCGTCACGCGCACTCTGTCCATCCAACCCAGCATGCTTAAGAGATAGGTTCCGCAACCCGAGCCAATCAGGAGTTACCGTTCCTTCGTGTAAAATGCCCTAGCGATTACGTAGGAAGACATCTCTGAGTGAGAGTGACCTTGCATGCCAGAATCCAAATTTCGCACGATTGAACCCAAGATCCTCTATTTTGGAACGCCCGTAGCATTGATCAGTTCGCTGAACGAAGACGGCACCACCAATCTTGCGCCGATGTCATCATTCTGGGCACTGGGTTGGACCCTTGTGCTGGGCTTGCTGGACGAGACCAAGACAGCGGAAAACTTGGCACGACATCCCGAATGCGTGGTCAATCTCCCTGAGCCGAACATGTGGCGAGAAGTCGAAAGGCTGGCGCCACTCACCGGCAAGAATCCCGTTCCGCAAATCAAGGCCAAGCAGTTTCGCTTCGAGAAAGACAAGTTCGGCGTATCTGGCCTGACGCCGATTGGGAGTGAGCTCGTCCAGCCGGCGCGGGCCGAGCAATGCCCCGTTCACATGGAAGCCCGCGTCACTAAACTTCACCGCATGGGCGGCGAAAAACTGCAGAAACTCGGTGGAGGTTTGGCCGCTGAGGTCGAAATCATCCGTGTGCATGTGGCTGCCGATCTGGTTGTCGGTGAAAGCTACATTGACCCGGCAAAGTGGTCCCCTCTAATTTACAATTTTCGACACTATTTCCGCTTGGCGGACAAAGAGCTGGGAAAGACGTTTCGCGCGGAAAAGTAATGCGAATTCGGCATCCACTTCTTCACGGGTACATCTAAGAAGCGGAGCTACCCACACATGACCACCCACGACCATGACTTGTCCAAACACCCCGAAGCTGCCGGCATGAGCGGCAAGGAACTCCTACAAGCAATGATAGACGGTCGTGTCCCCGGGCCGGCGATCGCGAAGACGTTGTCGTTCCGCCTCGTCGAAGTCGGCGATGGCTTCGCCGTGTTCGAAGGCGAACCCGGCCCGCACGTCTTGAATCCGACTGGCACGGTTCACGGCGGTTGGGCTCTCACACTGATCGATAGCGCAACCGGATGCGCTGCGCACTCGCTGCTGCCGGCAGGCTCTCGCTACGCCACCATCGAGACCAAAGGAAACCTCTCGCGGCCGATCACGCTGGAAACCGGCGTCGTGCGAGCCGAGGGCCGCGTCGTGTCCCAGGGCCGCCAGATCATTTCCACCGAAGCAAAACTGCTCTCGCGCGATGGCCGCATCCTCGCGCATGGCACCTCGACCATCATGGTCCTCACTCCCAGGCCCGCTTAAGCTTCCGCAGTTACCCAGGAATGGAAATAGCTTCTTCAGCGTCCCACCCCATTCGACAAACAACTTATAGTAATATCTCGGCTTACGAAGGCGAGTGAGATGCGCAGCCGCAACATTAGACTTCTCGTTTTCTGTCTCGGATGTATCGCTGTTCATACAGCGATATCAAGCAGTCCATCCGCGCTATCGCAATCGGTTGATCCTGCGTCGGTTACCCCATCGGCTGGGCAAAATCCGAAGATCTGGAAGAAAACAACATTCACGAATATCGGAATGGGCGAATTGGAAGATCAAGATGGGGTCGGCTTCGGATTTACGCAATTCAAGGCATCCGATGGCGTCGGACTGATAGTTTTGGACAAGGATTTTGCCGACTCGACAAAGGCTGAAGAATATTTTAAGAAGCGGTTAGCGGAGGCGGCAAAGGTGATTGAGCAAGGAAATAAACTAAATGACGTGGGGGAAGTTGTGGGTGTCCGAGCACAGATTCTATTGCGCATTGATTCCTCTAAGACATCGCCCGCACTTCTTTGGACGGACGGTGTAAGGCTTCAGGAGATTTATTCCTCGTCACTGAAAGATATCCTTAAACTAGAAAAAGTGTACTGACTCTAACTAAAAGCCGTTGTCAAATGAATATTCGTTGTCAGCGCCCGACGCTGTCCTGAATCACCGCATTCAACGGCCCAGGCAATATTCCAAGATTCACGTAGATCGGCCGAATTAATTTCCGAATCGATTTCAGCCGCGAGGCGAACCAGATCGCGCCCAAGATGCAGCACGCCCCGCTCAACATCACCGTGCGCGGAGCACCCACCGCATGCGCCATGGCCCCCGCAAGCAAACTCCCAAACGGAGCCATGCCCACAAACGCCACGGTGTAAAAACTCATCACGCGTCCGCGCTTGTCCTCATCAACAATCGTTTGGATGATCGTGTTGCTGGCCGCCATTTGCTGCATCATTCCAAAGCCACAGAACAGCATCATCACCAGCGAAAGCCAAATGTTTCGCGACAACCCGAAAAATATCAAACTCACTCCGAACACCGCCGTCGAAATATAAATCATCCGCCCCAGCCCCAGCACATTCTTTCGTACCGCGAGCGACAGCGCTGAAATCAGCGCGCCGATGCCTACCGCTCCCATCAGAAATCCCAACGTGTGCGCGCCACCCTTCAAAATCTTCGAAGCAAAAATGGGCATCAACACGGTGAACGGCCAGCCCATCAAACTCACCGTGGCAAACAAAGTTAGAATCGTTCGAATCGGCGCAAAACCCGCCACGTAATCCCATCCTTCTCGCAGTTGCACCAACATGGAAGTCGCCACACGCTTCACTGCCGCAGGCTTCAGCCGCATGGCGAACAACGACGCGATCACCGCCAGATAACTGATCCCGTCGATCAAGAAACACGAACCCTCCCCGGAGACTGCAATTACCACCCCCGCCAGCGAAGGCCCCACCAGCCGCGCCATATTCACCATCGACGAATTCAGCGCAATCGCATTGCCCAGATCCTGTCGATCTTCCACCATCTCCACCAGGAACGCCTGCCTCCCCGGCATGTCGAACGCATTGATCATTCCCTGCATAGCGCTAAGCAAAATGATTTCGTGGATTGTGATGTGTTTCGTCAGAGTAAGAAACGCCAGAGCAAACGATTGCAGCATCGCCAGCACCTGCGTCACGATCAATACGTGCCGCCGGTTCAGCCGGTCCACCCACACTCCCGCAAACGGCGCCAGCAAGAATGTCGGTATTTGCCCGGAAAATCCCACGATGCCCAGCAGAAACGCCGAGCCGGTCAGCCGGTAAACCAGCCAACTGGTCGCCAGCCGCGTCATCCAAGTCCCGATCAGCGAGATGCTCTGCCCGCCGAAGAACAACCGGAAATTCCGGTGTCGCAACGCGCGCCACGCATGCGAGATTCCGCCGGCCGGATCGCTCACAGCCGCCGCCGAATTGGAGTCCCCGTTCAATTCACCAGGCTCGAACTCTTAATTGTACGATTAATTTAAGGAGCAGGCGTCTCTTGCCGATATCACTCTTAGACATTCACCATCAGAGATAAACCAGGTGAGGGAACCCGATTGTGAGCCAATTCAGCAGTGAACAATATAAAGTCTTTCGTTATGATATTCTTTTAGTGGAGCCATCGCCAAGCCATCTGGGGGTCGAATATGATCTCCTCCGCCGCTGTGGTCGATCTCATTCTAACTTCCACAAAACGTGCACCGCTGGACCTGTGAACCGCTGTTTTCGGGATATTTGAAAGGGAACGATGCGATCGGTTGCTGGCGACGAATTTCGCGACTTACTCACCCTCGTTCGGCAGAGCGGACTATTGGCCAAGCAGCCCGCGTATTACGGCCGAAAGATGCTTCTCAACCTGGTTTTGCTCGTTAGCGCATTCCTGCTGATAAAAAGGTTTCAAAATCCGTGGGCCGAACTTCTCAACGCCGCTTTTCTGGCTTTTGTCTTCGCTCAGCTCGGTTTTATCGTTCACGACGCAGGCCATCAGGAAATTTTCAGCGCGCCCGCTGGCAATGAGGTCCTTGGCCTCATTCATTCAAATCTCTTGCTCGGTTTTAGCTACAGTTGGTGGCTCCACAAGCACCATCATCATCATTGCTCCCCAAATCACGTGACCGCCGATCCCGATGTCGATATACCTCTGTTCGCATTTACCAAGGACCAGGCAGCTACAAAGCGCGGGTTCGCACGGCTCACGGTGAAATACCAGCACTTCTGTTTCTTCCCTTTGTCTTTGCTCGAAGCATTTGTGCTGAAAGTTGACAGTGTTAAATTCCTGTTGCGCCACAAGGTCGCGCATCCCGTCATTGAAGTCAGTTTTCTCATTCTGCACGCGTGCTGGTTTCTGGGCCTCCTCTATTTTCTTCTCGGCTGGCCACATGCCATCCTGTTCTTCGTGGCGCAACAGATGTTCCTGGGACTGTATTTGACTCTGATATTCGCCCCTAATCATCAGGGCATGCCCCTGCTGCAAGGCGCCTCGGCGGTGAACTTTTTGCGTGAGCAAGTGCTCACCAGCCGGAACATTAAGAAGCATCCGGGAATCGATTACTGCACCGGAGGCCTCACCTGCCAGATCGAACACCACCTCTTCCCGACTATGCCTACGAACAAACTTCGACAGGTTCAAAAAATAGTTAAGTCCTACTGCATGTCGCACGGCGTTCCCTACCATGAGACTTCATTGTTCCAGTCCTATCGCGAGGTCTATCAGGATTTGCGTAAGAACAGTTTCATTTTGAGCAGACGTTCCGATGGCAACACAATCACAAATCGAACGGACCTCGATTCAAGGATCGCTCCACGCTTCTGAAATAGCACAAAAAGCTAATCTGTTTTTCTTGACCTGCATTTCGCGAAATGTTATTAGCCTGCCAAGCTTAAGACCCGAACGAATTGACCACATCATTAGTTGCCGCGGACGTGACCCCGCCGCGCGGCTAGGGCGGTCGCCCGTGCGCGTTCTTGTGGGATTGCGCCCGGGCTACGGTCTAAAGCTCTTTGGGAAGAGGGACTGTGGGCGGCCTAGGAGGACCAATGAAAAGAGTGAGTTTGGTGCAGGTCTTGGCTTTGTTGGCAGTTGTGTTGTTCAGTGGTACAGCTTTCGCCCAGACTGACCCAGGTGTTCGCACTGGAGCGATTAACGGTCAGACGGGTGCCACCACGACAAACCCGCTCCCTCTCACTTCCGTTACCGCCGAGAGCCCGCAGGGAATCTTGGAGTTTTTCCAGGACGGTCTCACCCGCTTTCAGGAGGTCGAGGTAGTCAGCAATGGCGCAAACAATGGTCTGGGACCGCGCTTTAACTTTAACCAGTGTTCCGGCTGTCACTCGCAGCCTACGATCGGCGGCTCAAGCCCCAGCGCCAACATATACCCCGACATCGGGCCCAATCCCGAGAGCCAAGTGATTACCAAAGGCATTGCCAGCAGCAGAGACAATACGCTCCCGTCGTTCATTACCGCCACCGGACCAACGCGCGAAGCCCGCTTCCCGTTCTTTTTTAACGCCAACGGAAGCGTGAACACTAACTCCCCGAACGGTGGTGTCGAGGACCTGTTCACCGTCTCCGGCCGTTCAGACGCCGGAAGCTGCAACATTCCGCAGCCCAGTTTTGCTACCGCTCAGCAGGAGAACGACATCATCTTCCGCATTCCCACTCCGATCTTTGGAGCAGGCTTGGTCGAAAACATTGACGACTCAACCCTGCTGGCCATTCAAACGGCCAATGCCAACAATGGATTCGGAATTAGCGGGACGTTCAACCACAACGGTAACGATGGCACCATCAGCCGGTTCGGCTGGAAGGCGCAGAATAAGTCGCTCGAGATCTTCGCGGGTGAAGCCTACAACGTGGAAATGGGCATCAGCAACGAGCTCTTTCCGCAGGACCGTCCACTCCCGGGCGAGGACATCACCACCGGCCTTCCCGCCAATTGTCTGAACCTTAGCGGAAGCGGCTATCCGGAGGACACCACTAACTTCTCGTTCCAAAACTCAAGCTCGGACCAGTTCACTGAGAACGCTTCAATTCCCAGTGATGTGGTCGCGTTTGCAATGTTCATGCGGCTGACCGCTCCGCCCATAGCATCCACAACTGTTCCGGGAGGCGCGTCCTCAATCGCAAGCGGAAAGTCGCTTTTCAGCTCCATTGGCTGCGCGACCTGCCACACTGTCACCATCAACTCCACTCAGAATTCCAATTTCACTTCCTCGTTGGCCAACCAACCCGTGAATCCGCTTTCGGATATTGAGATCCATCACATGGGCACGGGCTTGGCGGACAACGTCTCGCAGGGCAGCGCTGGCGGAGATCAGTTCCGAAGCGCACCTTTGTGGGGAGTGGGGCAAAGGATCTTCTTCCTGCACGATGGCCGCACCAGCAATCTTCTCTCGGCCATTGGGGATCATTCCGGGAACGGCTCCGAAGCCAACACTGTAATTTCGAACTTCGATTCCCTGTCACCCACACAGCAACAGAACATTTTGAATTACCTGCGCTCGCTGTAGTTCGCGGGCGGGATAATCCGGGCGAGACATTAACGTGTCTCGCCCGATTTTTTTACCGC
>Ga0209333_1001653_pt1 | contig 10536 bp, 10 predicted proteins | sample BlaSpr_A8_OM2_O3_FD_187982 | JGI IMG/M metagenome (GOLD analysis project Ga0209333, IMG submission 187982) | Forest soil microbial communities from Thunder Bay, Ontario, Canada - Black Spruce, Ontario site 2_A8_OM2_O3 (SPAdes) (version 2) | ecosystem: Environmental > Terrestrial > Soil > Boreal...
CGCCTGAATGTCCCCCAATTCGAACCACGCCGGCTTGAACTGCCGGTTCGCGTAAAGCCTAGCCTGATCGAAGTAATGCGGCGACTTGGGATCGGCGCTCTCCCCAAAAACCAGGATGGACTTGGCCTCCACCCTTGGACCGAAGTCCACAACGCTCACAAACGAGTGGCCCGCCACGCCGAAATGTTGCTTCTGTCCCTTCTCCGGGCGTGCATAGAAATTAAACACTATTCCCAGGGGTCCTGGACCGCCCGCTACCGGCAAGCTCTCCCGCGCATCGCTAAACGGTTCTTCTCCGCCTGATTGCGCGCGCTGCAGGCGGTTGATATCGCCCCAAGGCACCTCCCACGTCCCAAAATCCTTCTCCAGGTCGGCCATGGTCCCTTCCAGCGTGCCGACCGGATCCCGCTTCGTCTTGGGGTCCTGGACCTGCTTCCAGAACCATAAGGAGAACAGCGTCATCGGGACTGAGGAATCCCGGCTGATGTGGTCCCACTCACGCAACTCCGCCATCGCGCGCGCCAGCTTGGCGGCCCGCGGCGCGTCCGACTGCTGCATTGCCTCCCAACGTTCCGCAAGCCGGGGGATCTCCGTCTCCGCCTCGATCACGTAGGTGTCGAACGCCGCGCGCGACCAGTCCTCGAAGGTAAATTTTTCCGTATTCCAAAGGATGCGGCGGGAAATTCGGGCGCGGGCCGTGTCGCTTTCACCCACCATATATTTTGGATATTCCGATGGATCGGGGTTGCTATCGAAGGTAGTCGTGAACGGCGTGGAATTGCAGTTCTGCACGAATCCGGATTTCGGATTCAGTACCTGCGGCAGTTCGTCGATGGTGTGGAAGCCGTGCCACTCTGTGGCGGAAATACTGCCATCGACCGGTTTCGACCAATCGAAACTCGTCGACCGGCGCGGCACGGCGCCGTTGTAAAGGTAGAAGATGTTGCCCGCATCGTCGGCGTACATGGCATTGAACATGGGCACCGCCAGCGGCGACATCGCGGCCCGGAATTCGGCGAGATTGCGGGACTTGGACATCTGGTACCACTCCGCGATCTGGCCGCCCTCCTCGAAGCGCGCAAACCGCACGGCCAGCGATTTCCCGCCGCGCTGGGCCACCACCGGCCCATGATGCGTCTTCGTCATCTTGTAAGTGCGGGTAACTGGACCCGCGTCCGTCTTGATGGCGATGGAATCGGTCCACACGGCGGCCTGGCGGTAGCCGCCATCGTAGCGATAGGCTAGCGGATCGCCGGGCTTGTCGAAAGTCTCTTCCCACACATCGAAAACGTCGGGCTTGTTTACCGTGTGGCTCCAGCCCAGATGCTCGTTGTGGCCGATGGTCGGAAACGCCGAGCCGAAGAACGAAGCACCGGACATGTCCCAGCCCGACTCGCTATGAACGTGTCCCTCATACCACTGGCCGGGCCCGAAAAACGGCTGGTGCGGATTGATGAACAACATGGCGTGGCCCGTGGCGCTCTTCGACGGCCGGATGGCCCACATATTCGAGCCTTGTTGGTCCGCCATTTTTCCGGTGTCTTCCTTGGGGATGCCAGTCTCGCCATAGAGAAACAGATAGTAAAGTGCGTAGCGGTTGAACGCCAGCATGTGCCATGGCTCGAAATGCGCGATCAGCCCCGGGTGCACCTGCGGATGCCGCTCGAGATAGAAGTTGATCCCCTCCGCGAACGCGTCCATCAGTGCGCGGACGGGCGCCGCCGCGTGCTCGTATTCCGCCGTCGCGAGGCGCGGAATCTCCAGCGTCCGGATCACCAGATCGTCGTCCAGCGTTTTCTTGCCGTAGACTTCGGAAGCCCGACCCAGCGCGCGCAGGTAGCTGTCTTCGATTTGCCAGAAATTGTCCTCCGCTTGCGCGTAGGCGTAGCCGAAGACGCAACTGGCGTCGGTCGGCCCGAAGATGTGCGGCACGCCATAGGTGTCGCGATAGATGGTTACGGATCGGGCAAGTTCCGCGGTGTGGTTGACCGTGGCGGCTGGAAGCGCGCAGGTCTTTGTGCAAGCCAGGGCGAGTGGCAACAGCAAGGCTGGAAATTTCATGCGGTTTTCAGTCTATCAAAAGAAGTGGGCGGACGCCCTCGTCCGCGCGCGCCCCCCTGGTCGCGCCTTTCTCAGCGCGGGGCCGCGGAAATGGTAGAATTATGGCATGAGAACTACCATTGATTCTGCCGGGCGAGTGGTAATCCCAAAAACAATTCGGGAGGCCGCGGGGCTGACGCCCGGGCAGGAACTCCAAGCCGAATACCGGGATGGCGCGATAGTTGTCGAGCCTGCGCCGCGACAAGTGAAATTGGTACGAAAGGGGTCTCTCTTGGTGGCGGTCGCGCCGCCGGGAGAAAATCCCCTCACACATGCACAGACAGCCAGGGCAATTCGCGAACTCCGGGCGGAGAGAGTCCGCCGTTGAGCGTAGCCTTCGCTCTGGATACGAGTTGCGTAATCCCGCTGCTTTCGTCCTGGCACGAGTTCCATGCGCGCACGAAGCAGGGCTACGAAACGAGACGAGCCCGGCGCGAACGGCTCGTGATTCCCGCGCACGCTCTGTTGGAATCGTTTGCTGTGCTGACGCGAATGCCAGTGCGGTTGTCGCCAGAAGATGCGCGGCGGCTTCTGGAAGAGAGCTTTTTTCAAAAAGCCGAAATCGCGAGCCTGGCAAGCGGCGCGGCATGGATTACGATTCAGGATTTGAGCCTGCGTGAGATGGGGGGCGGGATCGTCTATGACGCGGTGATCGCACGCACCGCCTTCGACGCGGGCGCATCCGTGCTGCTTACCTGGAATATGAAAGACTTCCTGCGGGTTGCGCCACTGGGATTAGAGATCCGCCAGCCTTGATTCCGCGTCGTCCAGCGCCGCGTCTGTTATCCCAAAGATTCCTCTTCCGCGTGGCTAACATATTCCCTTTCAGCCCTGTGGTGGGCGCGCGATACCACTAGGATGCTCCTTCGCCTTCCTCAGAAATCCGATGCCTTGATGGCTTCTTCTCCTAGACTGCCGTTGGTCTGTTTGATCAACTCAACGGTGAAGCCGAGAACTCTATCGCCCTCCGTGTGAAAGTCAAATGGCTCGGCTGCTTTTGCATACCCCGTGCTCGGCCCAAATAGGTACTCCTCGCCGTACCAGTCGGCTCCTGCTGCGTAACGAAGTTCGTAACTGCCGAGAGGTACCCTTACCCGTGCCGTCTTTCCGGAGCGCACAAAACACACCAGTCTGACCGCACGTGTCTGCCAGTCGACCAGTTTTAAATAATGCCTCGTCAGAGGAATCTGTGGGTCACTGATGCGTTCGAATGGCGGCCGGAGGTTCGGCTCGCGCGGCCGGCGACGCCCGGATAGCGCGGACTCGGCGTTTTGTTCCTAGCTATAGCTAGTTGGCTTTGGATCCAGCTTGCCCGGGCGAGCATCGCCACCGTCCGTTGCCCTGGACTACTGAGGCCGCCTCCGTCGCAGATCCCACAGTCCGCGCGCCGAGAGGATCAAGGTGAAGCCCCCCAGCCCGCCGAGCGCCCAGAGTGTCCACACGAAGAAAAAGCCGCCGGGGGATTTGGCGATCTCGCCATAATGTGCCCCCCTCATGTGGATGACGGGCATGGCTGCTGCGAACAATCCGATGAGCAGCATGATGACATGCCCCGATCGCCGTTCGGGGAGCACGAGGGTCCCGTAGAGGAAGGCCGCGAGGATGAGCAGCGCAGTGTTTGAGCTCTCGGCCTTCGATATCCCACGAACGATGTCGTCCGTTATGTGAAGCGTCAGGAAGAGGATCGAGAGCAGAGACGCGACGGTCAACATGGTGTTGTGTTTCATTGGAAAATCTCCTTATTGGATTTTATTGTGCCTCATTGCCCTGCTGCCCTTGCCTTCTCCATCCAGCGCTGCTCGTTCACAGCAAACACCAGGAGCGGCAGCGTATTTGAGAACCCGGCGAAAACGGAGAAACTCACGATTTAGACAGCCATTCGGTTATCAAGCGGCTCGTACAAGTAGGCCAGCCAACCCATCCCCCACCGCCGCTAAGACGCACTGGATGTGAGGAAGAAAGGTGGATTTGGAGACCAGATCGCCTCAAAAGACGGTAAACACCTTCTCGTTGTTCAATATATTTGGCGCGGCCCGTTCCGGGCCTCCGCGATGCGGCGCACTAAAATGGCAGCCGTCCCAGCAGCGAGTGACGGCATCTTTTTCGCCGTTGCGAAGGTGACGCGACAGTGCCAGAGGCGCACCACTACATCCATCTCTCTCAGCAACCGACAGTCGTCAACGCGATTCCGGAGGTAGTGCAGCCTGCGCTTGCGTGTAGGCGTAGCCGAAGACGCAACTGGCATCGGTCGGCCCGAAGATGTGCGGCACGCCATAGGTGTCGCGATAGATGGTTACGGATCGGACAATCTCCGCGGGGTGGTTGTCCGTGGCGGCCGGTAGCGTGCAAACGACGGCCAATGGTAGCACCAGGGCTAGACGTTTCATGCGGCCACTCAGTTAATCAAGAGGAGAGGCCACGCGGTAAAAGCAATCCCGCCGGTTGGGCAAGATCCGCCCACAGTTTCAGGGAGTTCGTTTCACTTCCACTACCAGGATGCCCGCCAGGATCAGGCCCGCGCCCGCCGCCGCCCGCGTGGAGAGGGTTTCGCCGGTCAGCAGGTAGGAAGTGATCCATGCAAACACCGGCTCCAGCATGAAGATCAGCGCGGTGCGGGTAGACGTCGTATATCGTTGCGCCCAAGCCTGGAACGTAAATGCCAGGGCAGTGGCGAAAACGCCCGTGATGACGATAGCCGCCCACACACCCGGCGTCCAGCGGACGCGAGGCGTTTCCATCCCGCGAAAGAGCGCCCAGGCCAGCAGCGCCGAAACCCCGATCTGAGCGGTGGACAACAATTCAAAGCCGGCCGTGGCCGAAAAGCGGCTCAGCGTTAGGATGTGGGCGGCGTAACAAGCCGCGCAGCAGACGGTCAGCAAGTCGCCGCGATTCATGGCGAAAGTGGCGCCCGGCAGCGTCGGCAGCGTCATGAGGGCCATGCCGCAGGTGGCCACCAGAACGCCGCCGATCTCCAAAGTGCGCGGCTTCTTCCGATAGACCACGGCCGCCAGCAAGGGCGTCATCACCGCGGTGAGACCGGTCAGGAATGCGGATTTCGGGGCACTCGTGAATTGCAGGCCGATGGTTTGAAATGCGTATCCCGAGAAAAGGAATGCGCCGGCCAGTGCGCCACCGGCCAGCGACCAGCGCGGATTTCGGGTACGGCTCCACGATCCAAACGAAGAGCCGCGGAACAGAACCAAAAGCACGATCGTCGCCAAGGTGAATCGCAAGGCCAGAAAAAGGATCGGCGAAACATCGCGCAGAGCCTGCTTCACCAGCACGAATGTCGATCCCCAAATAAGGGTGTTGACGATCAAGGCGGCTTCGGCACGCCGCTGTGTCCCGGGGGCGACCAGCTTCACTGGGGGGCGCCGGACCCGGAGGGCGCCCCGAATTGAGGATCGCGCAGCAACAGGCACAGCGTCAGCAGAATGCGCTTCAACCCCAGATCGCGGCCCTCGGGCCTGAACCATTCCTGCGTGGTGTGCGCACCGCCGCCCTGTCCGCCCGCGCCGATCGAAATGGCGGGGATGCCCAGCGACATGGGAATATTAGCGTCGGTGGAAGCGCAATCCAGGTGGGAGCGGATGCCCAAGTGGCTATCCACCGCGCGGAGATAGGAAAGCATGGGGGAGTGCTCGGCCACCTTGGCGGCGGGCCGCGACCCGATCTCGCGGATCTTCACCGCCACTTTGCCGCCAGTGGCCCGCTGATTCTCGACTTCCAGCGCGCGCTCGATGGCGGTGGTGAGGAAATCCACCAGATCGTCCATCTTCTGATTGCTCTCCGAGCGGATGTCCACTTTGGCGCGCGCCATTGCCGGGATGGCATTCACGCTGGCGCCGCCCTCGATGAAACCTACGTTGAAACTGGATTTGGGGGGGCCGCTCAAGCGCGCGTCGGAGAACTGGGAAATGGCGCGGCTCAGCGCGTGCACCGGGTTCCCCACGCCGTAATCGCTCCAGCTATGCCCGCCCGGGCCGGTGAAGATCACTTCGAAGCGGCGGCTACCCAGCGCACGGTTGGTGATGTGATCGGTGGAAGCCCCATCCAGCACCAGAAAGGCTCCGATCTTCCTGCCCAGCGGCGACTGTTTGCAAAGGTGCCGCATGCCGCTCAAGTTGCCTTCGCCTTCCTCGCCCACATTGGCGACCAGCAGCAGGTCGGCGTGCCAGCCTTCTACCGGCGGGCAGATTTTCAGCGCGCGCGCGATGGCCAGCAGGGCGGCCAGACCGGCGCCGTTATCGGAGATGCCCGGACCGCGAAAACGCCCATCCGGCTCCATGCCGATATCTTCCTTGACGCGCGGCGCGAGCACCGTGTCGAGGTGCGCCGTGAGCGCGACGTAGGGTCCTTCGGAATGCGCATCGGGTGTAGCTACCACGTTGCCCGCGCGGTCGATATGGCTTTCCCATCCCAGATTGCGGAACTGCGCCACGATCCACTCGGCGCGCTGTTGTTCGAGGAAAGTGGGAGCGGGGACGCGGCAAATCTGCAGGTGGATGTCGTTGATCCACTGCTTCTCGCGCGTGAACCACTGGAGGCATTCGCGCATGCCGCGCAGGTCCGCTGTTTCGCCGACCAGCCCGGAGATAGGTGCGAGGTTTGCCGCCATGCACTTCAGTTTAGCAAGCGGCTGGCGCCTCACTCTCTGACGGTCGCGGCTCGGCAGGCCGGCGTCGGCAGCCGTCTACCGAGCCGCGCACGTCAGTAAGCGGAGCGGCTAGTGCTGCGCGCCGCCGGATGCGCGGGTACGCGGTGTTTCGGTTTCGTGAAGACCTCGCAACCAGGTGTCCAAATCCTTCTGAGCCTGCTCGCGGGACATGCCGTAACGTTCCTGCAGCTTCCCGAGGAACTGGTCTTTTTTACCCGCGATGACTTGAATATCATCGTCGGTCAGCTTCCCAAATTTCTCGCGAACCGATCCTTTCATCTGATTCCATTTACCTTCGACTTCGTTCCAGTTCATGATATTAGAAAACCTCCTCTGGGATTTATGCAGTCATTGTGCCCTTGTGCCGCGGCACACTGTTGCTACAATCCAGTCAGGAGTCGTATGAAACGACATTTCGCACTAATCGCCGGCATCTTCCTGCTGTCGGCCGCCGCCGTGCTAGCAGCTACAGACCCGGCCGGAGTGTGGGAAGGCACACTCGATACGCCCAACGGAGCGGTTGGCTTCGTCTTTAATGTGCATCGGGATGGCGGCCAATGGGCGGCGGAAATCGATATCCCCATGCAGGGCGTGTCTGGGCTGCCGCTCTCCAGCGTTAAGGTGGACGGCGCTGCCATCGGCTTTCCATTGCCCGGTCCGGGCAATCCGCGGTATGACGGCAAGCTCTCCGAGGATGGCAAAAGCATCTCCGGGACCTTCACTCAGGGAGGTGAGCCGATTCCGCTGGACCTAAAATGGAAATCCGAGCCGCGGGCCGTGGACAAATCGTCGGCCAATACGGGCGATGTCCAAGTGCTGGAGGGCGCCTGGGAAGGCGTGCTGGAAGCGCACGGCCAGTCGCTTCACGTGCGGTTCAACTTCACCAAGAACGCCGATGGAAGCATAACAGCCACGTTCGACAGCGTGGATCAGGGCGCTAACGGCCTGCCTATCGCGAGCATTGCGCGCAGGGGAGACACGCTGAAACTGGATATGAAAGCGATCGGTTGTTCCTACGAAGGGACGTTGAACAAAGACGCTTCAACAATGACGGGGACGTTTACGCAGGGCGATAGCATGCCGCTCAACTTACAACGCAAGAAGGCCGAGAGCAAGAACTGAACCGAGACGACATTGCCGATCTTCCGGAAGGATTGCCGGAAGCATGGCTGCGCGGGCCATGGCCGCAAGTGCATCCGATGCTGGCACCCGCGCTGTACACGTTTCAGCAGACGCGCGAGGATCTGGCACGGCACACCGCGGGGCTTACCGCCGGCCAGGTGTGGGCGCGCCCGCATGGACTGGCGCCGGCGGGCTTTCACCTGCGGCACATCGCGGGCAGCGTGGATCGTCTGACGGCTTATCTCGAAGGACGTTCATTGGATGCGGCGCAGATGAGTGCGCTGGCGAAGGAAATGGAGCCGGGCGCAAGTCTCGCTGAACTATTGGCGGACGTCTACCTGGTGCTGCTGCGGGCCGAGGAGATTATTCGGGCAATCGATCCGGCGACCCTCACCGAGCCGCGCTGGGTGGGACGAAAACGTTTGCCGACGACCGTGATCGGATTGCTGGTACACATCGCGGAGCATACCCAACGGCATTTGGGACAGGCCATCGCCGCGGCGCAGTTGGCGCGGGCGTGCGGCGGCGACAGCGGCCCTAACTGGCCCAGGTAATCAGTCCGGGCACGAACCGCGCGGCCAGATCCGGATGGTGCGGCATGACGCGGACGGTGTAGCCCTGCAAGCCGCTGCGGCAGCAGGGTACGCCTGTGGCTTCGAACATATGTTCGCCGTCGCCCTGACTGGCGGCGTGGCGCATGGGGAGAGTGGTCGGCTGCATGAGGTCACCCGCAGCGTCCAAAGCCCCCGAATACAGCTCCACTGTTACGTCCGCCGGGGACAGCGCGCCCAGGCGCACGCGCGCGCGAACACACACCAGATCGCCGACTTTAGCCGTACCCGCCGGACCCGCCGTACCCGCTTTCGTGGCGTCCACCCGCACTTGCGGCCATTCGCGGCGCACCAGATCCATCCACGAGGCCAGCGCGCGGGCGGCCGCGGCGCAATCCGCCTCCAGCCGGCCGAACCGCTCGAAGGCCGGCAAATAGAACCGCTCCGTGTATTCGCGTACCATGCGGTGAGTATTAAAAATGGGACACAGATTCTTGAGGGATCCTTTCATCTGCGCAATCCAGCGGCGGGGAAGCCGGTCCGCGCCCAGATCGTAAAACGTAGGAACCACATCCCGCTCGAGCAGATCGTAAAGCGCCTCGGCTTCCACTTGATCCTGCTGTTCCCGATCATGATAGGGCTCGCCGTTGCCGATGGCCCAGCCGATCGACTCGCCGTCGGGCCGGGGCGCCCGCCAGGCCTCGTCCCACCAGCCGTCCAAAGTGCTGAGATTGAGCGCCCCGTTGGCCGCGGCTTTCATGCCGCTGGTGCCGCTGGCTTCCATGGGCCGCAAGGGTGTATTCAGCCAGACGTCGCAACCCTGCACCAAGTAGCGGCTGATGGCCATATCCTGATCTTCCAGAAAAACAATACGGCGGCGGAAGGCAGTATCCCGCGACAGAGCCACGATCCGCTGGATGAGATCCTTGCCGCCGCCATCGCGGGGATGCGCCTTGCCCGCATAGATTATTTGTACCGGCCGCTTGGTATCGCACAGAATGCGTTTCAACCGTTCGGGATCGCGCAACAGCAGGGTGGCTCGCTTGTAGGTAGCGAAGCGCCGCGCAAAGCCGATGGTTAGCGCTTCGGGGTTCAAGACCTCTTCCGCGGATTCGACTTCGGATTGCGGCGCGCCGCGGCGCTTCAATTGATCGCGCAGTTTCCGGCGGGCAAACGCCACCAGCCTCTCCCGCCGGCGCTCATGTGTGCGCCAAAGCTCTTCGGCCGGAATCGTCTCGACCCGTTTCCATATGACCCCGTTGGCGGCATCGCGCCACTGCGGACCGAGGTAACGGTCGTACAACTGGTTCATCTCGTTGGAAATCCAGGAGCGGAAATGCAAGCCGTTGGTGACATGGCCGATGGGCACCTCCTCGACCGGCACGCCCGGCCAAATGCCTTGCCACATGCGCCGGCTTTCCTCTCCGTGCAGCTTGCTCACGCCGTTGCTGGAGGCCGCCAGGCGCATGGCCAGCACGGTCATGCAGAACAGCTCGCTCTGGTCGCCGGCGTTTCGTCTTCCCAACGCCAGAAAGTCGTGACGGTTGAGTCCCAGGCGCCGATGATGCTCGGCGAAGTAGCGGTCCATCAGATCCGGGGTAAAGTAATCGTGGCCCGCCTCCACGGGCGTATGGGTGGTGAAGATCAGGCTGGGGGACGCCAACTCGCGCGCCTCGGCAAACGAAAAGCTGGTAGCGCTCCATGAGCCGCCGCAGGTGCTCGAGAGACAGGAAGGCCGAGTGGCCCTCGTTCATGTGATAGACGGCCGGTTGGATTTTGGCGGCTTCCAGTGCACGGTAGCCGCCAATACCCAGCAGGATTTCCTGTTTGATGCGCATTTCATTATCGCCGCCGTACAGTTCGCCGGTGATCTCGCGGTCCGCGGGGCTGTTGGCGGCGAGATTCGTGTCCAGCAAATAGACCGTCACGCGTCCGACCTGCGCCCGCCAGATGCGCGCTGTCACTGTGCGGCCGGGGCACCGCACCTCGACGGTCAACGGTTTGCCGTCCGGCTGGCCAGCGGACGCAGCGGAAGGTTATGGAAATCGTTGGTCACATATGCTTCCTGCTGCCATCCGGCCTGGCTTAGATACTGCCGGAAGTAGC